>MDTG01349933.1_pt1 | contig 41613 bp, 43 predicted proteins | sample 811421 | NCBI WGS metagenome assembly MDTG01 (sample SAMN05326645, study PRJNA326480) | marine metagenome | isolation source: seawater | place: Pacific Ocean: South East | collected 2011 | reverse complement strand
GGACGGGCAGCCCGCGCAGGCGCCCTGCATGTGCAGGTAGACGACGCCGCGCTCGAAGCCGTGGAAGGTGATGTCGCCACCGTCCTGGGCCACGGCCGGCCGCACGCGGCTGTCGAGCAGTTCCTTGATCTGGCCGACGATTTCCTCGTCCTCGCCTTCGAAGGCCGCGTGGCCCGAGGCGCCGCCTTCGCCTGCCATGACGGGCTCGCCCGACTGGAAGTGCTCCATGATCGCGCCGAGGACGGCGGGCTTCACGTGATCCCAGTCCGCACCCTCGTCCTTGGTGACGGTGACGAAATCGTTGCCGAGGAAGACCCCGGTCACGCCGGTGACGCCGAACAGGCGCTTCGCGAGCGGCGACACCTCTGCGCCTTCCGCGCTGGGGAAGTCGGCCGTGCCTGCGCCCAGAACGCTCTGGCCGGGCAGGAATTTCAGCGTTGCGGGGTTCGGAGTGGATTCGGTCTGAATGAACATCTGGGGGATACCTTTCTGCCGGGCTCTCCCTATATGCGCCTCTGCCAGCGAAGCGTCAAGGTTTAGAACCGTTCTAATTCATTTGCCGGGGGCAATGCCTGGCCACCCGCTCAGGTGATTTCTTCCAGCCGCTCCTTGGACAGGTCGCCCGGCACGATGGTCACGGGGATCGGCAGGCTGCCCGAGCCGCGGCTGAGATGATTGACCAGCGGCCCCGGCCCTTTCTTGCCCGGCGCGGCGCCCAGCACCAGAACCCCGATATTCTCGTCCTCGCGGACCTGGGCGAGGATCTCGTTGACCACGTCGCCCTCGCGGATCACCAGCTCGGGATCGAGATTGTGACGGTCCCGCATCCACTTGGCGAAGACCTCGAAATGCGCGTGGATGCGCTCGCGCGCCTCTTCGCGCATCAGGTCGCCGACGCCAAGCCAGTGGTTGAACTCGTCCGGCGGGATCACCGACAGGATGGTCACCCCTGCCCCGGTGTGTTCCGCCCGCATCGCCGCGAAGCGCATCGCGTTGAGGCATTCGCGGCTGTCATCCAGAATGACGAGAAACTTGCGCATCGCCTTCTCCTTCCGCCGGGATCATGGAGCACCGCACCGGCAGGCGCAATGACCGAAGGGCTCAGAGCCTGCGACCAAGCCGCGCCACCCGGCCAAGCGCCATGCCGGCCAGGGTCGAGAGCAGCCAGGCGACCGCCCCGGCGAGCATGGCGTGAAGCGCGAGCACGCGGCGAGGCAGTCTCAGGGTCGCCCGCATCACCCGGGACTTCCCGAGCAGCGCGAAGAGTCCACGCGCCTCTTCCCCCGTCGCCTCCGTCACCCGGGCGAGCCGGGCAAGCTCGGACGGCGTGTCGGCGTAGCGTACGAGGACAAGCGCATCGGCCACCGAACTGTGCTCGGCCACACGCCCCGCGTCTGCCGCCATGCCGCCAAGCCGCTGCAGCGCCCCGACGTCGGTCACCGCCTCGAGCGGCACCCGCCGCAGGGCGAAATCGTTCAGCCGGTCCCAGCGCACCGGCACGTCACCGGCCGACCGCAGGGCAGTGCGCAATCCCGGCGTGAGCGTGCCGAGCCGGTTCGCCAGTCGCGCGGCGGTCGCGCCGGCCTTGACCGTGGCGGAACTGCCCGCCGTCATCAGCACCGCCGCCGTCGCCGCGAGCCCGGTCAGGGCAAGGCCGACCTCCAGCCGGTCGACCTCGCCTCCCGAGGCATAGACGCCGACCTGCCGCCGCAGCGCGTTGGCATCCCCGGCGGGGGTCATCTCGAGCGGCAGGGCGCAAACGGCGAGTTGAGAAAGCGACCGGCACTCCGCCACCTCGTAGGCGCAGAGCGCGCAGGACTTGCCCGTCGCAAGCCAGTCGTCGTTTCGCCCGGCGAGCGTGGCCGCCTCTGCCTCCAGCTCGGTCGGAAGAGAGACGTCGCGCCGCTCGGCGAGCGTCAGCAGCGCATCGGCCCGGCGCGCATCGCCGACCGCGACCGCCTCGGCGAGCGTGCGCTCGAGTTCTCCGGAGGACACGGCGCCCGCGACGGCACGGTCGAGCGCACGGGCGATCTCGTCGATGCCGCGTTCGAGCATCGCCGCGCCGAACGGATTCGCCAGGAACACCCAGACGGCCACCAGCGGTGGCAGCAGCCACGAGGCAAGCCGAACCGCCCGGCGCATCGGCGTCAGGCCTCGCTGACGGCCCAGTCCCAGTAGAGATCACGCACGCGGCGCGTGACGGGGCCATACTGGTAGCTGATGTCCTCGAACCCCACGACCGGGGTCACCTTGTTCATGTTCCCGGACAGGAAGACCTCGTCCGCGGTTTCAAAATCCGTGAAGCTCAGCACCGCCTCGTGCACCTCGATACCGTCGGCGCGCATGTTCTCGATGTGGCGCTTGCGGGTGATTCCGGAAAGGAACGTCCCGTTGGCGATGGGCGTGAACGCGACCCCGTCCCTGACCATGAAGACATTCGCGGTGGCGCTCTCGGCCACGTTGCCCATGGCATCGGCCACGAGGGCGTTGCCGAACCCGCGCCCGCGCACCTCGGCCAGCATCCGGGCGTTGTTCGGGTAGAGACAGCCCGCCTTGGCGTTGACCACCGCGTCTTCCATCACCGGGCGACGGAACCGCGTGCGGCCAAGCGTGGTGGTGGCGTTTTCCGGCGCCATGGGAATGGCCTCCAGCGAGATCGCGAAGCCGGTCGCGTCGGTCGACGGCACGATCGCTGTCGGGTCGCCGTTGATGCCCCAGTACATCGGGCGGATGTAGACGGCAGTGTCCCTGGGATAGGTCGACAGCCCTTCCCACACGATCTGCACCATGTCCTCGGTCGTGACGGTGGGCACCAGCATCAGTGCCTCGGCCGAGCGGTTCACCCGCGCGCAGTGGGCATAGAGATCGGGCACCATCCCGTTGACGTAACGGGCCCCGTCGAACACCGTGGAGCCGAGCCACGCGCCGTGATCTGCGCCACGCATGACCGGCACGTCGCCGTCATGCCAGGTGCCTTGGAAATAGGTGCGGATGTTGGTGCCGACTGCCATGGGGATCCTCTTGGGAAGTTGCGCGGCGCCAAGTTAGGACCCGAGCCGAACAAGGTCCAGTCCGCCCGCCCCGGGTTGCGTGATCAAATTCCGCTGGCCGAATTCAACCGGTGTTCTGCCCCCGAATTGAACAGCAGGTCAGCCGTTTTCGTGGAAGAAGGCGTAGATCCGCTCTGCAAGCGCCGCGCTCACGCCGTCGACGGCCTTGAGATCGGCGAGGTTGGCGCGGCTCACCGCCTTGGCCGATCCGAAGTGCGCCAGCAGCGCCCGCTTGCGCGAGGCGCCGACGCCCGGCACCTCGTCGAGCGGGTTGGCCATCTGGCTCTTGGCCCGCTTCGCGCGGTGGGTGCCGATGGCAAAACGGTGCGCCTCGTCGCGCAGGCGCTGGATGAAATAGAGCACCGGGTCGTTGTGGCGCAGCGCGAAGGGGCGCTGACCGACCCGGTGGAATTCCTCCTTGCCGGCATCGCGGTCGATGCCCTTGGCCACGCCGACCATGGGCACGTCCTCGACCCCGAATTCACGCATGATCTCGGCCACCGCCGAGACCTGCCCGGCGCCGCCGTCGATCAGCAGAAGGTCGGGCCAGAGCCCCTTCTCGCGGTCGGGGTCTTCCTTGAGCAGACGGGTGAAGCGCCGGGTGAGCACCTCTTTCATCATGCCGAAGTCGTCGCCCGGCACGAGATCCTCACCCTTGATGTTATACTTGCGGTACTGGTTCTTCATGAAGCCTTCCGGCCCCGCGACGATCATCCCGCCCACGGCGTTCGTGCCCATGATGTGGCTGTTGTCGTAGACCTCGATCCGCTCCGGCGCCGCGTCGAGCCCGAAGGCCTCGGCCACGCCGCGCAGGAGCTTGGCCTGCGTCGCGGTCTCGGACATGCGCCGTGCGAGGCTCTCGCGGGCATTGCGCGCGGCCCCCTCGATCAGCTCGGCCTTCTCGCCCCGCTGCGGCACGGCGATCTCGACCTTGCGACCGGCCTTTTCCGACAGCGCCTCGCCCATCAGGTCCGGGTTGTCGAGGCCGTGGCTCAGCAGCAGCAGGCGCGGCGGCTCCTTGCCGTCATAGAACTGGCCGATGAACGCCTCGAGCACCTCGGCGGCGTCGACGTCATCGCCGACCCGCGGATAGAAGTCGCGGTTGCCCCAGTTCTGGTGCGCCCGGATGAAGAACACCTGCACACAGGCCTGCCCGCCCTCCATGTGCAGCGCAATCACGTCGGCCTCGGCCACGCCGCGCGGGTTGATACCCTGCACGGTCTGCACCTGAGTCAGCGCCCGGATCCGGTCGCGGATCGCGGCGGCGCGCTCGAACTCCATCGCCTCGGAGGCTTCCATCATCTGCGCCGCCAGCGTCTCCTGGATGCGGGTCGACTTGCCCGACAGGAACCGCTGCGCATCCTTCACCGTCGCCGCGTAATCCGCTTCCGAGATGTAGCCCACGCAGGGTGCCGAGCAGCGCTTGATCTGGTAGAGCAGGCACGGCCGCGAGCGCCCCTCGAACTGCGAGTCCGAGCAGTTGCGCAGCAGGAAGACCTTCTGAAGCTGGTTGAGCGTCCGGTTCACCGCGCCGGCGCTGGCAAAGGGCCCGTAATAGGCCGCCTTCTCGGTCTTGGCACCGCGGTGCTTGCGGATCTGTGGAAAGGCGTGCTCGGTCGTGACCTGGATGTTCGGGAACGACTTGTCGTCGCGCAGCAGCACGTTGAACTTGGGCTTGAGCTGCTTGATGAGGTTCTGCTCGAGCAGCAGCGCCTCGGTCTCGGTCCGCGTCGTGAGGAACATCATCGACGCGGTCTCGGAGATCATCCGCGCGATGCGCCGCGAATGCCCCGAGGGCCGCGCGTAGTTTGACACCCGCGCCTTGAGATTGCGCGCCTTGCCCACGTATAGAACCCGGCTCTGCTCATCGAGCATCCGGTAGACGCCGGGGCTCGAGTCCAGCGTCCTGAGGTAGGCCTGGATCACCTCGTGCCCACGCTTCGGCGCGGCGGTTTCACGTGAGTCGGTTTGCTCGGTCATTCCTTTGCACTCAAACGGTCACGGGCGCGTGATTCCAGTGAATCGGCTGCAATGCCGATGGGGTGAATTCAAGTTGTTTTCCATCCACGGATCATGTGGATAACTCTGAGGGCCGTTTGCAGACAAACCCGAATTTTCCTTGTTTTCTTATAGCTTCGAGCCGTTGCACGAAATTTAGGCAAAAATACAAGCAATTGATTTTGCTTTGTATTTTCTCAAATCGCGCGACAAGCCCTTGAAGACATGGCCCTTTTGTAAAGCTTTCTTAACAGCAACGGCGCCGGTGCAAAACTTGCCGCAGGGGCATGTCGCCCCGCCTCCGTGCCGTCACTCAACCCCAAGGACATCCGGCGTGCGCCATGCAAGGTGCTGGCCGCCGTCGATGCACAGGAGCTGCCCGGTGAAGCCGGGCGATTCGAGCAGGAATCCGAGCGCGGCAGTGATGTCGCCCGGGTTCGATCCGCGCTCGAGAATCGTTGCCGCACGCTGGTTGCCGAAGTGCTCGTCGCTCTGCCGCGCGCCCTTGAGAGTCGGACCGGGACCGATGGCATTCACCCGCACCCGCGGCGCAAGCGCCATCGCGGCGGTCTGGGTCAGCGTCCAGAGCGCCGACTTGGCGAGCGTGTAGCTCATGAACTCGGGGGTCAGCTTGCGCACGCGCTGGTCGATCATGTTGACCACAAACCCCTGCGCCAGCGGCTCGCCCATGTCGTCGCGCAGCGGCTCGGGCACCTGTGCGGCCAGCGCCTGTGTCAGCACGAAGGGCGCACGCAGGTTCGACATCATGTGCCGGTCCCAGCTTTCGCGGGTCGTGGTCTCGATGTTGTCGTAGTCGAAGATCGAGGCGTTGTTCACGAGCACGCTCAGCGGTCCGCCAAGGGCTTCGGCGGCTTGCGGCACCAGCGCCTCTGCCGCGCGCTCGTCGAGCAGGTCGGCCTGCACCACGTCCGCCGTGCGGTCCATGGCGCGGATCTCTTCCGCGACCTCGCGCGCCGCCTCCTCGGAGCCTGCGTAGTGCACCGCGACATCGTAGCCGCGCCGCGCCAGGTCCAGCGCCATCTCGCGGCCAAGCCGCTTGCCCGCGCCGGTCACCAGCGCGCGTTTCACCGCGATTGCCATCGCCTTCTCCCCTTCAGATCAGCACCGCACCAACATAGGCCACATACAGCAGCGACAAGATCACGCCCCAGACCCGGCCGAGGTCGCGGCCCCAGAACACGAAGGGCATCAGCAGCAACGACGCCCCGAGCATCACCCACAGGTCGAACCGCAGGAACTCGGGATCGACCGGCATCGGCTTGATGAAGGCGGCGATCCCGATGATCGCCAGAAGGTTGAACATGTTCGAACCGATGACGTTGCCCAGCGCCACGTCCGCCTGCTTGCGCAGGGCCGCCATGACGGTGGTCGCGAGCTCTGGCAGCGAGGTGCCGAGCGCCACGAGCGTGAGCCCGATCACCGTGTCGGGCACGCCGAACATCTTGGCGATCTCGGTCGAACTGTCGACAAGCAGGTCCGCGCCAAGCGGCAACCCCGCGAGCCCCAGCACGAGGAAGAAGGCGATCTTCCACCACGGCATGTCCGGGTCCGCGCCCTCGGGCTCCTCGAGTTCTTCGAGCACCTCGGCCCTGCCTTCGCGCCGGTGCCGCAGCGCGTCACGTACCGAGTCGAAGAGGATCAGCGCAAGCGACCCCAGCAGCACCACCCCGGCGATCCAATCGAAGGTTCCCCGGAACGCCAGAGCGATGAACAGTACCGAGCCCGCCAGCATGATGGCGTAGCTCTTGCGCGTGTCATGGGTCGAGGTGTGCATGACCGTGATCAGCGCCGGGATGCCCAGCACCAGCAGCACGTTCGCCGTGTTCGAGCCGACGACGTTGCCCAGCGCGATGCCCGGCACCCCGGCCATGGCAGCCTGGATCGAGATCAGCAGTTCCGGCGCCGAGGTGCCGAAGGCAACGATGGTCAGGCTGACGATCAGCGCGGGAATTCCCACGCGCAGGGACAGGTTCACCGCGCCTTTCACGAGCGCGTCCCCTGCCAGGAGAAGGATCACGAGGCCGAGGGCCGCGTAGACGAAGACCATGGTCACCCCTTGTCGATCTTTTCGCAGCTGCAGGGCCCCTTACCGATCCGGTAACGACCGCAGCGCGGGCATTTCTTCTGGGCGAGCCGCTTGGCGCCCGGCATGCGAAGCTTGCCGAACATGCCGAGCACGGCAATCACCACCAGGAATATCGCGACGATCTTGGCCAGCACGTCAGAGGCCGAACCGCGCGTAGGCCGCGCGTTCCTCGATGGTCTCCATCGCGTCCTGCGCGAGCGACATGCCGATGCGCGGGAAAAGGCGCTTCTTCTGCTCGTAGCGGCGGAAGCGCACCTTGTCGCCGAAGCGCGCCTTCATCACCGGCACGAGGTGCCCCACCCCATCCGCGAGACCGACCTCGCAGGCCTTCTGGCCGATCCAGACCTCACCGGTGAACAGCTCCGGGTCGTCGGCAAGCTTCTCGCCGCGCCGCGCCTTCACCTGCGCGATGAAGGTCTCGTGCAGCTGGCCAAGCAGGCGGTCGAGCCGCGCCACGTCCTCTTCGCTCTCGGGGCGGAAGGGGTCCATCATGCTCTTCGACTTGCCGGCGGTGTGGACACGGCGCTCGATTCCCTGCCGCTGCAGGAACACATGCGCCCCGAAGCCCGCCGAGATCACCCCGATCGACCCCAGGATCGAACTCGCGTCGGCATGGATCTCGTCCGCCGCGGTGGCCAGCCAGTAGCCCCCGGACGCCGCCACGTCCTCGGTGAAGGCAAAGACCGGCACCCCGGTCTCCTCCGACAGCCGCCGGATGCGGGCGGCGATCAGCGAGCTCTGCACCGGCGAGCCGCCGGGCGAGTTGATCTCGAGCGCCACCGCGTCGGGCTTGCCGCGCCGGAACGCCTTTTCCAGCAGCGGCCGCAGGCTGGCGTCGTTCATGCCAGAGCGGCCGGCGACACCGATGGCGCCCTGCATGCGGACGACCGCCACCGTCGGGCGCGATTTCACGAAGGGGATCCGTAGCTTCATGCGGGGTCATGTAGAGACGGCCCGATGGACAAACAAGACAGGACGCAAAAGAAGCCGCGCCCGTGACCATGCTGCGCCCGGTCTTCTTCTGGCCGGAAATATCCCGGGGGGAGCGCCAGCGGCGGGGGCAGAGCCCCCGGCCCGTCAGGGCACACCCGGCCCCACCCGGTCCAGGGTCAGAAGAAGCTCTGCGGATCGATGTCGATGGCCATGCGCAGCTCGCCCTTCAGCCGGAACTGCGCCGCCCACTCGACCAGCGCGGGCTGCAGCGCCACGCCCTTCGGCGCCTTCACCAGCAGCCGCACCCGGTGCCGCCCCCGGACCCGGGCGATCGGTGCCGGTGCCGGCCCGTAGACCTGCGCCCCGAGGCGACGCAGCGGCGCGTCCTGCCGCGCCATCGCGTTGCCGAGGTCGAACACCTCCTGCACCTCGGTCGACGACAGGATCACCGCCGCGAGCCGTCCGTAGGGGGGCATCCCGGCGGCACGGCGTTCCTCGGCTTCCGCCTTCCAGAACCCCTCCTCGTCCCCGGACAGGATCGCGCGGATCACCGGGTGCTCGGGCTGGTAGGTCTGCAGAAGCGCCACGCCCGGCTTCTCGGCCCGCCCGGCCCGGCCCGCCACCTGCCGCATCAGCTGAAAGGTCCGCTCGGCGGCACGCAGGTCGGAGCCCTGAAGCCCGAGATCCGCGTCGATCACGCCGACCAGCGTCAGCAGCGGAAAGTTGTGCCCCTTGGCCACCAGCTGCGTACCGATGATGATGTCGGCGCCGCCGCCGGCGATGGTCTCGATCTCGGCCTTGAGCGCCCGCGCCGAGCCGAAAAGATCCGACGACAGCACCGCCAGCCGCGCATCGGGAAACAGCTCCGCCGCCTCTTCCGCCAGCCGCTCGACCCCGGGGCCGACCGCGGCGAGCTTGTCCTCGGCCTCGCAGGACGGACAGGCGGCGGGCTTCGGGACGGTCTCGCCGCACTGGTGGCAGACGAGCCGCTGCAGGAAGCGGTGCTCGACCATGCGGGCATCGCAATGCGGGCAGCCGATCTGGTGACCGCAGGCCCGGCAGATCGTCACGGGCGCATAGCCGCGCCGGTTGATGAACAGCATCGCCTGCTCGCCCCGCGCCATCCGCGCGGTCACCGCCGCCTGCAGCGCCGGCGAGACCCAGCGGTTCGACGGCAGGTCTTGGCCGCGCATGTCGATGGTCCGCATCTCGGGCAGCGCCGAGGCACCGAAGCGCGAGGTCAGGTCGAGCCGCGTGTATTTCCCGGCATCGGCGTTGGCCCAGCTTTCCAGCGACGGCGTGGCCGAGGCCAGCACCACCCTGCCCGAGCAGATCGAGGCCCGCAGCACCGCCATGTCGCGGGCGTTGTAGAGCACCCCCTCCTCCTGCTTGTAGGAGGTGTCGTGCTCCTCGTCGACGACGATCAGTCCGAGGTCGCGGAACGGCAGGAACAGCGACGACCGCGCCCCCACCACGAGCTGCGCCCCGCCCTGCGCGACCTGTTTCCAGACCCGCCGGCGCTCGGTCACCGTGACGCCGGAATGCCACTCGGCGGGCTTCGCGCCGAAGCGGGCCTCGACGCGGGTCAGGAACTCGGCCGTGAGCGCGATCTCGGGGAGCAGCACCAGCGCCTGCCGCCCCTGCTGCAGCGCCTCGGCCACCGCCTCGAGGTAGACCTCGGTCTTGCCCGAGCCGGTGACCCCCTTGAGCAGTGTCGTCCCGTAGCGCCCCGAGGCGACGCCCTCGCGCAGAACGCCCGCCGCTCGGGCCTGGTCCTCGGCCAGCGCCTTGCCGCCGTAGCCCGGGTCGAGCCGGGGAAAAGCGGTGTCGCGCGGGGCCTCTTCCTCGCGCACCGCGCCCTGCTTCGCCAGCCCCTTGATCACCGAGGGGGTCACGCCGGCGGTCTCGGCGAGCTCCGCCTGCGTCAGCGCGAGTCCGCCCATGTCGCTCAGGACCTCGAGCACCCGGCGCCGGGCATCGGTCATGCGTTCGGGCCCGGTGTCTCCCAGCCGGTAGATCTTGCGCATCGACGGCGCGTCGCCGAGCCCCGGCGCCCGGGTGGCGAGCCGCAGCATCGCCGAAAGCGGGGTCAGCGTGTAGTCCCCGGCCCGCTCGAGGAACATGCGCAGCTCGTCGCGCATCGGCACCGCATCGAGCACCCGGATGACCGAGCGCACCTTGGCGTAGTCGAAATCGCCCCGCCCCGGCCCCCAGACCACGCCCAGAACCTTGCGCGGCCCCAGCGGCACCTCGACGAAGGCACCTTCGAAGCAACCACCCTCGGGGGCGCGATAGTCGAGAAGCCGGTCGAGCGGCTGCGTGGTCAGAACAGCGACCAGCGTGCCTTCGTCGTAGAAACCGTCCATTCGAGCAGTCCGTCAGTGCTTGAGTTCCGGGACTTTCGACCCACATCCGCATGGGGTAAGACACGGGCACGCGATTGCCAAGCAAAGCCGGGAGGGCTGACGCCGATGAAATTCTTCGTGGACACCGCTGATATCGAGGCAATCCGTGAACTCAACGATCTCGGTCTGCTCGACGGGGTGACGACCAACCCCTCGCTGATCGCGAAATCCGGTCGCGACATCCAAGAGGTCCTCGAGGAAATCTGCGACATGATCGACGGCCCGGTCTCGGCCGAGGTCGTGGCCACCGACTGCGAGACCATGCTCGAGGAAGGGCGAAAGTTGGCCGGCATCGCCCCGAACATCGCCGTGAAGGTGCCGATGACATTCGACGGCTTGCGCGCCTGTCGGTCGCTGACGCACGAGGGCAAGATGGTCAACGTGACGCTCTGCTTCACGACCAATCAGGCGCTGCTCGCAGCCAAAGCCGGTGCGACCTTCATCTCGCCCTTCGTCGGGCGTCTCGACGACATCGGAGAGGACGGCCTGAAACTCGTCTCCGACGTCCGCCAAGTCTACGACAACTACGGCTACGAGACCCAGATCCTCGCCGCCTCGATCCGCTCGACGGCCCAGATGACCGCCTGCGCCAAGATCGGCGCCGACGTGGCCACCGCGCCGCCCGCGGTGATCAAGGCGATGGCCGACCACGAGCTCACCGACAAGGGCCTGAGCGCCTTCCTCGCGGATGCGGAGAAGGCAGGCATCAGGATCGTGTGACCATGGGACAGGATACCCCACATTCCTTCCGGCTGGCAGAAGCCGAGATGAGCCTGCTGGACAAGCGGGCCGTCATCCTTGCCTACCAGTCCTACCAGCTCGAGATGTGCAACATCCCGCAGGAGGTCTTCGGCGAAGAGATGGATTTCTATCTCGACTGGGCGGTGCGCGACGGCGACCAGATGTTGATCCTGTCGAAATGCCTGCACGATGTGCTGGAAGCCCTGCAGGAGATCTCGGGCCAGCAGGCCGACGAGTGGCCGGTGCTGCGCGACAGCCTTGCCGCCGCGCTGCCCGAGGATGTGTTCGGGATCGTCATGCGCTCGATCCGGCAGGGCTGACGACGCCCGCCCGGCGCGACCCGAAGATTTTTCGTCCGAAAAATCTTTGCGAAAGGAAATTTCGGACGAAATTTCCTCCGCGGGGTCAGACGTTGGGCTCGCCTTGCAGGCCGAGCAGCTTGCGGAAACCGGTCCAGTAGCCGGGAAGGCGCGGCGCCTCCTGCATCCCGGCAATCGCCTCGTCGGCCCAGCGCGGCATCTCGCGCGCGGCGAAGTCCCGCCCCCATGACAGGTAGGCCTCGGCGTGCTCCGGGCGCAGCCGGCAGGCCGAGCCCACCAGCCCGACGAGCGTTTCCGGCGGTGAATACCATTCGTCCTGGATGCCGGTGACCCGCGCCTTCATGAACGGTCCGATCAGGCGCATCAGCCGCTTCTCCGAGAACAGCAGCAGCATCCGCCCCATCTCGTCGCGCGAGTAGTGGATAAGCGGCGGGAAGGTATCGTAGAACATCGCCACGCCGTCGACGATGGCGAAGTTGCGGATCGACGGGTGGAAGCCGATGCGCGTGTCGAAGCGGTCGGCGGCGTTCCAGAAACGCGCGATCACCTGTCCCGCGGCCTCCATCATGGCCAGCGTCTCGTCGCGCGGCGCGACCTGCATGAGCGGCCGCATCAGCGATGCCTCGGGCAGCGCCTCCTGCACGATCACCGGCACCCGCGCGCCCTCCATCTCGAGCAGGTGGAACGCGGTTTCGGGCATCGGCACGCCGGTCTCGAGCAGCGCCGCGACGTAATCGTCATGCGCCGCGGCCAGCCGCTCGAGCATCGCCGCGTCGTCCATGCCGCGATAGACCTTGATGACGCGGTCCGCGAAGGGCCCCTCGGCGGGGCGGAACGGCGCGCAGAAATAGCCGAGTCGCGAGATCGGCTGGCCCTGTGCGGCCTCGTGGCGGCGGATCGTCTCGGCAAGGGCGGCAAGATCGGTCATGGGCACTCCTTTTCCGCGCAACGCGGAGATCGTGCCCCCGTTTACCCCGATGCCAGCAGTTGCGCCACCTCCGAGGACAGCGCGTCGACCTCCTCGCGGGCCGGGGTCTTGCGGCCCTCCGCCGCGCTCAGCCCATGCCCGAACGCTTCGGCGTAGCCCACCCGGTTGGCAAGCTGCGCTGCGGCGATGCGCGCCTGCATCTTCTGCGCGGCGCCCGAGATCTCGCCCGAGAGCCGTGTGCCCGGCCGGGTGCGGTTCATAACCATGAGCACCTCGCGGTTCTCGCGCCGCGCGAGATCCAGCACGCTTTCGGTGGCCCAGAGGTCGAGATGGCTCATCGACACCGGCACCAGCACCAGGTCCGCCGCCCGGAGCGCCGGACGCAGGTCGCTGTCGGCCTTGGGCGGCGTGTCGACGATCACCACGTCGAACCGGTCGGCGAGCTTGCGGCACTCGTAGGTGATGCCCCAGGCCGACGAGGTCGCGAACTCGAACCCCTCGATCGCCTCGGGCTGCTGATCGATGCGGGTCATGAACCATCGCCCGAGACTGCCCTGCGGGTCCGTGTCGATCAGCGCGACCGTCTGGCCGAGCCTGCGTAGTCCCACCGCGAGATTGGCCGAAAGCGTGGTCTTGCCCGATCCGCCCTTCTGCTGCGCAACGGTAATGACCGATCCGCCCATGCTGCCCCCCTTCCAGGTCACGTTTACATGACATTTGGCACCTGCAGCATAATCGCTTCCCGCGCCCCGTCCAGTGCGCTTAACCGCGCGTTAACCACTCTCTCCGACGCTGGGGCGGAAGGAAGGGAGGGCCCGATGCGGACCGTGCCGCTTCTCATAGCCCTGGCAGCCTCGGGCTGTGGCGCGAAAGACGCCGCGGCTGGCGCATGGCTGCGCGAGCGGGGCAGCCTCTTTGCCAGCGCCAGCGCGCGGCTGTCGTGGCCGCAGGACATCACGACCTGGACCTCGCTCGAACCCACGGGCCAGTATTACACGTTCTACGCCGAATACGGGCTGACCGAACGGCTGACCGTTGGCATGGACCTCGGCCGGTCGGTCTCGGGCGACGGCAAGGGCGTGGCCTTCCTGCGCCTGCCGCTCCGCGACCGCGACAGCGGGCTCAAGATCGCCACCGAGCTCGGCCTTGGCCAGATCGACGGCACCCCGGTGCTGCGGCCCGGGCTGTCGCTGGGGCTGGGGCTGCGCCACGGCTGGCTCTCGGCCGACGGGCTGGCAGAGTATGCGCCGCTTTCGGGACAGGTTGATCTGAAGCTGGATCTGACTTGGGGGTGGAACCTGCCGGGGGATCGCCACCTGATCCTGCAGGTGCAGACCGGCGCACCGCATGGCGACGCACCCTTCGCGAGACTGGCCCCCTCGGTCGTGGTCCCGGTGACCGAACGGCTGTCCGCCGAGGTCGGCGCCACGTGGGGCGTGACCGGCGACGCCTCCATGGGCGTTCTCGTCGGTCTCTGGGCCGAGTTCTGAGGTCTTGCGCCGCGGCCCGTTACCGCTAGGCTCGCGGGCATGACATCCCCGATCCGCCCCACCGACGACGAGGCCCGCCAGCTTGCCCGCGAACTCATCGCGGGCGCCCGGTTCGGAGCGCTCGCCTTCACCGACCCCGACAGCGGCACCCCCATGGTCAGCCGTGTCGCGGCGGTGCCCGGCCCGGACGGCCTGCCGCTGAGCCTCGTCTCGGACCTTGCGCAGCACGCACGGGCCCTCAAGGCGGACCCGGCCTGCGCCCTGCTGCTCGGCGAGCCGGGACCGAAGGGCGACCCGCTCACCCATCCGCGGCTGAGCCTGCAGGCCCGCGCCCGGTTCATCCGCCACGACGATGCGGATCACGCGGCCCTTGCGTCGCATTTCCTGGCGCTTCAGCCCAAGGCGCAGCTCTACATCGGTTTCGCCGACTTTTCGCTGCTGGCCTTCACCGTCACCGGGGCCCACCTGAACGGCGGTTTCGGCAAGGCCTTCGTCCTGACGCCAGACGATCTGCGGCCCTGAGGCACGACAAAAGGGCCGGTGCCGCGCAAGGCACCGGCCCTCCCATGATGCGCTGCAGCTCAGTAATCCATGCGCACCTGCAGCGTGACATCCCCCCGGATCGGCTCGGGCCAGAGCGCGTGCACCTGGTCCTGGCCGGCGCCCTCGCGTGTCGAGGTGTAGGGCGTGACGAAGACGCTGACGTTGGCCTCGTCGCGCGGCCGCGACCGGAGCACGAGGCTCGCCACCTCCATCGCGTAGCCGCCGAAGGGCAGCCGGTCGCCGGTGTCGATCACCCAGGTCTGCGCGTGGGTATTCTGCGCATGCTGCACCAGAAGCGGGTTCGACGCGCCTTTGCCGACGTTCAGATAGGTGTTGTCATCGAAATGCACGTTGCGCATAGACGACAGGTCGAGCGGCGCGAAGGAATCGTCGACCCGCTCGACCCGGTCGATCACCTGCCCCACCGAGCGGAACAGGTTCCCCGAGACGTTCAGCCCGTTCACCCGGTGGTTCTGACCGTAGGGTTTCACCACGATGAAGGCGAAGTGATCCGCCACGTTCGAGCACAGGAAAACGTTGCCGGTCAGCGACAGCCCCGAGAAGCCGAAGCCCGACGTGAAATCCGGCTCCGGCTCGCGCTCGTTGGTCCACTCGATGAAGCAGTTGTCGACGTAATTGCCCGAGATCGTGGTGTTGGTGGCCTTCAGGCAGAGCACGATGCCGGCGCTGCGCACACCGCTGTCGCTGCCATCGCCTTGGAAGAAGTGGTTGCCCGAGATGACGCCGTTCGCGCCCGAGACCACCGCGAAATGGCGGAACTGCGAGGCCCGGTTGTTGCGGATCTTCACGTCGTTCGCGTTGGTGTTCAGCGCGATCGAGCGGCGGCTCTGCGTGTCGGTGCCGGCTTCCGCGGTGATGAACTGGTTGTAGTCCACCAAAAGCCCTTGGCAGCCCTCGCCGATAGAGGTCAGGCCCCTGTCCTTCGGGCGATTGAAGACGCAGTTGCGCACCACGTTCACGGTGCCCGACCGAGGCAGCATCAGGCCGCTGGCATATTCCGAGCACTGGAACTCCACGTCCTCGACCTCGAACTTGTCGAGCCGGGTGAACCCGCTGAAATCGAGCAGGTAGCGGAAGCGGGTGAAGGTATAGGTCTGCGTGCCCTCGGCATCCGAGAGCGGCTGCGACAGGGTGAGGGTCTGGGCGCCGACGTTGATCTCCTTCACGTAGATCTCGCGCCCCACCCCTGCAGCTTCGACAAGGCTGCCGACGGCAATGTTGGCGATATTCGCGACCCCGGTCAGCTGCCACTTGTTCGAGGCCGAATAGCTGGCCTGGCTGGTCACGCTCGTGCTGTCCCATGCGCTCGAGCTTTCGGCGCGAAGCTGGCCGTTGCGCAGCACGCGGCGCTGGGCATAGGTCTCGCGATTGTCCACCGCCGCCTGCACGTCGATCGGCGCGGTCAGCGAGACGCGCCGCCCACTCAGGTCGAAGCTTTCATGGTCGGCGTTGTTCAGCAGCGACTGCAGGCCCTTCTTAAGCGCCAGTTCCTCGTCACCGCCAAAGGCGTCGACATAGGCCGCAAGGTGGAAATCCTTGGTGAGCGACAGGATTGCGCTCGCCGGCATGGTCACGCGGCCCTCGAAGATCACGTGATGCTCGAGCGTGACCGAGCTGCCAAGCCGGTAGCTGCCCGCCGGCACGAGGATGCGCCGCCCGTTCGCCGCCGCGTCGGCGGCTTCGAAGGCGGCGCTGTCGTCGGTGCTGCCATCGCCCAACGCGCCGTAGTCGCGCACGTCGACCTGGCTCAGCATGTCGCGCAGGAAGACCTCGGTGACATCCTCGATGACGATATCGTCGATCCGCACGACCCCACCGTTGGACCCGGTCAGGTCGAGGCCGAAATGCCCATGCGTCGGCTCCAGGCCCCAGGGCATGTCGACTCCGCCGCGCGTGCCGGTGCCGACGATGGCCGAGACCTCGACCACCGTGCCGTAGCTGTCGAGCTGCACCGATGCGCCCGTCGTGGCGAGCCCCGAGACCTCGGTGCCGTCGTCGCGCCCGGCCCATGCGGCGATGCGCACCGCCGGCATCACCCCGGCCATCGCCTTGAGCCGGGCGGTGACCCGCAGGTAGCACCCCGGAAGGATCGGCGTGTCGACCATGTAGCGCAGTCGCTGGGTGCCCTCGGTCTTCTGGATCTCGAGGCACCCGCCGAAGTCCTCGTCGGCCGGGACGAAGGCCGCCGTGGCAAAGCCCGCGTAGGTGTCCGAGCCGGGCGTGCCGTCGCCGCGCGACCACACGTCGAGCCCCGCCGAGAAGGGTGTCGGCATGAAAACCACGCCATCCGTAACCGCCTTGTTCATCCGATCGATCCTCAATTGCTGCGCCGGTCGCGGGAACCGGATGCGCCACGCACCGGTTTGATCCCGCGCAATCAGCAGCTATCAATCGTCTGTTAAGAGGCTCTGCGGGCACCGTGACGCTCCCGCCCCGGCTTCGCAACACCCGGAGAACGCGATGACCTACCGGATTCTCGAAACGGACAAGAGCCTCGGGCATGCCCTGCGCCGCATCGGCGTAGACCAGCTTGAGGCGGCGATCGACGACACGCGCCGCCCGCTCGATGACGCCGACGCGGCGGTGCACGACATCCGCAAGCACTGCAAGAAACTGCGCGGACTGTTCCGGCTCGTGCGGCCGGGTTTCCCGGACTACGCCGAGGAGAACGCGGCGGTGCGCGACGCCGCCCGCATGACGTCATCCCTGCGCGATGCAGGCGTGCTTCTGAAGACCTTCGACGCACTGCTCATCGACACCGACCCCGCCCCGTTCGACGGCTTGCGCGCCACGCTCGCCGCGGAAACCGGCCGGAGCCTTTCGGAGGCCGAGCTTTCCGCCGCCTTCGAGCAGCAGCGCAAGGCCCTCAAGGCGATCCGCAAGCGCGCGCATCACTGGAAGACACAGGGAAATTCGGACAAGGTGCTGCTGAAGGGGCTGTCGAAGACATGGCGCCGGGCCGCCCGAGGGTTCGATCAGGCCGCCCAATCCAAGGACCCCGAGAGCTTTCACGAGTTCCGCAAGCGCACCAAGGATCACTGGTATCACAGCCGGCTGCTGCAGGGCTTCTGGCCGGGGCCGATCAGGTCCCACCGAGACCAGGTCAGGACGCTTTCGGAACGTCTCGGCGAATACCAGGACCTCAGTGTCTTCCTCGAGCGCCTCGACGGCCCCGACCTGCCCGTATCGTCGGAGCAGATGCGGCTCATCGCGCTCCGGCGGCGGCGCCAGATCGGTGACGACGCGCTTGCGCTCGCTTCCAAGGTCTTCGTGGGCGACATCGACGACCTGCCCCGAAGCTGGCAACGGCGCTGGAAGCCTTGGGCCAAGTCGGCCTGACGTCAGGCCGCGAGCTCCGGCATCGTCGAGCGCCGCACCCCGGCAATCCGCCAGCGGCCCTCGATCTCTTCCATCAGGTATTCGAGCGCATGAATCTGCCCGTCGCCGTCGGTGACGAAGACATGCTGCCACAGTCCCATGTCGCTCTGGTCCAGCCTGCCGAACCGCACGTCGCCGGGGCGCCAGACCTCGGGGTAGCCCTCTTCGACCATCCGCCCGAAATTCTCGGGCGTGCCGAACAACCCCTGGATGCCGGGACTGGCGAAATCGAAGGCGGTGGTGACGTCGCCTGCGGTGAAGGCGTCCATCTGCTGCCGGATCACGCGCTCGATGGCCGCCTGATCCTGAGCGGCGGCGGGCATCGCCAGAACGAGCCCCGCCAGTAGTCCCAATAGCTGTCTGCGCATGGCGCTACCTCCTCGCAAGAAAAGGTAGCGCATGCGCAGAGAGCGTCAAAACCGGGGTCAGCCGAGCTCGCCGGCCAGCCCCTTCTCGATGAGGGCGACGGTTTCATCGACGCCGTAGAGCGCCACGAAGCCCCCGAAGCGCGGGCCCTGGCTCTGGCCGAGCAGCACTTCGTAGAGCGCCTTGAACCAGTCGCGCAGGTTCTCGAAGGCGTGGTCCTTGCCGACCGAGAACACCAGCGTCTGCAGCGCCTCGTCCGACACCTCGCCATCGTAGTCGCGAAGCCGCCCGGCAAGATCCTCCATCGCCGCGCGCTCCTTCTCGTCGGGAGCGCGGAACTGCTTCGTGGGCTTCACGAAGTCGTTGTAGTAGCGCACAGCAAAACCCGCCGCGTCGTCCATGTCGGGATGGGTCTTCGGCGTCGCGTCCGGCGCGTAGCGGCGGATGAAGCCCCACATGGTCTCCTTGTCCTCGGCCCCGGCGGCCGAGGCAAGGTTCAGCAGCATCGAGAACGACACCACCATGTGCGACTGCGGCACCACGCTGTCGCTGTGGATGTGCCAGACCGGGTTGGCGAGCTGCGCCTTGGCGTCCTGCGTCGGGAAGGCCCGGAGCTGCTGGTGATACTCGTCCACCGCCTTGGGGATCACGTCCCACGACAGCCGCTTCGCGGTCTTCGGCTTCTGGAACATGTAGTAGGACAGCGACTCGGTGCTGGCATAGGTCAGCCACTCGTCGATCGACAGGCCGTTGCCCTTCGACTTCGAGATCTTCTGCCCCTCGGCATCGAGGAACAGCTCGTAGGTGAAGTGCTCGGGCGGCCGCACACCCAGCGTCCGGCAGATGCCGTCGTAGATCGGCGTGTTGGTCGAGTGATCCTTGCCATACATTTCGAAGTCGACGCCCAGCGCCGCCCAGCGTGCGCCGAAGTCGGGCTTCCACTGCAGCTTCACGTTGCCGCCGGTGACCGGAAGGGTGAACTCCTGCCCGTCATCGTCGTCGAAGGTGATGGTGCCGTTGGCCGCGTCGACGTGCTTGACCGGAACGTAGAGCACGCGACCCGATTCCGGATGGATCGGCAGGAAGATCGAATAGGTCTGCTGGCGCTCCTCGCGGAGCGACTTCAGCATGATCTTCATCAGGTCGTCGTATTTCTCGCAGCAGCGCAGCAGGATCTCGTCGAACTGGCCGGACTTGTAGAAATCGGTGGCCGAGTAGAACTCGTAATCGAACCCGAAGGTGTCGAGGAACCGCCGCAGCATAGCATTGTTGTGGTGGCCGAAGCTCTCGTATTCCTCGAACGGGTCGGGCACGCTGGTCAGCGGGCGCTGCAGGTTGGCCTGCAGAAGCTCCTGGTTCGGCACGTTCTCGGGCACCTTGCGCATGCCGTCCATGTCGTCCGAAAAGCAGATCAGCCGCGTCGGGATGTCCGAGATCAGCTCGAACGCCCGGCGGATCATCGTCGTGCGCGCCACCTCGCCGAAGGTGCCGATGTGCGGCAGCCCCGAGGGACCGTAGCCGGTCTCGAAGATCACGTGCCCCTTCTCGGGCGGCTTCTTCTCGTAGCGTTTCAGGACGCGGCGCGCCTCTTCAAAGGGCCAGGCCTTCGAGCTCATCGCGGCTTCGCGCAGATCGGACATCCGAAACACTCCATCAATCAACGGGAATGACGCCCCTCACGTCGGGGGCACATGCGCCCGCCTCCTATTGCAGACGCAGGGTCTGGTCAATAAATTGCCGGCAAGACAACAAACCCATGAAGAAAGAGCAGCCGTGACCCAAGCCGCCCCGCACCCGCTGACCGCGCAGGATTGTCTCGTGGCCCTGATGATCGCCGTCTCGGCCTCTGACCAGAACATCCGCACCGCCGAACTGGTGAAGATCGAGAGCTCGGTGAACCTGCTGCCGCTCTTCGCCGACTACGACATCGACCGGATCCGCGTCATGTCGGAACTGGTGTTCGAGCTGTTCAGCCAGGAAGACGGGCTCGACGCGCTCTTCGGCCTCATCCGCGACAACCTTCCCGAGCGGCTGCACGAGACCGCCTACGCGCTGGCCTGCGACGTGGCCGCGGCTGATGGCACCCTGCGCGAGACCGAGCTGCGCCTGCTCGAGGAAATCCGCTACGAGCTCGACATCGACCGGCTGCACGCCGCGGCGATCGAGCGCGGCGCCCGCGCCCGCCACCTGCCGGGCTGAGCCCTTGGCGGTGCTGGCGCGCGCTCAGGCGCGCGCCAGCACCGCCCAGCGGTCGATCAGGCGCTGTTGCAGGATCTTCGCCCGCCAGTTCCATGCCCGCCCGCCATCGGGGCGTTCGCGCTGCGCCTTGGTCAAGCCCGCCCGACGCTCGATATCTCCGCAGAAGATTGCGAAGACCAGCTCGGTTCCGTCGGAGAGGTCGGCATATCCCGCGAGACCGCTGACGAAGTTAAGCGTTCCGGTCTTGGCGTGAACGGTCACCGGGTGGTTCGGCACGACCCGGCGCTGATCGTCCCGCATGGCAACCGTTTTCAGGATCGGCTTGATCCCCAGCCGCTGGCGCAGCTCATAGAGTGCCTTGGCCATGTCGCCCGCGGCGATGCGGCTTTCGCCGCCAAGCCCGGAATGATCGACGAGCGCCATGTGCGTCAGGCCCAGCTCGTCCCGTCCCCAGGCATTCATCACCTCGGCCGACTCGCGCAGCGAGCCCACCTTGCCGGCCCGCACGCGGGTGGCCGTCTGCCCGACGATCTCGGCGGTCAGGTTGGTCGACCACTTCAGCATGTCGCGCAGGATGACCCGCAACGGCGCGCTCTCGAGCCGCGCGAGCACCTCGCCCGGCGGCGACACTTCGACTACCTCGGGATCGGGAAGCGTTACGTCCTGAGACCCGGCGATCGCCTGGAATACCTCACCGGCGTAGAGCTCGGGCTTCCTGACCGGAAGCCAGCGCGAGCCGCCGTTGCCCAGTGCGCCTCGCGCCACGGTCCACTCGTCGCGCGCACCGCCGTCCTGGTAGGTGTAGGTCGGGCCCGCACGGTCCACGACCCCCATGTGCGCCATGGTCACCTCGGGCCGCCACTTTGCCGAACGCGCATCCATCACGACGTCGTAGTCGCCCCCGCCGCGCTGCCATTCGAAGTGGACGCGGTTGAAGTTGAGGTTCAGGCCGGACACCGCCGGGCTGTAGCCAAGATGGTCCGGCTGGCCCGGGTCGATGGTCTGCGTGTAGGGCAGCGCGCTGCCGCAGACGAGGAAACGGCCGGTGATCGATCTCACCCCGCTTGCCTTGAGCAGACCGGCAAGCTCACCCAGTCCGTCGGTGTCGAGCGTCGGATCGCCGCCGCCAAGCAGCACGACATCGCCGTCGAGCACGCCGTCGGTCAGGGGGCCCGTGCCGATCACCTCGGTGGCGAAATGAAACCCCGGCCCGAGCGTGTCGAGCGCATAGGACGCTGTCAGGGCCTTCGCGACGCTGGCCGGAGGCATCCCGGTCTCGGCCTCGTGCTGCTCGAGCACCTCGCCGGTCGCGAGGTTCATCACCGCGAAGCCCACGGTCCCGTCGAGACGGGCGGCTTCGATGATCTCCTCGGGGGTGAGCAGGTTGCGAAGGCTCAGATCCTCGTCGCGGCCGACGGGACGCAGGGAGCGTGTCGGGGCCTCGGCGAGGGCTGGCGAGGCCGCGAGCAGGCCCGCCGCGCCAGCGGAGCCAAGGAACGCACGACGTGAAAGAACTTTACTCATGGCGCAGATCTAACCGCAGCGGCATGGCCGCGACAAGCGGACCGATCCGGGCCGACAATCACTTTTTGGCAAGAGAGGCACGGCGCAGCTCGGTCGAGCTGAGGTCGATCATGGGAACATTCACGAAGCACCACGCCGGTGGCCGCGTGACGGCCAGCCGGCCGGCAGCGCGCGCCGGCAGCTGGGCCCGGGCATAGACATCCGCCGCGACCGAGCCCCGCGCCGCCATGCGCCGACCGGGCCGGGCCAGGACACCCACCGGCACCCGCTCCATGATCTCGCGCCAGTTGTCCCAGCGATGAAGCTGCGCGAGGTTGTCCGCCCCCATCAGCCACGTGAAGCGCACCCCCGGAAAGCCGCGCTGCAACGCCTCGAGCGTCCGGGCGGTGTAGCGGGTGCCGGCAAGGCGCTCGAAATCGCTGATGATGACCCTTGGATGGCGCATCAGGTCACGTGCGGCGGCCATGCGCTCCGCGAGGGGCGCGGGCCCGTGCGCCTTCAACGGGTTGCCGGGACTCACCAGCCAGATCACCCGGTCGAGCCGGAAGCGCCTGAGCGCCTCGATCGTGATGTGCACATGACCTTCGTGCGGCGGATCGAACGAGCCGCCGAGCAGACCGACCTTCTGTCCGGTCTCCAGCCGGAACCCGGCCTCATGCGCATCCCAGAGCATCGTGCCTCTTCCCGCTGGACCGTTGGCCACAAGACACCGGAAGAGGCGGCGGGTTCAACCGCAAACTGCCCCGGCGAAGCGGCGCGCGCCCAGCTTCGGACCTTTGCTTTCCGGCCTCGCGGTGCCATATAGGCGCCCAACCAGTCACCGGAGGACCGCATGGCCAGCTATCAGTACGTCTACCACATGGATGGGGTCTCAAAGACCTATCCGGGCGGCAAGAAGTGCTTCGAGAACATCCGCCTGAGCTTTCTGCCGGGGGTGAAGATCGGTGTCGTCGGCGTCAACGGCGCCGGTAAGTCGACCCTGATGCGAATCATGGCCGGCATCGACAAGGATTTCTCGGGCGAGGCCTGGGCCGCCGAGGGCGCCCGCGTCGGCTACCTGCCGCAGGAGCCCGAGCTCGACCCGGCGCTCTCCGTGCGCGAGAACGTCATGCTCGGCGTGGCCGAGAAGAAGGGCAAGCTCGAGCGCTTCAACGAGCTCGCGATGAACTACTCGGACGAGACCGCCGAGGAGATGGCGCAGCTGCAGGACGAGATCGACAGCCAGGACCTGTGGGATCTCGACAGCCAGATCGATGTCGCCATGGAAGCGCTGCGCTGCCCGCCGGACGACGCCGACATCACGACCCTTTCGGGCGGTGAGAAGCGCCGCGTCGCGCTCTGCAAGCTGCTGCTCGAAGCGCCCGACATGCTGCTGCTCGACGAACCGACGAACCACCTCGACGCCGAAACGATCGCGTGGCTTCAGAACCACCTGATCGAGTACAAGGGCACGATCCTGATCGTCACCCACGACCGCTACTTCCTCGACAGCATCACCGGCTGGATCCTCGAGCTCGATCGCGGCCGCGGCATCCCCTACGAGGGCAACTACTCGAGCTGGCTCGAGCAGAAGGCCAAGCGCCTCGCGCAGGAAGCCCGCGAGGACAAGGCCCGCCAGAAGACCCTCGAGCGCGAACTCGACTGGATGCGTCAGGGCGCCAAGGCACGGCAGGCCAAGTCGAAGGCACGGATCTCGGCCTACGAGAAGATGGCCGGCCAGTCCGAGCGCGAGCGCGTCGGCAAGGCACAGATCGTCATTCCGAACGGCGAACGCCTCGGCTCCAAGGTGATCGAGGTCGAGCACCTGTCGAAGCACATGGGCGACAAGCAGCTGATCGAGGACCTGAGCTTCTCGCTGCCCCCGGGCGGCATCGTCGGCGTGATCGGCCCCAACGGCGCCGGCAAGTCGACGCTGTTCAAGATGCTCACCGGGCAGGAAGAACCCGATGCCGGCAGCATCGAGTTCGGCGACACGGTGCATCTCTCCTACGTCGACCAGTCGCGCGACGATCTCGACTCGGACGCCACCGTCTGGGAAGCGATCTCGGGCGGCGCCGAGGTGATCCAGCTGGGCGACGCCCAGATGAACTCGCGCGCCTACTGCGGCGCCTTCAACTTCAAGGGCGGCGACCAGCAGAAGAAGGTCGGGCTGCTGTCGGGCGGTGAGCGCAACCGCGTGCACATGGCCCGCCTGCTGAAGTCCGGCGGCAACGTGATCCTGCTCGACGAACCGACCAACGACCTCGACGTGGAAACGCTCCGCGCGCTCGAGGACGCTCTGGTCGACTTCGCCGGCTGCGCGGTGGTCATCTCGCACGACCGCTTCTTCCTCGACCGGATCTGCACGCACATCCTCGCCTTCGAGGGCGATGCGCACGTCGAGTGGTTCGAGGGCAATTTCGAGGACTACGAGGAAGACAAGAAGCGTCGCCTCGGCCCGGACGCGGTCGAACCAAAGCGGGTGAAGTTCAAGAAGTTCACCCGGTGACGGTGCGGGGCGCGATACGCGCCCTGCCCCATGATGGCCCCGTGCCTCGAGAGGGTGGGTTGCAAACCCACCCTTGCTGCAGTCGCCTCCGCGTTGCGGCGCGCAGTCTTGAAGAATCGCGCCCTGATTGCAGCGGGCACGTCGGGCGGAGATCGCTTGGCATTGCCCGCCGATCACTCTAAAGCGGTCAGGAACCGGTTCATCTCGGGTCGAGATGCAGGCCGGTCACCCCGTGCACAGAAGCCCGACGCGATTTCTCTTGCCGGAATCGCGCCCTTCTGCCATACGAGTCCCTGCTACGTTACCACTATCGACCTACCTGTCTCCTTCACCGGCGCCAGCGCACCCGATACTGCACTGACGATACGCCGGGCTGCCGCACCTCCGCGGGCAGCATGACAAGAGAGAAGGGTTCATCCCATGGCAACTGGTACCGTGAAGTGGTTCAACACCACCAAAGGCTACGGATTCATCGCACCCGAGGGCGGCTCCAAGGACGTGTTCGTGCACATCTCCGCCGTCGAGCGTTCGGGCCTCACCGGCCTGCAGGACAACCAGAAGGTGTCCTACGAGCTCCAGTCCGGCCGTGACGGCCGCGAGAGCGCGATCAACCTCGAACTGCTCTGATCCATTTTCGGATCGGCAGACAAAAGGCGCGCCACCCGGCGCGCCTTTTTTCATGTCTGGCCTGGCTTATGACATCGTGCCCCCGCAAAAGCAGGACCAAGCGACTCACTGGAAGGCGCAACCGGATTTCACGCCGAGCTTGCGGAAGATCGTCGCCGCCGGGCAGAACCCGGTAAAAGACGCCTGCAACAGGTTCAGCCCGATGAATACCGTGAACCAGATCCAGTAGGGCGAGACCCAGACCGTCAGCACCACGCTGAGCAGGATCATCGCGCCCGCAAAGGCCATTACCGCACGATCGAGTGTCATTTTGCATCTCCTTCAAGACCGACCGGACATCGTCCGCCGGCAGAAGGATACGCCTGCGCCCACACAAATTCAATATACGGAATATCTAATCTCGGGCATCCGGCGTGCGGTCGGCTCCGAACAGCTGCCACCCGGCCAGCCAGCGCGTCAGCGTGGTGATGAAGCAGAACGTCGCGAAAGCCAGCGCCAGCACCGGGAACGCGCCGGGAAACAGGCACATGGCGACGAATATCCCGATGGTCTCGCTCCCCTCGGCGATGCCTCCGAGATAGTAGATGCCCTTGGTCGGGTAATCCTCGGCCGACAGCCCCCGACGCTCGGCGATGACCGAGAAGGCAAGAAATGATGAGCCGGTGCCCACGAAGCTCGTCACCAGCACCAGCGCCGGAAGTGCGTTGGTGCCCGGTTCGGCCAGCGCGAACCCCAAGGGAAACAGCGCGTAGAAGACGAAATCCAGCGCGATGTCGAGAAAGGCCCCCCGGTCCGTCGGTCCGGCTCTTCGCGCCACCTCGCCGTCCAGCCCGTCGGCCACGCGGTTGGCGATCAGCCCCGCCAGCGCCAGCCAGAACCATCCCGCCGCAGCCGCCGCGACACCGCAGAGGCCCAGCGCGAAGCCAGCGAGCGTGATCGCGTCCGCCGGAACCCCGCGCACGGCCAGCCATCTTGCCGGCCCGTGCAGAAGGCGCCGCTGCAGCGGCAGAAGTTTCGCGTCGAACATGGCGGTCTCCCCTCGGGTCCGAGTCAAGCGCGCCACGCTTGCAAGCGCAAGCACGATCCCGGAAAGTCCGGCCATGACCGACACACCGCCTGCCGACACCACCACGCGCCTGCGCCTGCGAATCCTCTTCGGAGACACCGCCATGCTGGGGCCCGGCAAGGCCGATCTTCTCGAACAGATCGGCGAGACCGGCTCGATCGCGGCGGCGGGGCGTGCCATGTCGATGAGCTACAAGCGCGCCTGGTGCCTCGTTGAGGAGATGAACGCCGCCTTCCGGGCCCCGCTGGTCGAGCGCACACGCGGCGGTGCGAAGGGCGGCGGCGCGCGGCTTTCAGAGACCGGCGAGGAAGTGTTGCGGCGCTATCGCGCGGTCGAGCTGGCCGCGGCTCGCGCTGCCACCGACGAGCTTTCGCAGCTTGAAGCGCTCCTTTCCGATATGTCCCGAGAAAAATAACGCTTGCCGTATCGCGACACCAACGCGATATGTATGGCGAAACATATCAGATCGGAGCCAGCCCATGCATGCCCCCGCCCTTCTGCGCCGCAGCGTCGCCATTGCCCTTGCCTGTCTCGCCGCCGGGGCCGCGCAGGCCGAGACCGTCACGGTCTTCGCCGCGGCGAGCCTGAAGAACGCGATGGACGAGATCGGCGACCGCTACGAGGCAGACACGGGGAACTCTGCCGTGGTCTCGCTCGCCGGGTCTTCGGCGCTGGCACGGCAAATCCAGGCCGGTGCGCCGGCGGATGTCTTCATCTCGGCGAACCCGGGATGGATGGATGCGCTTGAGGGCGACGGCCTCATCGCCACGGACAGCCGAACCGACCTGCTGGGCAACACCATCGTGCTGATCGCCCATGACCCGGACGCCACCCCGGTCGAGATCACGCCCGAGCTGCCGCTCGCGGAGATGCTCGGCGACGACCGCCTTGCCATGGCGCTGGTCGAGGCGGTGCCCGCCGGCATCTACGGCAAGACGGCGCTGGAAAGCCTCGGCCTGTGGGACAAGGTCGCGCCGCAGGTGGCGCAGGCCGACAACGTGCGGGCCGCGCTGGCGCTTGTCGCGACCGGCGAAGCGCCGCTCGGTATCGTCTACGCCACCGATGCCACCGCAGAACCGGACGTGACGGTTCTTGGCACATTCCCCGAAGACAGCCACCCGGCGATCACCTACCCCGCCGCCCGAATCGCGGACGGCAACGCCGACGCGGCCGACGACTTCCTCGCCTACCTGCAGGGAGCGGTTGCGAAGGCGGCCTTCGAGCGGCAGGGTTTCACCGTTCTGGAGAGGTAACGCCCGCGAATGACCCTTCTCAGCCCCGAGGAATGGCAGGCCGTCGCGCTGTCGTTGCGCGTCGCGCTCTGGGCGACGCTCGCCGGTCTGCCATTCGGGGTGCTCACCGCCTACGCGCTGGCGCGCTGGGAGTTTCCCGGCAAGCAGGTCGTGAACGGGCTCGTGCACCTGCCGCTGATCCTGCCGCCGGTGGTGACCGGCTACCTGCTGCTGCTGACCTTCGGGACGCGGGGCCCCATCGGTGCGCCCCTGAAGGAGATCGGTATCGTCTTCGCCTTCCGCTGGACCGGTGCGGCACTCGCGGCGGGGATCATGGCGTTTCCGCTCATGGTGCGGGCCATCCGGCTCTCGATCGAGGCCGTCGACCCCCGCCTTGAAGAGGCGGGCGCCACGCTCGGCGCCTCGCGGCTCTGGGTCTTTGCCACCGTCACCCTGCCGCTCATCCTGCCGGGGGTGCTTGCGGGGGCGATCCTCGCCTTCGCCAAGGCCATGGGAGAATTCGGCGCGACGATCACCTTCGTGTCGAACATCCCCGGCCAGACCCAGACCTTGCCCTCGGCGATCTATGCCTTCCTGCAAATCCCCGGCGGCGAGGCCTCGGCGCTGCGGCTCGTGGTGGTGTCAGTCGTCATCGCCATGACCGCGCTGATCCTCTCCGAGGTCATGTCGCGCCGCATCGCGCGCAGGATCTCGGGCGCATGAGCCTGACCGTCGCGCTTCGCCATCGTCTCGGCCATTTCGACATGGATGTGGCGTTCGATGCCCCGCCCGGCCTGACCGTGCTCTACGGGCGGTCCGGCTCGGGCAAGACCACGATCATCAACGCCGTCGCCGGCCTGCTGCGCCCGGATGCCGGTCGCATCGCGGTCGACGGCCGGGTGCTCTTCGACAGCGAGGCGCGGGTCTGCCTCCCGCCGCACAAGCGCCGGCTCGGCTACATCTTCCAGGATGCGCGGCTGTTTCCACATCTCACGGTGCGGCAGAACCTGCTCTACGGGCGGCACTTCGCCCCCGAGCCCGCGCCCGAGGCCCGCATCGACCACGTCGTCGAGATGCTCGGCATCGGCCCACTGCTCGCCCGGCGGCCCGGACGACTTTCGGGCGGCGAACGCCAGCGGGTCGCCATCGGCCGGGCGTTGCTCGCGAGCCCGCGCCTGATCCTTGCCGACGAACCTCTGGCCGCCCTCGACGAGGCGCGCAAGGCCGAGATCCTGCCCTACTTCGAGCGGCTGCGCGACGAGGTGGCGACGCCCATCCTCTACGTCAGCCACGCCCCGAACGAGGTTGCCCGGCTCGCGACCGAGGTCATCGCCCTTCAGGACGGGCGCGTCGTCGGCCAGGGCTCGGCGACCGAGCTGCTGGGAGATCCCGGCGTGACACCCCTGGGGGCCGGTGCCGCAGGCGCGGTGCTCGAGGTTCGGGTGGTGGATCAGCACGCCGACGGGCTGACCGAGCTTGAGGCGCCCGGCGGCCTGCGTCTTCTCGTGCCCGAGGTCGAAGCCCCGGCAGGCACGCGCCTGCGGGTGCAGATCGCGGCGCAGGACGTCATGCTCGCCACGCGGGAACCACGCGACATCTCGGCGCTCAACATCTTCAGGGCCCGCGTGCGGACGTTGCGCATGGGCGACGGCCCCGGTGCGCTCGTCCAGCTCGACGCGGGCGGCGACCTGATGCTGTCGCGGATCACGCGTCGCTCGGTGACCACGCTCGGGCTGAGGGAAGGCCAGGAGGTCTTCGCCATCATCAAGGCGGTCTCGGTCGCCAAGGATGCCATCGCCCGTGCCCGACGCGCGGACGGCTGACGCGACCAAGACATTCCGTCGCAGGGCAGAAAGCATCCGCGACTTGACGGGAACGCCGAGCCGCCCAACTTCGTTAGTAAGCCGTTAGTTGCACGTCATATTCCCGATACATCCTGCCTACATAAGGCGGACGAGCGAACAAGGAAGTTGCCCCGCATGCCGTCCTCTCCCGCCGGCAAAGACGCCCAGAGCAGCCTTCGGAGCGTATTTCTCTCCGATCTGCACCTCGGGGCCCGCGCCTGCCGACCGTCCCAAGTCCTGAACTTCCTGCGCGAGGTCGACGCGGCCAAGATCTACCTCGTGGGTGACATCTTCGATCTCTGGCACGGCGGACGGATCTACTGGAGCGACACACATGAGGCCGTGCTTTCCGACCTGAGAGACCGGGCAAGGGACGGCGCACGCATCGTCTACCTGCCGGGCAACCACGACGCCGTCATGCGGGCCCCGGATGCCAATATCGAAGACTGGGAACTGCGCGAGGCGGTCATCCACAAGACCGCCGAAGGGCGCCGGCTTCTCGTGCTGCACGGCGACCAGTGTGACCCCCGCTTCCTGCGCTGGCATTTCATGACCCGTCTCGGCAGCCGGCTCGACGCGGTGCTGCGACAGGTGGACGACTGGCAACGCAAGCGGGGCGAGCTATCGCCCGAGGATCGCAGCCCGGCCCAGCGTATCATCGACCGCGCCAACCAACTGATGGCGATGGGCGACCGGTTCGAGCAGCGGCTGATCCGGCTGGCGCGCGCCTCCGGCACGACCGGGGTGATCTGCGGCCACTCTCACAAGCCTGCCCTGCGCCAGCACGAGGGTATCCTCTACGCCAACTGCGGCGACTGGATCGACAGCCTCACCGCGCTCGCCGAGGACCAGCGCGGCCAGCTCCGGCTCATCGAACATGTGCCCGCGCCGCAGCCCAGCGCGTCCCGTGCCCTGCCCGCGCAGGCCGCAGCCGAAAAGGGCGCGCTCGCCGGAGGTGTCGCATGATCGAAGCCATTCTGTTTGCCATCGTCGCCGCGACACTCGGTACCCACCTGCTCACCGCCGCGCTGGCCGCGTGGCGTCACCGGTCGGCAGCCGCTCCCGACACCGAGGACCACCGGCTGCCCTACGTTTCGCTCGTGCGGCCCGTCTGCGGCGTCGATGCCTTCGACGCCGAGACGCTGGCCTCGTCCTTCCGGCAGGATTACCCGCGCTACGAGATCATCTTCTGCGCCCCCTCGGAAAGCGATCCGGCGGTCGCGCTGGTGCGCCGCCTGATCGCCGAGAACCCGCAGATCGAGGCGACGCTCCTCTGCGGCGAAACCCGGATGAGTGGCAACCCCAAGCTCAACAACGTCGCCAAGGGCTACCGCGCGGCCCGCAGCGAATGGGTGGTGATGACCGACAGCAACCTGCTGCTGCCGCCGGACTACCTGCGCACGCTCGCCGCCACATGGCAAAGCGACACGGGGCTTGTCTCCTCGCCGCCGTCGGGCATCCGCCCGGGCAACTTCTGGGGCGCCGTGGAATGCGCCTTTCTCAATACATCGCAGGGGCGCTGGCAGCTCGCGGCCGACTCGCTGGGCATGGGCTTCGCGCAAGGCAAGACGCTGTTCTGGAACCGCAAGGTGCTGGAAGCCGGCGGCGGCCTGCCTGCCCTTGGCCGAAACCTTGCCGAGGATGTCGCCTCGACCAAGCTGGTGCGGGCGCAGGGCCTGCGGGTCCGGCTGACCCCTAAGCTCTTTCCGCAACCCGTGGGCGACCGCAGCGCGCGTTTCGTATGGGACCGCCAGCTGCGCTGGAGCCGCGTCCGGCGTGACGGCTTTCCGCTGATCTTCATGGCCGAGATCGCGCAGGGGCCGCTGGTGCCGGTCGCGGCCCTCGTCACCCTCGCGGCGCTGGGAACGGTGCCGTGGATTCTGCTCCCGGTGCTGCTGCTGGCCTGGTATGGGGCAGAGATCGCGCTGGCGCGCGTTGCCGGCTGGCCGGCAACGCCCCGAGACCTGGCCGCGATGATCGTCCGGGACGCCTTGCTTCCGGCGCTCTGGCTTGCCACATGGACGGGGCGCGGCATCACGTGGCGCGGAACGGATATGGCGCCCGCAGGCACGGCGGGCCCTGCGGAGTAGGCCTTGTTCGGATTGGAAACAGTGACGGCCCTGATCGCCAAGAACGGTCTGGCCATCGTGGCGCCCATCGCGGTGCTTGAGGGGCCCATCGTCACGGTCATCGCCGCATGGCTCGCCAGCCGCGGCCTGCTCGACGTATGGAGCGTCAGCGTCGTGGTCATCCTCGCGGATCTCTTCGGCGACGTGCTGTTCTACGCCCTCGGGCGCTGGGGCCTGCATCGCCTGCCGCTGCGCTGGCGCTACCGGATGGGCCTGAGCCGGGGGCGGCTCGCGCAGGTGGCCGGGCATTTCAAGGACCGGGGCGGACGCACGCTCGTCTTCGGCAAGCTCACCCATTCCGCCGGGGCCGCGGTGCTGGTCGCCGCCGGGCTGGCGCGGATGCCGATGCTGAAGTTCTTCTGGGTCAACCTTCTGGCAACGATCCCCAAGAGCCTGTTCTTCGTGGTGATCGGCTATGCCTTCGGCGCCGCCTACAGCCAGATCGACGACTGGATCGCCCGCGCCTCGCTGCTTCTGCTCGGCCTGCTCGTCATGGGTGGCATCATCTGGTTTCTCAAGCGCGCGGCCCGGAAATGACACGGGCGCCGACCATCTCCTGCATCATCCCCGCCTACAACGAGGCTCCGCGCATCGGCGCGGTGCTGGCGGCGGTGAAGGGGCACCCGATGATCGACGAGGTCATCGTGGTCGATGACGGCTCGGCCGACGGCACCGCCGACGAGGCCGACCGGCACGCGGCGGACGCCCCCGCACTGCGCGTCTTCCGCCAGCCCCGGAACGGCGGCAAGACCCGCGCCGTGGCGCGCGGAATCGCGGAGGCGCGGTGCAGCCACATCCTGCTTCTCGACAGCGACCTGCTCGGGCTCGACGCGGACCAGATCGGCGCGCTGATCTCCCCGGTGACCGAGGGGCGGGCCGAGGCCACGCTCAGCCTGCGCCGCAACGCGCCCCTGCCCTGGCGACTGATCGGGATCGACTACATCTCGGGCGAGCGCGTGATGCCGCGCCACCTGCTGGCCGACCGGACCGACACGCTGCAAGAACTGCCGCGCTTCGGGCTCGAGGTCTTCATCAACCGGCTGTGGCTCGAGGCCGACCTGCGGGTCGCCGTGGTCCGCTGGCCCGGCGTCGAGAGCCCCTTCAAGCACGAGAAGCGCGGCGGCTGGATCGACGGGCTGCGCGCCGACGTCGCCATGCTGGGCGACATCTTCCGCACCGTGCCGCCGACCGAGACCCTGCGCCAGATCCGCGGCCTGCGCGCCCGGCGCGTCTGAGCCACGCTCAGCCAGGCATACGCCCGGCGATCCAGCGCGCGAACTCGTAGTTTGGCCGCTCCAGGTGCGACAGGGCACCGGGTTTCGCGTGGCGCGCCTGCATGCCCTTCCAGACCCGCTCGGTGCAGCCCCGGTCCTCGTCGTTGACCGCATCGAGCAGCGTCTTCAGCGCCTCGAAATGCGCCGGTGCTTCGGGATCGCTGGCGAAATCCGGGTGCAACCCGCCGCCGTAGAGGATCTTCACGTGCCCCGGCCCGTCGGGCGTGAGGCAGAGATACCAGAAATACCCCGGCGTGAGGGTAATCATCAGCGACGGGTAGACCGAGATGAGCCACGTCCGGTAACGGTCGTCTCCCTCGAGCGTGGTGTTGTCCCGGTGCGCGATGCTCAGCGCCACCGAGTCGTCCTTGAGGATGTGGTGGAAGTTGAAGCCCGGGAAGCCCTCGGGACAGGTCATCTTCTTCAGGTCCACGGCGCCGCCGATGGTGCCCCCGTGGCACATCGGCAGGTGGTAGCTCTCCATGAAGTTCTCGGCGAGGATCTTCCAGTTGGTGTTCCAGCGATGCTCTTCGCGGAAGACCTCGACGTAATCCTGCATCGGCAGGTAGCCGACGAGATCGTCCATCTCGCGCAGCGTCTCCCCGGGCTCGGGCAGGTCGGGGTCGAGCGTGACCATGATCCATCCCTTCCAGTCTACGCAGCGGATTGCCGGCAGGCCGGAGGCTTCCTTGCAGAAGCTCTCGTTGAGCTCCATCGCCGGCGCACCGCGCAGCGAGCCATCGAGGTTGTAGGTCCATGCGTGGTAGGGGCAGATGATCGTCCGCACGGTGCCGCGCCCCTCCAGCAGGATCGACATGCGGTGCCGGCAGACGTTCGACATCGCCCGCAGCGTCCCCTGCCGGTCGCGCAGCACGATGATCGGCTCACCGGCGATCTCCATCGTCAGGTAGTCGCCCGGCGCCTTCAGCGCGTCGGCACGGCCCGCGCAGAGCCAGCTTTTCGCGAAGACGTGCTCCTGCTCGAGCGCGAGGAAGGTCTCGGAGGTGTAGACGGAAATCGGCATCGCCCGCGCCGCCTCGAAGGGCGTGGCGACATTGGCCCGAAGTTCGGCAGCCGGGTCGTGGATGGTCATGCTCTGGGCTCCCGCAACGCGCGCCACGGCAGCACATGGAACCGCCGGGCAGGATCAAGTCGTCCTCCGACCGCGGGCCCGCGTCAAGTGACGGGCCGCATCGCGAGGACGAGACAGGATTGCCCGACCTGCGCATTCGGGAAAAGAAAGGCATTTCGAAGCCTGGCTTCGGCATTTCCGAGGATGGAGGCGCCGGACACCATGCCCGCATTCCAAGCGGTGCCGGAATTCAGAGCGGGCGGCCCAAGGGACTGCCGCCCGCCCCGAGAGTCGCCCGGCCCCAATCGGCCGGGCGCCCCTGTCCGGTCGTCAGATCACCCGCACCTGCGTGCCGATGGGACATAGCTGGTAAAGCTCGGCGATCTTCTCGTTGTAGAGACCGATGCAGCCGTCCGAACTGCGGCGGCCGATCTTCCGCGTATCGTGCGTGCCGTGGATGATATAGGCGGGCCAGCTCAGGTACATGGCATGGGTGCCCAGCGGGTTCTCGGGCCCCGGCGGGATCGGCTTCCAGTCGGGGTAGCGTTCGAGCTGCGAAGGCGTCGGCGTCCACGAGGGCCCCACCTTCTTGCGCACGATCTCGGTGTAGCCACGTTTCGTCAGCTCTTCGGTGAGGGGCACCGACGTTGGATAGATCCGGTAGTCTTTGCCATCCCCGGACCAGAAGTGCAGCGCCCGCGAGGTGGTGTCGCAGACGACGCTCGCCTTGCCGAGATCCTCGAAGTGATCGCGCCAGTCCTGCATCGAAAAGCTGGACGTGTTGCGCCGTTGAATACCCTCGGCCCGGACGGTGGCGGGCAGCAGGGCCGTTCCGGCGACAGCCAGCCCGGTGGCGAGGGCATGGCGCCTCGTCAGGCGATCAGACATGTTTTCCGCTCCTTGCTCAGCCGCGGCCACCTGCGGCCGCAGCCTCGCAAGACCAGCCGAGCCTTAAGCGAAACTTAAGGCTCGGTCGGCCCGCGGCAGAAGATCAGGCGGCGGGCTCTTCGGCGCCATCATCGGCCGTCCATTTGCCGGCCTCGCTCTTGTCCAGCACGATGACCTGCGCACCCCGGTCGACCTCGTCTCCAAGATGGATGATGTCCTGGTTGAACAGGCGAATGCAGCCCGACGATGTGGCATGCCCGACGGTCCAGGGGCTCGGCGTGCCATGAATGCGGTAGAGCGTGTCCCGACCGTTGCGATAGAGGTAGAGCGCCCGTGCGCCCAGCGGGTTGTCGAGCCCGCCCGGCAGACCCGAGGCCACGGGGCCGTAGGTCTCGGGGTCGCGCTTCAGCATGTTCTTGGTGGGGGTCCACGATGGCCAGTCGCGCTTGACCGGGATCGTCGCCCTGCCCGAGAAGCTGTGCCCTGCCGCGCCCACCGCCACGAGGTAGCGCATCGCGGTGTCGTCGCCTTGCAGGTGGTAAAGATACTTGCCGCCGGGATCGACCACGATGCTGCCCGCCGGATAGGGCGCGTGATATTCCACCAGCTGCCGCTTCTTTTCCTCCGAGAGGTACTCGGCCGGAATCGCCGGAACCTCGATCCCCTCGTACTCCGTCGCGGCGTACATCGCGCGGGTCTCGGCGCTGATGCCGCCGGGCTGCATGGCCGCCGGAACGACGCCGCAGGCGGACAGCACCACCGGCAACGCCATGGCCAGTACCAGCGTCAGGCGGGTCTTGAGGAGTGCGATCATGTCATCTCTTTCATCATCTGGGGCCCGGCGGCGCGGCGCCTCGGGCCTTCGGTCTGCGAATTGCGAAACAAACTAAACTTAAGACTGTCTTAAAGGAGGTCGCGGGCGCGTGAGGTCAACCCCGTGGACCGTGAGGCCTTCCCCAAAGGCGCGGGCTCGCTTATATGCGCGCCATGCAGAATCCTCCCGACCTGCGCCCCGACCTGGCGCGCGCCCGCATCTCGGAAACCAAACGCGACGGCCAGCCGACCATCGGCATGGTCTCGCTCGGCTGCCCCAAGGCGCTGGTGGACAGCGAACGCATCCTCACCCGGCTGCGCGCCGAGGGCTACGGCATCTCGCCCGACTACAGCGGCGCCGACGCGGTGATCGTGAACACCTGCGGCTTCCTCGACAGCGCCAAGGCGGAAAGCCTTGAGGCCATCGGCGAGGCGCTGGCCGAAAACGGCCGGGTGATCGTCACGGGCTGTCTCGGGGCGGAACCCGACTACATCACCGGCGCGCACCCCAAGGTGCTGGCGGTGACCGGGCCGCACCAGTACGAGCAGGTGCTCGACGCCGTGCACGGCGCGGTGCCGCCCGCGCCCGATCCCTTCGTGGACCTGCTGCCGTCGTCGGGCGTGAAGCTCACGCCCCGTCATTACAGCTACCTGAAGATCTCCGAGGGCTGCAATCACGCCTGCAAGTTCTGCATCATCCCCGACATGCGCGGCAAGCTCGCTTCTCGCCCGCATCGCGCGGTGATGCGCGAGGCCGAGAAGCTGGTCGAGGCGGGCGTGAAGGAGCTGCTGGTCATCAGCCAGGATACCTCGGCCTATGGCACCGACTGGAAGGACCGCGAGGTGAAGGCGCCGATCCTGCCGCTGGCGCGCGATCTGGGCAGCCTAGGCGCCTGGGTGCGGATGCACTACGTCTACCCCTACCCGCACGTCCGCGACCTGATCCCGCTGATGGAAGGCACCGCCGAGGCGGCCGAGGGCGGCATCCTGCCCTACCTCGACATTCCCTTCCAGCACGCCCACCCGGACACCCTCAAGCGCATGGCGCGGCCTGCCGCCGCCGCCCGCACGCTCGACGAGATCGCCGCCTGGCGCGCCGCCTGCCCCGATGTGGTGCTGCGGTCGACCTTCATCGTCGGCTACCCCGGCGAGACCGAGGAAGAGTTCCAGACCCTCCTCGACTGGATGGACGAGGCGCAGCTCGACCGTGTCGGCTGCTTCCAGTACGAGAACGTCGCCGGCGCGCGCTCGAACGCGCTGCCCGACCACGTGCCCGCAGAGGTCAAGCAGGACCGCTGGGACCGCTTCATGGAAAAGGCGCAGGCCATCTCCGAGGCGAAGCTTGCCGCCAAGGTCGGCCGGAAAATGGACGTGATCGTCGATCTGGTCGAGGACGACGCCGCCACCTGCCGCACCAAGGCAGACGCGCCCGAGATCGACGGCAACCTCTTCATCGACGAGGGCCACGAGCGGCTTTCGCCGGGTGATATCGTCACGGTCGAGGTCGACGAGGCCGGTGAATACGACCTCTGGGGACGGCCGGTCTAGCGTCCGCCGGCCACCCGGCCCACACCCGGCCCGCCTCGAAAGCTCGCATTTTCGTGAACATCCGCCCGCATTGTCATCAATCTGCGCGGTTCTCCTTCGAAGCGCCGGGTCGGACCGGGGACAGCACCTGCCACCGCAGCTAGAAAGAGCGCGTTTTAACAAGCTGTTCGAGGCACCGTGCCAGGTCTCCGGTCACCCCGAAGCCCCTCGTTGCGCGATCTTTTCCAGAGTGCATTTCAGATGCGACGAATGCTCCCGCCCGGCGGGAGCATTCTTTTTTCCGGCACCGGAACGTCACGCCGAGGCCGTCGCGTTCCGATGGCTGGGCACGCCGTCTTGAACCCGGCCGCGCGCTGCGGCAAGAGCCTGCCGCATGGCGAAGCTCTATTTCAACTACTCCACCATGAACGCCGGCAAGTCGACGCTGCTGCTGCAGGCGGCGCACAACTACGGCGAACGCGGGATGGAGGTCTACCTGCTCACCGCGCGGCTCGACACCCGCGCCGGCGAGGGCCGCATCGGCTCGCGCATCGGGCTCGGGCGCGAGGCCGATACCTTCACCCCCGAGGATGATCTCTTCGCCCGTATCGCGGCAAAGCACGACGCGCGCCAGCTGGCCTGCATCTTCGTCGACGAGGCGCAGTTCCTGACAGAAACGCAGGTGTGGCAGCTTGCGCGCGTGGCGGACGATCTGAAGATCCCGGTGATGGCCTACGGGCTGCGTGTCGACTTCCGGGGCCAGCTGTTTCCGGGCTCCGCCGTGCTGCTCGCGCTGGCCGATACGCTGCGCGAGGTGCGCACGATCTGCCATTGCGGCCGCAAGGCGACGATGGTCATCCGGAAAGACGGCGAGGGCCGTGTGGTGATCGACGGCGACCAGGTGCAGATCGGCGGCAACGAGACCTACATCTCGCTCTGCCGCCGGCACTGGCGCGAGGCGTTCGGCAAGGGCTGAGCGCCGCTCAGCCTTTCCGCTGCGGGACGAGCTGCTGCACGATGCCGACGAAGATCAGGTAGATCGAGGTCACGACAAGCCCCCAGATCGCCCAGCTCTCGGGGTGGAAGTCTACGACCGCCGCCCAGCCCGCGAAGAACGTCCAAGCCAGCGCGATCGGAAGCGACAGCGGGCGCCAGCGCTCTGTCCGCACCGGGTGGATGAATTTCAGCGGCAGGAACATGGCAACGGCGAGCACGCCCACCAGCGTCAGGATCACCCAGAAGTTCGGCTGCACCGCGAAGAGCACCAGCACGAGCATGTTCCAGCAGCCCGGAAAGCCGTGGAACGAGTTGTCCTCGGTCTTCATCCGGCTGTCGGCGAAATAGAGCGCGCTGGCAAAGGTGATGAGGATGATCGCCACCCAGCCGGTCCAGCCCGGCAGCAGCCCCGACTGGAACAGCGCGAAGGCCGGGATGAAGACATAGGTGAGGTAGTCGATGATCAGGTCGAGGATGACGCCGTCGAAGCGCGGGAAGTTCGTCTTGACCTCGTATTTCCGCGCCATCGGCCCGTCGAGCCCGTCGACGAAGAAGGCCACGACCAGCCAGAGGAACATCAGCGACCAGTCCTCCTGTGCGGCAGCAAGCAGCGCAAGCATCGCGAAGACCGCGCCGGTTGCCGTGAACAGATGGACGAGAAGAGCCTGGGATGCGCGTGTCATTGCACCGTCATGCAGTATTCGTCGCGCGACCGCAAACGATCAGTCTATCGCAGGAGGCGATTGCATCAGGGCGGCGAGCGCCTCGAGCTCCTGCCCGAAGCCGCCCGCGACCGCACCGGCAGCGGCCTGACGTGCGTCGTCGGGTTTGTTCTGGCCCAGCTTCCACGTGCTGTCGACCTGCGCGATCTCGAGCCGGAAAGGCCGGATCATGCGGATGAGGCGGGCCTTTGTCTCTGCCGTCATCTTGTCCATCGTCCACGGCCGCTTCGGCAGCCGCGCCTCGAAGGAGGCGGACTGCGCGGCAAGCAGCGGTTCGAGCGCGTCATCCGGCAGCGGCACGAGCCGTCCGGTGAGGTGCACCGCGACATAGTTCCACGTGGGCACCTGGTCGGGCCCGAGACCATACCAGTCGGGCGAGACATAGCCGTCGGCCCCCGACACCGCGAGCCGCGCCGCAAGGCCCGCCCCTACCGCACGGCTGATCGGGTTCGACCGCACGAGGTGCAGGTCGGCATGGGCCCCGTCATCGGACAGCAGGAAGGGCACGTGGCTCAGCAGAGGCGCACCCTCCCCGGAGACCGCGAGCATGCCGAAGGCCCGTTCCCTCACGAAGCGCAGGCTTTCCGCCTGCACCGTATCGCGAAATGCCGGGTTGGGGTGCATGGCTCAGGCCACCAGCCGCTGGCCGTCACGGCCGGTGATCGTGGCGGTGATGATCTCGCCCTCGGTCCGCGGCGTGGTCAGGGTCACCTCGGTGAACTGCTCGGTGCGCCCCATGTCGGGCGCTTCCATCAGGATCCGGTGCGTCGCCCCCTGCTGCGCGGCAAGATGGCGCTCGACCGCCGCCGCCCCCGCGGCGCGCAGCCGCGCGGCGCGCGCCTTGATCGTGTTGCCGTCGACCTTGCTGGGGATCTTCGCTGCCGGGGTGCCCGGACGCGAGGAATAGGGGAAGACGTGCAGCCACGTGAGGTTGCAATCCTCGACCAGCTTCAGCGAGTTCTCGAAATGCGCCTCGGTCTCGGTCGGGAAACCGGCGATGATGTCGGCCCCGAAGGTGATGTCCGGACGCAGGCGGCGCGCCTCCTCGGTAAAGGCGATGGCGTCGTCGCGCAGGTGGCGCCGCTTCATGCGCTTGAGGATCAGGTCGTCGCCATGCTGCAGACTGAGGTGCAGGTGCGGCATCAGCCGGGGCTCGGTGGCGATGGCCTGCATGAGATTCTCGTCGGCCTCGATGCTGTCGATCGAGGAGATCCGCAGGCGCGGCACGTCGGTGAGCTTCAGCAGCCGCATCACCAGATCGCCCAGACGCGGCGTGCCCGGCAGGTCGGCGCCCCAGGAGGTCAGGTCGACGCCGGTCAGCACCACCTCGTTGTAGCCCTTCTGGACCAGCCGCTTGACCTGGTCCACCACGACCCCGGCCGGCACCGAGCGCGAATTGCCCCGGCCATAGGGGATGATGCAGAAGGTGCAGCGATGATCGCAGCCGTTCTGAACCTGCACGTAGGCCCGCGAACGCGTGCCGAAGCCGTCGATCAGGTGGCCCGCGGTCTCGTTCACCGACATGATGTCGTTGACCTGCACACGCTCGGTCTCGCCGATGAAATCGGCCCGCAGGCCGGCCCATGTCTCGGGCGCCATCTTCTCGGTGTTGCCGATCACCGCGTCGACCTCGGCCATGGCCGAGAAGCTGTCGGGGTCGATCTGCGCGGCGCAGCCGGTGACGATGACCCGCGCGTCGGGGTTCTCGCGGCGCAGGCGGCGAATCTCCTGCCGCGCCTTGCGCACCGCCTCGGCGGTCACGGCACAGGTGTTCACGACCACCGCGTCGCCGACGCCGGCCTCGTCGGCAAGCGCCTTCATCGCCTCGGTCTCGTAGGCATTCAGCCGGCAGCCCAGCGTGGTGAATTTCGGAGCGCTCATCGGTTCGCCTCCAGCCAGTCGCGGGTCAGGACGCCATCGAAGACATGCGCGGTGCCGCCGGTCATCCAGACGCCGTCGTCGCGCCAATCGATCTGCAGCGTGCCACCGTCGAGCTCGATCGTCACCTTGCGGCCGGTCAGGCCGCGCCGTGCGGCGGCGACCGCGGTCGCACAGGACGACGATCCCGACGCCAGCGTGATGCCGACTCCGCGCTCCCAGACCCGCATGCGCAGGTGATCGGGGCCGAGCAGGCTTGCCACCTGCACGTTGGTCCGCTCGGGGTAGAGCGGGTGCGTCTCATGCGCGGCGCCGAAGGTCGGCAGGTCGACCGCTTCGGCATCGTCGACGAAGAAGGTGCAATGCGGGTTGCCCATGCCGGTCGCCGTCGGCGCGCCCTCGATGGGCAGTTCGAGCGTATCCATCTCCTCGGCGAGCGGGATCTCGTCCCAGCGCAGCTGCGGCTGGCCCATGTTCACCGAGGTCAGCCCCGCGCCCGCGTCCTCGGCAAGCAGCGTGCCACGCTCGGTCACCAGCCGAAGCGCCGTCTTGCCGCTCTCGTCCATGAGATGACGCGCGATGCAGCGGGTCGCGTTGCCGCAAGCCCCGGCGGTCGAGCCGTCGGCATTGTAGAAGGTCAGCGTCGCATCCCCGGCGCCCGCCCCGATCACCGCGAGCTGGTCGAAGCCGACACCGCGGTGCCGGTCGGCGATCGCCTGCACCAGAGCAGGCGTCAGCCCGTGCGGGCGCGCACGGGCATCCAGCACGACGAAGTCGTTGCCGAGACCGTGCATCTTCATGAAGGGCAGACTATCGGGGGCGCGTTCCATTGCGCGCATATACGCGCGTTGAAGCACCCTTTCCAGAGCCGCCACCGGGCCCCACGAATTTTCTTTGCCCGAATGCCATTTTTCCGGTTGACCCTATCGGCCAGTCTTTCTAGAAGCGCCCGCACAGTGGGCCGTTAGCTCAGTTGGTAGAGCAACTGACTTTTAATCAGTGGGTCGCAGGTTCGAATCCTGCACGGCTCACCACTGCACTCCCCGACGAAGGC
>MDTG01383312.1_pt1 | contig 41614 bp, 49 predicted proteins | sample 811421 | NCBI WGS metagenome assembly MDTG01 (sample SAMN05326645, study PRJNA326480) | marine metagenome | isolation source: seawater | place: Pacific Ocean: South East | collected 2011 | reverse complement strand
GCGAAGGAGAGGGCGAAGGAGAGGGCGAGGGTGAAGGCAAGGGCGAGGGTGAAGGCAAGGGCGAGGGTGAAGGCAAGGGAGAGGGCGAGGGCGAAGGAGAGGGCGAGGGTGAAGGAGAGGGTGAAGGCAAGGGTGAAGGCAAGGGCGAAGGCAAGGGTGAAGGCAAGGGCGAAGGAGAGGGCGAGGGTGAAGGCAAGGGCGAAGGAGAGGGCGAGGGTGAAGGAGAGGGTGAAGGAGAGGGAGAGGGAAAGCAGTTTGGAAAAGGTGGGGGAGAAGGAGAGGGCAAGCGCAACGGAGAAAGAAACGCAACCCTGCCTAGTGATCGCGCAGTGGAGCGAGTTTTGAGAGGAGAGGGCAGCGCTCTTGACCCGAGCTCTGCGATGAACGTGGCTTTCAATGCATCGAAAGCCTCTGTAGGCCACGAGGTATGGGTAGGGCATGGGGTAGCATCTCGCGTGATCTCCGAGAAGGAGATGAAGCGGATCATGCGGGTTCGCTGACAGGGGAGGGGGTGAGGCGGGGAGGCGGGGAGGGTTAGGTCGCTCGGGTCGCGCACCTGCACGACCTAACCCTATGAGTTCACGCCCATATCGCTAGAGTAGGTTCCCATTCCTTTATTTTACAGATTCCTATTTCTGCTCAGTTGGGTTAAACACTTTCGGATATTGGTGAGGAAACAGAAGCGGGAAAGAAGACCTCCTCCAACTTTACTTATTAAAGAAACGAGATAAAGAAATGATCTTGGAAACTGAACTAGGCTTCGATTTGGACCTCACCAAACTCCGCTTGACTCCCCCCCTTTGGAATGAGGTGAGCGTGAGAAACGCCATCGCGAGCTGGATGATGCGAACCCTGAGCCGAGACCTGCTCGGCGTTCGGGTAACGGTATGGAAAAATGATCAGAAATCCCGTTACACCTACACCTTTCACGTAGATTTTCGTGAGAGAGGGGGGGGTGTTGAGTGGAATGTATATACAAGGTATGTTGTAGATGTCCCTGTAGGTCTAGGCAGATATAAATCATTTAAAGTCCACACTCTCGCAGACGCGACCGAGATCGAGGGCCCAGAAATAGAAAGGGTCTTCTTCTCGATCAGAGAAGACATATCGCACCTACTCACGTTCTACGGAGCGTGTTCTGCGGTGCGAGAGGAGAAATGAAATGATTTGTTCCGTCAACAAAAACGGGTGGGTCATGTACCCTTATCAAAACGTGAAAAAGTTCTTTCCCTTGGCTTCCGATTGGAAAGTGAGAGAGAGACCCCACTCGCTATCGTGCGTAATGAGGTACTGTCTGAGCCGAGACCTGCTCGCGGTGAGGATCTACCTAACTAAAGGGGAGAACGGGGATGGATTGCAGATCATCCACGCCCACGTAGAGTACAAAGAGCGGGGAGAAAGCGAGTGGTCAAAGTGGACAACGAACACTCTTTCTGTCCCTCAAAAGAGTGTTCGCGTGGATGCAACTGAAGACATGAGCTTTTACCTGGAAGAAGCTCGCCTCGACGTGGAGGAAGACATCTCCCATCTACTCACGTTCTACGGCGCGACATTTAGCTGACAGAGGGTGGCGGCGGGAGAGGGGCGCGGGGCTTAGGCGTGTGGCTCCGCAGGGTCTTGAGTTCACGCTTTAGGTGAGTTCACACTTCTGTAAATTCGCGCCAAAAACTCGCCATAGCCTTGCGGGACTCCGAAAATGCCATATTGAAAACGCATTGAAAATGGGGAACCTATTTCTAAACCATGTTTGAACCATGTTTCTTTCTGAGCCCTCCGCTCTCCCCTTCCTATGGTTGCTTACTTTCTTTCTCCAGAGGGGGGGTCTTTTGAGAGAGGCTTTTCCTTTTCTCAATCCCGAAAAGTGTCGGTCATATATTATTTGAGTCTGATTTTTTTGGGTTAGATTTTGAGAGGGGGTTTAGTGGGAGATATTGGGGGGGGGGGGTAGCAGGTTTCGGGTATGTCTTGTAACAGGATTGGTTAACGATCAACAGACGCACTCATACGAGGTTGTGTCGAGAAAGAGATTGATATGAGATTTCATTCAGAGATGGACGTAACTACACATTTCCGTAGGCTTCTTGAGGAGGCTACGGACGAACACTTTAAGTCTCTAAAGGGATCGGGGTGGGCAACGGACGGTGTTCTTTCTTGGGAGTCCCCTACGAGGTCATCAGTGCGTGTTTTGCTTGAGACGAAGTTTGGTACGGATCTTAAGAAAGAAGAAGTTCGTTCATCGGTATTGGCTCAAGCTCTTTATTACTGTAAGCGATTTGAGGATGAGCTCCCAAATGTGATCTTCATTGGAGACGAGTCTTACTGCTTTGCGATTTCTTTCGAGAGCGTGAAAGAGTTCCTAGACGCGGAGGTTGATTGGTCGCGCCGTCCCTCTTCACCTGACCCATCTCTTAAGGTATCTCATTCAGCTCATCTTGAGCCCACGTTGGGAGTTGATGGGGATCACTTAAAGACTTTATGTGAGCAGTTATCTGAGGGCTTTATTTTGAAGGTGAAGCCAAGTAAACAGAACATCTCAGCAATGTATCAGTATTGGGTGGAGCACATCATCCCTGAAGGCCTTTATCACAATGTTGAGATGACGGACATTTTCTTTGGTTGTGTGTTTTACTCTGAGGGAGATGACCACTTTGCTTACGCGCATCCCTCGAAGAAAGAGACGCTTGTTTTTGGGGGCAAGGAGTACCGTCTGAATCTTAAGGCGATGGATGCTTTCTTTGAGCGTCGAGAGCGGGGTTTATCAGCGAAAGAGATTGATGAGCTTGTGTCGATGAGAGACAGGATCATTGAGGATGAAACTCGGCGACGACAGGGTGCTTTCTACACACCTACGTTATGGGTAGACGAGGCACATTCTGAGATGGACAAGGTGTTGGGAGAGGGTTGGAGGGATGAGTGTGTTGTGTGGGATTGTTGCTCGGGTACAGGGAACTTGACTCGTGACTATGACTTCAGCTCTCTTATTCTTTCTACAGCGGAAGCCCCTGACGTGACAGCGATCAAGCGAGAGGGTTACAACGAGGGCGCGGAGGTCTTTCAGTATGACTTCTTGAACCCTGAGTCTGAGTCGCCTTTCTTTGCAGAGGGCGATAACGTCTTACCTCTTTCAGTTAAGAAGATGTTGAAAGAGGGTGCGGAGTCGGGGAAGCGTTTAGTTTTTTTTCTCAACCCCCCTTATGCCACCGCTAGAAATGGAGTCAACACCTCCGAGTCAAAGTCTGACGTGTCTTCTACTGTAGCTAATCGGGCGATGAAGGAGGCTAAATTAGGCTCTTGTTCTCAGCAGTTGTACGCGCAGTTTCTCTATCAGTGCGATAGAGTGGCTTCAGAGTATGGGTTTGATCAGAAATCGGTGGGTATTTTCTGCAAGCCCGCTTTCATGACTTCAGGTTCTTTCTCTAAGTTCCGACCTTTTTGGTATGCGCGATATTCTTATCAATCAGGCTTCATGTTCCAAGCGTCACACTTCGCTGACGTAAGCGGAGCATGGGGGGTGTCATTTACTCTTTGGAACGAAGGCAAGACAGAGATCGCTCAAGACCTCCCTATTACTCTGAAAGATATGAGTGATCTTTCAGAGGTTGTTTCTCTGAGAGAGAAACAACTTTACAACGCAGATGGTCGAAAGGCATCGGATTGGGTTCGAGTTCCTGTCAAGAGTCTTAAAAGTAAAGATTCTCCTCAGATGAAATCGGGACTCTCCGTAGCTCAGAAGGGTAGGGGAAAACTAGTAGAGCAATCACTCCTTTACTTAACTAACAACGCTAACTGCCCTCAGCAAAATCAAGTTGTGTTTTTCACTTCCTCTTGTGGGTCAGCTGCCAACGGACTGTCAGTCTTAGCAGGTGACGGTTGGCGTAGGGCAATCGCGCTCTACTCAGCTCGTAAGCTCATAGCGGGTGATTGGATCAACGACAAGGATGAGTATCTAGCTCCTCAGACTGAGAAAGAGGGTTATGAGCAGTGGGTCGATGACTGTCACGTCTACGCCCTCCTACACAGCTCTAATAACATGAGCGCGATGAGAGGTGTTGAGTACAAGGGTCAGACTTACAACATCCATAACCATTTCTTCTTTCTCACACGTCAAGAGGCTCTTGACCTCTACGGATCGCACAAGCAAGCTCGCGCTTTTTACCGAGATGCTAAGAGTAACCCGATTCCTTACGAAAAAGAGATTGAGTTGGAGGACGTAACGCCTAAGTGGAGAAAGAACGGGGATCCTTACTTCTCCTATGTGCTTCCGACTCTTAATCTATCTGAGTTGGCTAAAGAGATCTTGGCTGACTTAACCAACCTATTTGTAGAGAGCTTTGCCTTGAGATCTAAGACAGACCACGTGGTAGAAAGAGGAAAGAGCACTGATCTTCACTTAGGAGCATGGGATGCGGGTATCTATCAGCACAAGAAGCTGTGGTACACCGACCCTGTGTTGAAAGCGAGGTGGGATGTTTTAAGAGAGAAGCACAGTCGTTTAGGAAAGAGTCTTGAGCATGGAGTAAAAACCTACGGCTTCCTTAAGAGCTGAGAGGGAAGGTATTGAGGAGGCGGGTTAACTGAGCGCGGTGTAAACTTTTGATATTCGGCACTTTTACACCGCGCTTTTTTGCGATTGAGTTTTGAGATATTGGTGAAAAAACAGGAATCGGATACTAAGAGTAATCAACTAAAGGGAAAGAAGATGAAGAAGCTGAAGAAGCTGAGTATTGAGCTCGTGCCGAGTTCCTCATGGGGGAACAACCTTCGCTCGGAGGCGAACCTCTCTAAGAAAGATTGGGATAAGTTGAGGAAAGCTTGCTATGAGAGCGCGGGTCATAAATGTGAGATCTGTGGTGGAGTGGGTTGGAGGAGATACAGCGGCAAGCCTAAGAGTATCGTCGAGTGTCACGAGATTTGGTCATACGATGACAGAAAGAAAGTGCAGACCTTGAAGGGTCTAATCGCGCTCTGTCCTACGTGCCACAAGGCGAAGCATCTAGGGCGCACTCTTTCTGTAGAGAAGCCACCTGTGAGAGACAAGGTGTTGATCCATATTCTTGAGCAGAATGAGATGACCGTAGATGAGCTTGAGGCTTACATCGTGGAGGTCTTTGAAGAGCATAGTGAGAGGTCACGTCATCAGTGGAAGATAGATTTGAGTTGGCTTGAGTCATAAAGATAAATGACAGAAAGTGGCTCGGCAAAGTGTGGGATATTAGGTACAGGTAACTTAAGAGTAACTGCTAGACAGAGCTTCATACGAGGGGCTTTGGAGAAAGAGATTTCAAATGAACTTTGAAAGAGAGCGCATCAGCAATACCTTAGTGGAAGCGATGCTTTATCATGACTGTGCGACAGGGATGGTCGTTCAGACTTTACATCAGGTGAGAAAGCTCTATGGGGAAGAGTGTGTGATGGAGAACTACACAAGCACTTTTAAGGTTTATCATGACTACCCTGAGAAAGAGGGTCATGATCTCTTTGAAATGGGCATTCGCTTTGACACTGCCCCTAATGAGACAGTCTTAGGACATAAGTTGTATGAATGGGTTCCATTCTTACCTGTATATGTCAAGCATGGGTCTACAGAGCTTGAGGTCAGAAAGGCTTTCCAAGCAAGCGTGGAGAAGTATAAGAGTTTCGACCTCAAAGTTGGATCTGAGTTGATCATAGACGGCGGAGTGGAGGGCATTTTTAGGGTTGATATTGTGACTCCCCTAGCAGTTTACGGTGAGTTTGTGGATGTCCCTAACAACGCTGATTGGGTTTCTTGGGCTTCAATAACAGGGGTATTATCTTAATGAGCAGGGACAACTTTATAGCGGATATGGTCAAATTCTTTGACGGTCTTCATACCTTTACGAAAGAAACTCAAAAGTTAGATAATAGGATGACATCTCATTTCCTGAAACGTCATGGTCTTATGAGTCCAAGCTCTAGCTTCAGATTTTGCTATTATGGATGTCTTACTAACTCTCTAGACATTCTCCTTGAGCACAAGTCTAAATTACATTTTTTACCCTATCCTCACGCTAAGATTATTCAAGTCAATCGAGATCATGTGGGCGAGGGAAACAAACTTTCTAGTGAAGTGGTCAAGTCTATTTTTGAGGTCTTAGCGGATTGGGTCATCGATCTTGAAAAGGGGAACGCGGAGGCTATAAAAACCAACCTTAAGAAAGGTGATGTGGCCTTAGTAAATGTCGCGACTGAAACATCTACCAACCACCCCTTCTTCTTAAATTTACAGGAGAGTGTTCTTTCAGGAGAGCTAGACATAATGGAGGTGTCTCATGTTTGCGCTTATGGCCTTTTCGGGAACTCTTTGACTACAGGATCGTTGATCACAACGACATGGGGGGGCTTGATGAGTCTAGATTGAGATTACAACAAATGGAGATAAGAATAAGGCATACAAATGGAGATAAGATGAGTTACGTTGACATTACGCGAGCTCAAGAGCAAGCACCTTACCCGAACCAAGAACACAGGCCATATTACCGTGATGAGAACAGGCCACATTACCGTGATGGGAACAGGCCATATTACCGTAATCAAAAGCAAACACCACAGTACCCTAATGATTGGTACTGAAATAACTTTAAATAAAAGAAGAATTATTCTATGCACTATTTAACGCTGCTTCTGCTTTTTCTTTCTCTATTTTTTTGGAGGAGAGAAAGAAAGACTCTTCATCTCCTGATCTTACGCATCCAAGAAATACTCTTAGAGAAAGACCAGACCCCTTCTTTGGAGGAAGTGGTCTTGGGAGACGCACTAGAGGACGAAGAAGAGATCTTTGTTGTTTCTGATACGGGTCAAGTCTTTACGAAAGACATTATTCTCTCAGACCCTGAGTCTTGCCGATTAGTAATGGAGTCAGACCGTCTTTGTCTATCAAAGACAATCTCTCTCTACTTGTCTTTGATATGCCTTGCCTTCTCTATTCCCATGTAAGGCTTACTATGAAGATCCAACACTGCGAACAGTGTGCCTACCCTATGGAGACTTCACCTTATGCCCACTGTTCGCAGTGTTGGAAAGAAGCCAACGGTTGGGGTAGGAATAAGAGTGATGAGAAGTATGTCGAGCTTCAGAAGATCATTCAGGGTCTTCTCGTAGAGGGAGCTTCAACTGAGATGTCTCACCTCAGAGAGAAAGTAAAAGATCTAGAGGAGGAGTCACATAGACTCAGGATGGACTTGCTAGAGGCTCAGAGTAATCTTGAAGAGGCGATGAGTCAGATCATACTGAGTCCTGCCTTCTTAAAGAGGTTGATTACGTTTTGCCATCCTGACAAGAACCCTAGCCGAGCTCCCGAAGCTACCGAAATCATCAGTGAACTTTTAAAGCTCAGGGGGAGGTGAGCTCTAAGATATTGGTGAGACAACAGGATTCGGTATGTGCTAGGAGGTTTTATGGACTTAAGGAAAAAGGAAAAGATGAACTTTAGAGAATATGTAAAGCTAGTATCTCCTGAGATGGGAGAGAGTGGCCTTGACCGCTTTGACGAATACCAACTCACGAAGAGTCACTTTAATAAGCTCTCAGAAGAACAGAAAGCCTTCCTATTAGGAGAAGCTACAAGAAAGCCTAAGACTTTTGAAGCTCGGGGCTTCATTGTCCCTGAGACATTTGAAGACGATATAGAAGATTTCTTAATTGACCGAAGGAGAGTCGCACTTACTCTCATAGGAGAGTACGCATGAGCAACCTTACGCAAGAGGAATGTTTTGATCAACTCAATAAAAGGGACGTTAAGAAAGAACTGTATCGAGGAGGCTACTTTCGCATTCAAGAAGTGAGTGGCCTTCCTCAAGGTGTCTCTCTATGGGTCAAACCTGAAGGTGAGTGGTGGGAGTATCAGAATATTATCGAGTATTTAGGTGCTTTTGTCCATGACATAGAGGGTCAAGACATCAATTATGGGATTGGCCTTTTCTATTTCCGCGCCCACAAGAACAAGAATGTCAAAAGCTATCTTCAGAAAAACGCGAAGGATCTCGTAAAAAAGGTAGAGGTTAGAGATTCAAATGATTGGTCAGCAAGAGCGAAAAATCTCCTAAGAAAGAAAAGCATCGATCAATCAAAAGAGCTTAGAGTTTGACCTTGAGATCTTGCCCCTTCAACTATTATTTGATAAGAAAGACCCTAGAAATCCAACTCGGATTGGTAAAGTTGTTATACTCTCCAACTGAAGAAGCCATTCTAAGAAAGAGAGTAGTACAGCTATGGATGACAAAGACTTTGAAGAGACAACACTAGTTGTCCTTGTCATTGATGAGACAGGTAGCCTGATCTCAGTTCAGAATAACGTCCATGAGATGAATGAAGAACAACGTAAAATGTTCATGAGGGTGGTCACAGTACACAGACCTTCCTTCATCCTCTTAGCGATTTTGAATATCGAGATCGGGTTCAAAACCTTGTATGAGAAAATGAAAGAATACTTTAAATGAAGAAGCTACTGATCATAATCAGAGGTCTCAGCGGGTCGGGGAAGACGACCCTCGCTGATTTAATCGTCCGATATAATGACAACTCAGGGGATGTGACAGCAGATGACTTCTTCCTTGACGAAGATGATGTGTATCACTTTGATTTTAAGAAAATCAAAGAAGCCCACTCATGGTGTCAAGAAGAAACAAAAGAAATGATGGAAGAGGGTCTTGAGGTGATTGTCGTCCATAACACCTTCAAGCAACAATGGGAGGCCGTACCCTATTTCAACTTAGCTTCTCAATACTCTTATGATGTTCAAGTCGTGTCTCTCTACGACTCAGGATTGAGCGACGAAGATCTCTCCAAACGATGTGTTCATGGTCTCACCACTCGACAGATTGGTGATCAGAGAGCGAAATGGGATCTTAATATCCACCCCCACAGAAAGAACAGACCCCGTTATACGCCCTTGCCAGCCCACTATCAGAATGACCGAAGATGGCGATCAAAGTCGGTCAAAGGTTACTGACCTCTTCTTTAGAGGAAGTCTTAGTCTTGCAGGTTAAAGATATAAGCCTCTTTCTCGTCTCTTGCGGGGAGAAAGAGTTTATCTTGAGCCCATACGAGATATTCGCTGTCATCTTAGACGTGACCTCGCCCGAGACGGAAGACGTAGGATATGTCCAACTAAGAGTTGAGGATACAAGAAAGACCCGCCCCACTTTGGCGAAAAGTGGGGCGGGTTTTTTTCGTTTCGGCGCAAGAGCCTCTTGGACGGTTGGTCTTGGGGGAGCTGACCTCACCATAAGAGGCTTTGTCTTAAAAGAAAGCCCTTACCTGACTGTTCTTTCTGAGCTCGGAGTCAGTCAGCCAGATAGGACTTGGGTTGTCCCGACACATCTTCTAGAAGTCTGTCTTAATATCGACGGTTAGGCTGATAAAGATAAGGGATGAGTCGATCCGTGAAATAGCTCACAGCTTGATAAAACTGTTCTTCACTCATGGGGAGTTTTCTAGGTGATTCTGAGATATTATTATGGCCCCCCGCCTCATCTCCCCAAAGCTCCTGAGCCACTTCCCTACAAGAGAAATCGCCAACAGAGTCAGCTAGACTCATTGTGATCGACTTCCACTTCTCATTGTAAGAGATCACCGCTACACCCTTAATCCCATCAGGGTCTGAATAAAGGTGGTTACAGAAGTCACCCTCGGGAGATCTTCGGATGATCACAGAAAGAGGTGTCATGTATTGGAAAGTCTTTAGATTGAGATCTCCCTCACCCTGAACAAACCTTAACCCTTTTTCGTAGTTGACTCCTGAAGTCTCAGAAAGCGCGTCAGAAATGTACTCAGAAATAGACGACACGAAAGAACTCACGTCAATGTTGTGTTTCCCATCTGCTTCAGGCTGATTGTCTTTGATTTCTTTAAGAATACCCATCAGACAGAAATAGTAAGGGTCATCTTCGTCTAAGACGTGAACGCCCTCAACGTCGCATTTCTCAGCCAAGTCCCAAAATGAGGGGTGGTCAGAGAAAGAAGAAACATACTTTCCTGAAGCTCTCATCAGTCCCCCTATGGTGTCGAGATCAAGATGGGAAATGAGAGCGACTTCATGCTCAGAAAGAACGGGGATATTCTCATCGTTACAAGGCGCGGGACGACCTTCGCTGTGAACGTGTCTTCCTACATAGTCTGACCCAACGGGTTGATGGTGAGCGGAGGTGTATCGAGTCCCCTCACACACAAACGCGCCATACTCTGCTTCAATAGTCAGAGAAGGTGGGTTTTCGAGACTCAGAGTATCTGCCGCAAGTTGAGCTGTGGGGGAGAGAATGACAATCATCAGTCAGTAACCTTTCTATGGTCTATATGAACTAAACTTATATCCTAATAAGAGTTGAAGCCGATAGTCTTTTTATGTTGTTCGCTATTCAGCTCCCATGTGACAGAACTAATCAGGAGGACCCATGTCTGAACTAAGGAAAGAAGCAGCCACTCAGGTGGAGAACTATAACGAAGGGCTCGAAAGCTTACTTGAACTCATAGAGGATGGGGTCTTTGAAGACCTCAAAGACGCTTTTGATTATTTGGGTATTGATCGCGGTAACTCTCTCCATTCTAACTATGGAGTCACCAAGGCTCAGATTAAAGCTCTTTTAAAGTTTGGCCCTCCCCTTCAAATGAACATGAACATTCAGAAAGACATGATTCTTGTAGTTAAAGCTCTCGGCTGTCTTTACCTTGCACTTCATCAGGTTCAAGGAAGCAAAGATCCTAGTCTTAGAGAGGCAACTCAGGAATTAATATCGTCAATTAAGAAGCTAGACATCAGAGAGAAAGTATTTTTCAACATCCGTCAACACCTTATTGGGGCAGTTAAAAAGGATGGCGAGAAAACACCTGTGTTTAATCTTATTTCTCGCTCAATGAGAAATATTAGAGGCGACCTTAACACAGAAAGAGAAGTTATTTATGCTTCAAGAGCGATACATATCTTTCTAGATAAAGTTAAGACTGAATCAGTTTATGAGATCGCAGATGTTGTAGATGCTACAACATTGAGGGAGCTTAGAAGTCTCATATCTGCGTCAACATTGACTGAGCTTCTCAACGTGAGTCCTCGCAGAAGAAATACGAAACTATCTAAAGAAGTTAGGGCTTGTCTTGGGAAAATTGCGGAGGCTTACGGTCCTGTATCTAAAACAGCACACGAATCATCTGAAGTTACAGGTCTACTTGAGGAACTCAAGAAGAATAGGGAAAGCGGGCTAAGTCTTTCTGAAATTCTCAGAAATCAGAACAGGATTATCGAACAGGCTCAAGAGGATGGCAACTTAGATGATTCCATTGTCGATGTAATCAAAGTCTTGAACGAGGCTCAGGTTCTTGTAGTAGACAAAGATCATCAGTCTGAAATCGGTGCTGATCTTGGTCTTACGAGTGAGCAAGAGAACGCGATGCTTAAATCAGGCAGGACGATCATTTCTGCGGGCGCGGGGTCAGGTAAGACTCGCGTTCTTTCAGGTAAGGTTGCTCACCTCATCAAAGAGCAGAAAGTTGACCCTTACTCCATCATCGCTTGTTCTTTCTCTAGGAAGTCAGCTAAAGATCTTAAGAAGAAGATTGAAGATGTTGTAGGAAAGTCCCTCAAGAATATTGAGTATACCACGATTGGTCGAACCACTCACTCAATCGCGATTGAGTTTATTAACCGCTTCGACCCGTCAGCAGGTAGTCTGAAAATCGTGGACGAAAAGAAACTCAGTGGATTTGTTCAAAGAGCCATTAAGCTCGTAAAGACCACCACTAACAGCGGTCAAGCTCCTGAGAAAGAAAGCTTTTGGAGTGATGATATCACCCCCGAGTCGTCGCAAGCGAGGAGAGAAGATCTTCGTATACTCTCAATGATCTACACTCTTGAGAGTTGGCGAGAGGACAACGGTTATGAGAAGACAAACATCCCTACTTTCATTCAAGGACTTCGCGAGAAATACAAGAGTGAGGGCGTAAGTAGCGTAACGGATGAAGAAGCACAGCGAGTGATGTCAATCTTAAGCACTAAAAGGGGGGAAAGAATTCTTGCACGTTCTTTTGGAGGGGATCAAAATAAGATCCTCAGCTATTCTTTCCCAACCTCTGCAAAGAACACAGGAAAGAGAGCCTCTGCGGTAGGGAATGTGTGGTGGGGCAATCTTGGAGCTGGGTCTCAAGGGCAAGAGGTGAAGTTTCCTTCTCTTAAGAAATGTCAGCTCTTCATCACCAAGTGTAAGGCTCGTATGCTTTCTCCCTCAGAAGCTTTTCTTAGGGTTGAAAATCAAGGTGAAGACTTTGAGTTGAAAGCCAAAGTATACGGAGCTTATCAGCACCTCCTCAATAGGGAGGGGCGAATGGACTTTGATGACGTTCTAATTAGGGCAACTAGGCTTCTTTCTCATGAGAGTAATCTGAACGAAGTTCGAGCTCAGTATAAGCATATCATTGTCGATGAGGCTCAAGACTTGAACCCAGTTCAGCACGCTTTCTTTGGTATGATCGCGGGGACTTACACCTCTACAGGATCTGAATCTAAGCCTGTTCCTGTAGAGGAGCCTCAAGAAGACCAAGAAAGAAGCTTCACTCTGATTGGGGATGAAAATCAGAGCATCTACGGTTTTCGCGGGGCAACTTCACAGGAGTTTACGGGCAAGTCTAAGACTGTTGGTGGGTCTTTTGACCTTATGTCTATTGGCATTAACTTTCGCTCAGGGGAGAATATCGTAAACGCGGCTAACCGTCTCGCTAGTGGAGGTCTAGGTCTTTCTTGCGTAGCTAACATCAAGAGCGGTAATGACGCGATTAAGCATGAGAGTAAAAGGGATGCTAACTCATCGGCTAGAGACTTTGCAGAAATGATCGAGTCTGCTACTCAGAATTCTCAAACTACTTCTGAGTTTAGTGACTTTGGCATTGCTTGCCGCACCAACGCAGAAATCATACCTTACGCACTCGCCCTGCTTGAGAAAGACATTCCTTTCTCATCAGGTGTGAACCCTTTCAACCATCCTTCAACGAAAGCTATTATCAGAGTAATGGGCAGCGCGTCTCTTTCTGTTTCTGATCGGAGAAATGCCCTTTACAACAGTTGGAAAGATTTTGGTTATGATTTCCCATCAGGCTTTGACACCGCTCTTAATAATCTCTCAAAGAGCACAGGCGTTGAGGTTCAATCTATCCCTGTAGCGTGGGAGAAAGAGGAAATAGAACTAGACACTCTAATTGAAGAACTAGGTTTGGATGATGAGGGCATAAGCGCGCTAGAAAAGTATATAGAAATGATTGCTCATTGGAGCGGTCAAGGTCAAAGAAGACCTTCAGAGGCATTTGACATGGCTCTAGGACACATCCCCATTTACAATGGGGAAGATGACTTTATTGTTTCAGGTCCTGACGGAGATACTCTTTCTGAGATACTCGGATCAAGGGTAAAGAAAGCTGAAGCTGAGTATCTCTCAGCAATGGGTCGCTCAGAAGATCCCGACACAGATTCAACCGAGCTTGAAGAGAGTGACCCTGCTCCATACGCGCCTTTACCTGCGCTGAGATCTCTCTTCAACAGGTACAGCAGTGTTACAGAAGCTCTTGATAAATTAAGATCTATGAAACTGAAAGCTGAAGCTAAATCATCTTTTCAAGATGAAAATGCTGTCGTGCTCGATACTGTTCATGGTTGGAAGGGTCTTGAGGTCACTAACCTTTACGTCCCTATGGTCTCAGGAAAGTTTCCCTCAGAGAAAGTGGAGTTCGACCCTATCGTCCACGAAAGCATGGACGATGCTCTTGCAGAGAAGGAAGAGCAAGAAAGAAAGCTCGCTTATGTCGCAGTCACTCGCGGTATGAAGAACGTCACAGTTCTTTCTTACGAGCAAAATGACAGGGGTGAGGATCTTGAGCCAAGTCAGTTCATTAATGATCTAGGTCTTGATTGTGGATCAAGGACTGCTTCAACGAAGCTCGCGACCGCCCTTGAGATCCTCTCTGAGAATATCATCATAGAGGATGACAACATGAGTGACGCGGAGATCGACGAGGCTCTTGGCATCTACTGATCAGCGCGAGGGGCTGAGGAGATCTTAACGATTGTCCCCTGACCCACCGAGAGTATCTCTATTCTTTCGGCTGATGAGCTTATCTATGTTCTGCTCTGCGACTTCAGAAAGAGATCCACCTAGTTCATCTACTAGGCGAGCGCAGTACCAAAGGACATCTCCGATTTCCTTTGCCATTTTCCGATTGCTCTCAGAGCTTACTTGACCGTCTTCATCACGAATGATCTTCTTAAGTTTCCCTGCTACCTCCCCCGCTTCAGATGCGAGTCCTAAGCACAGATATTCAAGAGCTCTGTTTTGAGGGTAAATGGCGGTCTGCTTAGTGAACTCTTGGTACTCATTGAAAGTAATATCAGAGTATGCAGAAGCTTTGACTTCGTTGAGGTAATCGAAGACGGCGCGATCTCTTTCCTCGTCAGTCATGTCGGGAGTAGCTACGAGGAACTCGACTTCTTCTCTAGAGACTACGGTAGTCTTTCCTTCTTCATTAAAAGCGTACTTCATGCTTGGTCTTCTTCTTTCTCTGAAGTGTTTCCCTCATAATAGGGTTCTCTCACCATGAATTGAACAGTCCAATCGTGAAAGCTATCCCCCCATGAGCGCGGTAAGAAAGGCAGAAGTGGGTGGGCGATACAGTTGTGTAGGACAGAACCTAACCAATATCTCATGTAAGACCCTCCAACAGACCATCATCTTGACTCTCCTCATCCCCATTCTCTGAGAGATCAGGTCGCCAATGTCCGTTGCGCTCTACCTCTGAGGAAAAGTAAGAGATGTCGGGAGCTGTTAGGTGATACTTCATCTCTCCCGACTTCTGATCTTCTTCGCCTCCGATGAAGCAGAGTTGATGGTCGAGCAGAGAGTTTTTCTGAATATCAGTGAGTTGATTCCAAGTGTCAGCTGCGAGTTCAATCACAAACTGATACTCGCGCTCTCCGAGAAGGGAAATGAGAGCGGGTGCTTTAGAGGTTTTTCCGAGTATGGGTTTACCTCCCTTGCAGGAGGCTTTCTCTTTGAAGATGACGATAATATCGTCACAGATATCTACGAGGTGAGGGTGTGCTTGCCCGATAAGATTTCTGATTTGTTCTTGGACTTGATCGCCCGCTTTCCATCTATCCATTGTGATGGTTCTCCTGATTTTCTGAGAGGTAAGTGATGCCCCTCGAAGGGTTGTGGATGAGGGGGTATTTCTTACCCCCGATGATGAGGACGCACCCTAGTAAGCTAGGGTCTGCGGGTACGACAGCGTTCCCGATCTTTCGGGTTTCAGGAATGCCTAAAGAAAGCATTCTCTGTCCTGCTGTGTTACTGCATATCTGAATGACCTCCCACCCATTGTCATTTCCTCTATTTTTTATGAGCCTCTCCATATTAGAAAGTATCTCTTCTATAGAGCACTCTAGCCCCCAAGAAAGAACAGTACCTCTCGTAGAGGGAGCCTCAACCCATTTAAGAAGATCATTTTCTTTCTTGGGGTTACCTACGAGGTAAGGGAAAGACTTCTCAGGTACGGGCATTTCGATGTAGAGGGGGGTCTTAGTCTTCTTCATATGTATGATCTCTAGGATCTGTGGGTTCTTCATCTTCATTTCTTTCTTCAGAATTTACGTCAACTCCCGCGAGAACCCAGAGAAGGGCGGCGATGTCAGGGTACTTAGATGCTATGATACCCATGTCCCCACTATTTAAGAGGGCTTCGACTTCCGCCTGCACTTGTTCCCTGCCCTTTCTAGGTTGAAAGAAAGGGCAGGTATTTGGAACGCTCGCGTCACAGATCATACCCTCCCACTCATCGGGTTTATCTGAGTCCATAAGGCAAACGTGGAAGAGAGGTTCTGATGCGCTCCCCCTCACCACACCACTGTGCTTGCAGTTGCAGGGCTTTTTTGAGGTGTTTTTCCTTATTTCTTTCTGGATGATGCGGTACTTCACTTGCCTGAGCTTGTGCTTGACCTTTCCTTCAGATTTCATGGCTCAACTCATTTCGGTGAACACCGCTCCATTTTTAGTTGCTTTGACCCGATATGATCGGTCAGCACTTTCTGCTAGAGAGGTGTTATGAGAGACACAGATAATGTCCATATCCAATCTAGAACATAGAGCTTTTAAGAAGTCCACGAGAAGTTCTACGCGGTCCTCATCAACCGCAGGGAAAGTTTCATCAAGTACGAGTACAGGTCTCAGACCTCTCTTAAGTAAAAGAGAGACACGTAATAGGAGGCTCTGTACGGTACTTACCGCGCCTCCAAATGTATCGAGCCCTTCACCCTCTACCTCAATCCCATCTTTTCCTAATACTTTTGTTTTAAGACGAACAGAGACTTTGCCTCTGATCTTTGTGATATCAGCCACTTGACTGATATCTTGCTCAGGAAAGATAGCCTTCAGACCTTCATCAAGTAGTGAGATATATGTCTTAACACCTTCCTCGACTTCTTTCTGAGCGAGGAGATCAAGCACTCCCTGTGCTTGTTGCTTGACATCTAAGTCTGACTCAAGGAGCGCGATCTCAAGATCGAGGTCGTTTACTTTCTTCTGTTCTGTCTCTTGAAGAGTTTTTACCCTCAGAAATCGTTCCTTGAGTGTAGTCATTGTCCTATACCATCCAACCTAAGATTGATACGATTTCGACACCGCTTGAGGTAGCTTGCTTGAACAGCATATAGCCTCTTTCACCCTCTCGATTACACCCGAAAGTGATGACGTTGGAGGTCACATCTAGGCTTCTCTTCATATAGCTCAGATTAAAGCTGAAAGAATCTATGTCTTCCCCCTCTGTCTCGCCTTTCAGATCCTCAAGTAGACGAGAGGCATAGAGATGTTCTCCTACGCCTTCAATGGTGTTGAGATCAAAGTCATCGGTGAGCTCTACACTCAGATTAACAGGATCAAGGCTGTAGGAAACTGTTTTTCTTCCGCTTATTCCTTCCATTTCTAGGCGAGGGGGGGAAAGAGTCTCAGCCTCCGCGTCAATGAGACTTACTTTCAGATTAGACTCATCAGCACCTGAAGAAAGAAACTTGAGCGCATTGGAGAAGTCAGCCTTCTTAAAGCGCCAAACACGACGGGGAATCCAATCGAACGCTCCTATGTATTTCTGAGTGATTGGTTTAGGCATATCGAAAGGAACATCCATTAAGCCGAAGATCGCTCCATCTTCAGATTTTAAGAAAATCGCCTTATCTGACTTGAGAACCTCTATTGAGTGTCCTTCATGAGCTTTAAGAAACTTGACTGCGGGAGAGATGTCTTTGATGTGGAACTTAATATCAAGATCTTTAAAGCTATCAGACTTAGCCATTGAAAGGCCGAAGCCATCACAGGCGAAAGCCATACCATCCTTAACGTAAACTTGAGCAAGTTCGGGTCGCCTCGCTTCATCTGTGGACGCGAAGGGCTTCTCGATGAGAAGAGTGTCATGAAGTACACCTGAAGGTACTTCTGACTGTTTTTGAGCATCCTTAAGCATATCCCTCCAAGGAGGGAAGGCTGTTGGGTCGAGGCTAGAAAGATCTACAGTCCCTTTCTCTGAAATGATAGAGACTTGGCCTTCTTCGACTTCAAGAGAAAGAAGTCCTCCTACTGCGTCAATAGCTTGGAGAACGCGCTTTCCTTCAAGGGTGAAGCTTTGGAAAGAACTTACAGTCTCACCTTCTTCTTCTACTGTATCAATCTTAACGCCTTTAAGTGGGATAGAAGAGTATATGCGAGGTAGGTTACAAGCAGAAACGAACACTTCTCCATTAACGATCTCGAATAAAAAATGTGAGGTGATGTCTGGTCCGTTCCCTAGCGTAGCTTGGGCTACGCTGAGGCTTTCTTTCAGGTCATTCTTAGATATTTGCATCATAGGTTTAATAACCTTCTCTCGATGGTGGTGATGAGGGTTTCGGCTTCTTCAAGCTCCAATAAGAACTTCGCGAGCGCGGAATCGCGCTCCGATCTGAGACGCTCTATTTCAGCGTCAATCTCTGAGGGGTCAATACCCATTTCAGAAAGTCGAGCGTCAATCTCTGCTAGAGATTGACGCGCAGACTCTAATTTACCGCTGAGTCTAGCTTTTCGGCTCTCGATTTCGTCTCGTCTTTCTACTAGGTCTTGGACATTTAGTTCAGACATGAGTCTTTCCTTTCTCCAATTTAAGGGAGATAGGATATATCAGAATTTATACAGATCTCAGGTCATTTTTTTGATCCAAATGACAGGTCTAGAAACCCTGTCTCTTCGATTTCTTTCAGCGGGTCGGGAGTCTTCGTTCTTCTTAAGCCTCTTTTAGCTGCGTTTCTCTGCTTTTGGGCTTGTCGTTCTTCACAAACTGACTCATAGGCGCACATCGAACAGTGCTTGGGGACAGGGTTTGGCTCAAACACTCCTCTATGGATTGCCTTAGAGGTTTCGACAGCCTCTGACGCGAGTCTCTTAATGTCATTGAGATCAAAATCAACTTCGATGAAGCCCGTCCAATTCTCTCGATATTCCTCCTCAACATTACTGAGATTTTCAGGGGGGTTATCTGAGGGGTATCGAAAGTAAAAGAAGCCCAATCGGTGAGGCATCTTACCGTACTGTAAGCGGAAACAGAGCGCGTACCATCTGAGCTGATCCTCATCTTCATATTTGCCTGGAGTGGTAGCATTTTTTCCGTCAAGAATATGGATTTGATCTTGCTTATCACGATAAACGAGATCCGCTATCCCTGACGCATTGAAATACTTGTTCACTGAGGGTGTCATCTTCAGCTCTGATTTGTTCCACACCCCAAGAAAGCGGTTCTCTTTCATTATTCTGAGATAGTTGAGAGCCCCTTTTACGCAGATGTCGATACAGTCTTCTCGCGTCATATATGACCATAGGCAGTACCTCCTCTGTTCTTCAAACACGAACTCTTTCCTAGCAATCTCCTCTACCTTTTGAGGAAGATTCTTAGGATCTCTCCATAGTTCATGGTTATAGAGGTCTTCAACTACCTTAGAAAGAACCGACCCCATCAAAAGATGGTGTTCAGACTGTCTTTGATCTTCAGGGGGGAGAGGCTTTGGCTTTCCTTGCCCCGCGCCGAGATCGTGGAGAGGGTGTCCTTTATGCCAAAGGAACTTCTGAGGACACTCCCTCATCATCTTAACGTGTGACCAATATAGGTTCTTCATCTCGTTGCCCTGCTTCAAATCTGTTACCTCCCACAATACCGAAGCTAGGACAACTCATATCGGATCACGCTAAGACTGCTTAGTAAATTCTCCCCCTTGAACTAACTCTAAAAGGGAAGGGGTCTACGCATTCATCTAAGTACTCGTCTTCACAAAGTAGGAGGTCAGTTATTGTAACTTCAATATGCTTAGATGTCACACTAATTTCTTCCAATAAGAAGCTAGTGAGTTCTTCCACACTAACCTCCAATTTGTCTGCCTCTTCTTTCAGATGCTGCTGAGGTAAGTAACGAGGGTGGTCATAGTTAGGGTAAGACTTGAGGCGCACTGACCTGATTTTAAAGAATACAAAAATCTTTGTATGTGTAATAAGTAGCTCGGAGATACCCCTCCCTATGAACCGACCCACAGAAAAGAAAAGGGGTTCGTCTATGTGACCTGAAGGCTTGAGATTACTTACGACAAATCCTGAAGGAGAGGGGGCAAGAGAAAGAACATCTTGGTTAACTCCTCTCAGGAGAGCCTTGAGTCTTCTATTCCTACTGTCATATCTCCAAACCTTAGCATCATCATTGTAGTCAACCAAGCTTGGTTCTAGAAAGCAAAAAGTCGCTCTTGGTAGCTTAGCCCGATCTCGCTTTAAGGATTTCAAACGAGATCGGTACTCTTGGGTTCTCTTATACCTTGACAGCCCAATCTCTGTTGTAGGGTCACCCTTTTCTTTCCGATAGCCAAAAACATCGTTCTTTCTTAGACTTTCAATCCCTTCCCACAGGCATCTTTGCTGTTCGTAAGAGTCAGTGCAGTGAGGGAAGAATCTTTCATAGCTTGCTCTGCATTCTCTTATTTTCTCATCGAAAGCATATGAGTTGAATGGGAGGGTAGTTAGAGCTAAGAATATTAGGTGTTTTATCATTTAAAATGTCTCCTCTAAGTAAGATATGACCTGTTCTTTCACTTCGTTCGGCAGTGACATTCCGCCGACTTTATCTATGAGCGTCATACCTGACCAATTAGATGTAGCTACAGCTTTCATTTTTTCAACAATCTCTATCATGCGACTTGAGTCTTCATTCTCTCTCACCGCTTCCTCTATCTTAAAGGCATCTTTTGCCTCTCTTACAGGAACATTATGGCGCGTGAAAGAGATCCCTCCTTTCGTGGCTTCAACTTCTACTATGCAGGGTTTTCGATCTAGGTCATCGAGGTGGAGTGATCCCCTAGTTAAAGACCCCACATTAACTACGGTAGATCCGTTCTTAAGAGTCTTGATCCCTTGATCTTTATGCCAATGACCAAAGAACCAACCATCAACTCCTTCAATGCCGTTCAGAAAGTCATACCCTATGATGTCTTCCCCTTCAAACATCGTGCCTGTCTTTCCGCGCCTCGCTAGGAGATGACAGGCCACTAGAAGATAGTCTTCATCTTTCTTAGTGATGGATGAGAGCCTGTCAAAGTCATACTCGACACCATGATAAGGTATGCCCACTACCCTGACTTTTACTCCGTCTTTATCTAAGAGAATTTCTTTCTCATCTCCGAACTGCTTAAACACACCTGAAGAAAAGAGGACTCCGAGAGGTTGCTCGGGGAGGTATTCGATGTTCCCATATTTCACATCGTGATTACCCACTAGCGCATAAACAGGGCAGGGATATTCTGAGTGAGCTTCACAACTCTCTCTCACGAGTCTGTGGGAGTTCTTGGTAGGGGATTTCACATCGAAAAAGTCACCCCCATCAATCACAGCGTCTGCTCCTACCTCTTTCGCTTTCTCACCTACCCACTTGAGTTTCTTAACTACATCTGAGCACCAGTCGCCCGTTCTCCTACGGGGGGTTCTATCCCCCATGTGAACGTCTGTCCTCCATACTATTTTGGGCATGGAGTACCCTCCCTTAAGCAGACAGGGCATCTACTTTCTAGTATCTTCTTCTGAACCATATTTCTTTCCTTTTCGAGAGTCCTGATTTCTTTCTCTGCGAGGATTACCCCCCAGTCAAGTTTCTTCTTTCTCTCTAGCGTAGTGATTGTCTCAGAGTGATCTTCCACAGGGATCAAATCAGGTGCTTTGCTTATCTCGGAAAGTATGGCTAGAGCCCTACTTAACTTCGTTCTCCTCATTCTTATTCTCTCTATCTCAGAGGTGTCTTTCACAGTGGGAGTTATAGGAGCTGTATAGCTATGTAAGCCTACCTCAATAATTAAGATAAGGTTTTCTAACTTGTTCTTTTTTCTACGCACAGAAACAGCTTGATCTAGGTGTTCAAAGTCCGATTGGTCAAGCTTAGGTGTTACAATGCCTTCGGCCTCAGAGAGAACTTCAATCAATGCGGATACCTTCGCCCTTTTCTCTGCGAGATTCTCTACTTTAAGAAGAAAGTCTTCGGTCTCGTCTTTTCTTTCATTGGCTTCTTCAAGCTTATAGATCTTTGAATAATCGAACCCTTCATAGAGAGACAGGTTACTCTGAGACTTTTTTAGGTCTTCTCTCTTTACTTTCATACGAGCTTTAATGTCTCGAACTTCGGATCGCGCCTGTGCCGATGCTTTTTCTAGTTGTTGTATCACCTCTACATCGGAAAGAGCTGAGGAAAGAGCACTTGGGGGTAAGTCTATTAAGAATATACTCTGAAATTGCTTGGCTATCTGAGGGTAAAGTTCTTTCCCGTCTACTTCTACTCCGCAGACACCTAAAGCCTTAACTTCTTCAGGCACACCAGATCCAACTTTTGATAGCTCTTTCCCATTGACAACGTACCTGTTAACTTTCGTACCCTTCTCCCAAAGGACTTCGTTTCCGTCATTAAAGGTCACACACACAGAGGAGTAAGGTTCTCCTTTCCTCACATGAGCGTTCCCTCTAAGATTGGTAAAAACTCCGTTGAAAGCGCGAGCAAGAGCCGACTTCCCGATGCTGTTCTCTCCACAGATCACAGTGAGCCCTTCGACTTCTATCTCAGCGTTTTTGATAGACTGAAAGTTCTCTACTTTGATCTTCATCTTAATTATCTTTCTTAGCTTAGAGGGGGGTGGCTAAATCTCCGCCTACGTTTTCTCAGGAGATTCCACTTATGAGTACTAATCTTCTGACTTATACAAGAGGACTTAGAGAAGACCCCCCTTTTCAGAAAATCTCGATAGTACCTATCTTCTCCCATAAAGAATAAACGCCTCTCCATATCTTTACAGACATAGACCACCGTAGTAGTATCTTTAGGTTTTACCTTTAAAACAGAAGGTATTATGGCAAAGGCCATCAAAAATATTAAGAAATAAGGCTTCATATATCCCCTAAAAGATCATCGTAGTCGTCATCATCTCCCCCAACTAATTCTGCGAGTTCCTCAAGACTCGGGGCTTCTTCTTTCTTAGCTTTCTTTGGGTCAGCGAGAAAGGGCTTAACTTGAGTAAAGATCTGAGAGACATGATCGTCGGTGAGCATATCTTTAAAAGCATTAAGACCTTGACCTCTTATCTCTCCATCGCTCCCCGCCCAAGAGAACCAAGAGCCTTTCTTGCTTACGACACCTGTCTTAACCCCAAGCTCAAGTACAGTACGGACGTTATCGACACCCTCTCCCGACATGAGGTAGAAATCTACCTCCTTGTGAGCGGAGTCTGAAACCTTACACTTATCAAGTTTCGCTCTTACCGCCGTCCCTAGTACGGTTTCTACCGCTTTTCCTTGCATACCATCCCACTCTTTCCCTTTCTCTTTCCCAACTACACGGAGCATGATCTGAAGGGTAGAGTAGAATGTCCAAGCCTTACCACCTTGAGGGATCTTCTTAGGACCTGCGAAAGACATACCCCCGATGGACTCTCGGAGCTGAGAAATGCCAATGATCGCAGTCTCAGAGGTCTTTATCTTACTCTTGATCTTGGGGAGGTAGGTACTCCAAAGACGAGCGTTAAGACCTACGGGAGTTGGACTATCGTCGTTCTTTTCAAAAACTGCCTTTGGCACAGCGGCTCCCACAGAGTCGATCACAATAAGATCGACTCCCGCTTCTGTCATTGTGAAGATGTAACGTAGCCCTGCTTCAAGAGTATCAGGCTGAATGAGTAGAAACTTTGAAGGATCTGAAACAGGGACACCCAAAGCGGAAGCGTATCGGTGGTCAACCTCATGCTCCCAATCTATGTAGACACAAGTGCCTCCTTCAGCGCAAGTCTGAGCGGCAGTCTGAAGAGCAATCGTAGTCTTCCCTGCGCCCGCCAAACCGTAAAGATTAGTGATGTTTCCTTTCGGAATACCTGGACATGGACGCACCCCATGCTCGTTTTCTTTACCTCCGATGAGGTAATCTAGAGCGACTGATCCTGTAGAAATATGGGGGCGGCTCTCTTTAAGAGAGCTAGGGTCGAGTGACACGACGTGATCGTCTTTTAATACGGCCGCTACCGCCTTTGCAGCCGCCATCAAGTCTGTTTTCTTTGGTTTTGCCATTTATGCTTCCTTTCCACTTAAAGGGTAAGAGGTGACACACCCTTATATCAGAGTCAGATTAAGGGTAGCACCGAATAAAAAAACTTAATCTTCCGACCAACGGAAATACCTATCGTTTTCCTTATATGTAATGCCCTTCCTCTTAGTTTTCCCTGCTTTCTTCCCTCGACAGAACTTCTCGTAGTCGGTGAAGTGCCTTCTTTCTAAGTCTGAAAGATCTTCCTGACTGATCGAACCCTCAATCAGTTGCCAAAACCGCCCCGCTGTGCGTCCAACCCAATAAGCATCTGCTTGGTGATGGTTCCACCTCTTTGCGCCCTGACCCTCTGTAGCTTGTTTCACCGCGTCTACCATATCCCCTTTCTGCATCTTCCATCCTTTCGGTCTGTTTAAGAAAGAAGCTGCATGAGCTTTGACTTGGTTAGGTGTTAGGTAAACTGTGTCACACTTTTCGAGCATGAGAGCTTCGTTAGAGTATAGAAAGAGTCCGTACATACCCTCAGAGTAAAGGTCGTTGAATATAGGAGACTCGATCCCTACTCTAAGTGTCTTTTCGGGATAGTCTGCTCTTACTTTCTGAACGACCTCTCGCAGACCATCTCTAAGAAAGATGTACCTCTCTACAAAGATCATACTCGCTTCTGTCGCCATCATTCCTTTGTCTAAGAAAGTGCCTTCGTCTTCCATGAGAACCCACCCGAAGTTTCGGAGAGATGGGTCTAATCCAAGTATCATGTAACCTCCTTTCAATAGGTCTTACATAGTACCTTTTGATGTATAACAATAGAAGAGGGGCTACATGATGTATTTTTTATTCTTACTTTCTATATTAGTGATTCCGATGCTCTTTCCTTTGAAGATAGACAACCCAAGCCATAAGATAGAAAGATGGTATGAGAGGTATTAGGAAGAGAAATCGAAGATAGAAACAGTCTCCCCTTCTTTCGCTTTCTCCCCACCAACTTCTGCCTCAGAGTCAATGTCAGTCCCGATGGGCATCCAATGTCGAATGCGTCCTTCACTGATCTTAGCGTATTCAGGTTGAAGCTCAATGCCCACAAAGTCATGCCCTAAGCGGGACATGGCAATCCCTGTAGTTCCGCTGCCTAAGAATGGGTCAACTACTTTTGATTTAGGTGAGAGATCCCTAGCGCACCACTCCATGATCTTTATGGGCTTAACGGTAGGGTGCTTGTTAGCCATCACCCCCTCTTTCTCAGGTGTTAACCCTGCTTCTCTTTCTGAGCGACTTGCTTTAGGTGTGTAATAGAAGCTCCCCACGTCTTCTGCTACGAATATCGCGTCTCGAACCTCACACCCAATGTCCTCTAACTCTATGACTCCCTTATGTCCGATGGGAGAGTCCTCGCTTGGGATCAACACGATATGAGCTCCTGGTTTAAGTATTGAGTAAAGAAGCTCTGCTTCTTTACTTGTGGGCTCAGAAAGTAGGATAACCCCATGAACAGAGGGCTTATATACCCCCTTGCTGTCTAGATACCTACCATATTCTATTTCTGAAGGCTTTGAGACGAGAACTAAAGCGCCCTCAAGTGGAGGGGTTATCATCGCTAGGAAGTAGTCGATCATTTCTTTCATACTTCCCCCCCCTCTCTGTGATAGGTAATGCTTCGAGCGGGATGCCATTATTCTTGAGGTATTCAAGACCCTCTATGTGATCCCCTGAAGATAGGTTGGGCGCGAAGACTTTCACAATGCCCGCATGGTGTATCGCTTTCGCGCACATTAGGCATGGATCGCAGTTGGTAATGAGCCATTTCCCGAGTGTAGATTGCCCTACCCTTGAAGCATTAAGTATTGCGTTCATTTCTGCGTGGTGGCATCCGACATCGTTTCTAGTTCCGCTCGGAATAGCCATCTCTTCGCGTTCACAGAGATGCTCCCCACCGCAGTATCTTTTGTCTGACCCTCTAGGAGTGCCATTGTACCCCTCGCTGATTACCACATTAGTCTGAGGATCAATGATAAGAGCACCCACTTTCCTGCGAGAGCATGGAGAGTTTGATGCTATCAAATCGCACTGAGCTACTCTTACTCTAAGATGCTTAGGGTTCATTGTTTCTGCGCTCAATTTCTCTCTGTAGATACCAAACGGCTTTACGGAGGTCTTCAGTGGCTTTCTCTGAAGGTTTCTTTCCCGCTCTCAAGATGTACTTGACCGCAGACCCTAAAGAAAAGTTGAGATGGAAAGCCTCGATCACGTCGATGGCTTCGATGTTTTTTAGGTGACTCTGATAGTGGTCAGGGTGGTTTACTTTTTCGTATTTTTCGCTCATGCTTTCTTTTCTTTCTTAAAATGCTTGAAGAAACGAGAAGCCCCGCCCTCGTCGCCCGCTCCAAAGTTGTTCGACACAGAGCCATGTCCGAACATACCACCACCGCCTTTGGAAGCTCCTATGTTACCGCGTGCTCTTAGTACTCCGCTTTGTTCATCAAGAGCTTCGATTGGACAGACTTCTCGATCTTCGTCGCGAGTCAGGATAAAGTTGGCAGGCCACCTCCCCTTTTCTTTATTTATTTGTATGTCTGAACCTACTTTAGCGACATGACCTGACCCACCGCTTTTTTTGTAGGAGGCTGTACTTTCACAGAAAGAAACTCTTGTAGCGTCTATATTGATAGACCCACACCCATGTTTAAGGGTGTTTTCTGCGACAGTCCCCTCTAGAGGTTTTCTAAGTAATGTGACTATCATTTCTTAATTCCAATGCAGACGGGCTCCCATGAGGGCTTGAGCGCAGTCCCCCAACCTCCCCAAGTCTGAGCTTCTTCTACATCCCCCCTCTTTTCAAACTTTTTCGAGAGGTTATGTGACTTTGGGAAACCTGATCCGTAGGTCCATGCCTCTATACGTATAGAGGCGAAGCCTATTTCTTCCACCATCGCTATCAGATGGTGGAAAGTCCTTGTGCCTGAGAAAGCCTTGAGGACTCCATTAGGTTTTAAGACTCGGTGTGCTTCTTTCAGCCAAGCTCTATGCCACTCTCTCTGCTGACTACCATCACCTATGTCATCCCAACCTTTAGACATAAACTTTAACCCATAAGGAGGATCGCAGATGATAGCATCTACGGAGCAGTCCTCTAGGTCTTTTAATCGTTGAGTGCAATCGCCTATCTTGATCTCAATCATTAGTTATCTTCTTTCTTAAATTTTTTGAAGAACCTAGAAGCACCTCCCTCATCCCTATACCCCTCAGAACCATACGCTTTCCAGCCAACACCATTCTCTGAGGAAGATAGTTGGCCTTTACCTGCAACTCCCCAAGCTCGACTTTTCTGTCCTGCAACTCCACTCTTTTGATGTCCACTCTGCTTGTCTAGCTCTTTAACAGCATTACACCCAAAAAGAACGAAGTTAGCAGGCCACCTACCATTAAAGCCCCCTTCAACATTCTTTCTGAGGATGTTTCCTTCAGAGGGTCTTTTTGATCCAAAACCTCCACCTTTAATGTCTGTTTGAGTACCCCATTTACAAGGCTCACCCTCTACACGAGTGGCATCTACATTGAGAGCCCCACACCCATGTTTCAGAGTATTTTCTGCGACAGTCCCCTCTACGGGCTTCCTAAGTAATGTGATAATCATCTACTTTCCTTTAATTATCTCAGCCACTGAGCACAACGTAGTGGCTACTGAAAAACTGTTTCTAACCAAAGAAAGAACTCTTTCTGTTGGGAATGGATCTCTTAATCGGGGTGAAAGATATTTGGCGTGTTCTGGGTTGGCTATCTTATTGTTGAGCGCGACGACCCTGAGCGGAGCTAACAGAGCTCGGTCAACAATAGGGTGGACTCCCTGTATTTCTGAAAGAATAGGGATAACGCCGTCTATGCAACCTCCCTGTAACATCATACCCATAGAGGTGATTGCTTTTTCTGCCTTACTTCTATTAACGCGACCCTCTGCTTCAGTCACTCCCCCCACTTTCAAGCGAGTAAGAGTTCCGCCTAGCATAGAAGCCCTCTTCCTCCATAAGTCCCTTGTGTGCGCGTGGGGGGATTGACTCGCTTCATGCAGAAGCTGATTGATTCTCTGAGAGGTGCATTCTGCATGATCATCATAAGGGTCTATAATAATCTCATTAGGCTTGAGGGTCACCTCTCTAGCAGAACCATACATCTCTATGCCGTAATCAGAATATATCATAGGGTCGTAAAGCTTCCCTCCTGTAAAGGAGGCAACATCCTCTAGCCAACCTCGACCCCATGAGACTAGGGGAGCTTCTACACCGTATGCTTCAACGACACCGCCATCTCTGTTCTTCTTAATGGTAGCAAGGGCTTCGCCCCTGATCATTGGAGCGATAATCAAAAGAGGTCTTTGAGGGAAAGAGCCCATGAGCTCAAGAGGCTCGGCTACATCTTGGAAAGAGGAAAGCCTCTTAGGTATTAAGGCTACCATTGCTCCTTTTAGGGATGTCTGCTCAGAAACACCTATTGATCTGACTTCAGAGTGTAAGCTTTCGGACTCTACTACATAACATCCGACACCTTCGTATTTCTCAAGAGAGATATGAGACTCTGCACCTGAGAGAAACACAGCATCCGCGAGTTTCTCTGCAAAGGGTAGATCTTCACACATATTAACTAGGTCTTTTCTTTCCGCATCTCTTGACCTTGAGATAATCTGATCCTCTATTTCAGGAAGATGGCTGAGGACTTCTCTAGTTAAATCGGGGTGACCCCCATGTTTGTATTTAGCTAGGCTTCGGATGAGGGAAATGGCTAGGAAGCAACCTAGTTTACCTCCGTCCCCCTCTCCTACGAGATCTAAGAAAGCCTTTTGCACCACACGGTATTTAGGGGTCCACTGATTGATAGTGGACTTAGCAGACAAGTTATTGAAAACTTTTCCGTTTCTGCAAACAGCGATGGTTTTCCCACTAGAGGCATGACTTATCACTAGAAGAGCTGATACTTCTTCGATGTCAGGTATAAATAAACGGAAGCTCATTGCTTTCCTCTCACAGTAATATTCTTTCTAAAAGAAAAGAGGGCATTTCATGTCGATTTTAATCAAAAAGACGAAAAAGAGTGCTTGTACCTATAATCTGAAAGCATCTTCGAGTGTTGGTTGGGGTGGCTCCATCCCCTGCGGTGCAATAGCAGTATATCCGAATTTTGACGCACCTTATGACTCAGTAGAATTCGCTTTAGCAGTTGAATCATTTCAAGAGGATACCTACGGATCAGGCAGTCAAGTAGATGGTAAGATGGGGCGTGGGACATGGTCAGCCTTACTTAAGAGGTTTGATCATGTTGATGATACCCAACCTTTTTGGACACTCAACGACAGGCGCATTAATGTAGATATTGATGGAGGTGTTCAGACTATCAACTTCGATCAGCGTGGTGGCCTTGACCTTCACAGGTTTGGTCATTTCTCTTCAAGGGGTGGCAGGAAGCCCACTTTCATTGTAGTTCATTGGGGCGGGCTTGACCCCACACACTGTCACAGGATATTCTCAAATCCAGACAGAAAGGTTTCTAGTCACGCGGGTATTGGACTTAGCCCTAGCGGAGATCCCACGATTTATCAATATCTTGATCTAAACCACAAGTCGTGGCATGGAGGTTGGTCGAACTCTTACTCGGTAGGCATAGACATCTGTCAGCAACCAAGCCTGAAGTGGAAAAACCACTATATTAAGAAAGGATACAGCATTTCAGAGGAAGATAATAGCACAGGGCGTGGAGAAAGAAAGGTATTAACCCTTGACCCGAGAGTCGCCCTCGCTGTTCGTGAAGCGATTAAGTCTCTCTGTACTGTACTTGATATTCCTTATCAGTGTCCTCGTGGTAGTGAAGGCCAATCTTACGAAGGTGACTTCTATCATGGTGTCATGGACAAGGATTACATGACCCGCTCTTTCACAGGTGTTGTTGGACACCATCACATCACCGCTAATAAGTGGGATTGCGCCTGCTGGTGGAGTCAGATTTGGGAGGAATAGACACTCTCTCCTTCGAGGCTTACAGCCTTTATTCTCAAGGTATGACCTATCGAGAAATAGCGTATGCCCTAGGTATCAAGAAAGAAAGAGTGAAGTATCAGGTTGTCAAGTACGCGAGAAAGACGAGTTCCCCTTATCCTTTGACCGCTAGAAAGTACAACGGAGACTATCTCCACGCGCTCTTTCTGAATGGTATGAGCGTTCGAGATATTTCTCAGCTCATGGGTCTTCACAAAGACAAGGTGTACTATAGAGTAAGAAGATACTGCGAAGATAAAAGCCTGCCCAACCCTTTTATCGACAAAAGAGCGGAGTTCGCTTACAGATTAAGAGAAGAAAAGGGATGGTCTTATGAAAAGATTGCCAAAATAGCAGGTTTTACAGATCGTTCTAACTGCTACCGCGCAGTCAAGAGGCACAAAGAAGGATTGAGAGAGTAGTATCTCGTTTATAACTCTTTCTTTCTGAAGACCCAAAGGAGAAGGATCATGAACCCTATAAAAGCAGACAAAATTCAGCTAGGAAATCTAGAGAGTCACCCTAGTATTGAGCGGAACACAACTTCCAATCTTGTGTTCTTCGACAAAGACGTAGGTAGCGTATCTCTTAAGTCTCTTGTAAGTGAAAGAGGTGTCGAGGGCGTTGTTACTGTTTCTAAGAGCAACTTAGGGGCAGACTTCTCGACCATCCAAGAGGCAATTGACTTCCTCCCTGAGAGCGGTGGAGTTATCGCCATTTATCAAGGGGTTTACTCTGAGTCACTTTCTGTGACAAAGCCTGTTGTGATGTTCTCAAGAGGGGACGTGGTGGTTGACTCAACCGATGCTCCCTGCATTACTGTTTCAGACACTTCTTTAGAGGTTGTTAATATAGGCTTTGTCATTCGAGATCTTATAGGAAACAACAACCCCTCAATCATAGAAGCCACCGCGCTCGACACCTCTAAAATACTTGAGATAAACATTTGCTCTTTCGATACGACAAACCACCCGACAGCAACTTTCTTAAGTTGCTCTAAAGTGAGCTTGCTCTTATCTGAGTGCGTTTTCTCAGGTGAGGGTGCTGTTTCAGTCTCTGAAGCAAATACTTTGGAGATTATAGGTGCTCAAGTTCCTAATGTCACTCTTACAAATATGATTAGTCAGAGCTTTATTTCCGCTTCAAGCACACTCGATGTGTCACTTACTAACTCTGACATCCACCTGAGCGGCAACGTCAAAACCTGTGTTGGGGATGCAGACAGCACACTGAAGCAGAGTGTAATTAGTGGTTCTACAGACTTTGATAATGAGGCACAGAAAGACGTTACTTTCCCATGCCCTCTAATGGACGCTGAATACACACTTTCGCTACAGCCTTCGTCACAAGGGTTAATGCCTTCTATCTCTAATCAAACTAAAGTGGGTTTCACCTTAACTTATGCTAACCCTATTGATGAGACGATAAGGTGGTCAGCTCTCTCTTAATCCTATATGGAGTTTAGGTGTTCAACCTATGGCTCTTAAGAGGAAGAGAGAGGAAGAGATGAGTTTAGACACAAAGTACAGACCGCGAACATACGATGAACTTTTAGGTCAATCGGGAGCGATCAAAACATTAAGGGGGATCGTTTCAGAAGGCGCGGGGTGGAAGCAGTCTTATCTTTTCGCGGGGCCGTTTGGCTCAGGAAAAACGACTCTTGGGAGAATACTCGCCCGCGCTCTTTTATGCGAAGACCCTAATGATGGTAACCCCTGCGATGAGTGCTCTTCTTGTCGGGGGATGATTGATGGGGGGAGCGATGCTTTCGTTGAGGTGGACGCGGCTACCAATAGTGGTAAAGCCGATATTAAGAGAATCCTAGAAGAGCTTGATTACAGTGCTCTCTCAGGTCGGAGAAAACTTTATCTCTTTGACGAATCTCATCAACTTTCGACAAGTGCTTTAGATGCTCTTCTTAAGCCGATGGAAGACAATCGAAAAGGTTCAGAAGAAAAAAGGCTTGTTTGCATCTTCTGTACGACAGAGCCCGAAAAAATGAGAGCTACTGTACTTTCTAGATGCGCCCCCGCTTTTATCATCAAGAAAGTGGGCTCTGAGGAAATAGCAGACAGACTCTCTGTGGTGTGTGACCAAGAAGGCTTCTCTTACGAAAGAGAGGCTCTCGTTTTGATTGCAGACTTCACTGAGGGTCACATACGAGACGCTTTGAAAGGTGTTGAGGGGGTCGCTTCATCCAACAATAAGAATGTCACCCTTGAGGCTGTTCGATCCTATCTTCATGTGGACAGGAATGACCTCATCTGCAAGCTCCTAGTGAGTGAGGAGAAAGAAGCGTTAAGGATAGCTGACGAGGTTCTTTCTAGCACACCTGTAGGAGTAGCCTTTGATCGTCTTCTTTCCGCCACAATGTATGCTGTCAGCTTGGGCATGGGTGCGGGTGATCCTCCGCCTTATTGGAGTAAAGATGTTCTTTCTAAAGCGTGGGAGAAGAACGAAGATAAGTTAATACTCTTAGCTGAGGCCATCTCTTCTAAACCTAGAAGATCGACAGAAGCTCTCTTTAAATGTGAGATCTTGAAATGGCTTCGTTTTAAGTCTCTTAAGAGCATGGCGGTCGCCCCCTCACAAGAGCAAGCTCAACAGCTTGTTTTAGATACAGCCCTAGAAACCGTAAAAATCGCACCCTCTGATAAAGAAACTAGTGAGAAAGAAGAGGTAGTTTCATTGATGTTATTCGCTAAATGGGTAAAGAGAATAATAGAGAGATCAAACTCTTACAGAGGGAGCGATGATATTGAGAAAGAGAAAAACTTGGGTGGTAATGCAAACATCTCCGAGGGGGGAGGAAGAAGCTAAGTTAGGTCTTTTAGCTCAAAGACTGAAAGACCTTTCTGATATCAGCCTTGATGACATCTACGTACCTATCTTAAGGGGGGGTTCTTCAAAAGCTACCTTTCTAATAGAAGGTTATATCTTTGTTAAATCAGGCTACCCTTCTACTAAGTACTATGAATTAGCTCGATCCGCTTACATCGAGTGCATGATTAGTCAGTATGACTCACGAAGTGATATGATCTCTCAGGGTACAGTCAGCGAATATGACTTAAGAAACATGATCTCAGAGGCTTACAGTCGAGGAGGTAGCTATCAGGTAGGAGATCATGTTGATGTTATAGAGGGTGACTTTAAGGGTTGCTCGGGTGAGGTGCTTGATATTCTTGAGAGAGAAAGCGAGCTTGGAGGAGGTAAATACTCAATTTTGATCACTCTTAGAAGTGCAGAGGTCATCCTCTCGCTTGACTCTTTCTCAGTAGGAGACTCAAATGGATAGTCACATCATGGAGAAGATATTCTCCAACAAGCACTCTCTTTCAAATTTGCCCTCTTACTCCGAAGAAAACTCTGAAGAGGCTATAGAGAAGCTAGAAAGTGTACTAGATCAGATGGGCAGGATAAGCCCCGTTGAAGCCGATATGATTGAACTCCACATTCTTAAAGGAGTTCCTCAATCATCACTAGGGAAAATATTTGGTTACACCCAACCGAACATCCATTACAGGGTAAATAGAGCAATGGAGAGACTGAAAGTCTTACTAACTATCCCTATTTTCACGGAGGAGTATCTTCAAGAAAGTCTTTCTCGGTACTTCTCTGATAAAAAGGACATAAGAGTAATGATACTTCTTTATCTCTACTCTAGCCAAAGTCACGCTGCTAGAGAAATCGGAGAGTCTCAAGGGAAAGTAAGGTACAGGTTTCTAAGATGTCTGAGCGCGCTAGAAAAGATAGAAGATTTAAGAGACATACATCAAGCTCTGAGCACGGTGAACTCCAATCTAACCCTATTAAGAAAGATCGGATGCCGTCAGGAAAAAAGGCGAGTTCTCCTGTAAGTATCATCAGTAAAAATCTAGCTGAGAAGTGGTTAGAAAAGATCATACAGAGAGAGTACTCAGTGACTGTCTACCCACAACACGGTGAGTTTTCTGAGCGTTTCCTAAGAACCTTGAAAGAGAAAGAAGATTGGACTTGTACAATCAAGGACAGCAAACTAGTCGTTACATCAAACGATCCATTTAAGATTGTATCTCTAATGGCTTACCTAAAGAGTAAAGGCTACTTTGTAGAGGAGTGCTGAGATGATACTTCAAGAAACATCCCTTTCATATTCTTATCCTTCAACTCAGGGTACTTTCAAGTTCTCTGTTTCCGCTAACAAGTACGGGTCTATTTCTGTCTCAAGCGTCACTAAAGATAATATAGCTTTTTTAGGCTCTTACCCTGTAGAGGTTCAAAGAGCGATCAACGAAGCCATCTCAAAGTTAGAGGTTATCATGTCTAATATTTCAACATTGAGCGGAACGATCACTTTCGCCAATCAGTCTGAATCGAGTGTCTTCTTCGACGCACCCATGCCCAACACTGATTACCGAGTTCTCTTCTCAGTGGGTGACTTCATTTTTGCGAGAGTTAAGAGTAAATCCACTACGGGTTTTTTAGTTGAGTTATCTACCTCTTTTACAGGCGATGTTAAGTATGATGTTATCATATGACTTTCGCCCTATTCCCTATGATCAAAGATTTCTTTCCTCTTAGGGATAGTTTATTTATCAAGCACGTTGTTTAAGACAACACACTAGCAAAAGGAAATGAACATGGACGCGCAACTTCTTGATATTAAGAAACAGTTCGCTAAGTATGACCTCTCTTCAACCTACTTACCTGAAGAGGGTAGGGTGAGGGTCGGGACTTTTGAAAATTTAAGAGAACAGTGCGTTGAACAAGCATCTAAGGATGCAGAGGTTTGCCTCCGCAAGTGCTTGTCTGCTCTTTCTTTAGACATTGAAACTCTGACCTTCAGAGAAGGGTTGATCTGCCTAACTGTCGTCGGCTACCTTCCTTTTGAAGTTCGACACTTTCTAAGAAAGAGTCCTCTCTACTCAGTCTCAAAGGCGACCAAAGAGTGTCTCGAAATCGACGCATCAAACTATGACATCCCTCTCAAAGAGCGCATGAAGTCAAATCAGATGGAAGCCGTAGGAGAGTTTAAAAAAGCCTTGACTAGCTGTGTTGAGATGGGTATCTTATCTAAGGGAAGTGAAGTCAAGAAAGAGTTTGATCAAACCACAGGCGGTTTGTCTTTCTTCATCGAGGTATGATCTTTTCAACCATGTAGGCAACTCCCTTGCCTCCCTATTCTCTTAAAAGCGAAGAAGAAGGGTGTCAGCGAGAATAGGGGGCGTAATGCCGTTCGTAGCGTAAAGATTTTCACCCTTTCTTTTTACGCGAGGAAACGGGGGGGACTTTAATAAGAATCTCGTATTCTATGCCTTCTTGAGAAAGAATCTCTTTTAGGAGATTAGTTCGATCTATAATACAGATGACCTGATCTACCTTGTAACCTTCTTCCTGAGCTTTCCTGAGAGCATTCAAGACAGATGCTCCAGTCGTCACAACATCCTCTATAAGAGTCACTCTTGAGGTTGAAGGTTTGATGCCTTCAACTAGCCTCCTAGACCCGTGATCTTTCTTTTCTTTTCGGACGAACCCGAAGGGTCTGTTAAGGATGAAAGAAACATGAGAAGATACGCTTATTGATGCGGTTTCAACACCTAGTATATGATTTTCTTTCTTAACAAGCTCAGAGATCTTGTGACACACCTCATAGAAAGTTTCAGGGTATGCGCTTAGAGATCTAAGGTCTATGTAAGTGTCCGAGTGATCTCCGCTACTTAAGACAAACTTACCTTTCTTGACGATCCCCTTTTCACTTATCCCTTCAAAAAGACTAAGAGGCTCAACCCTCTTGGGAGATAGCCCCGACCTGATATTCAAGAGAGCGTCACGCGGAGACGGACTCAGGATTACTGAACGACTCGCGCTATATATGACATTTCTTAAGTCACAGGTTATTGAGCCACCTTGAGCTCCAATACCTGGAGAAAGAATTAGAGAGCCTTCCCCTAAGTAATCGCTGATCTTCACGAGTTCATGCGGTTGATTAGAGGGGAATACTACACTCAGTTTTCTTTCTCTCGCGAACACTAAGACATCCCTCCAAACTTTACTCTGAAGAGCAGATTGCCCCTTGTTTGTTGTTTTACACAGCAGGAAATGGTGCTTGTCTTTGTATAGAAAGAAGGGTTCAAGTGCCTCGAAGCCTACATACGGGTTAAGAGTACAGCCCCAAGCTCCTAGCTCATCATAAATATAGTAAGCGTATGCTTGGTTTGTATGAGGCACATCACCCACTTTCCCATCGTAGATCCACTTTAAGTTTCTCTTCCTGAGCTCCTGAGCCACCTCAACAACCAAGTTTGGGTTAAAAGCAGGGTTCAGCTTGAAGATGTCAGCGTCTACGCTTTCTATTAGGTTTATGTAGTTTTTTAAGGGAGTTCCGAATGGGAAGTCTAATCCAACACAGATCATCTTAGAAGTGTCCTTTCTCTTTCGTAGTAGTCTTTAACTAGCTTCCTTGCTTTTAGAGGGTTGAGTAAGATTGTACTCAAACTAAAGTGATCCGCACCTGCGCTTTGGTATCTATCAATAGTCTCAAGGTCATAGATGCCACCTCCTCCTATGACCTTTACTTGACGACACTCAGACTTGATCTTTCTTATGTCGTCAAGGTTTCTTTCTGTGAGAGTTCTTCCTGAGAGTGCTCCCTTATCTGTGGGCTTGGTGTTTGAGATATGTAAATAATCAACTCCGATATCGAGAAGCCTTAAATAGAGATCAAATGGAGGGTCATGAGGGGTCTTCACTATCAAGAAAGAAAAGCGATCCTTCAGTTGATCTACTATCTCTTTACTAACACCCTTAACTTCTGCATTTGGGCAAGAGATATTGATCTCAACTCCTAGAACCTTATCTCTTTCAGTCAGTTCAGAAATGAGATCAGGCCAATCATCGCTCCCGAGCGAACTGACGGAGATCAAATCTTCGGTATTGGGAATTGACTTAACCCCTCCGTTTCTAAGGCCCACGCGGTTATACCAGCCTCCCTCTGCTTTCCTTAGCGTGGTTAAAACTCTCCAAAGACCACTTCTACTCTTAAGAGTATATGAACCTATTATTCTCGTGGTTCTTTCTATTTTGCAGATCTTTAGATTGCTGAGTGGAGGGGATATTATGATTTTCTCCATACCTTTTTCTTTCTCAGTCTTGGTTGATTGTTGGTTTATACTCTACTTGAGGAAAGATTAAGAGAAATATAAAGGAGTTCAACATGAGTTCTTTCGGCACAGGGACGACTACTACAGGCGGATCTTCAATTGTCTTGACCGCTTTCACAGGAACAAATGGCGCTCAGGCAGGTACTGACGGTCTAGTACCTGGACCATCCGTCAACCAAGCAGGCTATGTACTTGGAGCAGGAGGCGATTGGACTTTAAGTATCTTGGGTGGGATCGCGCTCAATGAGAGTTCTGACCGCATCGCTACTACCGAGTTTGTTCAAGACGTGGTAGGTAATGCAGTCTTAGGAGGAAACGCACAGCTTTCTCAGCTCACTGACGTTACTATTGCAGGGTTAGCTGACAATCAGTTTCTCCAATACAACGCAGGCGCAGGGAAATGGGAAAACGCGACCCTTACTCTGAGCTTGATTTCTGACGTAAATCTAGCAGGTCTAGTTGACGGAAATGCCTTAGTCTATGACGCGAACGCGGGTCAGTGGGTTCCAGGTCAAGGAGGTGGGGGAGGTGCTGCTAATCTGAATGACCTCGGAGATGTTTCTGTCGCGAACCTCGCATTAGGTCAGTTCCTAGTTTTTAACGGAAATGATTTTGTCAATCAGACTTTAGATGTTGTGCTCACGAGCGCGGGGGCTACATTCGGAGCTTTCGCTTACGATTTCACACTTTCTACAGTGAGTGTGAAAGCACCTACTCTCGATACCCACGCTTCTACTAAGAAATACGTTGACGATGAGGTGGCTACAAAGCAACCTCTTGAAGCTACTCTCACAGGGCTCGCCAATATCGCTCCTGTAGATAACGACTTGATAATCGCCACAGGAAACGACACTTTCGGTGTGGTCAATATTAGTGCAGACCTTGAGACTTTCTTAGGGACCGATGCGGAGCTAGGAAACCTTTCTAACGTCACAATTGGCGGAGTTGGGCTCGCTAACAGCCAAGTATTGAAGTACAGTAATGGTGCTTGGATTAACGGGGCTCTTGATTTCTCTGAAATCTCAGGTACAGGAAATGTCGCTCTCCTTAACGCTAATCAGACCTTTACAGGCACTGTGCTAGCAGACACCCAAGCTGTGAATGATAACTCCACCAAGCTATCTACTACAGCTTTCGTTCAGAATGAGATTGCCGCGCTCAATCTCGGCACAGCTTCTCAGAATGATACGGGAGACTTCCTCGCTTCCAACGCCTCCATCGCTGACCTTTCTGATGTTAGCTCTATTGCGAACATTCAAGATGGGAACGTCCTAGCTTGGGTAGCTGTAAATAACCGCTTTGAGTTTACCGCGCCTGCTCAGACTTACACCGATGAGGACGCGAGAGATGCTTCAGGAACAGCCCTGCAAGGTGGAGCTCACACAGGCATTTCTTTCTCCAATAACGACAACGCAGATACGATTGACGCAACCGTAAGTTTAGGGGGCTTTTCTGTCGGAGCTCTTTCTGACGTAAGTCTCGTAGGCGTGGGCAATGGGAAGATTCTTAAGTATAATAATGGATCTTTTGAGGTTGCTGACGAAACAGATACAAACACTCAGCTTTCTGATGAGCAAGTCCAAGACATAGTCGGTCCAATGTTCATCGCAAACAACGCGGGTAACACGGGCATTACTTTCTCTTATGACGACACAGAGGGAGTGAATGACGGTACGGTCACAGCGACTGTTTCTCTCTCCTCAACTGAACTCGGGGATGGGGCTAATGTTTCTCGGCTAGACGCGGATCAAACCCTAAGCGGAGACAAGACATTTACAGGTGCTTTGGACTTGACGGGGGCGACAGCGACTGTTGCCAACCCTACACAAAACGCCCACCCTACAACTAAGAGCTATGTAGACACTCAAGTAGATACAAAACAAGCCTCAAGCGCAAATCTTACGAGCATATCAGGACTCAACATTGTTGACGGCTCGATGATGATAGGAAATGGGGCTAACTCCTTTGAAATACTAACCATTCAACTTGGTGTTGAGAACTTCTTAAAGAGTACAGGTCGAGTAGCTGCTCTTTCTGACGTGACTGTTAACAATGATGCACTGAACAACGCTAATCATATACTCGTTAGTACGGGATCCGGCGGCTTTGAAAGTCAGACTATTTCTACGGCTAATCTCTCTAACAGTGGAGATATAGTCTTAGAAAATGCTGGTGCGACCTTTGGAGATAACACTTATGACTTTACAGGTGCTACAGCGATTACAGTACCTGCACCACAAAATGCTTCAGACGCTACAACTAAGACTTATGTAGATACGCAAGTCGCTACAAAGCAACCTCTTGAAGCGACCCTCACAGGACTCGCTAGTATTGCTCCTGTAGACAACGACCTTATTATTGCTACAGGAAATGATACTTTCGGTGTTATCAACACAACCGCAGGTGTTCAGACTTTTCTTTCTTCTGATGGTAGTTTAGATGGTCTTGACAACGTGACCATCGCAGGGAACTTGGGCAACGCTCTAGCTGATGGGCAGACTCTAAGGTATGACGGAGCAAACCAACTTTGGAAGAACTCGAAGTTAGCTTTCGTGGACTTAGACTCTAATGCGGCTTCAACTCAGAATGTCGCTCTCCTGAATGGAAATCAAACTTTCACAGGTGCTAATGTCTTCACAGATGACATCACAGCCACAACCGCAGGGAAATACATTTCTGCTAACACTCCCACTCAAGACTCACACGTAGCCACTAAGAAATACGTAGATGATGAGATGGGGGCAGCGGGTAACATATCAAGCTTAACTACACTAACCGACGTAACAATCGGAGCAGATAACGGAAATGGCGTTGCTGAGGCTGTAGGTCAAGTCTTAAAGATTGCTTCTATAGCTAACGGGGACGCAACTTACAGAAATGCTCAGTTAGCCTACACCGATCTTTCAGGCACTCCTGTTATCGGTGTAGACATTCAAGCTTATGACGCATCTCTTAGCTCGATTGCTGATACAGGTACAGGTGCTGACAAGTATATTTACACAACAGGTGTTGATACTTGGGCTGAAGGTACGATCACAAGTATTGGTAGGCAAATCTTAGATGACGCAGACGCAGGCGCAGTTAGAACTACTCTAGGGCTCGGAACTTCATCTGTAAAAGATGAAGACTTCTTCTTAGCGTCAACTTCGGACTTAAACGCACTTTCTGATGTAACAATCGGAGCAGATAACGGAAATGGTGTTGCTGAGGCTGTAGGTCAAGTCTTAAAGATTGCTTCTATAGCTAACGGAGTGGCGACGTACAGAAATGAGTCTTTAGACGTTTCTGACGTGTCGGGCATTTCTGATTTCGCAGAAACAATCTTAGATGACGCAGATGCAGGCGCAGTTAGAACTACTCTAGGGCTCGGAACTTCATCTGTAAAAGATGAAGACTTCTTCTTAGCGTCAACTTCAGGGTTAGACGCACTTTCTGATGTTATTGTTGCAGGAGTTTCTGATGCACAAATCCTTGTGTATGACGGAGATCAAATTGGCGATGACAATAATCAGTTTAAGAATGTTTCAGTAAGTGGGGTTATTGCCCTCAGCAATGCGGGTGTGGCTTCTTTCGCCACTGACGCTATTAACGAGAACAACATCGCCACAGCCATTAAAGACGGGGTTATTACTAACACCTACTTGGCGAGTTCTTTCGTGAATCTTACTGCGGGAGGTAACACAAATAAGCTCAATCTCGGAGAAACAATCACTTTCTCAGGTACAGCTAACGAAGTTGAAGTCTCTACAACGGCTGACGCTAATGGTGACGTTGCAGGAGCTACAATCACCATTGGGTTACCTCAGAACGTCACGATTGGGAATAACCTCACTGTTGATGGGAATCTTATCGTCAGTGGGACTACAACAACCGTTGATACGACAAACGTAGAAATCAAAGATCGCGTCATTTCTCTGAATAAGGGGGTTGCGGGAGATAACAATAAAGACATTGGCTTATACTTTGATAGGGGAGGGTTAGACCCTGCCTTATTTATTTGGGACGAGTCTGAAAACGTCTTCAAGCTAGGCACAGAGGTTGGGGCGACTGACTCTCAAGCAGGTGATTACGACATCACTCTTAGTAAGATGGAAGTTGGAAATCCTGATGCTAACTCAAATACGACTGAGGTTGCCACAACCTCTTGGGTACGAACCCACACAAGTGGGTTAGCTTCAAGCCTTAATGACTTAACAGACGCAACTATTGCCAACGTATCTAATGCCCAATTCTTAGTCTATGACGGGAACAACGGCAACGTCTTCAAAAACGTATCTCTTTCGGGAGACGTTTCTGTAACTGAAGCAGGTGCTGTTTCTATTTCTGAGGGCGTGATTGTTAATGCAGACATAAACGCAGGAGCTGCGATTGCTGTTTCTAAACTCGCCTCAAGTAATGTTACAGTAGGTACTACTTCGATTACATTGGGTTCTTCGTCCACAACGCTTTCAGGTATGACGGGGATTGACTTCGCTAACCAAGACGCTTCCTTTGGCGCAAGTTTAGGGAATAAGACTCTTACTGTAGGTGGAGTTCTATCAACAATAGACATTGTGGGGACGCTTACGGTTAATGACCCTACGGCTGATGCTCACGCTTCTACTAAGAGTTATGTAGACACGCAGGTAGCTACAAAACAAGCCTCAGATGCGACCTTAACAGCTTTAGCAGGGTTGACCACTGGTGTTAAGAAGCTCATTTACTCAACGGCAAATGACACCTTAGAGATGACAAGCCTTTCTGATAACGCTAAGACTTTCTTAGCTTCAGATGCAGGCTTAAATGATCTTGACGGAGTTACCATAGCTAACTCCGCGAACAAGCATTTCCTAGTGAGTGACGCAAATG
>MDTG01308191.1_pt1 | contig 41685 bp, 29 predicted proteins | sample 811421 | NCBI WGS metagenome assembly MDTG01 (sample SAMN05326645, study PRJNA326480) | marine metagenome | isolation source: seawater | place: Pacific Ocean: South East | collected 2011 | reverse complement strand
GGGTGTGCAATCAAATTCACTCTTGGATAGTTGCTCTATCGCCTTGCTACAAACAGGGTTTGTAATGTACTCGGATTGGCTATCATCAAGAAGCAGCGAGATAATAGATCTGGTTTTTTATTTGTGCAATAAAATTTTTTAGGAAAATAAAAATAATTTTTTATTGTTATTTTTCAAGGGTATAAATCGATTAATAATATTTATTCTATGGATTAATATTGTTTGTTAAACGAAAAAAATCCCCTTTAAAAAGGGGATTTATCAATTCTATAATTGCAGAACCTTGCCGCTAATTAGCGTGCATTGGTACTTTCAAATATTTTATCAGCAGAGGCCGCCACAAAGCCCGTGTAAAGTTCGCCATCGGGTTTTGGATAACGTAGCGCGAACTCGTAAAAACAGCTTGGAACTGCCATTTTACCATCACTAAATTCTACTTCACTGTCATCAGCTAAAGTTGATGATTGCTCAAGAAGTACCTCTGGTGAGCCTTTAATTTCACCGCCAGAGGTATTGAGTGCAAAGCCTGCGTCTTTCAATGCTTGGTTTACGCTCTCAATGTTATCAAACTTGGCAAGTTCGTTAATGCTAACTGTGAAGTGATTGGCACGGTAGCCCCATGCTGACATCCACGCTGCATATTCACTCTCAGCTAATAGTTTTTTGTAAGTGTCTGAGCTTACTTGCCAATGAGTCCCTGAGTATAAAAAGTTATCAGCAGTGACGGCATCGGCATCAATATTTTCTACCATGTCGTTAACAATGGCTTGTAACTCTGCTGAACATTGCTCTACAAGTAATTCAGAAATAAACACTTTAGGTTGTTTCGGATCTGAATGTTCATAGTGCTTTGCATACAGTTTTTTTGCTTCGAAGTGGTATTCACCACACTCTTTATAGCCCACGGCTAAGAAGTGGGCTGCGAGCTTTTCGAGGCCAATCTTTTCATGGTTAAAAGTTCGTAATGCAATGTGGTCGTTTATTACATCATCTTTTTGTGTCGAACCCAGTAACTCATGAACTTTCACTGCCGAAGGCGTAACTGATAAATAGTTATCCCATAGTTTTTCAAATAGGGCATTTACATCTGTGTGCATTTTAAATTCCTTCATTTAAGGCGGTAAGACCGCCAATCAATTATTCAATAATTAAGCCCGGCGCAAGGGTTTGAGGTAAGTTAACTTTGTCGGCCTCTACAGAAGCAACAGGGTATGCACAGTAGTCTGCTGCATAGTATGCGCTTGCTCTGTGGTTTCCGCTTGCCCCAATACCACCAAACGGTGCGGCGCTAGAAGCCCCTGTTATTGGACGATTCCAGTTAACAATACCAGCACGAATACGTTTTAAGAAGTGATCATAGTCTGCACTTGCATCACTTAATAAACCGGCAGATAAACCAAATGCGGTGTTATTTGCCTCTTCAATCGCGCTATCAAAGTCTGTATAGCGATATACCTTGATGAGTGGTCCAAAGTGCTCTTCATCAGGCATCTCTTTTACATTCGTCACATCAATAATTCCTGGGCTTACAAAGCCTGTGCCCGGTTGTAGATGTGTTAGTTCAACAAGGGAAGTTGCCCCCATTTCAATAAGTTGTTGCTGCGCAGCAACCATGCCAAGCGCTGCTTTTTCGCTGATCATTGCGCCCATAAATGGCTGCTCTTCACTAAAGCTATCTGCGACGACAATGTGCTTAGTTGCTGCCACTAATTTGTCTAAGATAGAATCACCATTTTGTGTATTCTCAATGAATAATCGGCGTGCACAGGTACAGCGTTGACCTGAGGTAATAAAACCTGATTGAATGATATCGTGAACCGCAGCGTTGATATCAGCGACATCTTTTACAATAAGCGGGTTATTACCGCCCATCTCCAGCGCTAAAATTTTACCTGGGTTGCCTGCAAATTGTTTATGTAATAGGTGACCTGTGTTTGAGCTGCCGGTAAAGAATAAACCATCAATATCTTTATGGCTGGCAAGGGCAATCCCAGTATCAACTTCACCTTGTACAAGGTTGATGACACCTGCTGGTAAACCGGCTTTTAGCCACAGTTTTAATGTAAACTCTGCAACATGAGGGGTCAGTTCAGAAGGTTTAAACACCACGGTATTCCCCGCTAAAATAGCAGGAACAATATGGCCATTTGGTAAGTGACCAGGGAAATTGTAAGGGCCAAACACTGCGACAACACCGTGTGGTTTGTGTCGAATAAACGCTTTGGCGCCTGGCATTGGGTTCTCGGTTGTGCCAGTACGTTCGTGGTATGCTTTAATTGAAATAGCAATTTTACCTGTCATCGCGCCTACTTCAGTGCGCGTTTCCCATAATGGCTTACCTGTTTCACGGGCAATAATTGTTGCAAACTCTTCGCTATGTTCTTTTAATTGGTCTGCGAAGCGCTCTAATACTGCAATGCGTTCATCAACGGTTTTGTCTGCCCAGTCTAGTTGTGCTTCTCGTGCTGCTTTTATGGCAGCATCCACTTGCTCTGCTGTGGCTGTTTTACCTTGCCAAACAATATCACCATTGCTTGGGTTAACAGAGTTGAACGCGTGGCCTAGACCATGCTGCCACTGGTTATTTATTAATTGCGTATCTTGAGTTATTTGACTCACCGTAATCTCCTTAAGCGGCTACAGGCGGAAAAATCGCGCTGCATCCCCTTGTTTTAATTTAAGTGCATTGGCCACTTCTTGGCTGACAATAAGCGTGTGTTTCGCGTGGTTATAATGAGCATGCTTTGTGAATGTGGCTCTAAAGTCATTCACACCTTGATTGCAGATTGCCAATGTGTCTGAGCTTTTTTCGTTTATATGCGCCAGTTCAGCAATGGTAATAGGGCATACCTGTGATTCACGAACGCTGCGAATATTGCCAAGTTTTGCTTCTACCGTGGGGCCTGCATCGAATAGGTCAACATAGCCGCGATGCTCAAACCCTTCTTTTTCGAGTAGTTTGAGTGCTGGTTTGGTTTTTTCGTGCACTTTACCAATCACAGCTTGCGCTTTTTTGCTTAAAAGGTTGGCATAAATTGGGTATTTTGGCATGAGTTCGCTAATGAATACTTTATCGCCCAAGCCCACTAAGTGATCTGCTTGTGGGAACTCAATACTAAAAAAGTGTTCTTGTAACCATTGCCAAAAGGGTGAATGTCCTTTTTCATCACTGACACCGCGCATTTCTGCGATAACGGTGTCTGCAAAACGCTCACTGTGCTGCGCCATAAATAAAAAGCGCGAGCGTGATAAAAATCGTCCGGCTAACCCTTTACGGTTTTGCTCACGTAAAAATAAGGTACAAATTTCGGAACAGCCTGTGTAATCATTACACATGCTCAAAATATCAACCGTGTTATACACGTTAAGCGTGCGAGAATGATGGACTGTTTTACCTAAGTGATAATGATAAAGTGGGACCGACATACCTACCGCAGCCTCAATGGCTGTGGTACCAATGACTTGACCGGTTTTACTGTCTTCTAAAACAAATAAATAGGTTTCATCATGTGGTTTATTGATGTCTTTGGCAAAACTGCGTTCAGCGCGGTCAATTTTTTCTAGCAATAAATTGTCATCAACCGGGAGTGAGGTAAAACCATGGCCCGATTCAATGGCAATTTGCTTTAAAGCTGCAAAATCATTTGCAGTAATTGGACGTAATACTTGCATTCATTGCTCTCCGATGGCGTGCTGAATTAACAGCACGCCAACTTGGATTAACCGTTTACAACGTCTGCAACCGCTTTTTCAAAGCGTGCTAAACCTTCTTTGATATCTTCAAGTGGGATCACTAAAGAAGGCGTAAAGCGTACAACATTTGTGCCAGCAACTAGGCTCATTAAACCGTGCTGAGTGCTTGCAACGAGGAAGTCACGAGAACGACCTTCATATTTACTGTTAAGCACTGCACCTAATAATAGACCCTTACCACGTACTTCACTAAATACGTCGTATTTTTCGTTAATGGCTTTTAAGCCATCACGTAAAAGTTGTTCGCGCTCTTTAACTCCAGCAAGCACGCCTGGTGTGTTAACTGTATCGAATGCCGCTTCAGCTACAGCGCACGCTAATGGATTACCGCCATAAGTAGAGCCATGTGTCCCTACTTTTAGGTGCTCGGCAATATCAGCTTTGGTGATCATGGCACCGATAGGGAAGCCACCACCCAGTGCTTTTGCTGTTGTTAGGATATCAGGTGTTACGTCTAAATCTTGGTAAGCGTATAGAGCGCCTGTGCGGCCAACACCCGTTTGTACTTCATCAAAAATGAGAAGTGCGTTGTGTTTGTCACATAATGCGCGGACCCCTTTAATAAAGTCGCTAGTTGGTGAAATAATACCGCCTTCACCTTGCAAAGGTTCCATCATAACCGCACATGTGTTGTCGCTGATAAGCGCTTCAAATGCAGCAAGGTCATTGTAATCACAATGATCGATGGCAGCTGGTTTTGGACCAAAGCCATCAGAATACGCCGCTTGACCACCTACCGTTACAGTAAAAAATGTACGGCCATGAAAGCCTTTATTAAAGGCAATAATTTGATTCTTTTGTTCACCATGTACATCTAATGCCCAACGACGCGCGAGTTTTAAAGCTGCTTCGTTTGCTTCTGCCCCTGAGTTTGCAAAATAAACCTTATCAGCAAAGGTCGCATCAGTGAGCTTCTTAGCCAAACGCAATGCCGGTTCGTTCGTCATTACATTTGATAAATGCCAAATTTTCTCGCCTTGCTCTTTTAATGCATTAACAAGGGCAGGGTGACAATGACCTAAGCAGTTCACTGCAATACCACCTGCAAAGTCGATAAACTCTTTACCGTTTTGATCCCACACGCGTGAACCCTCGCCACGAACTGGGATAACCTCTGAAGGGTTATAGTTTGGCACCATTACGTCGTTGAATAATTCTCTTGTTACTTGCATGTGTTGCACCTAAATCTGGCTTAATATGAAAAAATTAAAATTGCAAAAACTAGGTTAGTTAAGCCGTTCCTGCCTAGTTACGCACGATGAGATTATTTTTCTTATCAATTATTTATATTATCTGGTTTGCGAACTTAAATTTGCAGTGCTATTTTGTGTAAATTGACTAAAATAAAAAGCAAATTGACGAAAGAATTAAACAAAATGATAACTCCTCAAGATGAAAAGTTGCTTGCGATATTAAAAACTAACGCTCGCGCAAGTGTGTCGGATTTAGCAAGGGCCTTAAATTTATCACGCTCTACGGTACAAAGTAGGATGTTAAGGCTGGAAGAGTCGGGTGTGATCAAAGGGTATAGCGTTGATTACGGTGATGCTTATTTAAGCCAAATGGTCTCAGCGCATGTATCAATTAAGGTGAAACAAAAGTTAACCACAAAAACGAATATAGAACTGAAGCAAATTGACGCAATTTCTCAGCTTTATGCGATTAGTGGTGAATTTGATTTGATTGCAGTCGTACAAGCTCAAAACCTCGAAAAATTGAGTCATTTGCTTGATGATATAGGTAATCTAGATGGAGTAGAAAGAACAACTTCGTCGGTAATATTAGAAACAAAGTTTAAGCGCTAATAGGGCCATTTAGCGCTTAATGTTGGGTTAGTTGCTTGCTTTACGAATAACTTTCTTTTCAACTTCATCCAGTTTTATGACGTAGGCATTGCCGCCAATGCCTTTAAATTCTTCATCGGTAAACACGATGGTGTTGTCATCATAAAAGGTGACAGCCTCTTTTTGAGTAACGATACCTAGGTCGATACGTGATACATCACCCGAAAAGAATTTGTCTTCTTTAAAGTTTTCAAATAGCCAGATACTTGTTGAATCGAGAAGAACCAACTTAGTTCTATCGGGGCTTAAAGCCGCGGAGGTGATCCAACATAACTTTTCTAATGTGGTACAGGTCTGAAATGAATCAATCAGCTCAGCGTCAAAATTAGCAGCGTGATCGCCTACTTTATAGACATTCGTTATACCATCAAATGGTTCTGTTCTATTTTTAGTAAATAAGTATAAATGACGACCGAAGGCGACAAAGGCCTCTAGGTCAAAGTTTCGTTTGTCAGGCTCAATAGGGGTGCCATCCATTTCTGGATAGGTGAATTTGATGATTTCGGCTTCAGTTGTGTCCCCTTTGATATCAATGGGGTTTTCGATTTTATAAATTGTTAGCCATTTTCTGTCGTTTTTATTATTGCCGAAATCGCCTAAGAAGAAATGCCCGAAGGTGTTTTGGGTCATGTCCTCCCAGTCAATGTTTTTGGCATTAGTGACAAGGATTTCTTTGGCAATTGAACCATCTTGGTTAAGGCGGTATAACTTGGGCTTATCGCCACTGTCGTTTATTGCCCAAAGCCGTTTGTATTTATCAAATTCAATACCAGAGATTTCTTTGACTTTAGGATCAACAGTTAATCGCTTTTTACTGTAAAGGGTGTAAATAGAAGACCCGACCAGCGCTGCAACAACAGTCACGGCAAGGATAAAAAAGGTGAATACGCTTTTCTTTAACATTAACAAGGAAATGGCTTTGGAAGATGTAAAGTAGTATACCCTACAATCTTTATCTTTGTATATTCCATACCCCAGTTCCTGTCGCGGCCATAAAGTTAATATTGTCTTGCAAGACTTTGTGTCCAACATTCACTGATGATTCTGGGTGGCTGACTAAATAACCTTGTACACTGCGTATCCCCATTGATTTTACGAGTTCAAACTGGGCAAATTCTTCGACACCCTCAGCCACAATTTTTAGTCCTAATTTATGGCCAAGCTCACTGATTGAATGCAGTATTTCATTGTATTTAGGATTGCTATTCGCTTGGGCAATAAACAGACGATCGAGTTTAATGACGTCGATTGGTAAATCAGCCAGCGTGCTTAACGAGCTAAAACCCGTTCCAAAGTCATCAATTGCAATAGTGACGCCACTGGCTCGTAATTTCTCAAGTTGCTGAATAATGTGTTTACTGGCTGTAATAAGTGTTGATTCGGTTATTTCTAACATTAAGGCACTTGCAGGCAAGCCTGTTTTAGCCAATATGTTCATTACCCAATCATACACAGCGCGGTGTTTAAGTTGAATGCCTGATATATTCACCGATATTTTAACTTTTTTCATCCCTGCGTTATACCACGCTGACATTTGTCTGCATGATTCGAGTAAAATCCAATCGCCTAGTTCGAGGATCAGGTTCGATTCTTCGGCAATAGGAATAAACTCAGCAGGTGCGATTGCGCCTTCTACCGGATGATCCCAGCGGGTGAGAGCTTCGAAGTAATCGATAGTGCAGTTTTCTACGTGCACAATTGGCTGGAACGATAAATAAAAGTTCTCGCAGGCAATCGCCAAACGCATTTCTTCAAGTAAATAGTGATAACGGCGCATTTTATTGCCCATTTCGGGGGAGTACACCTTAAAGATACCGCGACCATCTGTTTTAGCGCGATACATTGCAACATCGGCCATTTGTAATAATGCATGGGGCGTTGCTGCACTATCGGGATAAACGGCAATACCAATACTTGCACTAATTTTAATCAGTTTATTGCCGAGCACAAAATCGCGTTCGATTTCTTGCAATACATTTTGCGCAATTTCTAGGGCTTTATCTTTGTGGTCGAGCTGACTTATAAAGATTGAAAACTCATCACCGCCTAGACGCGCTAAGTTTTGTTCAAGCCCATTTGTAGCAGACACATTGTTAAGTTTATGGTGGCGTACCACACTGGTTAAACGGGCTGCAACTTGAATAAGCACTTCGTCACCAAAGCTGTGGCCGAATGAATCGTTAACTTGTTTAAACCCATCTAAATCGATGAATAATAACGCGCAATTTAACTTATCGATTTCAGCCAGACTTAATTGCCTTGTTAAATGTTCAATATAGGCATGGCGGTCAATTAACAGCGTTAATTTGTCTTGGCAGATACTGACCTGCGATTCGTGGGTGTAGGTCGTAATATGTGAGCTTAATGTATGAATGTGTGTTTTTAGCTGGCTTACAATTGGTTGGCTTGTATCGTTATTACGCGCTAAATGTAAGGATTTGAGAAGGTTTGATAGTTGATTATTGAGCTCAGTTAAGGTGTGTGTATCGTTTTCTGTTTGTCTTTTTATATTGATAAGCCAACTAATCGCTAAACCGAGCAATAAAAATATACTGATATTGATGGGCGAGAGGAGCGTTGACCAAAACAGGGATGATGCACTGATAGTAATAAATGAAGTGGGTGTTGATTTGACTACAACATACTGCAGCTCATCTTTGTTAATGAGTTGCTGACCTCTAAACACCATATTATACCACGGTGCAGATTCTAGCTGAGTGTTTACTTTTGGCTGAGATTGTAACTGCGTATTATTATTGAAATGTGCTAAATCATTAACTTGTTTCGTTAATAAAATATTTAAACCATACACAAATGCAATTAAGGTAATAATACAAATAGATAATGTACGAAACGCGTTGGTCATTAGTCGCTACCATCCCGGGTAAAATAGTTTTTAACCCACTTCTGAGTTATTCAGTATATTGTTTGTCACTAAAATAGACAAAGTCTTTTTAATGTAATTAATTTGTTAATAGTTTTGCAAATGAAAAATTTTGCATCTACGTTAGTGTTTTTACTCTATTTTTGACTTAAATTTTATTCACTTTACCCCTGTCTACTTGTTAACTACTTTTATGAGTATGCGCTGATCAAAACAATAAAAGAGCCTGAAAATTAAGTGTATTTTATTTTCAACTTGGTTCGGTTATTGCTCTTATTGAATAAGCAATATGATTTTGAGTACTTTTATTTATTTTGCGCACTGAAATGGTGCGAAAAATAAAAAATTGCACTGTCATAATGCGTAAATATAGATTTGATTAACTAAAGCAAAATGCATGCTTTAGATTGGACGTTGTTTTAAATCATGTAACGCACAGCCTCCGTCTGTTGAGTAGTTGAACACGGCACTGTGGCAAGGATTAATTTACCGATTGGTTGAATTGGAGCCCACTATGTTAAGTAAACGTTTTTTTAAGACTAAAGACGAAACAGAAGTCACCTTTGAATTTCAGCACCCTGATGCTGAAGATGTGCAATTAGTTGCTGAATTTACAGATTGGCAACCTGTGCCAATGAAGTTCAGTAAAAAAGAACAAGTATTCAAGTGTAAGCAACGTCTGCCATTGGATAAAAAATTTCATTTCCGCTATCTGATCAATGGCCAAGTTTGGGATAACGATCATCAAGCTGATGGGTATATTCCAAACGGTTTTGGTACCGAAAACAGTATTGTTAACACTCAACGCGCTTAGGTGTATTAATGCAGTCACTTGCGCAGTTATTTTATCTGCATGGTATCGGTTACGAATATACAAAGTACACTGGCGAGCACGTCGTTTTTGATGAAAGTACGCGCCGCAGTGCACTCAGTTGTTGTGGTATCGATTGCACTGATACAGACACCATTAACCAGCTCAACTTTGCCCTGGATGCAGGAACGTGGTTAACGTTATTACCTAACGTTAGCCTTATTGAGTCAGATGAGCCCTTTTTACGAGTGCGAGTTGATGAGCGTCTTTTATCACGCGGCTGTGAGTTACGCCTGCCATCGCTCGATATTGTTGTTAGTCGAGAGAACTTGCACGAATTGAGCGTGACAGGTGATTACCGTTTTAATGATATTCGTTACCTTGAAGTAGCGCTTCCCTTACCCGACATGCCCATAGGCTATCATGATGCTGTGATTACAGTGGCTGATCAAGAAGCACATTCTGAGCTGTGGATCATGCCAAAACAGTGCTTTACAGTGGATGATAAAAAGCGCTTGGGTGTGTCGATACAGCTATATAGCCTATTTAACGCGCACGGTTTAGGTATTGGCGATTTTGCAGATTTAGCGTCGCTAATGCGCGAAGCTGCGGCCAATGGTATGGATTATATTTTATTAAATCCATTGCATTTATTGTTCGAACACAGCCCTGAGCGTGCCAGTCCGTATAGCCCTAATAGTCGTGCGTTATTAAATCCGCTTTATATTGCATTGTCATTATGCGAAGACGCGAAAGATAATTTGGCACTTGAAAAGCTGCTTAATGAAAAACCGCAAGGCACCGATACATACATTGATTACACAAGTGTCAGTGATTTTAAATACCAATTATTTAGCTGTTTGTATCATCACTTTCGTGAGACAGCATCGGTTGAGCGTAAAGCGCAATTCGAAGCATTTTGCCTAACTCACAAACACAGTTTAGCAACGCTGGTGGTGGGTGATAATGAATACGCAAGCTACTTGCAATGGCAAGCGCATTTACAGCTTAACCTATGCCAGCAAATAGCGAATGAATGTGGTATGGATATTGGTCTCATCAACGATTTAGCGGTGGGATGTGCGGGTGATGGCAGTGAATACCGTAGCCAAGATGAGCTATTTTCTCATGGTGCAAATGTTGGCGCACCGCCAGACCCATGGGCTGAACAAGGACAAAACTGGGGCTTACCTGCACTCAACCCGCAAAAATTAAGTAAAGATAATTTTGCGTTTTATCGATCGCTTATTCGCGCCAATATGGAAGATGTGGGTGGGTTGCGAATAGACCATGTTATGGCTATTCGCAGGCTCTGGTGGTGTTTTGATAATCAAGGCCAACAGGATGGTTGCTATGTTTATTACCCTTTTGAGCATTTGTTAGCTATTTTAAAAATAGAGTCACACCTTAACCAATGCGTCGTTATAGGCGAAGATTTAGGGGTTGTGCCCACTGAAGTGCGTGATGCATTGAAAAGCAGTGCTATTTATTCCAATGGCTTATTTTACTTTGAAAAAGATCACAATGGTGAGTTTTTAGCCAGTGAACATTTTGCTCCACATAGCTTACTGATGATTGCTAATCATGATGTCCCCCCCTTTAATGGCTGGTGGACAGGGCACGATATAACTGTTAAACAACAGTATAGCTTAATTGATGAAGCGCAAAGCAACGCCTTGCTCGAAGCCAGAAAGATTGAAAAGCAACGTATGCTTAATTTCATCATGCGCGAAACTTCTCAGCAGCTGACCTTAGATACAGAGGCCTCTGTAGTATACCAAGCATTAGCATGTTGCCTTGCGGCAGCACCCGCTCGATTGTTTACCATTCAGATAGATGATTTAGATCAGCAAATTTTACCGGTGAATATTCCCGGAACGGATAAAGAATACCCCAACTGGCGGCGCTTATTGTCGCGCCCGACGCAGCAAATTATGCATTCGCAGCAGTCATTTTTAGCCAGTTTAATTTCTATAAGGAATCAATAAATGCGAAGTCGTGTTCGTCAAGAGCAAAGTGCACAACCACTGATTTATCAGTCGCAAATCGAGGCGTTGTCAGCAGGTTGTTTTAAAGATCCTTTTAGTTTCTTAGGACCGCATAAAATTAATGATAGCCGTTATGAAGTGCGCTGTTTTTTACCGGGTGCCACTATGGTATCTGTTGTTATGGGGTCGCAGCAGATTGCAGCTCAAAGGCAAGGGGAAAGTGATTTATTTGTAGCAACGATTGATTGCACATCAGTCCCTGAGTACCAGTTAGATGTGAGTTACGCCGACAAAGCGAGCCACAGACACTACGATGAATATAGTTTTGCGAGCACGCTCGATGAACAAGCAATGTATTTGTTTAATGAGGGCAGTTTAGAGCATGCTTATCGCCATTTTGGCGCGCATTTTACTACACAGCAAGGTGTAGAGGGCGTGCGCTTTACCGTATGGGCGCCAAATGCTAGCAGCGTATCGGTTATTGGTGAATTTAACTTTTGGCAACGCCAGCGTCACTTTATGCGTTTTCACCCAGCAAGTGGCGTATGGGAGTTATTTATTGCAGGGCTTAAAGAAGATCAGTGCTATAAATTTGCAATAACTACTCTAATGGGTGAACTGCTCGATAAAGCCGACCCGTTTGCATTTAAAATGCAGCAAGCACCGGGTACAGCATCGGTTTTACACGCTAGCAAAGCAACCGTAAAACTTGATGAGCACGCCCTTAAAAATCGTGCAAAGCGTAACAGTATTGAATCGCCTATTAGTATTTACGAAGTACATGCGGGCTCTTGGCAGCGCAGAGATGATAGTAGCCGGTATCTAACGTGGCGTGAATTAGCTGATAATTTGATTCCCTATACCAAAGCACTCGGGTTTACTCACTTACAGTTAATGCCAATTAGTGAATACCCGTTTGATGGTTCGTGGGGCTATCAGCCTGTTGGTTTATTTGCTGTGACAAGTCGTTACGGTAGTTTTGACGACTTTGTTTACTTTGTACATCAATGCCATGAGGCTAACTTAGGGATTATTCTTGATTGGGTCCCTGGGCACTTTCCAAGTGATCCCCATGGCTTACATCGCTTTGACGGCTCGCACTTATATGAACACGCCGATATACGGCAAGGATTCCACCCTGACTGGAATACCTACATTTATAACTACGACCGTGCTGAAGTGCGCAGCTTTTTAATAGCCAATGCCATGTATTGGTTACACGAGTTTGGCATTGATGGCTTACGGGTTGATGCCGTGGCATCCATGCTTTACCTCGATTATAGCCGTGAAGAAGGGCAGTGGGTTGCGAACCAATATGGTGGGCGCGAAAACCTCGGAGCAATAGAATGTCTAAAGCAAGTTAATTTGCGCTGCTATGCTAATAACCCCGGCATAATGATGGTTGCTGAGGAATCGACAGCATGGCCAGGCGTAACCAGACACGTTGAGCATGATGGCTTAGGATTTGGCTATAAGTGGAACATGGGGTGGATGAACGACAGTTTGCACTACATGCAACGCGATCCTTTGTATCGTGCTCATCATCATCATGAAATGACATTTTCGATGGTGTATGCCTACAGCGAAAATTATGTCTTGCCATTAAGCCATGATGAAGTAGTGCACGGCAAAGGTTCCTTAATTGAAAAAATGCCGGGTGATGACTGGCAGAAATTTGCAAATTTACGCGCTTACTACGCCTTTATGTGGGCTCACCCAGGTAAAAAGTTGTTATTCATGGGGGCTGAGTTTGCCCAGCGTCGAGAATGGAATCATGATCAATCTCTTGACTGGCATTTACTGGAGCACACGAGTCATCGTGGTGTTCAAGAAACAATAAAAGCGCTCAATAAAGTGTATTGCAATACACCCGCACTTTACGAGCAAGATACAAGCCCCGCGGGGTTTGCGTGGCTCGATAGCAACAACTCAGCACAAAGCATTTTTAGCTTTATTCGTTATGCAAAACAAGCTGATGATTTTGTTGTGGTTGTGAGCAACTTAACCCCACAGGTTTACCATGATTACGTTATCGGGGTGCCAAAAGCAGGGCGTTATCAAGTGATCTTGAATACAGACAAACCCGAATTTTTTGGCTCAGGGGTTGAGGTAACAAGCGATCCTGAACAGATTATTTTAACTCAAAATATGCTCAATCATGGGTTTACACAGAGCGTGGTCGTGTCATTACCAGGCCTTGCAACTGTGTACCTTAAGAAGGTGAGCGATGAGTCATAGTGTTGCACTTGAAACAGGGGTAACGATGCCGTTAGGCGCCTCGGTGCAGGGGGATGGGGTTAACTTTGCCGTCTATGCACCCCAGGCACACAGCCTATCTTTATGCTTATTTGACAGCAGCGGTCATTCAGAAATTCTCACACTGCCCATGCGAATGAATGAAGGGGGAGTGTGGACATTACGTGTTAGTCCTTTAAAAGCCGGTGCGTTGTATGGCTTTCGAGCTGATGGTGACTATGCACCTCAAAAAGGGTTATTTTTTAATCCTCATAAGTTATTGCTCGACCCTTATGCTCGCGACATTTATGGCGAGTTTACGTGGAGCGAGCGCCACTACGGGCAGATGCCGGTTGGCACATTAAGCACTGTGAACAACGCGATAGATATGCCTAAATCACGCGTTAGAGAGCTTGCGCTTTACAAGGGCACTAAGCCACAGCACAGTTGGGGAAAAACCGTCATTTATGAGTGTCATGTAAAAGGCGCGACCTGTCGCCACCCTGATATACCGAAAGCGTTGCAAGGCAAATTTTTAGGCTTAAGCCACCCTCGTTTTATTGAACACTTGCGGACTTTAGGTATCACGTGTTTAGAACTTTTACCTATTCATGCGTTTATTAGTGAGCAATTTTTAACGGCTAAAGGGCTGCAAAATTATTGGGGCTACAACACGCTTAATTTTTTTATCCCACATAAAGACTACTTGGTCGACGATGATATTAGCGAGTTTCAAGAGATGGTCGCTGAGCTGCACAAAGCTGATATCGAAGTCATTCTAGATGTCGTCTATAACCACACCGCAGAGGCTGGCACTGATGGGCCGCTATTATCTCTACGTGGGTTAGATAATCTGGGTTACTACCGAACGGTTGCCGATAAGCCACAGCATTATATAAATGATACGGGCTGCGGAAATACGCTTAATATCGATTCACCACGTGCTTTGCAATTGGTGCTTGATAGCCTGCGTTATTGGGTAGAAGTAATGGGGGTTGATGGTTTTCGTTTTGATCTGGCCACCATACTTGGGCGCAATCCAAATGGCTTTAATCATGCGCATGCTTTTATGCAAGCTGTTAATCAAGACCCTGTTTTAAATAAAGTTAAATTAATAGCAGAGCCTTGGGATATAGGCCCAGGTGGTTATCAGCTCGGGGCATTTCCAGCGCCTTGGCGCGAATGGAACGACAAATACCGCGACACCGTAAGACGTTTTTGGAAGCAAGAACAAGGTGTAATAGGGGAACTTGCTAAGCGTTTACATGGCTCGTTTGATTTGTTTGAACATAACCTGCGTGGACCCCTTAATAGTATTAACTTTATCACCAGCCATGATGGATTTACCTTGGCAGATTTAGTGAGTTATGAACAAAAACACAATGAAGCGAATGGCGAGCAAAATCGCGATGGACACAGTGCGAATCATTCCTTTAATTGTGGTGTAGAGGGGTATACCAGCGACCAAGCTATAAGCAAATTACGCTTGCAACAGCAAAAAAATATGCTGCTGACTTTGTTACTTTCCAAAGGGGTGCCTATGCTTTCTTTAGGAAGCGAAATGGCGCACTCGCAAGGCGGTAATAATAACGCTTATTGTCAGAATAATCGTACTAGTTGGCTTGCATGGAAAGAATCGCAATTTAACCACCCACTGACCCGATTTATTGATGATGTGCTTAGATTACGCAAGCAATTTAGCATTTTTCAGCACCCCTTCTTTGTGCATGACGGTGACCCTCGTTATGCCGTTGCGTGGTTTACAGAATCAGGCACCGATATGCAACAAGATGACTGGCATCAGAGCGACCGTCAATTTTTAATGTATAGCCTGACTGATAAGCACACGAAACAAGCTTTACTGATTATTTTAAATGCTGGCTCCTTGCCTATCACTTGCCAATTACCGCGCTTATCAAGCGGTCAATGGTCTTTGGCACTTACCAGTATTCATTCGGTTTCGACAGCGAATGTTGATACCGAACAACAGATTGCTGCGATGAGCAGCTGGGTTTTTACCGCCGATTCAGAGGACTTAAGTCATGACTAAAAAAGGTGAACAAGCATGTGTTGTAAAAGGATGGCAAGATGCGCCTATTATTGATAAAAGCACCTTAGAGGATGACCTATCACGCCATTTTTATTACACCTTAGGGCGTGACAAAGTGGGTAAGTCACAACTGTATTTATACCATGCACTGGCGTTAACTATTCGCGACAGGCTCGTGGCGCGATGCCGTGACACAAAACAGCAAATACATGAACAAAAACGCCGCAAAACTGCTTACTTATCGCTGGAGTTTTTGATGGGGCGTGCACTGGGTAATGCGATTTTAAATCTTGACCTTGATGAGCAGGTAGCAAAGGCATTGCAACAGTATTGTACTGAGCTTGAAAGTGTTGCCGAAGCTGAACATGATGCAGGGCTTGGGAATGGTGGTTTAGGTCGCTTAGCTGCGTGTTTTTTAGATAGTTGTGCCAGCCTTGCGCTACCTGTTATTGGTTATGGCATTCGTTATGAATATGGCATGTTTAATCAAGCGATAGAAAATGGTCACCAAATTGAACAGCCCGATAATTGGTTACGCGAAGGCCACCCATGGGAGTTAAGCGCACCAGAGCAGTCTAAGCGAATCAAATTTTTTGGTCATGTAGAAAGTTACACAGACAAGCAAGGGCGTGTGCATCGTCAATGGCTCGATACCCAAGATGTCTTGGCGGTGCCATATGATGTGCCGATCCCGGGCTACAAAAACGATATTGTAAACACGTTACGGTTATGGAAGTCAGAGGCAACCGATGAGTTTGACTTGAGTGAGTTTAATGCGGGCAGCTACTCAGAAGCGGTGGCGCGTAAAAATCTCGCTGAACAAATCACCATGGTGCTTTACCCCAACGACAGTAGCGAAAATGGCAAAGAGTTGCGTTTACGTCAGCAGTATTTTTTATCGTCTGCCAGTATTCAAGATGTGGTTGATATTTGGGTAAACAAGTCAGGTGAAAACTTTGATGAGTTTGCTGACTACCATGTTTTTCAACTCAATGACACTCACCCCAGTATTGCGGTTGCAGAATTAATGCGCGTGTTAATCGATGACTATGAACTTGATTGGGATAAAGCGTGGCACATTACGACAAAAACCATGGCATATACCAACCATACCTTGTTACCAGAAGCCTTAGAAAAATGGTCTGTGTCATTATTTTCGCGCTTATTGCCGCGCATTTTAGAAATAATTTACGAAATTAATGCCCGTTTCCTCGCCGACGTCGCACAAGCATGGCCGGGAGATGTGGCTAAACAGCGCGCCCTTTCTCTGATTGAAGAGGGCCCAGAGCCACAAATTCGCATGGCGTACCTTGCGATTGTCGGCAGTTATTCTGTCAATGGTGTTGCGGCGCTTCATACTGAACTATTAAAAGCCGGTTTATTTAATGACTTTTATCAATTATGGCCGGAAAAATTCAACAACAAAACCAATGGTGTTACGCCGCGTCGGTGGCTTGCCCACTGTAATCCAGAACTGACTAAGTTACTGAACAGCAAAATTGGCGATGAATGGGTGGCTGACTTTAGCAAAATTGGCCAATTGCGCCGATATTACGACGATACCGAATTTCATACACAGTGGCAGGATGTTAAATATGCCAACAAACAACGTCTTGTTGAGCTTGTAAAAAGCCGATGTGGTGTTGAGTTTGACGCCACGATGATGTTCGACGTGCAAGTTAAACGCATTCATGAGTACAAGCGCCAATTACTTAATGTTTTGCATATTATTCATTTATACGACCGGATTCGTCAGGGCGATACAGAAAACTGTGTGCCACGTTGTGTACTCCTCGGGGGGAAAGCTGCGCCAGGTTATTACATGGCGAAGAAAATTATTAAGTTAATTAATAATGTGGCTGAAGTCATTAATAAAGACCCCCTTGCAAAGCCATATTTACGGGTTGCATTTTTACCTAATTACAACGTCACCGCGATGGAAACGATTTGTCCTGCAACCGATTTATCTGAGCAAATATCAACAGCCGGTAAAGAAGCATCGGGCACTGGTAACATGAAGTTTATGATGAATGGCGCGTTGACGATAGGGACATTAGATGGTGCAAATATTGAAATCCGTGATGCTGTAGGTGCTGATAATTTCTTCTTGTTTGGCGCACGAGCAGAGCAAGTTGACGATATAAAAGCGCACTATAATCCGGAGCAAGTTATTTATCAGACCGAAAGCTTATACAAAGTAATGCAACTCTTAGAAAGCGGTCATTTTAACTTATTTGAACCAAACTTATTCGACGACATTATTGCTGCGATAAAGAGTCCGCACGATCCATGGCTTGTAGCCCATGATTTTGCCAGCTTTGTTCAAGCGCAAGAGCAAGTTGAACAAGCCTATTTAGACAGCGCACACTGGACCAGAATGAGTATCTTGAATACTGCTGCCAGTGGCATGTTTTCAAGCGACAGAACCATTGGTCAATACAGCGATGATATTTGGCATTTGGAACCACTTTTAGACACGAGCGCACAGCAACACACACAGAAAAAAAGCAGCTAACTTAAGACGGAGAGAGTTATGCCAAGTTATGCAAATCGATATATAAGTAGTTTAACAAGAGAAACGTATGCCCTTATTTTAGCAGGGGGGCGAGGTTCACGTTTACACGAATTAACAGATTGGCGAGCTAAACCGGCGGTGTATTTTGGTGGTAAACACCGGATCATCGACTTTCCGCTGTCGAACTGCATTAACTCGGGCATTCGTCGTGTTGGCATTGCTACACAATATAAATCGCATTCACTGATCCGCCACGTTAATCGTGCATGGGGTCACTTTAAGAAAGAGCTGGGTGAGTCGGTTGAAATTTTGCCAGCGTCACAGCGTTATGGTGATGAATGGTATTGTGGTACAGCTGATGCTGTGTTTCAAAATATGGATATTATTCGTCATGAGCTGCCAAAATACGTCATGATATTATCGGGCGACCATGTATATCGGATGGATTACGGTGGTTTACTCGCAAAGCATGTTGAAAATGGTGCAGACATGACCGTATGTTGTATCGAGGTACCGTGTGAAGAGGCCGCGAATACTTTTGGTGTCATGACTGTGGATGAAAGTAAGCGCGTTCGCCGGTTTGATGAAAAACCTGCGTCGCCAACCTCAGTCCCCGGCAAACCTGGCACATGCCTCGCTTCAATGGGTAACTATATTTTTAATACTGAGTTTTTATTTGAGCAACTGAAAAAAGACGCCGAAACAGAGGGATCTGGCCGTGACTTTGGTCATGATATCATTCCAGCCATTATTGAAGAGCATAACGTTTTTGCGTATCCGTTTAGAGACCCAGGCTATGATGGACAACCTTATTGGCGTGATGTAGGAACACTTGATTCGTTCTGGGAAGCGAACATGGAGCTGGTTATGCCAGAACCGCAGCTAGATTTATACGACCCTAGCTGGCCTATTTGGACTTACCAAGAGCAACTTCCACCGGCTAAATTTATTTTTGATAATGATGACAGACGAGGTATGGCGGTCGATTCAACAGTGTCTGGCGGGTGTATTATCTCGGGGTCTTTGGTGAGAAAATCGCTATTGTTCTCTAATGTACATGTCCATTCTTATTGTCAAATAGAAGAGTCAGTTATATTACCAGGGGCTAAAATTCAACGTAATTGTCGCATAAAACGCGCGATTATTGATCGTAGTTGCGAGATACCCGCAGGCCTTGAAATAGGCTATGATCATAAAGTTGATAAAGAAAATGGTTTTAGAGTCTCGAAAAAAGGGATTGTCTTAGTGACGCGTGATATGTTGAATGAACTGGCAAAAAAGTTAAAACAACAAGAGCAAGATAACAAACGCCTTGCTTAAATATGGGTGGGGTGGAAGGTACTAATATCACCCCCCAGCATAAAAAATAGAAGTAAAAAGGAGTACGGCAAAGCATGCATGTATTGATGGTTGCTGCAGAGAATGATGCATTACCGAATGCAAAAGTAGGTGGTGTTGCCGATGTCGTAAGAGATTGTCCTAAAGCCCTTGTTGAAAAGGGGCTGACAGTTGATGTGGTGATCCCCGATTATGGTTTTCACGATTTAGAGCGTCATAGCCTAGGTGTGGTCAATGTGGCGTTTGCCGGACACATGCAACAACTCGAAGTGTGGCAACTTGCTCACTCTCAGAAAGGGGTTAGACAGCTGGTTATTTCTCATTGGGAATTTAGCCGTCACCATGGCGCTGTTTATTGTAATGACGAGGCAGGTCGCCCATTTGCAACCGATGCCAGTAAATTTGCCTTATTTAATGCCGCTGTGTGCGAAGCCTTATTACAAGGACTCATTTGTAAGCCTGATGTTATTCATTTACATGATTGGCATAGTGCGTGTGTTGCGTTGTTACTTAAAACAGATAGTCGCTATAACGATTTCTCCACCTTATTTTTAGCTTACACCGTACATAACCTTGCTCTGCAAGGGATCCGTCCTTTTAAAGGGGATACTTCGAGTTTAGAAGCGTGGTTTCCAAGCTTGGGTTATGATGGCCAAAAGTTATGCGATCCACGTTACCCTGACTGTTTCAACCCAATGCGCACAGCGATTAACTTGGTTGATAAAATACATTTAGTATCACCCACATATTGCCAAGAGGTGCTAAAACCAAGCGATCCTGTTAATGGCTTTTTTGGCGGAGAAGGGCTCGAGCTTGATTTACAAGCTGCATATCAGCAAGGCCGTGTAGTAGGCATTCTAAACGGGTGTGAGTATCCAGGTGATGAACTATCCGATGTCAGTTTTGCTCATTTATATCAGCACGCTGAGTCGGCACTTTTTCAGTGGATGGCAAAAACGTCTGAGCTTGACTCAGCGCATTATATTGCACATCAGCGTGTGCTGAAGTTTAAAACACAGCCTTTCTCTGGCCCTTTAGTGACGAGTGTTGGGCGATTAACAGATCAAAAAGTGCTCCTGCTTTGTCAGCCGTATGATAAAGCATTAGTGCTAGATGAATTATGCCAGCGTTTAAAGCAACATGATGGGTATATGATTATTCTTGGCTCAGGTGATACTGAACTTGAAAAAGTGATGACCACAGTCATGGCCCGACAAGATAACTTATTATTTTTGAAAGGATACGCTCATTTTGTTGGCGAGTACTTGTATCATTTAGGCGATCTGTTTTTAATGCCCAGTTCATTTGAACCCTGTGGTATTAGTCAAATGCTCGCCATGCGCGCAGGTCAACCGTGTCTAGTGCATGGTGTTGGTGGACTTCGTGATACTGTGCAGCACCTTGAAACGGGATTTAGTTTTAAAGGTGAGAGTTTAACCGCTCAAAGTTACGAACTTATTACTGGTTTTACTGAAGCGCTTGCGCTAAAAAATGCAGATCCTAAAAAGTGGCAAGGAATTTGTGAACAGGCTAAAAATGCGCGTTTCTCGTGGCAATCAGTCGCAGATGGTTATTTATCGTACTTATATCAATAAAAACACCCTGATTCATGGCAATTAAGTGACTTTTATGTCAATTTCCGCTATTAATTACTTAGTGTTATATAAATGATAAAAAGTAGGTAAAGTGGCTGTATTTGTTGCTAGGCAAGCGGTCTTTAATCGTCGTCAACAAGTTGTCGCCTATGAGCTACTATTTCGCGATAGTGAAAAAAACAGTTTTCCAAACGTGTCAGAAAGCACCGCAACGGCACGTCTCATTATGGAAAATCAGCTCAATTTAGGTACCCGCCATATCACGTCGGGCAAAAAAGCATTAATTAATATAGGTCCAGAGTCTTTAAAACTGGATCTATGTGCTTTTTTGCCAACGAAAGATGTCGTTATCGAGCTGCTAGAAACGATGGAGCCTACCGATGAAAACTATGCGTTTTGTCGTGAGTTATTTCATAACAATTATAAACTTGCCTTAGATGACTTCGTGTACCAGCCCGAGTGGGACCGCTTTTTAAAGCTTGTTCGACTTATCAAGTTTGATGTAAAACAAACCCCATTTGAAGAAATTCTACCCGTAGTTAAAAAATTAAAAAAACACAAAAAAATAAAGTTATTAGCAGAAAAGCTCGAAACGGCAGATGATTTTGAAAAAGCCTACGAAATGGGGTTTGACTTTTTTCAAGGCTATTTCTTTGCCAAACCAACCATGATCCAACAGCGTGATATTGATTATAACTACGCATTGGTTTTATCAATTTATGCTGAAGTCATGCGTCCAGACCCCGATATTAGCGAAATAGCGGGGTTATTCTCGCTAGACACTGCTTTAGCTTATAAGCTTTTACGCTTAATAAACAGTGGTGTATTTCCTATAAAAAGTAAAATAGGTTCGTTAAAACAAGCGCTTGTTTATCTTGGTCATGAACGACTGAAAAAGTTTGTTAGCTTAATTATTACTGCACATAGCGCACAAACTAAACCTGCCGAGCTCACGCGGCTTTGTGTTGTAAGAGCTCGATTTTGTGAGCTAATAGCACAGCGTGTGGCTAAGCAGCAAACCGGAGAAGCGTTTTTAACAGGGTTGTTTTCATTACTCGATGCTATTCTTGACCAACCAATGGAAAAGTTGCTTGAACGTTTACCATTTCCAGATGAAATACACAGTGCATTAATGCAAGAAAAGAACATTCTTTATTATATTCTCGAAACAGTTAAAGCCTACGAAACTGGAAGCTGGTGGGCATTAGAACAAGCAGTGGCTTTTTTAACAATAGAAAGCGCAGACCTTCCCAAAATATATGAAAATGCTGTAAATTGGAGCGATAGCTGCAGACAAAATTTATAAGTGATATATGCGCAATATTAATATGGATGTGTTAAGAGGGATTGCGGTACTGGGTTTAATGTTCATGAATGCCTATTACTTTGGTGTTTTTGAGTATGGCTATGTAACAAGTGCAACACCTTCTGTGGCGGATAAGTTTATAAATATTATTAACTTAGTCTTTATTGATGGCCGGTTTCGAACCCTCTTTTGTTTATTGTTTGGCGCAGCACTTACAATTCAATTACAGCGCTGGCAAAGCATAGATGCATTGCATAAGCGTTTAAAAGTATTAGCGTTTAAAAGTATTAGCGTTTATAGGGTTGGCCCATGGGTTTTTACTTTGGGCTGGTGATATTTTATTCATTTATGCATGTGCAGGGTGGTTGGCACTCAAGTTCAGCCATGAACCGAATGATAAAATAGTAAGAATGGGCATGCTATTTCTGCTACTCGGTGCACTCTCCTCTTTTTTATTGGCATTTATTGAACCTGAACTGCTTCCTGTTACGCGTGACTCTGCGGCTTTTTTAGAGGCATACAATGCGGCATTTTCATCCTATTTAGCGGGCTTTATGAGTAATATGTTGATGTTTATCATCATGATTATAGCTGTTCCGCTTATTACGCTGTGGATGGCTGGCGGGCTCATGCTGATTGGGATGTATTTGTATAAACAAAAGATCTTCGCAAATGGCCTTACTAGAGAACAGTTAAACTTTATTGTGCCTGCAGCGCTGGGCTTTACCGTTTTACGATTAGCGGTTGAACCAAATACACATGTACTTATGGTCGCATTGGCTGAGCCTTTCTCTTGGTTTGCAGCACTTGCGATGGCAACGTTGTATATTCATATACTCGTAAAATACGTTAAGAATAACCCCGAAAAGTGTTTAGTATTACAACAAGCAGGGCGTATGTCTTTAACCCTTTACTTAATGCAAACCGTGATATTTTTAGTGTGTTTTAAAGTCATGTTCCCTGAGTGGGTGTTGAGTTTTGATCGCATTAATTATTGGCTTCTTATTGCGGGTGTGGTTGTCTTTCAGCTGGTATTTTGCAAAGTATATACTCAACTGTTTCGATACGGTCCGTGTGAGACTGTGTGGCGAAAACTGTCACGATAATTACCCGTATACTACACTTTTAAAAAATAACGTGCTGGAATGAACATACGGGTTATATTGATTGTTTTAATACTGCTTTGCTCTTTACCACTCTTTGCTGTAGAGCAATTTTCGGTGCTATTTGTAAATCCCTCGGTAAAAGCGGAGCCTTTTTGGCAAAAAGTCACAGCAGTAATGCAAGCTGCGGCAACACACAGTAACGTCAAGCTTGATATTATTTACGGTGGTGGCAATCGGCATATTCAGTTAGAAGAGCTCAGACACTATCTTAAATACAACGCCACTCCCGACTATGTTGTACTGATTAATTACCCTGGGGGAGCAGAGCAATCAATGAGCTTACTTGAAAGTCACAAGATAAAGTTCATCACATTAGAAGAAACCATCCTCGGCGCAGAGCGCCAGCAAATTGGTAAACCCTCAGAGCATTTTAAATATTGGCTCGCAGAGGTTTATCACGATAATTTTGAAGCGGGGATACAATTAGGAAAAGCATTGTTTGATAATGCTAAACAAGCAAAACAAGAACCCAAATTTGTGGCCATTAACGGTCACTATGGGACTGAATCAGATACTCGCAGTAATGGTTTAAGTCACTATTTACGAACCCAACATGTCGAGCTTGAGCAAGTTGTTTATGCAAATTGGAATAAAACCGAAGCCACTGAAAAAGTGCGCCGTCTATTGCACCGTTACCCACAAACGAATGTTATTTGGTGTGCATCGGATTTAATGGCACTGGGCGCACTTGATGCAGTTAAAGAAAAGTCAGGCAAACGCTATTTTATCGGCGGCATAGACTGGCTTGATGACAACTTAAGGTTAATTGAACAAGGGCGCTTAACAGCCAGTGTAGGCGGGCACTTTATGATGGGGGCGTGGGCGTTAATTAGTTTGGTCGATCATCATAATGGTCATCCATATTGGCAAACTCATCATGAAATTAAATTTAAATTAGGCGTGATCACGAACCAAAATGTGACAAGTTACCATTGGCTCAGTGATATCACGGACTGGTCAGTTATTCCATTCGATGCTTTTTTGCTGCGCAATACTCGCAATGCAGAGTATCGGTTTGATTTTGACACATTGCAGACGTTGCTCACCGAAAAACCTGCACTGCATTAAAGCGAGCCGTTAAACGAAGATTAATCTGCCTAGCGTGCTATAGGGTTCTGGTATAAACTAGCGGCTTTAAAATTAAGACAGAAGTGTGCCATGACAGAGTTAAAGCGATTAAATAAATTTATCAGTGAAACAGGGTTTTGTTCGCGCAGAGAGGCTGATAAATATATTGAGGAAGGTCGTGTTACTGTTAATGGTAATTTGCCAGAAATGGGTGTTAAAGTCAGTGATGCTGATGAAGTACTTATTGATGGTAAACCACTCAAAGCCAAACCGAAACGTGTTTATATTGCATATAATAAACCCGTTGGTATTACCTGTACCACTGAGCGAAAAATTCAAAGTAACATCGTAAAAGCGGTTAATTATCCTGAGCGTATTTTCCCAATTGGTCGATTAGACCGCCCATCTGAAGGCTTAATCTTTTTAACCAACGAAGGCGATATCGTTAATAAGATTTTACGAGCGGGCAATAACCACGAAAAAGAATATGTAGTCACTGTCGATAAGCCACTTAATCGTCAGTTTGTAAACAAAATGGCAAATGGTATTCCAATTTTAGATACCGTGACGAAAAAGTGCAAAGTGAAACAAACTGGCCCACAGCAGTTTACTATTGTGTTAACGCAAGGGCTAAATCGTCAAATTCGCCGTATGTGTGAATACCTCGGCTACGAAGTGGTCACGCTTAAACGTACACGTATTATGAATGTGACGTTAAAAGGCTTAAAAGTGGGGCAATGGCGCCATTTAACTGAGCAAGAGATGGCTGAAATTAATAACTCAATTGCTGACTCGGGTAAAACAGAGGAACGTTCAATTGACGATAATAAACAGCCAACTAAGCCAAGAACGCCTCAACCACGTTCAGAAGGCGAGAAAAAACGCGACTTTTCTAGCTATGTTAAAAAAGGCCGCACAGACTCAAAACCAGGCTCGAATAAAGCGAATCAAGGTAAACCTAGGTCAAACCAAATAAAGCGAAGTAGCACAAAACGTACTGGCACATTGAGTTTGAAAAAGTAAACGCTATAACGGCGTTTTGCTCAATTTTATCTTCAACTATTATGTGTTGTTGGTGCTCGCTTCACCAACAACACTGTACTTATCGCTTAACCCCCAATTTTGTACCAGGTATTGCTTCTTATATAGTTTTAAGTCGATTTAGATTACGTTCTCGATAACATAGCTGGTGGCAATACCTTAAAACCAGTAGTTGATGATTTTGCTTACCAAGCTATTTTAGATAACAGGGATAGTACTGACGTAACAAAAATCACCGCTTATCTTAATCAGTTATGTGATGATCAAGTCGCTCAGGTTGCATCGCCACCAAGTAAGATGTTTTTTGAGTTCGACAATATGAATTGGCAATTTACACCTTATGCTGCACTTATGCTGTTAACGCTAAGAGCACATCATGGCCTTGAGAATCCAGATTTTGAGCATCCTGGGTTTGGTAATCTTACTTCTTTGCTATTAACGCAGCCTGTAGCGCCTCAAAAAGATGACGTGCTTGAATAGCTCGTTGCTATATTGCATGAGCAAGGCGTTGATGAATTACTTCAACACCGTGAATCTTTGGGAACTGTTGTCAGAAGCTAGTAAACTAGAAAAAGTATCGTGTACATAAAAGCAATCTACCTGATTTACATGGGTAGATTGCGTATCGCTTTTATCATTTTTAATGATGAGCAGGCATTAGAATAGCGTGTGTGATATCTTCGAAACGAATGACATGCCCGCCAAATTCATTTTGAAAGTTTATCGCATCTTGTTCAGTTGCAAAACTGGCCAATGTATTCCCCATAGCGCCTTGTTGAGATGAGCCCGCAACATACCAAGCTTTTCGCGCATTTATAAAGTAATTATCGGCGGGTTTATGCCAGGGTGTTTTACTCATGTCATGTACAAAAATATCGCTTACATTACGTGTGTTTTCAGGTTCTAGGTAGTAACTGAACATATCTCGTGTTGAACAAAACTTATGTATTTTTTTGCCCGAGCCCGAGTTTGTATCAGTTTGCAGTAGTTCAGCCTTCGGGCCTGGAAATTCTGAAATCAACATGCCGCATAAATGACATTCATCGGTTGCTTCAATTGCAACTGCTTGGCTGGGTGTCTGTTTAATTTCATTCTCCCCACAGGCACAAAGCATGAATAGAAGTGGCAGTATCGGCAGTAAGGTTTTAACGTTCATTACATTCTCTTTTTAGTAAATAGTGTGATGGCTAAAATTAATGGCAAGATAACCCAGACGACGAGCATGCAAAGCAACTGAGTAAGCGACAGGCTTGAGCGTATTGCAATAGCAAGAGCCCCGTTTACATCGGCGCTGTCTAAGCCTGCTAGATTCACTAATCTAAAAATATCAGCGGGATTCAACATCATCAGAAACGTGAGTGATTGTTGGCTTATACCATCTTCTGTGCCTACGAGAAGAGCGAGTAAACCGAGATCAAATATGAGTGCGAAAATAAACCAGACTATTAGAGCGGCACCGGCAGCTTTTGACTTTTCACTCACCGAGATACTAATTATGAAGGCAATAGCAATGAAGCTAAGGCCTAACATAACGGCACTGGCTATGAATAATGAAAATACGGTAATAATTTCTGTTTGTTGAGTATGGGCATATAAAATGACGCCTGAAGCACCAAAACCAATTAAAATTGCCAGTGCAATGATACTTCCTTGCCCTATAAACTTACCCATTAGTAATTGGGTTTTGTTGATAGGGTAGGTGAGTAATAAGAGTAAGGTGCCACTTTCTAGCTCACCTACAAAGCTGTCGTAACTGAGTAACAAGGCGATTAAGGGAATAAGAAAAACAGCTAAACTTGCTAAGCTTGCTACAGTGGTCGAGGTTGAGGTTAACCCTGTTTCTCCTGCGACCGCTGAGCCAAAATAGGTCAGCCCTACTGATAATAAGGCAAAAATAATTGTAATTGAGAGCAACCAACGGTTGCGAAGACCATCGCTAAACTCTTTTGCAGCAACAGTGAAGACTGATTTCATATGCTTCCCTTTTGTGGCGCTTGAGATAAAATTTGTTGATAAACCTGATTTAAATCGGGTTGTTCAATGTGTATATCATCTAAATGACGGTATTTAACGAGCTCGCGGAGAACATTCATTTTATTCTCATCTTTTACCAATAAATCGGTATCGTGACAGAGTTCAACATGAGTCATTAATTGTGAGTCATTAACGAGCTCAGAAGGGGAAACACCGCGAGTTTTAATGCGTATATCTAAGTTTGCATGTGCGCGTAGACTGGCTAAATTACCGCAAGCAAGTTGTTGTCCTTTACTCAGAATAATCGCACGGTCAATATGGCGCTCAACCCCTGGTAATACATGAGAGCACAGGATAATACTGGTGCCGTGTGCTTTAAGGTTGTCAACTTGTTGGTAAAATTCAGTTGTTGCAACCGGGTCAAGCCCAACCGTTGGTTCATCTAGTAATAGTAATTTAGGTTTACCTAAAAATGCCTGGGCAAGTCCTAAACGTTGACGCATTCCTTTGGAATATGTTTTAACCGCGCGGTTCATTGCCTCTGTTAATCCTACTTGCGCTATTAAATCTTTTGCGTGTTGTTTGTTAAAACCTTTCAGTTTTGCAAAGTAATTGAGTACTTCTATTCCTGTTAAATGCTCATAAAAACTGACATTTTCAGGCAAGTAACCGACTTGGGAGCGAATATGCCATGCGGCTTTGGAGTCTGGTTTAGCACCGAGTACATCGACACGGCCATTTGTTGGCGATGTGATACCCAGAATGAGTTTCATCATGGTTGTTTTGCCAGCACCATTATGACCAAAAAGGCCGAGCACTTCACCGGGCGCGAGCTCGCAGCTAAGGTTATTGACTGCTGTGAGACTGCCATAGCTTTTTGTTACTTGGTTCATTGAAACCACGGGCGTGTTAGTCATGTTGTTTGTCCTTGATATCACTCTGCGATTTAATAACATGAGGTGAGTGTGGGGAGCGCATTAATGGGTAGCTGTCTTTAACCCCTGCAGGCTTTAATACAGGAAATTGGCGTTGTACCCAGCGCAGTGTTAATACCGATGGGCTATCCATTAGCATTTTCATTTCTGGGTATTGCCAAACCAATTTATCAATTCCATCGTTGGGTTCAAAGGCAACATCACCCACGCCATCATTATTCATATCCCAGCCTAAATAATTGCTCCAATAGTTACCGCGGCTATCGTGACTCCATTCTTGTTTTTTATTGGAAACGTATTTGACTTGCGTGGGGTTATTTATAAAGCTGTTGCCATACACTTGCGTATGCTCAGAGCCTGCAGTGAGGTGAATACCAATTTCTGTGGTATCAACCACGTTATCGACAATGTTGTTATACGCTGAGTTGTATACAAAAAAGCCTTTTCCGTCTCGCCCTAATACTTTGTTTTCGGGCTTGGTCCAAACATTAGAAATGTGATTGTTTAGGATGTCTGACGAGGTAATAAAATTCATTAGTAACCCATAATCTTCACTGTTAGTCGTTCGATTACCTTGGATCACTAAATTGCGCGAGCTCATTAAGGCATAACCAGCCCGCGTATTGTATGCGTTATTATTGAGTACTTTATTGTCGTGGGAATACATGTAATGAACGCCATAGCGTAGATCATGAAGCGTGTTATTTTCTAATACGTTATCTTGGCTTGATATTATGTACAGGCCATCGCGCGTGTAAGAGACATCATTTCCTTTAACCAGTACATGTTGCACATTGGAGAGCTGAATACCATTGCCGCGATCTGCTGAACGCAGGGCTTTATTGCCAACAATCACGTTATTTAAAACCTGTACATGCTGGCCTTTTTGTAACCAAATACCAAAACCATCGCCTTTAAGGTGGTTATTGGCAATCATTAGTTGCTCTGCTTTTTGATCTGAATAAATACCGGAATGTTGTTCGGTTAAGTTATTTCCCCAATTCACTATCTCGAGATTTTTAATCGAAATATGTGAACTTTTTAACAGTAATGCGTGGCCTTCGCCTAAAGCATCAATGACAGCACCTGTTTCACCAATAAGGTGGATGGCTTTATTGACAACAAAATTTCCTTGGTAAATACCTTTCGTTAAAACAATTGTGTCGCCTGCTTTTGCGCTATCTAACTGCGCTTGTAAATCATCAGCTGCAGAGAGTCGCGTACTCACTGCCAACGAATAACATGAAAAACAGAGCAGTATTGCTCCACATAAACGGTGTAACCAAATTAATTGCACTCAATAAACCTTCTATTTGTAACGATAAAGGGTATGGGAAAGTCCCATACCCAAATACGAAGCTTACGCTTCAACTAACATGCGGCCTCGCATTTCCATATGCAGTGCATGACAGAACCAGTTACAGTAGTACCACTGCACACCCGGTTTATCAGCGATAAACGTTATGGATGCCGTTGCTTGCGGTGCAACTTCCATCTGCACACCATGATTGGTCATACAGAAACCGTGTGTCACGTCTTCAACTTGGTCTAAGTTAGTAATAACCACAGTGACTTCGTCACCTAGTTTCACTCTAAACTCAGTCATGCCAAAGCTAGGGGCAATTGAGGTCATGTAGACACGTACTTTTTTGCCGTCTCTCACCACTTTGTTATCAGCGTAAACATTAACGCCGTCTGCTTTTGCCATTGCGATAGTATCGGCAAAGAAAGGATCGTTTCGCTCCCACAGTTTATTTGGCTTCACCTTAGAGCGGTGAACAATGATACAGTCGTGAGGTTCAGCGAAAGTTGGGCCATCGTGAACCAACTTCATTTCATCACCTGAAATATCTATGAGCTGATCATTTTCTGCACGTAATGGCCCGACAGGTAAGAACCTATCTTTTGAGAACTTACACAGTGCAATAAGCCATTTACCATCTGCATCACGGGTTTCACCTTGTGAAGTATGGTTGTGCCCCGGCTGATAGTGAACATCTAACTTCTGACGTATGTAGTTCACTTTCTCACCATTGTATGCCTTGATAGCATCTTCAACGCTCCACTTCGCAATTTGGCTGTCGATAAACAGCGTGGTGTAAGCGTTACCACGGTTATCAAATGCGGTATGAAGTGGCCCTAAGCCTAGTTCAGGTTCTGCAACGATGGTGTCGCGAGGCTTAATTTTGTTATCAAATAGGTCATCTAGTTTCTTAATTGAAATCACAGAAACAGTCGGTGATAACTTACCATTAGCAACAAAATAGTCGCCATTGGGTGAGGTATTTAAACCATGTGGTGATTTAGGAACCGGAATGTACGCTGTGAGTGTTGACCCTTTACGGCCATCTAACACTGGTACATTATTGCCATTGTAGGTTTTAAATTTGCCTGCTTTAATGGCGGCTTCGCATCGCGGTAAGTTAAATACAACAACATGGTCACGTTCAGATGAGATCATATCACCGAGTGTGACCCCCATTTCTGAGTTATAACAGGTTGATGCAAAATACTTTCCGTCAAAGTCGGCGTCGGTGTTATCTAAATTACCATCCACCATTACTTGGAATGCGACTTCCATGGTTTCGGCATTAATCACATTAAACAATGAACGATAGGTGCTAATGTCATCCATTGATGCTTTGCCATCGTTGTTCATGGGAATTTCGAATTCGCCATTACAGATCACATATTTAGTGTGTGGAACCTTTTGCACACGCAAGCCATGGATTGCTTGAACATTAGGAACGGTTAGCATTTTATCGGTTTTCATAACATCGCAGCGAATACGTGCTACACGACTGTTGGCCTTGTCGTTAATGAACACATATTTACCGTCGTAACGGCCATCAGTCATACTCATATGCGGATGGTGTGAGTCACCACATTGCAGATGTGCGCTGTCGCCTTTGATGCGTTTAGATTCATTCGTCAGACCCCAGCCTGTTGCGCTGTCGGTATTAAAAACAGGAATACGCATGAGTTCCCGCATTGACGGAATACCTAAAATACGCACTTCCCCCGAGTGGCCTCCACTCCAAAAACCATAATATTCATCTAGTTCACCTGGGTGAACAGTGGCACTGTTACTGCCTGCTTCTGCGGCTTGTGCCTTAGCCATTGATGCGAACATAGTAGCTGACATAGGCGCTGCAACTACACCTGCACCTAATAAAGCACTTTTAGCAAAAAACTTACGTCTGCTTTCGTCTTTCAGCTGTTTTTGTTCTGGGAGCTTTTTCCTATCACTCATGGACTTCCTCCGGTTATTTCATTGTGCTTGGTGATGGGCGTAGTTAGCTAACGTCCACCGTGGGTATTTCTTTTTCCTGAAATTTATTCTTCTTCCTGGCAAGTTTCTTTAGAGGTGGACATTTCTGTTCATTAAAATAGGTGACTTGACAGTCAAGACAGTAGTGACACTCGCGCATATTGATTGAACCATCAGGGTGAATAGCTTGTATTTCGCATTCTTTAGCGCAGGTTTTACATGGCTGACCACACTCAGGTCGACGTTTTAACCAACTAAACAAGCGTAAATTAGAGCCCACAGAGAGCGCTGCGCCTAATGGGCATAAGTAGCGACAAAAGAATTTTCGGTTAAATAAATTAATTACCAGCAAAGACACGGCATACAACACAAATGGCCATTGTCTATCAAACTTGAGTAAGAAGGTGGTTTTAAATGGTTCAACTTCAGCCATTTGCTCTGCAACAGCCATAGAGTCAAGGGACATGCCGAATAAAGCCAGTAAAATAAGGTACTTAATGGCCCATAAACGTTCATGCACTGCAAAAGGGGGCTCTATTTGCGGCAGCTTCACATAGCGTGCAAATACATTTAGTAGCTCTTGCAAAGCGCCAAATGGACATAACCAACCACAGTATACGGCGCGCCCGAACATCATAATGGTCACCGCTGCAGCACACCAAAGAATGAAAATAACGGGGTCGAGTAAAAATAAATCCCACGAAAAATCAGACATCAATGCTTGTAAAAAAGTGAATACGTTCACTACAGAGAGTTGTCCGCCCCAGCTCCAGCCGATAAACACCACCACCACGATAAGGAATATGTGTCGGAAATTGTGTAAAAAGGTTGGGTGACGCACCAGAATATCCTGAAATATTAAGGTAGCGCCTAATAGAAGCATGAGGAACAGCAGAATAATCACTTCTACTTGCTTGTCTTGCCATACTTGTTGCGTCAGTGATAATTCAGCTTCGGGTTCAGGCATAGCGGGGCGACTGACATATTTATCTAAAGTATGATAATCGCCTTTAAAGCTCGTGAATGTGCTGTCGATAGCGCCCATTTGACGGCGTACTAATAGCTCTAATTGCCAATCGGCTCCGGGGTTAAACTCATCGTGAGCGCGTGCGATAAAAATAGACATTTCTTTGAATTTGGGTGCGCCTGTGGCGTAAATATCAGTGACGCGAAAGTGGTCTAAATCGTGGAATGAAATGGTGTCGCCATTTTGCAAAAGTTGAATACGGTCAAAAATACCGCCACGAACGTAGCCTGAGCCTTTAAAAGAATAGCCATTTCCTAGCACAATAAAGGCATGCTCACCGGGGGCTAATTGCGCCATAAGCCATTGGTACTCACTCTCACCAAGTAAGTTTATACCTATGTGAGGAATATTAGCTTGCGCGTAATAAAGCTCAGCGAACATAGCGCTTTTTTGTTCAGGAGCAGCTGCATCAATGTGTTCTGCTTCTGTGCCTACAAACGCCTCATCAACGGCCTCTCGACTTAGGTACAAGCGGCGAATAGACCCGTCACCCGTTAACGCTTGCCAACTTGCTGGTTGATAAACATCGTGTTTTATAGTGGCCATTGGTAAGCGATTTAAAGCTTCAAGATCAATTATGTTTAAACGTGCGGCGATTTTTTTTGCTGACTTAGTTACCGCATCATTCATGACCATGACAGTGACTGTGGCACCAGAAAGTCCATCAATGTTGACGATATTATCTGAGCTGCTGCCTCCTACTTTAAGGCGATCGCTAACATGTAAGCCCGTGTATTGATCAGTAAACTCCCATAGTTTTGATTCTGGGATACCCGTTAAAATAATCGGCTCGTGATGCTCTAATACCTTCACCCCTAAATAATTACCTTGGGGGTCAATGGCAACGAGCATATTCACTGGCTCGCCCGAATAAGCTGGAATTTTGGCAATATCATTGGTTTCAAAAGCGTAGCCCAGTACGTTTTTGTCTTGATAAACGACCCATGCGAAAGGCGCACTTTCGTCGTTAGATATCCGCTGTTTTTCACCAATATGTGTCGCTTGAGGAAAAATTTCCTCAATGAATGGCATGGGATCTTTTGGTGGGCTTACAAACACCGCCTCGCAGGGTAATGTAAGTATAAATAACATCATCGCGCATAGGTACAAAAGCCAGGTTGATTTTATATTCATAACAGCACCAACAATTCCTTATAAATGGCTTTATTTAGGAAAGTTATATTGTTTTATTTTTCTCATTAATAACCTTACTCTTCTTTACAATGATTTTAGTGACCTTGATCAATTTTTGACTAGATAACATTTAACTACATGTGTTTTTTCGAGTGGGGTTAATGTGTTACAGAAAATTTAATAATTAATTTAAGTATAAATTTTAGAGAGATGATATACCTAGTAAGGAGTACCTAACTAAGGGTAGTGTAAGGAATATTTTTTAGTACGTTAGGGTTGGTCTTGATTTTATAAATAAACTGGTAAAGAAGGATTAATCGGTTTTGAATTTGGTTTTTTTATTCATGCCTTTGTATTTTTAATCGCATGTAAATAGCGGTTGCATGGTTTTTATTATTTATTTAAATGCAATGTTTTGGTGTGTTTAACCCTATTTATGGTGTTTTTTTATTGGTGGAAAAATCATTGTTTAAGAGTGTTTAAAATACATTCGTACATACCATGTATATACACTTTTAGGTAATTAAATACAGTCGTACCGCATGACTAAAAAGGGGGTGGTGATGAACACCAAAAAGCGGTTTATTTCACCGTCAGCCATGCTCTTTAACAGCCTGCGGCCAGATAATCTGCTTGAACAATAAGAAACGGCATGCCTTGGCGGCAGTGATTACAACATAGTGCCTGTTTCATCAATACCACAGGCTATAGACTCAATTTTCTTCGTGAGAATATTTAACGTGATGGCTATGAGCAAGCGCTGATTGAAAATGCTGCTTTGTAACTGACGCAATTGACGTTAAATTAAAAGATAAGCAGTGCATGCCCAATATCGCTGATTTGACTAAAACACTCATTTAGCACCGTGTACCTTCGTCGGGCTAGACTATTAAACAGTATGGGTATTTGGTGCTGGTAATGGGCAAGAGAACGCTCAGTGTTTAATCCATTGTGTAGTAAAGAAATGGCAATTTTTGATAAAAGTATGGGTAAATACCGATTTTAAAATAACAATCAACAACACTCTATAAAACAGGAACGACAAATGTATACAGGAATTAGTCAGGTTATTCGTGCTTTACCTGCATTCGCATTAAGTGTTTTTTTAGCCGCTTTATGCTTTACAGTTAACGTGTCTGCAAAAGAAAATACCCCACTCTCTGAACAAAGAAATCAACAACTAAAAAACCTTGTTCAACAAAGTACAATCCCGCAATTAATTCAGGCAATGAAAGAAAAACAGCTCACAGCAACTGAATTAACACAGTTTTTTATTCAGCAAATCGATGAGCTCAATCCTCAATTAAATGCTGTGGTTGCAATGAACCCCGATGCTATAAGCATAGCTATGCAACTTGATGAAGCGCTTAGTCATGGTAAGTTACGCGGCCCTTTGCATGGCATACCAATTTTAGTAAAAGATAATATCGAAACTGAGACTATGCCTACAACGGCAGGCTCGTTAGCATTAAAAGATAATTTTACGCACAGAGATGCGCCAATTATTGCCAAACTTAAACGTGCAGGGGCCATTATTTTAGGCAAAACAAATTTAAGTGAATGGGCCAATATGCGCTCTGAACGTTCATCGTCTGGGTGGAGTGCGATTGGGGGGCAAACGCGTAATCCCCATGATTTAAATCGTTCTACGTGCGGGTCTAGTTCAGGCTCTGGTGCTGCTGTTGCCGCCTTTTTAAGTGTTGCTGCGATTGGAACTGAAACAAATGGCTCTATTACGTGTCCGTCTTCTGCAAATGGTATTGTGGGTATAAAGCCCACGGTAGGTTTATTGAGCCGCCATGGCATTGTGCCTATTTCTCATACGCAAGATACAGCGGGGCCTATGACACGCTCGGTAATTGACGCGGCCATTTTACTGTCAGTTATGCAAGGTTTTGATGAAAAAGATCCCGCAACAAACATCGCAAAAGGGCACCTTAATTATGACTATACGCCAGAGCAAAGTGCCATCTCATTAAAAGGCAAGCGTTTAGGTGTACTGTATGCTGCGCCACTTGCTCATGAGCAAGTTGAGTCACTTTTTAACCAGACTAAACAGATGCTCGAACAAGAAGGTGCTTTATTAGTTGAGGGGTTATCGACAGAGCCATATGATCATTTTTATCAAGATAGTTATGATGTTTTACTCTATGAGTTTAAAGCGACTTTAAATGACTACCTTGCTCAACTGCCAAACGAATATAAATCGCTGACACTAGAAAAGTTGATCCAGTTTAATCAAGCTCACGCTACTAAGGAGATGCCTTACTTTCAACAAGAAATATTTGAAAAGTCGCAGCAAAAAGCAACGTTAACCGACGAGAAGTATCTAACAGCATTACAAAAAGTGCATCAAGCAACCAGAGTAGATGGCTTAGATAAAATGCTTAAAGAACACAATCTTGATGCAATTATTACTGTGACTTTAACACCCGCGTGGTCAATAGACCGTATCAATGGGGATCACTTCACGGGCAGCTTTTCTACTTATCCGGCTGTATCTGGCTACCCTCATTTAACGCTGCCTATGGGTAAAGTGCATCATATGCCCGTTGGACTTTCTATTACGGGGGGTGCATTGAGTGAAAAAGAGTTGATTGCAATTGCGCATCGGTTAGAGCAATTGATTGGATACAAATACAATTAATTTGTAGTGCCTCCCCTGAAAATATCCTTTCAGGGGAGGCACAAATACACGAGTACTTAATTGCTGTAGCGTTGTTTAGGTACTTTAATTTTAAACAACAGTGTATAAAGCACTGGCACGACAATAAGCGTCAGTACTGTCGCAAAACCAAGCCCAAACATGATTGTGACCGCCATTGATTGGAAGAATACGTCAAATAAAAGTGGGATCATTCCTAAAATAGTCGTGATTGCTGCCATAGCGACTGGGCGCACACGACTAACGCCTGAATCGAACACGGCTTGATAGGGCTCTTTTCCGCTATCGAGTTCGAGGTTAATTTGATCCACTAATACGATGCCGTTTTTAATCAACATGCCACTTAAGCTCAGTAAACCAAGCAGTGCCATAAAGCTAAACGCTGCATTCATTAATAACAAACCTGCCGATACACCAATGATTGCCAGAGGCACTGTAGCCCAAATAACCAGTGGTTTTTTAACTGAGTTAAACAGCAATACAGTAATTGCAAACATTGCCAAGTAACCAAGCGGTAATGAGCCAAAAATCGCTTTTTGTGCTTTGCTTGCTGATTCAAACTCACCGCCCCATTGCAACTCGTAGCCGTGTGGCAGGTCAATCGCTTCAATATCTTTGCGGACACGGGCAAACAGCTTCGCAGGTGTTTCATCACCAATCACATCATGGTCTGCCATGACAGTGATAGTGCGTTTTCGGTCACGGCGCATAATTAAACTGTCTTCCCATTCAACAACAAAGTCATCAACTACTTGCGTAACTGGCACAAAGACTCCCAATACAGGGCTGTATATTTGTAAGTCGCGCAGGCTTTCGACATTTAACCGCTCTTCTGCAGGCGAGCGTGCAATAATGGGCAGCATTTGCGTGCCGTCTTTATACACGCCGACCTGTTTACCCGATAAGCTTGTTAATAAAAGCTGATCAAGATCAGACTTAGCAATCCCTAAACGGCGTGCTTTTTGTTCGTTGAACTGCGGACGAATAAGTTTAGAGCGAGCACGCCAATCATCACGAATATTAAAGGCACCAGCGTCTTGATGAAGAATGTCTTTTGCTTGCTTAGCGAGCTGACGCAGTACGACAGGATCAGCGCCTGAAAAGCGCGCTTCAATTTTTGCATCGGTCGATGGCCCAATTTCCATGCGTTTAACTTTAAGCTGCGCATCGAGAACATGTTCATGTTGGTAGTCGCGCACTTTTTTGATCATGGCTGTCACGGCCTCACGATCTTGTACACGAATAATCAACTGTCCATAAGCTGGGTATGACTTTTCTGGCGCGTATGTCAGCATAAAGCGAGGAGCACCTTGGCCAACCGTGGTGGTCACTTCTTCAACGAGAGGGTCGGCTTGTAGAAACGCTTCAAGTTTTGCTACCCCGTCCATCGTGGTATGAATATCGGCACCTTGAGTATGCCAGTAATCGACATAAAACATGGGGGTGTTCGAGGCCGGAAAGAATGATTGCTTAATAAACTTAAAGCCAAATACCGCACTAACGAGCATGATCACCATGAGCAATAAGGTGGTTTTACGGTAACGCATTGAGTAATGCAAAACACCTTTATACACATTGAATATGATACCTTGATAAGGGTCTTCATCGTGGTGAGGCTGTTTTTCCGTGGCTTGTTTAAACATTAAGTCAGCAAAGAAAGGCGTGAGTGTAATCGCCGTAATCCAACTGAGTAATAACGAAATAAACAACACCCAAAATAAGCTACCTGCAAACTCACCACTGGCATCCGAGCTTAAACCAATAGGGGCAAACGCAGTAACGGCAATCACAGTTGCACCCAATAACGGCCATTTAGTTTGATCAACAATATTGGTTGCAGCTTGTAGTTTAGTTTGCCCGCGCTTTAAGTTAATAAGAATACCTTCGGTAACAACAATCGCGTTATCAACCAGCATACCGAGCGCAATGATCAGAGCGCCGAGCGAAATTCGCTGTAAATCAATGGCAAACAGCTTCATAAAGATAAAGGTGCCGAGTACGGTTAGGAGTAAAATGACACCTATTAGTACACCGCTTTTAAAGCCCATAAATACCAGCAACACCACAATGACGATAGCAACGGCTTCAAGTAAGCTAATAATAAAACCACTGACAGACTTTTCGACTTCTGCTGGCTGATTATAAACACTATTAATCTCTATACCGTGTGGGCGTTGGTATTCTAACGAAGCTAAATGCGCGTCTATTTTAGCGCCCACATCAACCACGTTTACACCTGTGCTGAACGACACGCCTACAAGGAGTGCTTGCTGCTGATTAAAGCGAATAATGTTGTTTGGTACTTCTGCGTACTCTCTAAATACCGTTGCAACATCACCTAAATATATAAGCTCGTTTTCACCTGGCTTTGAAATTAATAGGTTTTCAAGCTCTTTAACGTCTTTAAATTCACCGGTGGGGTGTAAACGAATTGATTCATCGCCAACCCGCACTTTCCCCGCGTTAGAAACACTATTTTGGGTTTGCAAAAGCTGGTAAATACGGTCTGGCGAAATACCTAATTGTGCTAATTTTCGGGTTGAAATTTCAACCATTACCTGTGCTTGTTGCTCACCGCCAACGGTTACTTTGCTTACGCCATCAACCAGCACTAACTCACGCTTTAAATAATCAACGTAGTCTTTTAACTCATCATACGAATAGCCATCACCCGTCACGGCATACATCACACCGTAAACATCACCAAAATCATCCATAATTTTACTTGGGTAAACACCCGAAGGCATTGCGGCGGCTTGGTCGTTAATTTTACGACGCAATTCATCCCAAATTTGGCGAAGGTCTTGTTTGCGGTAATTACTTTTCATCTCAACGGTAATTTGTGATTTACCGGGCGACGAAATACTGGTGACATAATCAACATAGGGTAATTGTTGAATTGCATTTTCAATTGGAAAAGTAACTTCTTCTTCAACTTGTTGTGGTGAGGCACCTGGGTACAGAGTGATCACCATTGCTTTTTTCAAAGTGAACTCAGGGTCTTCAAGTTGCCCTAAACCAAAATAAGCCACGGTGCCGCCTATTAGCAAAAACAGTGCGAACATCCAGCTTATAACTTTTCGCTCAATAGCAAGTGCAGCAAAGCTCATTATAAGCCTCGCTCTTTTTGCCATGGACGTACTTTCATGCCTTCCTCTAAGGAATGCACACCTGCAGCAACCACCATTTGACCTTGCTCAATACCTGAAAGCACTTCAATACCGTTGCGGTGTAATTGGCCCACTTTAACCGCTTTTTTGTGAACTAAACCGGTGTTTTCGTCATACAGCCATACATAGCTATTATTTTTTTCAGACTCTGTAGGCTCTGAAAACACTGCCTCAACAGGCAGCAGAATATACGCTGATTGTGAGTGGGTGATTTTGCTTAAATCAATATCAACACGGCCTGTCATTCCCGCAAGAAGATTAAAGTCTTCAGGCACTGGCAGCGAAAACACCACTTTGTATGTAAGGGTGGTTGGGTCAGCTTGGGTGTCAAATTCTTTTACGGTGAGTTGGTACGACTTGTCTGGGTAGCCATCAAAAATAACATCAGGTTGGTAGTCAACGTCTTTATCAATGCGTGCGATGAGTTTTTCAGGCACTTGGATAACCACATCCATTAAGTCGCGGGTTTCAAGACGTAATATGTTTTGCTTTGCTTGGATATTTTCAAAGTTTTTCACAAAAACTTTTGCCACAGTCCCCGCAAAAGGAGCGCGAAGTTCACTGTTATCTAAATTGGTTTTTGCAATTTTTAAAGCAGACTCTGCCACTTGCTTATTTGCCAGTGCTTGGTCTAGCTCTGCTTGGCTTGCGATGGAGCGATCAAATAGCTTTTGAACGCGTTCAAGTTGCGAGTCAGCAAGCTCAAAACGTGCTTTTCGCTCTTCGTACTGAAGCTGAAAATCTTCTGGATCAAGTTTGGCAAGAAGTTGTCCTTTTTCAACATGTTGGCCAGCAAGTGCAGGAAACTCAAGTAATTCACCATTGACCCTAAAGGCCAAGTAAGACCCTTGGTTGGCAACGACTTCTGCAGGAAAACTACGAATAGCCTGATCTGACTGACTGTTGGTATTGAAAAGTTTAACAGGGCGTATGACCGGCTCAGCGTTGCTTTGCGCAGTTTGCTCTGTACATGCCGCAAGTGACCATAATACAGTGGTGAATAACACGGCGGATGCCAATCTCATTGTCTTCTCCATAGATATGAAAGCATAAATTTGCTGCAGGATACGCTGCAAAGATATAAAATAAAAATTATTAAATTTTAGAAACATCATTAATTTTATTAATAGGGTTTGCGGTTAATGAATTTAAATCAATTAATTATTTTAGATGCGATCGTGCAAAGCTCTAGTTTGAGCCAAGCGGCGGTAAAGCTTCATAAAACACAACCCGCCCTTACAATTGCCATCAAGAAGCTAGAGTCTGAACTAGGCTTTGAGTTATTAGACCGTGCACACTACCGATTACATTTGACTGAAAAAGGGCGTATTTTTTATCGAGAGGCGCGTCAGTTGCTTAATGCTAACAGTGAGTTAAGTTCGTTAGCTAAAGAGCTTGCACTCGGTAATGAAGCTAATTACCGAATTTGTTACGAGCAGCTGTGTCATCAACATAGTTATAACCAAGTCATTAGCCAAACTTTCAAGCGCTTTTCGAGCACCGAGTTTAGTATTTCGTCTGGTAAACGCTTTGTTTCGCTAGAGCAAGTAAATAGCCATCAAGCAGATTTAGGAATTGGCCCATGGTTTGATTTGTTTCATGCGACGGGTGATCTAGAAAGTTTACCCATTGGTAAATTTGACATTGGAATTGTGAGTGCGCCAGGTGTCGTGCCAGCTGAAATTAGCTTTGCCAACATTCAAAATTACCCGTGTCTGGCAATGTTTGAGAGTGACTTAAGTTTTGATAGCGACAGACTCTCTTATACGCTAGGGTCTGCCTTGATGAAAATTGATGATATAACCAGTGTTAAATCGTTTTTGCTTTCTGGGGCAGGGTGGGCAATGATCAGTTTACAGCACTGTCAAAGTGAAATAGAAGCAGGTCTTTTACAGCAAATAAAAATTACAGATCG
>MDTG01084311.1_pt1 | contig 41703 bp, 40 predicted proteins | sample 811421 | NCBI WGS metagenome assembly MDTG01 (sample SAMN05326645, study PRJNA326480) | marine metagenome | isolation source: seawater | place: Pacific Ocean: South East | collected 2011 | reverse complement strand
GAGTCGATTCGATCCGGTACCTGGGACGTCGCGGTCGCCGCCGCGCACCGTGCGGCGGAGGCCATGCGGACCGTCGAGGAGTGCTGCAAGGTCGTCGATCGGACCGTGGGACGCGTCGTGGAGTCGATGCGGTATCGGCTGTACGAGATCGACGCGCGGCTTCGCCGCGCCCTCGCCTCCCGTCGGGTCCGGCAGTGGTCGATGTGCGTGCTCGTGACGGAGGACCGGTGCCGGCACGACTGGCGCGACGTCGCCGAAGCGGTGGTGCATGCGGGGTGCGACTGCCTGCAGCTGCGGGAGAAGAATCTCCCCGACCTGGAACTGATCGCCCGCACCCGCATCCTGATCGAACTGGCCCGGCCCGCCGGCTGCAGCGTCATCGTGAACGATCGGATCGACATTGCGCTGGCGGCGGATGCCGACGGTGTGCATCTGGGCCAGGGTGATCTGCCCGTTGCCGAGGCCCGTCGGATCGCCGGAGGGCAGCTGATCATCGGAGCCAGCACGCACGGCATGTCCGAGGCCCGTGCGGCCATCGACGCGGGTGCCGATGTGCTGGGCGTGGGGCCCATGTTCACCTCCAGCACCCGACCCGATCTCGCACCCGCCGGAGCGGCGCGCCTGGCGGACCACATCGCCACCTGGCCGGAAACACCGCATCTCGCGATCGGGGGCATCGACCGCACCAATCTGCCGTCGTTGATCGACGCGGGGTGCCGCGGCGTGGCGGTGTGCGACGTGGTGTGCGGATCGGCGGATCCTGCGGCGGAGGTCGCGGGCATGCTCGATCTGCTGAATCAATCGCAGACCGCGTGACGGTCCCCTATCCTGCACGGCGATGTGCGATGCAGTGTCATTCTCCTCCGGAAGCACGCGGGTGATCGGGGACCGAACCGATGCGTGACGTCGAGTGCATCGTGCTGGGCACGGGAACGTCGGCCGGCGTTCCGGCGATCGGATGCGACTGCGAAGTCTGCTGCAGCGATGATCCCCGCGACGTGCGGACCCGGACCAGTGCAGCCTTGCGCTTCACCGATCGCGAGGGTGCGTCCCGGGTCGTCCTGATCGACACCTCGCCGGACCTTCGCCAGCAGTCCCTCCGCGAGGGTCTGACCCGCTGCGACTCGATCGTCTTCACCCACCATCACGTGGATCACGTGTTCGGTCTGGACGAGGTCCGTCGATTCAACGCGGTCATGAAGGCCCCCATCGACCTGTACGCCGAGGAGCGGACGCTGGAGAACATCCACCGCGTCTATCCCCACATCTTCCAGGCCGAGAAGAACATCAACCCCTCCTTCGTCGCCACCTTGCAACCCCATCGGATCGACTGCTTCCAGCCCTTCGTCGTGCACGGGCTGCGCATCACCCCGCTCCGCCTGCTGCACGGCCGGCTTCCCATCCTCGGATACCGGTTCGATGCGGAGGATCCGGTCGAATCCGGCGAGGACAGCCCGTTTCCCATGGCATGGTGCACCGATGTATCGTCCGTCCCCCCCGAGACGTGGCCCCATCTGCGGGGCCTTCGGACGCTCTTTCTGGACCTCCTGCGGCACCGCTCCCATCCCACCCACTTCACGCGGAACGAGGCCGTCCACGCCGCGTCCAACATCGGGGCCGAGCGGACCTGGTTCATCCACATGGCCCACGAGATCCTCCACGCCCGGGACGACGCCGACCTGCCCCCGGGCATGGCTCTGGCCTGGGACGGGCTCCGCTGCTGAGAAGGGTCGTCCGGGAGCGTCAAACCGCCGATTCTGGTACACTTTCCGCCCTCATGGCCCAATTACGAGTCATCAAGAAGCGAATGGGTGCGGTCCAGACGATCGAACGCATCACCAAGACGATGCAGATGATCGCAACCGCCAAGTTCACGTCTGCGTCCCAGCGCGCCGCGGCGACCAAGCCGTACACCGAGCGGATCACGGATCTCGTTCGGGAGGTCTCGGGCAACGCACCGGAATACGACTCGTCACTGATCAACGGCCCCGTGGATCCGGTCAAGCGCGAGTACCTGCTCGTGATCACGTCCGATCGCGGCATGTGCGGCGCCTACAACGGAAACATCCTCAAGACCGCCCTGCAGCACATCCGTGCCTGTCGCGAGGCGGGCATCGAGCTGACCATCGAGGTGTCGGGCAAGAAGGCCGTGAACTTCTTCCGGTTCCAGAAGATCGACGTCCGCGAACGGTACGAACTGGGTGATACCCCGTCCTTCGAATCCGTCGAACGGATCGCCGACACGATCATCTCCGAGTTCTCCGACGGGCAGTACGACGCGGCCCGCGTCGTCTACATGCGGTTCATCAGCAACGCCCAGCAGGTCCCCACCGTCACCCGGCTGCTCCCGATGGCGCAACCGGCGGAAGCGGACGAGGAAGGCGGCAACGAGGTGGTCTACGACTTCACGCCGTCGGTCGAGGAACTGCTGGACGAACTCATGCCCCGCATGATCAAGACCGTTCTGTTCCAGTCGTTCAACGACGCCGTGGTCAGCGAACAGATGATGCGGATGGTGGCCATGAAGGCCGCCACCGAGAATGCCAAGGAGTTCGGTCGAACGCTGAAGCGTCAGTTCAACCGTGCTCGCCAGAGTCAGATCACCACCGAACTGACCGAAATCATCTCCGGCGCCGCAGCTCTGGAATAGGCCCATGGCCAAGCTCTACACACGAACCGGCGACGATGGAAGCACCGGCCTCTTCGGAGGAGACCGCGTCTCCAAGCATTCGCTCCGCGTCACCGCCTACGGGCACGCGGACGAGACCAATGCCACCGTCGGCATGGCCGTCTCCTGCTGCGGCGACACCGACGCGCGGCTCCGTGAGATCCTGCTGTCCATCCAGTCGCGTCTGTTCGATCTCGGGGCGGACCTCGCGACTCCCCACGATTCGCCGTACGCCGACAAGGTCGGACGCATCACCGCCGCGATGGTCGAGCAGGCCGAAGCCTGGATCGACGAGGTCGACGGGAACAACTCGCCGATGACCTCCTTCGTGCTGCCCGGCGGATGCGAACTGGCGTCCCGACTGCATCTCGCCCGCACCGTGAGTCGACGCTGCGAGCGATCGCTGAGCGATCTCGCCTCCCGGGAGCCCTGCAACGAGCAGGCTCTGATCTGGGTCAACCGACTCAGCGACCTGTTGTTCGCCATGGCCCGCGCCGCCAACCGCCTGCACGGCGTCGAGGACATTCCATGGCATCCGGCTGATTGAGGTACGTCAGCAATTCGTACACCTTCCTGCAACCACGACAAGGAACATCAATCATGGCCATTCGCATCGGCATCAACGGATTCGGACGCATCGGACGGCTCGTGTACCGCGAAGCGGTTCGGCGCGGCGACTTCGAGGTCGTGGCCATCAACGATCTGGTTCCGGCCCACAATCTCGCGTACCTCGTCACCTACGACACCATGCACGGCCGGTTCGACCATGTGGTGCGGGCCGAGGGCGATTCCCTGGTGTGCGATGCACATTCCTCCAGGTGCCTGAGCCAGCGTGATCCCGCCGATCTGGGCTGGGGCGATCTGGGCGTCGACTACGTGATCGAGTCGACGGGATTCTTCACCACGGGCGCCGACGCCGCCAGGCATCTGGAGGCCGGGGCCCGCCGGGTCCTCATCTCCGCACCCACCAAGACGCCCGACGAGGTTCCGACGTTCGTCCACAAGGTCAACTGCAACCAGTACGACCCGGCGCAGCACCGGGTCATCTCGAACGCCAGCTGCACCACGAACTGCCTGGCGCCCGTCACCAAGGTGATCCTGGACGAGTTCGGTCTGGCCGAGGGACTCATGACCACCATTCACGCCGCGACGGCGACCCAGCCGACGCAGGACGGTCCGTCCAAGAAGGATCTGCGCGGGGGTCGAAACGCCTACATGAACATCATTCCCGCCAGCACCGGCGCGGCCAAGGCCGTCGCCCTGTGTCTGCCGGAGGTCAAGGGACGGTTGACGGGCATGGCCTTCCGCGTTCCGACCGCCGATGTCTCGGTGATCGATCTGACCTTCAAGCCCGAGCGGGCCACCAGCCTCGACGCCATCAACGCGGCGATGAAGGCGGCGTCCGAAGGGCCGATGCAGGGGGTGCTCGGCTACACCGAGGACCCGGTCGTCTCCAGCGACTTCCTGGGCGACCCGCACAGCAGCATCTACGACGCCACCGCCGGCATCGAACTCAACGACGGGTTCTTCAAGGTGGTCAGCTGGTACGACAACGAGTCGGGCTACGCGCACCGCTGCCTCGACATGGTCAGCATGATGGCGTCGAAGGACTGACCGGTCCCCGGACGTTCACAGTTTCGATTCGAGCTTCCTGAGCAGTTCCCGATTCTGCTGCTGCAGTTCGTGGATCTTGTGCTCGATCGACTTCGGGTGCGTGAGCGAGGTCGCCGTCGTGAGGGAGGTCATTCGACTGGCGATGGCCGCGGCCAGCGTGGCGAACAGACCGATGCCCAGCACCATGACGACGGCGGCCAGCAGCCGACCGGGTCCGGTGATCGGGTAGTAGTCGCCGTAGCCGACGGTGGAGGTCGTCACCACCGCCCACCACATCACGTCGTCGGCGGTTCTGATGTTCGCATCCGGTGCCTGCCCTTCGTAGTACAGCACGCCCATGCACGCCAGGATGATGCCGGCCAGGGTCAGGGTCATCGAACTGACGATGGCGGCGCCCACCCGATCGCTGCGGAAGACCTGGGCGAGGATTCGGAACGACCGCAGGGCCCGGACCACGCGAACGATGCGGGCCAGCCGCAGGAGACGCAGCGGACCGAACGCGGGGATCGAGGAGGCGAGATCGAAGAGGCCCCACCCGAAGACGTAGCGCAGCTTGTGCGGCGCCTTCACCAGCTGCCGCAGGTAGTCCAGGAAGAACACGAGGCAGAACAGGTCGTCGAAGTAGTTGAGCAGCTTCGCCTGTTCCGTGTCCGGATCGGCGAAGAACAGCCAGGAGACGATGGAGATCGATCCCATCGCGCAGACGGACATGAACACGTCGTAGGTGGTGGCGTCGATGATCTTGCCGTGGGGATGGTCGTCGGGCATGCCGATTCATCGGCATCCGCGTCGTACGTCCTGCAAAGACTCATCCCACCGGATCGCCGATCCGGATCGTGCCCGTGGTCAGCACCCGGCAGTTGAGGCCGCTGCGGCCCACCATGGCCGGAAGGATGTCCAGGCCGGTCTGCCGCTGCAGGGTTCCGCAGGGTTCGCACAGCCGCATGCCCTCGACCTCGATCTCGCCGATGTGGAACCGACTGCCCACCAGCGCATTGAGTTCGACTCCCTGGGTGAGGATGTTCCTGCGACTCATGCGGTGGGTGAGTTCCTGCCCGGTCTCCCGTCGGAACCATTCGAGCTGCTCGGTCTCGATCAGGGTGAGTTCGTGGTCGCCGGGCTTGATCTCCTTCACCCAGGCGCCCCGGCCGAGACTGTAGCGATCCCCTTCCAGTCCCCGGCCCGGCGTGACGGCGACGGCTTTGTGGGCGACCATGGGCGCTCCCGATTCCGGTGAGGTCTGGATGGCGCGGATGCATCCGGGCATGGCGTGCAGTCTACCGCTGCGGATGCCGGACCCGGTGCGAACCGAAAAAGACCAACCCCGGCGTCTCCGCCGGGGTTGGTCTCGCATCATCAAGAGGAAAGGAACCACCCTTTCGCCACCAATGCGTCGGCGGGCGGGGTTTCTCACACCCGGCTTCGAGAAAAAAGAACATGGCCCCTTTCGGGGCCATGCGGGGTGATTTCCGCAGGTCAGACCAGTTCGGGGAAGGTCTCCTGCACGACGGACACGAGGTCCTTGACGTGCGAGACGGACTCGTCCATGAGGGTCTGTTCGTCGCCATCGAGGTCGATCTCGATGACCTGCTCGACGCCGCCGGCTCCGAGGATGCAGGGGACGCCGACGAAGTAGCCGCCCACGCCGTACTCCGCGTCGCAGTAGGCGGCGCAGGGCAGGACCCGCTTCTTGTCCTTGATGATGGCTTCAGCCATCTGGACGCTGCCGGAGGCCGGAGCGTAGTAGGCGCTGGTGCCCATGAGCTTGACGACCTCGCCGCCTCCGACCTTGGCCCGGTCGACGCAGGCGGTGATGGTGGCGTCGTCCAGCAGCTGCTGGACGGGGATGCCGTGGACGCTGGTGTAGCGCGGCAGCGGGACCATGTCGTCGCCGTGTCCGCCCAGCAGCAGGGCCTGGACGTCCTCGATGGAGACGCCGATGGCGTCGGCGATGAAGTGCCGGAAGCGGGCCACGTCGAGGCAGCCGGCCTGACCGACGATGCGGTTGGTCGGGAAGCCGGTGGTCTTCCAGGCGGTGTAGACCATGGCGTCGAGCGGGTTGGCGACCACGATGACCACGGCGTCGGGCGCGTGGGTGGCGATCTGCTCCGAGACGCTCTTGACGATCTTGACGTTGGTGGCGATCAGGTCGTCGCGGCTCATGCCCGGCTTGCGGGGCAGGCCGGCGGTGACGATCACGACGTCGCTGTCGGCGGTGTCTGCGTAGTCGCAGGTTCCGATGATCTCGGCGTCGAACCGTTCGATGGGCGCTGAGCAGGCCAGGTCGAGGGCCTTGCCCTTCGCGACGCCGACCTTGTCGGGAATGTCGACGAGGACGATGTCCCCGAGTTCCTTGGCGGCGGCCCAGTGGGCGCAGGTTGCGCCGACGTTGCCGGCTCCGATGATGCTGATCTTGGCACGCTTCATGAGTGCTCGTTCCTTGTCTGCGTGGTGGTGCCCGGTCGGGCCGGGCGGGAAATCCGTGAATCGGACATCATAGATTCCCGTACCCGGGGTGGGCGGGTCCGCACGTGGATCCCAAATGAAAAACCCCCGCATCTGCGGGGGTTCTGGGGAATGGGCCAGAGTGGACTCGAACCACCGACCTCACCCTTATCAGGGGTGCGCTCTAGCCAGCTGAGCTACTGGCCCCAGACCGGGCAGTATAGCAGAACCCGACGCTCCCCCGCCCCAAAGAGAACCCGGCCCGTCACGGGGACGGGCCGGGCGTAATTCTCGGTTTCAGCAACGATTCACCAGCTGGCGATGACCAGCAGGAGGTCGTTGACGTCGATGAATCCGCTGCCGTCGAGGTCCTCGGGGCAGCTGTCGCAGGACGAGGCCCAGGCCGCGATGACGGCGAGGATGTCGTTGACATCGACCGCTCCGTCGCCGTTGGCATCACCGGGTACGACCACGACATCGTCGCAGTCGACGGCCGAGACGACCAGATTGTCGACTCCGGCCTCGACCACCGACTGGGTGTTGGTGCCCACGTCGTTGGCGGTGAACCGGATCTGGATCTGGGTCGCGTTGCCGATGATGTCCTGGAGATCCCAGGACACGTCGATCCAACCACCGTTGACTTCCGAGCCGGCGGGCCCGACGGTCTCCAGCGTGTTCCACACCACGCCGTTGACGGAGTATTCAACTTCCAGCGTGTCGGTGTTCGAGTTGTCACCGTAGCTGTTGTGGAACCAGCGGGAGTAGGAAAGGATCGGAGCATCGACGCCGGAGAGGTCGATGACGCCGGACGTCAGGGTGGTCGATCCGTTGTCGACGTCGCTGTTGCAGGAGTCGCCCGTCGAGTTGTCGGTCAGCCAGCAGGAACCCGAGCCGTCGGCGTCCGAGGTCGGATCACCGCGGCCGCAGTTCACCGGAACGCCCCGGTTCCACTGGCCGTCGGTCGAACTGCTCGTCACGGTCCAGTTGTTGTTGGTCTGCCCGTTGTCCTGGTAGGCGACCAGAAGACTTCCGACCAGCATGCGGTAGGGATTGTCTGCTCCACCGGAGGGGAGCGTGGCCTGACCCGCGGTCTGTCCTTCATACGAGATGTAGAACTCGGGGTTGTCCTCGCATTCCACGGCGGGAAGGGTCGCGCTCCAGTTGAATCCGGGGCCGTTCTTCGTCATGTCGAGCTGTCCCCACAGACCGCCGCTGTAGCGGTACCGGACCTTCACCGAATCACCCACCAGGGCGTCTTCGCGGGGGTCGATCCGCACCAGGACGGAAAGGGCGTCTCCGGGATCGATTTCCGAGGGGACCGACGAGAGCAAGGTGACCTGCGGTCCCAGGAAGGTCGAATCCAGGGCCGCCTCGACATCGAGGACGCCGCCGGTGACGCATCGACCGGACAGCGAGGAGATGGCGCGGGTCGTGGAGAGGATGAGGTCCTTCACCTCGACCGCCGATGCGTCGCCCATCAGGGAATACGCAAGTGCCACGCCTCCGGCGACGTGCGGAGTCGCCATCGATGTGCCGCTGTAGGAACTGTAGTTGTTGTTGGGGGTCGTGCTCACCACGTCGACGCCGGGAGCGCCGAGATCGACCTGGGTCGCGTTGTACTGACTGAACCCCGCAAGGTTCTCGTTGCTGTCGATGGCCGCCACGCAGATCAGGTTGTCACAGGTCATCGCTCCGGGATAGGAGGCGCTGCCGGATCCGTTGTTGCCGGCGGCGGCGACGAAGACGTGACCGAAGTCGTCGCCGGCCGTCTGCACCACGTCGAACAGCGCCTGGGAGAATCCCCCGCCACCCCAGGAGTTGTTCGAGACCTTGATCCGGTTCACCGCGCAGTATTCGACCGCATTGATGGCGCTGTCGATCGAACCCGTGCCGTTGCTGCCGATGAACGGCGCCGCGACGAGCCGGCAACGCCAGTTCACGCCGGCGACGCCGATGCCGTTGTTGCCGACACCTCCGACGGTGCCCGCACAGTGGGTGCCGTGTCCGTTGACGTCCATGGGATCGGAATCGTTGTTGGCGAAGTCGTAGCCGTAGACGTCGTCCACGTATCCGTTGCCGTCGTCGTCCTGGCCGTTGCCGGCGATCTCACCGGGGTTGACCCACATGTTGGCGGCGAGGTCGGGGTGGTTGTAGTCGATGCCGGTGTCGATGATCGCGATCTGGAACTCCTGATCGCCCTGGTGATCGTCCCACGCCTGCGGAGCATTGATCTGCGGCATGCCGTACAGGCTGCCGATGAACTGGTCGTTCGGAGTGGTGTCCATGGTCCGCACGATGTACACCGGTTCGGCGTAGAGCAGCGAGTCCTCATGCTGCGAGAGGAACCGAAGCGCCTCCTCGACGGAACCATCGATCTCGATGCAATGCAGTCCGGCCACCAGCCGCGAGGACATGGCGATCCGTCCCCCGACGCCGTCGATGATCGAGAACCGGTTGCTGACGGCCTCCGGGTCCTTGAATCGGACGAAGACACGGTCGGGAAGGTGATCGTGCTCGAGCGCGTTGTTGTCCGGAACGATGGAGATGGGCGACGAATCCGTCGACGCGAGGAGACCCGAAGCGGACGAAAGTCCGATCAGGGCTGCCACTGCAGCTGCTGATGTTCGATGCATGGAGGAGATTCTCTCTTGAGGGGGAAGTGATCGGGGCGCGTGGCCCGGATCGGAGGGGAATGGTTCTCTATGGAGTTACGTTGTGATCAGTAGGTCCCCCCCACGTGATTCACGGGCATGCGGAGTTCCAGTTGGCGATGACGGTGAGCAGGTCGTCGACGGTGTACGGGTCGTTCCAGTTGGCGATCACGCTGAGGAGATCGGCCACGTTCACGAATCCGTCCTCGTCGACGTCGCCGTCGCAGGGCTGGGCTGCGCAGTCGATGCCGCCGCACGTCGTGAAGTCGCCTCCGTAGTCGCCGCCCACATTGGAGCAGCTGCTCTCCGTGACGACGTAGCAGGCATCGTTCCAGCAGCACACGCCGGTGGGTGCCGGAGGTGTGTCCGCGATGATCCGGAAGACTTCGCCGCCCAGATCGCAGATGTACAGTTCGCCTCGGGCGTCCTCGCCGTAGCGGGCGATGCTGCCGACGTTTCCGCCGTTGACCGACGAACGAAGTTCGTCGGTCACTTCCTGGAATCCGCTGACGGTATCGGTGGCTGCGTCGTAGGCGAACACGTACTGGTCGCTGGAGCAGTAGTCGCCGTAGATGTAGTAGCCCTGCAGCCAGGGGATGTCCTGGCCGCGGTAGACGTAGCCGCCGGTGATCGAGCACCGACCGCCGTTGTGGTTGTATTCGAAGATCGGGAAGGTGAGTTCCGAGGAGGACGGGCAGCCGCTGGTGTTGAAGGTGTTGTTGCCCTCGTAGCATCGCCAGCCGTAGTTCCGACCGGAATCGGCATCGAAGGGTTCGAAGCTGATCTCCTCCCACTGGTACTGGCCGACGTCGCCCATCCACAGGTCGCCGGTCTGCCGGTCGAAGGAGCAGGCCCAGGGGTTCCGCAGGCCGACCGACCAGATCTCGTCCCGTCCGGGGTCGTTGATGAACGCGTTGTCGGCGGGGTTTGCGTAGGGACTGCCATTGTCGATGTCGATGCGGAGCATCTTGCCCAGCAGCGAGTTGATGTTCTGGGAGTAGTTGCCGGTATCGCCGGCCCCACCACCGTCGCCCGTCGCGATGTACAGGTAGCCATCCGCGCCGAAGCCGATCCAGCCTCCGTTGTGGTTCGGATAGGGCTGATCGAACGTGAGAATGGTGTAGGCCGAGGAACTGCTCGCGGTGAGGGCGTCCGGATCGTTGTCCGAGGCCGTGTAGCGCCGGATGACGGTGTCCCCGTTGCTCGCCGTGAGGTTCACGTAGATGTACGGCTTGCCGTCGTAGAATTTGGGGTGGAACGCCATGCCCAGCACGCCCTGCTCGCTCGACGTGCTGACGCCGGAGATCGAGAGGTAGGGAGTCGACAGCAGCGTTTCGGTGTTGAGATCGTAGATCCGGATCCGTCCGGTGCTTCCGGAGCGGGCTTCGATGATGAAGAGCCTCGACTCGTCGCCCGGGGCGTGACCGACGTACACCGGTCGGGACAGACCGGACGCGATCCGTTCGGTCTGGATGCCCATCGATCGGGTGGGGAACTCCGCAGGCTTGAGTTGGGCGCGAAGTTCAATCTGCTTTTGGTTCGGTCCAGCGGTCCGATTGACGTCCAGATTCGATGCCGCAACGAGGCAGAGTCCGGTGACGACGCATCCAGCAATAGCTCGGGTGAGCATGGTCTTCTCTCCTTGCGTCGCTTGGACGCGGGGTGTGTGCAGGGATATTGGAACCCCTCTGGTCAACAATGGACTGACAATGGAATGCCAAATCCCAGCCCTTGAAATTAGGCCCGAAAATGGGGTGGGGCAAGCGAAATGACGCTCAGCCGTCGGATTCCTGTTCCTGCTGACCCAGCCACCGTTGAATACCCGAGATATTCATCCCCAGAAGGTGCTCTGAGGCGTAGGAATCGAAGGTTTGATCGTCGATTTCACAGGCCCGTGCACGCTCAATTAGGGCCTGACGGTACCGAGAATGCAGTTCTCGGCGATCGATGCCTTCCTCGGACCACGCCCGGATCCATTCGACCTGCTCCTCCAACTCCGTTTCGAGGCGGCTCAGATGATCACTGGATGCCTCGACGGATCCTCCGTGGGTCAGATGCAGCCGTGACCAGGAGCCGTTTCGAAGCCGGTGGATGGTCTCCTTCCACGCCTGGAGATTGAACTCCGGCGGTGGGGTCGGAATGGAGATGAAGTCGGTGTTCGGCAGCAGCATGGCCGCGGCATCGCCGCTGAAGCAGACCGATTCGTCACCGAGATCGAGTTCGAACACATGATGATGTCGGGCGTGCCCGGGCGTCTCGATGGCGCGGAAGCGAAGAGGTCCGAAGACCAGTTCCTGTCCATCCAGAACGGGATGCACCATGGCCTCGGGGGCGGGGATGGTCTCGCCCCACAACGTGTCCATCGCCGCCCCGTAGATCCTCGTCGCGCTGGACAGCAGCTTCGACGGATCCACCAGGTGCCGAACACCGAACTCGTGCACGTGGATCGGAACACCACGTTCCGCCAGATGGCCGGCGGCACCGGCGTGATCGAGATGGATGTGCGTGACCAGACATGCATCCAGCTCCTCGATCGCCAGACCATGTTCGGCCAGGCCCGACGACAACTGTTCCATCGAACGTGCCGGACCGGCCTCGATGAGCACTGCACGCCCGTCGCCGCGACACAGCCAGCAGGCGATGGCGCCTGGAAGGCCCAGGTACCGGAGGTCGATTGGTTCGATCGAGATGCTCAGGGCTTTCGACCCTTCTGCAGTTCGAATCCGGCGCGGGTCCAGGCGTCGAGCCCTCCCTGCAGGGTCCGGACCTCCTTGATGCCGTATTCCATGAGTGTCTTGCTCATCGCCTCGGCGAGGGGATCGTTGTAGGTCTGTCCGTAGACGACGACCACCCCGTATGCCTCGAGCTCCATCCAGCCCGTGGCGATGGTCTTGAAGGGCATGTTGATCGCACCGGGAATGTGCCCGGCGATGTAGAACTCGCTGCGTCGGGGATCGACCCAGACGTTCTCGACCGGATCGGAGAACAGCGAGGATTCCGTCTTCCCCATGAGCGCCCTACCCTCATCGGGGGTGACGAAGACCAGATCCGCATCGCTGTATTCCTTGGTGCAGCCCGTGACGAGGGAACAGGCGAACAGGACGGGTACGAGCCATCGAATGTGCATTGGCGTGGGCCTCCGTGCGGGGTGACGAGTACAGTGTATGAGGCTCCCCGTGATTCGTGGGAGCGCGAAAGGATCGGGCATGCGTTGCCTCCTGCTGCTTCTCACCGCGCTGGGGATTCCCGGCATCCCGGGTCTTCGACCGGCGCCTCCGGCCGAGCATCCACCCGTCCTGGCCTTCACGGTCGCAAGCGGCCAGTCCGTGATGGCCCGCGGTCACGAGAACACGCTCCTGTGCACGCTCGAGATTCCCGACGGCTACCACATCTACTGGAAGCATCCCGGGGCCAGCGGTGCGCCGACCGAGATCGAGGTCGACGCGCCCGAGGGCTACGAGATCGGAAGCATGCGATGGCCCCGTCCCGAAGTCTTCGACGAACCCGAGGGTTCCACCTACGGGTACTCCGATCGGGTGACGTTCATCATCCCCTTCCGCCACACGGCGCCGTTGCCCGAGCCCGGCGAGTTCGTCGTCTCGGCGCGGTGGTTGGCGTGCAAAAAAGCCTGTTTCATGGGCAGTGCGACCGCGACCATACGGGTCTCGCTGCTCGACCATGTGAAACCGGTGCCGACGGAGGCGATGCGGAGGGCCGCGGCCCGGATCCCCACCCCCGTCGCGGAGCGGCCGTCCACCCGGGTCACCTTCGCGAAGGACCGACTGGTGATCTCGGGACCGATCGATCCCGCCGGCCTCCCGGCATTCATCCCCGCCGACGTACCCGGCGTGGTGCTCGGCGAACCGAGCATCCGGGGGGATGCATCGGGATTCGAACTCGTGGTCCCCGTGGACCTCGAACCAGAGAATTCACTCGGAAACGAACCCGTGATCGAGGGTCTGCTGGTTTTCGGGATGAAACCGCAGGATCCTTCGTACGACATTAGGATGCCCGTTCCCCCGGCGGTCGACGCCGGGACCGACTGACCGAAGACAAGGGAGTTCCCAATGCATATCCGCCTCGTAACCGTTCTCTCCGGCTGCCTGTTCGCCGGTGGCCTGGCCCTCGCCCAGGAATCGAATCCGAATCCCGGCATCTCGCCGTCCAAGGAGACGGCCCCTCCGGCGACGGAGGCCGCCCCGTCCAAGGAGAAGAAGGACGCTCCCGCCAAGGCCGAGGTGGGCAAGAAGGCCCCGGCCTTCAGCCTCAAGGACACCAAGGGCAAGGTGCACAACCTGTCCGACTTCATGGGTCGCTACGTCGTCATCGAGTGGTTCAATCCGGGCTGCCCCTACTGCCGCAACATCTACAAGGAAGGTGTGGTCACCGACACCATCAAGAAGATGAAGCAGATCGATCCCGATGCGGTCTACCTGACCATCAACAGCACGGCCAATCAGCCCAAGGACTTCGTCATCTCCCAGAGCGACACCTTCCTCGAGGAGAACGGACACAAGGACATCCCCGTCCTCATGGACTACGACGGCACCGTCGGTCGGCTGTACGAGGCGAGGACCACGCCGCACATGTACCTCATCGATCCTGACGGCAAGCTGATCTACGCCGGTGCGTTCACCGACGACCGCAACTTCACCAAGGGCGCCGAGGCGACGAACTACATCGTCGAGGCGGCCCGGCGCAGCGCGTCCGGCGAGACGGTCGCGCCCAGTGCCGTTCGCCCCTGGGGCTGCGGTGTGAAGTACGCCGACGGCGGTTCCCGACGCGGTGGTCGACGCGGTGGCGGACGCCGGGGCGGAACTCCCTGACCGGCTGTCCGGACGAAAAGCGAAACGGGGCCCCCGTTCGAAGGGGGCCCCGTCTTCTTTTCGCTTGAATCGGATTCGCTCAGGACAGGTTCACCGGCATCAGGACGTAGGTGAACTCCTTGCCGGTGCGAAGCACGCCGGGCTTGTTGGAGGCCTTCAGTTCCAGCACCACCTGATCCTGATCGATGACCTTGAGTGCATCGGAGATGTAGTTCGGATTGAATCCGATCTCGAGTTCCTCGCCGGAGTAGTCCTCGATTCCGAGGTGCACCTCCGCCTCGCCCATTTCGGGGGCGTGGCTGGTCAGCGTCAGCTGCGAGTCCTGGAAGTGGAGACGGACGCTGCGTGACTCCTCGTTCGTCAGCAGGGCCGCCTGCCGGACCGCGGTCCAGAGCGTCTGCCGGTTGAAGGTGACCCGCTTGTCCTGATCCTTGGGAATGACATCCTCGAAGGGGGGGAACTTCCCGTCCACGAGACTGCTCGTGAGCGTCGCCTGTCCGGCCGGGTCGTCGACGTGGACATGCACCTTGTTCTCCTCCATGGAGATCCGGACCAAGGCCGCGTCGTTGCGGAGGATCCGACGCATGATCGACAGCGCCTTGCTGGGGATGATGCAGCGGGCTTCGCCTTCGCCGGAGCTGGTGCTGCCGGTGGCCACGGCCAGCCGTCGGCCGTCGGTGGCCACCATCCGCAGCAGGGTGCCGGTGCGTTCCACGAGGACGCCGTTGATCGCGTAGCGGGAGTGCTCGTCGGCGGCTGCGAAGAGACTCCGGTTGATCAGCACCACCAGGGCGCCGGCGGTGATCTCGCAGTCGACGGCGTTCTGATCGAACTCGCCGATGGGAGGTGCTTCCGCCGGGTCGAAGCCGTAGATCTTGAACATCGATTCGCCGGAGCGGATGAACAGGGCCTGCTTGTCGTTCTCCAGGGTGACCGTCGCATCCGGGCATTCCCGGACGATCTGATTGAGCTTGTCGGCGGGAACGAGCGTCTCGCCCGGTTCGTCGACCTGCACCTGCTCCATGCCCATCCGCAGGCCGCAGTCTCCGTCCGTCGCGGCCAACGTCAGTCGGCCGTCCTCGGCGGTCAGGCGGATGCAGGTCAGGACCGGATTCGGGGTTCGGCTGGCGATCACGCTCCCGATGATGCCGAGTGTTTCGGCCAGGGCGGATTGATCACAGATCACCTTCATGGACAGCACCTTTCACGTTCGTGGGACAGGGTGAAGTGTACCAAGGGGGTGGATCCGGTGAAATCCAACGGAAGCGCATTCCATCTCGGGAAACCGCCCCCGGGCGGTTGCTGACGTGATGACCCCATGGGATACTCCTTTCTCCAAGCGGATCGGGAGTTCCAGTCATACGAAGCAATTTCGCCTCTTTCGAGGTGAAACAACAGCATCGAACGGACCCCCCGCCCGGTCCGTCCGTCGATCGATACGCCACCCCCTGGAGAGGAGCCCACCATGTCGTTTGAAGCAGCCGTGCATTCCAAGGCCATCCGCCTCGACACCCTGTCCCTCCAGATGTGCGCCGATGCCGGCAGCGGTCATCCGACCACCGCGATGAGCCTGGGTCAGATCGTGACCGTGCTCATGTACCACTCGATGCGGTGGGTTCCGGAGGATCCCGGCTATCCGACCTCCGACCGCCTCGTCCTCTCCGAGGGGCACGCCGTACCGATCGTCTACGCGGCGTTCGCCGATCTCGGTGCCCACGTCGGCGGCGACGGTGAACGGCGTCCGACGACCATGACCGATCTCGAGGAGTTCCGGGCCACCGACTCCCCGCTCGACGGGCATCCGAATCCTCGCGAGGGATTCCCCTTCTTCGATGCGGCGACGGGTTCGCTCGGTCAGGGACTCTCCTCGGCCGCGGGCCTCGGTCTCGCCGCCCGCCTCGACGGGCTCGATCAGCGGATCTTCTGCATCGTCGGCGACGGCGAGTCCCGCGAAGGACAGATCACCGAAGCGCTCGACTTCATCATGGACCACGACCTGTCCAACGTCCTGACCATCTTCAACTGCAACGCCTACGGGCAGGCCGGTTCCGTCAGCGGTCAGCAGAGCCCGGATCGCACCCGGGCACGGCTCGAGGCCTCCGGATTCCATGTCCTCGACATCGACGGACATGATCCCGCCGCCATCAAGGCTGCATTCGACGCCTTCACCGAAGGCGGACACGGACCGATGGCCGTGGTGGCACGCACCGTCAAGGGCTGGGGGGCACCGAGCATCCAGGGCGACGGCTGGCACGGAAAGCCTCCGGCCGGCGAAGCACTGGAACAGTGCATCGAGGAACTCGACGCGACGGGCGCCTCGCTCATCGGATCGATGGAGGGCGCCGATCTGGCGATCTATCCTCCCACCATCGAAGCCCGCCCGGCGCCGGTCGTCCGCGACTGCCTCAGCTTCCCCGAGGCTCTGCGGCACTACGGTTTCGATTCGGTGCTCGAATCCGGTCAGTTGGCCACCCGACGTGCCTACGGTGTCGCCCTGCGCGAGCTCGGACACGCCAACAACGGAGTCTGCGCACTCGACGCCGACACCTGCAACTCGACGTTCGCCCAGTGGTTCCGCGACGACGCGGAGATCTCCGATCGCTTCTTCGAATGCAAGATCGCCGAACAGAACATGGTGAGCGTCGGACTCGGACTGGCCGCCGCGGGGAAGATCCCCTTCTGCTCCACCTTCGCCAAGTTCCTCACCCGAGCCTACGACCAGGTCGAGATGGCGATGAACTCCGGCGCGAACATGAAGTTCGTCGGTTCCCATTCGGGAATCTCCCTCGCCGCCGACGGGCCCAGCCAGATGTCGCTTCCCGACGTGGCATGGTTCCGCAGCCTGGGCAGCGTCGCCGATCACAACGGTGCTCCGGGCTGCTACGTCCTCCAGCCCGCCGACGGCTACGCCGCCTACGCACTCACGCTGCAGATGGCCGAGCACGAGGGCATGTGCTACATGCGGACGCATCGTCCCGATGTCGAGTTCCTCTACGACGAGAACACCGAGTTCCGACTCGGCGGCATGGAGGTGCTCACCGAGGGCCGCGATCTCCTGATCGTCAGCGCCGGCTACATGGTCCACGAGTGCAACAAGGCACTCGATGATCTGGACAAGCTCGGCATCGACGCCTCGCTGATCGATCTCTATTCCCTTCCCTTCGAGGAGGAGGGTCTGCTGGATCTCGCCAACGAGAACGGAGGCATGGTGCTGGTCGTCGAGGACAACTACGGAGGTGGACTGTTCTCCGCCGTCGCCGAAGCCTGCGTGCAGAGCGGCGACGCCTTCACCGTCGAGCAGCTCGCCGTGAAGCGGATTCCCAAGTCCGCCCGCGGCGAACGCGAGATTCTCGAGCAATGCGGCCTTCATCACGAGCAGATCACCCGCCACGCGGCCCGCATTCTGGGCCTGGTGACGGCCTGATCCATCCGCGATACGACTGCAGCAGGGCGACCCATCGAGTCGATGTCACATTCTGCGGCCCCACCAGGGGTCCGGGAGTACTGTGAATTGATGATGCGTCGTTTCCTGATCCCCTGCCTCCTCGTGGTCTCCACGCTCGGTGGCTGCAACCTGTTCCGCGGCACCCCCACGGTCCGGGAGACGATCAAGACCGGTCCCGACCAGATCGACGTCGAAGTCCGGGACGCACAACTGGCCGAAGCGGACGTGCTCACGAACGAGGGACAGTACGACTCGGCGCTGGTGATCCTGCACGGGATTCTCGAGGACGATCCCACGTCGACCCCCGCCTACCTGGGGATCGGTGACGTGTACCTCCTGAAGAAGGACTACCGCCGGGCGGAGCCCGCCTTTTCGCGGGCCGCGAAGCTCGAGCCCCGGAATTTCGACGCGCAGTTCGGACACGCCGTGGCCCTCCAGATGCTCGGCCGCCTCGCCGAGGCCGTGCGTGCGTACCACCGGGCCCTGATCATCGAGCCCGAATCGTCCGAAGCGAACCGGAATCTCGCGACCACCTACCTGCAGATGGACGAGCCGGATCACGCAATCGTCTTTGCCCAGAAGGCCGTGCAGGTGGATCCCAACGACGGTGCCGCGTGGGTCAACCTCGGTGCCGCATACGAGAGCGTGGAACGGTGGGCCGATGCGGCCGACGCCTACGTCGCGGCCTCCGAACGAATGCAACCGACGCCCGAACTGATGTCGAACCTGATGAACATGCTGGTCCGGCAGAAGCGCTACCGGGAGGTCGCGAACATCGCTGAAACCATCCAGAAGCTCCGCCCCGACGCCCACGCCATGGAGCGCAAGGGCTGGGCCCTCTTCCGACTGGGGGAGTACGAGGGATCGGAAGCGGCCTATCGGGAGGCGGTGGCGATCGACCAGGCGCAGTGGAGGGCTCTCAACGGTCTTGCCGTGACCGCCCTGAACCGCTGGCTGCTCAGCGACGAGTCGGACACCGCCGCCTGGGACGATGCCCAGTCCGCATTCCGTGCCTCGCTTCGCATCAACCCGGATCAGGGGAAGGTGCTTCGGCTCATGCTCGACTACGGAATGTCCGGCTGAGCGACGTCCACGGACGGGGTCAGATCCGATACTCTTCCGGGATGCCTGACACCTCATTGCTCGAAACGTTTCCGACTCCGGCGAACACGCCGTTCCTCATCGAACACCACAACGAGGAGTTCACCTCCGTCTGTCCGGTGACCGGACATCCCGATTTCGGGAGTGTGCTGGTTCGGTTCGAGCCGGGTGCGACCTGCGTCGAACTCAAGAGTCTGAAGCTCTACTTCCAGTCCTTCCGCAACGAGGGGATCTACTACGAGGCGGTCACCAACCGCATCCGCGACGATCTCGCCGAAGCCATGAAGCCGGGCTGGCTGCAGGTCGTGACGGACTGGAAGGGGCGAGGCGGCATCCGCTCGCGGATCATCGCCTCGCACGGCGACGTGCCGGAGTGCTGGGCCCGTGGCTGAGTCGAGCATCCTGCTGGCGACATCGAATCCCCACAAGCTCGACGAAGTTCGGGCGGTGCTCGAGCCGCTCGGCTATCGGGTGCTGTCCCTGGACGATGTTCCCGGAGCACACGAGGAACCGGTCGAAGACGCCGACACCTTCGAAGGCAACGCGCGATTGAAGGCCGTCGGCTACGCCCGGTCCACCGACCTGCAGTGCCTGGCCGATGATTCCGGACTCGAGGTCGACGCGCTCGACGGCGCCCCCGGCGTCCATTCCGCACGCTATTCGGGTGTGGAAGGCGATCGGGCCACCCGCGATGCGGCCAACAACGAGAAGCTGCTTGCCGCCCTGGCGGATGTTCCGGCGGACCGTCGCGTCGCTCGCTTCGTCTGCTGCATGTGCCTGGCCGATCCGGACGGAACCATCGTGGCCGAGACCCGGGGCACCTTCGAAGGGGTCATCACCGATCATCCGGCCGGTACCAACGGATTCGGGTATGACCCCCTGCTCTACCTGCCGGATCGGGACTGCACGTCGGCGCAGCTGTCTCCGGACGAGAAGAATGCACGGTCGCACCGTGGCGAAGCATGTCGACGACTGGCGGCTCTGCTGGACTGATCAGTCCCGTGCGGCGGACCGGACGGTCAGGATCACCACTTCAGCCTGGCAGTTCAGGCGGATGGGGAACCAGGCTCCCACCCCGACCGTCACGAACAGGCGACTGTCCCCGTGTTCGTACAGTCCGGCGCTGCGCCGGTGCGCAAGGGCCAGATTCGCGTCGGGACGGTCCTTCCGTGCAATCTGTCCGCCGTGCGTGTGTCCCGAAAGGACCAGTGGAACGCCCAGTTCGGCGGCGTGATCGAAGGCCTTGGGATTGTGCGCCAGAAGCAGATCCACACCATCCGCTCCGACGGTCCGATCCAGCCGGTGTCGGCACGCCTCGGGGGTCCTGGCCCACTGGATTCCTCCGACGACGAGTTCACCACCGTTGTGAAGGATCCGGGTCGTGGAGTCGTCCAGGACGGTGATGCCCGACGTGGTCGCAAGCGAACGAAGCCGGTCCGGATCATCCAGTTCGTCGTGGTTTCCCAGCACGAGGTAGTTGCCCAGGGGCGGTTCGATCGCCTGCAGCGATCGGAAGAGCGGACCGACATCGATGCAGTCCAGATCGATGACGTCGCCGGTGTTGCAGATCATGTCGGGTCGTTCGTGGGCCAACTCCTCGACCACGGCCATCGCCTTCTCCATCGGGAGCAGATCGCCGACGTGGAAATCACTGATGTGGGCGATGCGGATGCCGTCGAAGGCGCGCGGCCATCGGGGACATTCGATCTCCAGCCGCCGCGTCGCGATGCCCGCCGCGTGATGCCGCTCGAGCAGCCGGCCGCCGGTCAGTCGGTCCGGACCGATGGTGAACAGGAGGTGGCGCAACTTCGCCCGGCGGTATTTGCTGCTTCGTTTCGACGACACGCTGGGCCCCGATCCCGCCGGATTCAGAATTCGATCGTCACTCCGACGAAGAGTCCCTGGAGACTGGGATTCGCCTCGTAGTCGTCGTCCGAGATGTTCACCTCCAGCAACCGGTAGCCGAAGAGGAATGCGATCTGTTCCGTGAAGTAGAATTGGAGATCGGCCCGCACCTGCCACATCGTGCCGCCATCGCGACCGAGGGTGCCGCCCACGCTGCCGCTGAGGTTGAAGTCGATGTGATGGAGCCATGACACGCGGTCCATGGTGTCCATCCGCATCAGCAGCTGGAGTCCACCGTAGAGGGAGGCGTACTCGCCCTTGGCTTCGGTCGCGTTGCCGCCGAAGTCGAAGGTCTGCTTCATGTTCGTGTAGAGACCGCCCACGTGTCCGCCCAACGTGAGGAACAACGGAATGTCCGCATTGGGTTCACCGATGAGATCCAATGGATTCCACTGTCCTTCGACGGCAACGTTGGTCATGTCGAAGCTCGAGGTGTAGCGTTCGCCGACCGCGAAGTTGAATCCATCCCAGGTGCCGTTGGTCGCGAAGTTTCCGGACCCGGAGGTGCTGAACGTCGTCCCCATCACCCAGATGCCCCAGTCGTCCCGGCCGACCCGGAATTCGCCGCGGAATGAAGGCTCCATGTCGTCCATGCCGAGCTGATCGTCGAACGTCCGGTTGCCGCCGCCCCAGGATGCCTCGCCACGCAGACGGACCATCCATGCGCCGGGCGTCACCGAGAACGAAAGTGGTGCGGCGGCTTCGCGGGCGACCGCCTCGGCGGTGGGTGTCTCGCCCTCGACGAGTCCGGGCGTGGTGATGACCAGTGCGAGCAGAAGTTGGTGCATCGGATTCCCCTTTCGGGATCAGGCGTCGGAGGCCCACCGCACACGTCCCTGACCGCGTTCGATGCGGCCGATGATGTGCGCGGGTTCTCCGTCGCGTTCGAGCTGCTTGACGACCGATTCGGCGAACGTCGGTCGGACGGCCAGGACGTAGCCGATTCCCATGTTGAAGACCCGGAACATCTCCTCCTCCTCCACATCACCGGCCTCCTGCAGCCAGTCGAAGATTGGGGGGACGGTCCAAGTGGTCCGGTCGATGACGGCATCCATGTCGTCCTGCAGGACGCGGGGCAGATTCCCGGGCAATCCTCCACCGGTGATGTGCGACATCATGGAGACGATCTTCTTGACGCGGTAGCGGGCCAGCAGTCGTACGATCGGTCGGGCGTAGATCCTCGTCGGTTCCAGGAGGACCTCGCCGAGGGTCCGCTTCTCGCCCGCGCGAAGCTGCGCTTCGGGAACCACCGCGTTCAGATCGGCGCTTCGTTCCTTGAGGATCGCACGCACGAGGCTGTATCCGTTGGAATGGACGCCCGAACTTTCGATGCCGATCAGGATGTCGCCCTCCTGGATCCGCAGCGGATCGATCGCCCGTTCCAGTTCGACCACTCCGACCGAGAAGCCGACCAGATCGAACTCACCCGGCCCGTAGATGTCGGGCATCTCGGCGCATTCCCCGCCGATCAGCGCGCATCCTGCGATCTCGCATCCCTTGGCGACCCCCTCGATGATCTTGGCCGTCGCGTCCGGATCCTGTTCGTGCAGTCCGATGTAGTCCAGGAAGAAGAGCGGTTCCGCCCCCTGCACGATGAGGTCGTTCACGTTCATCGCGACACAGTCGAGCCCGACGGTGTCGAGCACCCCCATCTCGATCGCGATCTTCAACTTGGTTCCGACTCCGTCGGTGCAGGCCGCGAGGACGGGGTCCTTGAAGTTCCGCTGGAAGAGGGCCTCGTTGTAGTCGAGACGAAACAGGCCTGCGAATCCCCCGTGGGGTCCGAGAACCCGTGGCCCGTGGGTGCGTGCGACGGTTCCCTTGATCTGGGATACGAGTCGATCACCGGCTTCGATGTCGACCCCCGCTTGATCGTAGCTGAGGCCCTTTTTGGGGCGTTCAATGGCCGTCATGGGGGCCAGTGTAGCCGATCGAGCGGTTCCCCACCCCCGATTTCGGGTTCGTGATCGCCCCGGATCCCGGTCGGTCGGTCGAGGGAATGCCGGGTGGCTGGAGGGAATTCCTTTGACCGCCACCGAAATTGGAGGGACGATTGGTTGGCTCCAGAATCCGGTTCCGCCGGCATTTGAAGGTGGTTTTCCCATCTTGGTGCATCCGGCCCCGGAATGGTGCGTAAGAGAGCAACGGATGAGAGAGAAGGGGCACGCAATGGCCTCCATCCAGACTTCGGGCCGCAAGGCTGCCACGCTCGCAGGGACACTGCTCCTGGCGGGCTGCTGCTTCATGCTGGGGCTGGCACCGGTGCAGACCGCCGCGAAGACGCGTCCGGGCGCCACGGCTCCCGCTGTCCCTGCTTCTCCCACCCCCGCCGACCGTGGTGGTTGCCCGGTCGGTCAGCTTCCGGACTGCAACGGCAACTGCTTCCCGACCAACTGGCTGGGGGACGGACTGTGCGACGACGGGGCCTACGACTACAACGGCGTACCGATCTTCCTGAACTGCTCCTCGTTCAACTGCGACAACGGGGACTGCGATCCCTCAAACTGCCTGCTCGACGATGACTGCGGAAGCTGCGACGCCGGTGGACTCGCCGAGAACGAGCCATGTGGTTCCCAGCTCAACGGAGGCTGCGACGACGGTTCCTTCAACCATACGTCGGTCGACTGCGGCACCACGATCTGCGGTCGATCCTGGGCGGAGAACGGCCAGGCCGACATCGACTGGTACGAGGTCTTCCTGCCCGACGCCAACTTCGATTCCGAGGACATGCTTCGACTCACCGTCGAGTCGCAGCTCCCGCTGATCGTGGAGGTCTACCGCGACTGCCTCGACGAGCCGTTGGCCGTCGCTCAGGCCGACGGATGCGACGGGGAACCGATCGAACTCTGCCTCGAAGCCCCCAAGCTCTACTACATCCGAATCCTGCCCGGGCAGCTCTCCTCGGGTCCCGTCACCGCCGGATATCCCTGCAGCATCGGATTCGAATACACCCTGGAGGTGTCGTGCGAAACCGATTGCGATTTCGTGCGGTGTCCCACCTGCGTTCCCGCCCCGGACGGACTGCTGGCGTGGTGGTCCATGGACGATCTCGAAACCGCCCCGTCGGTCTATGAACTGATCCACGAGAACGACGGTGTGCCCAGCGGCCAGATCGATCTCGAATCCACGGGGGTCGTCGAGGCGGGCATCCGGTTCAACGGCGGCCATCTGCAGGCAGCGGACCAGGATCGACTGGACTTCAGGGAGAACGGCGACTTCTCCGTCGCCAGTTGGATCCGTCTGGAATCGGATCCCATCGGTGTGCACCCGATCATCGACAAGCGGACGTCCGACGCCCAGTCGGAACGGGGCTGGACCTTCACGACGTCCGACGGACGTCTGGTGCTGAAGATGACCGACGTGGACGGGTTCTCGGCGATCTGGGGAACGCCCGTCGCGATCACCGACGGCGGGTGGCACCACGTCGCGGTGACCGTCGATCGCGACCAGAGCAACGGAATACGCTTCTACATCGACGGGACGCTCGTGGGCGAGTTCGATCCCACCACGGTTCCCGGTGATCTTTCCACCACCTCCGACATCCTCATCGGACGCAGTCAGCGGCTGGATGACCAGGCTTTGGCGGCCACCTTCACCGGATTCATGGACGAACTCCAGGTCTATCGTCGCGATCTGACGGGTGACGAACTCCAGGGCATCTTCGATGCGGGGTGCGGCGGCATGTGCAAGGTGCGCATGCATGTGCCGCGGGTCACCGCCTACTGCGAGGGCCAGGCCCAGTCCGACGCGATCGTGACCATCTCCAACGCCACCAATCAGGATCGCTGGTTCGATCTCGTCTACGACGGATTGGGCGGTGAACCCAACGGCGGCGGCTACTGCATCGAGGACGGCCCCTCGATCTTCACTCCCGGCCAGCAGAATCCGATCTACGTCCCCGCCGGCACCACGGTGGAGGTCGTGGTCGTGATCGATCGTCCGTCCGGACTGCAGGAACTGGGGGATTCGGCGTGCTGGACGGCCACGCTCCAGGAGACCGACACGAGCTTCGAACTGGTACGCAAGGGCACGGTGACCGTCAACGATCAGATCTGCGTGGAGGCCGAATCGGACTCCGTCCTGCAGGTACCGGTGGGTGTGCCCTTCCCGGTCAAGTTCACCCTCTCCAACCAGACCACCAACGATCGGTCGTACTTCTACCGCATCGGGTGCATCCAGTCCGTCGGCGGCGAGCCCAACGAGTCGGTCCGCCTCAACGGCGAGGAGCCCGGTGACGAGGTGTTCGACTACGTCGTCGTCCCCGCCAGCGGCAGTGTCGAGGTCGTGGTGGAGGTGCTCTATCTCCGTCAGCGGGGCAAGTCGGAGAAGGCCGGCTACAGCGACATCGTGATGTACCGCGAGCCCGGTACCGATGTCCCCTGGTACGGCGGGGATTCCCAGGGCATCGAACCGTCCGAGTCGCCGGTCGAAACATGCGAGTCCGACATCAACTGCGACGGCACGGTCGACGTCTCCGATCTGCTGGCGGTGATCGCGGCCTGGGGTGACTGCAAGCCCGACGCGGACTGTCCCGAGGACGTCAACGGCGACGGCACGGTCGACGTGAACGACCTGCTGGCCGTGATCGGTGCCTGGGGGTGATGGATCGTCCGGTCAGCGGGCGGCGACGGGAATTTCGAGGGCTTCGGCCATCGCGCTTCCCAGGTCCGCCGGACTCTCGCAGACCGTGACTCCGCAGGAGTGCAGGGAGTCCATCTTGGCCTGGGCGGTGTCGTCGGCGCCGCCGATGATCGCGCCGGCGTGTCCCATCCGCTTGCCCGGAGGCGCCGTCCGGCCGGCGATGAATGCCGCCACGGGCTTTCGCATGTGCTCCTGGATCCAGTGCCCCGCGAGGGTCTCGTCCGATCCACCGATCTCGCCGATCAGGATCACTCCGTCGGTGTCCTCGTCCTCGTTGAACATCTCCAGCAGTTCGATGAAGTTCAGGCCCTTGATGGGATCACCGCCGATTCCGACGCAGGTGCTCTGTCCGATGCCCAGCACGGTGGTCTGCCAGACCGCTTCGTAGGTCAGGGTGCCGCTGCGGCTGATCACACCGACCGCCCGACCGGTGGAGGCATCCTCCCGGGCGGTGTTGATGTAGCCCGGCATGATGCCGATCTTGCAGCCACCCTCGAACACCGCGGACGGACCTTCACCGGACACGCGACGGCCCGGGGTGATGATGCCCGGGCAGTTGGGGCCGATCAGCCTCGTGTTCGGGAACTCCGCCAGTTGCGCCTTCACGCGGACCATGTCCTGGGTGGGCACCCCTTCGGTGATGGCGCAGATCAGTTCGATGCCCGCTTCGGCGGCCTCGATGATGGACGCCGCCGTGTACGGCGGCGGAACGAAGATCATGGAGGCGGTCGCGCCCGTCGCCTCCATCGCGGACGCGACGGTGTCGAAGATGGGCAGGCCGTTGGCGTCCTTCTGTCCACCCTTGCGAGGCGTGACTCCTCCGACCATCCGGGTGCCGTAGTCGAGGCAGCCCTTGGTGTGGAAGGCGCCGGACTTGCCGGTGATGCCCTGGCAGATGACCTTGGTGGTTCCGTCGACGAGGATGGACATGGCGTGGCTCCCGCTGCTGAGAAGTGAGGGATTCTAGCAGCAGGTTCCGATCGGTGGAGCGTCCGTGGCCACGGACGTCAGTCGATGATCCCCGCCGTCATCGTGAAGGGGATGTTCTGTTCGGTCTCCGCCCCGGTCTTCTCGTCCCGCACCCGGACCTTCAACTGGTAGCGACCGACCGAGAGCCCGCGGGGCAGCGTGAACTTCTGGACCGTGAAGTAGTCCCGACGCTGCTTGCGACTGTGGTCGGAGGCCGACTGCCAGTCCTCCTTCCACACGGGGATCCCATCCCGGTCGCTGTAGATGGTCAGGTGCTGGCTCGTGACCGTCTCCCACAGGTCGTCGGTGTTGAGATCGCTGGTGAATCCCTCCATCTCGAGGTAGATGATCACCGGTTGGGCGGAATGGGCGACGAAGGAGTAGTGGTCCGAATCGTTGCGGACCGTCCACTCGTCGAAATCACCGAACCCGCGGACCCGCGTGCACAACGCGAGGGTGGGCAGTTCGAGATCCGGAGTCATCTTCAGTCGCTGCTGGAGTTCGTTGGTGGCGTTCGTCATCGCCAGCCACGGATTCGTGTTCGAGTCGAGGCTGCTGCCCACCTCGATGAAGTACTGCTGCATCGTCTCCAGCAGGGCCCGGTTCTCATCGCTGAGATCGGGGATGGCCGTCGGATCGATCGCCCGTGCCGGGTCGAGCATGGACATCGAGGCCAGGACCATCAGTTCACGAAGCGGTCGTTCGCTCCACGTGCTTCCGATGTAGAGCTCACGCGAGAAATCGATCATCGACTGGCGCAGTCGCGTGTCGGAGGGTTCGTCGGATCCGGGGTCCCCGGGTGCGGACGCGGCGACGGGTTCCTCGGTCGGTCCGTAGGGCGGTTGTTCCTGCACGGATGCGATCGTGGGCGGCGCGGTCGCGGATTCGGGTCGTTTCCACTCGATCGCCGGCTCGCTCGCCGTCGGCTGCTCCTGCTGCTGCTGATACGAGAGGAATGCCTCGGTGTCCCGCCGGACCTGATCCTGGTGCGCGTCCAGATCGGACGATCCGGACGAGGCTCCGGTCAAGGTCGGCACCGGAGCCGGGCGACCGGTGTCCACCGGAGTCTTCGCCGCCGGCGCGCAGGCGCCGAGCGATGAAATCAGAAGCGAGGAGGTGCACAGGACGAATCGGGTGGTTTCGCTCATGGGAGTCTCCTGACGCGATGGATGGCCTTCCTGGCCGCCGGTGTGTCCCCTGACCTACCGATCATCATGCCGCGAGCGTACTCAGGGTATCGGCAATCCGGATCGTCATTCGTTCAAGAGTTCGTTCGCTCCGGCCGTACCCCGAACGTATTCCGTGGACGTCCCGGAGAATGGACCGAAGCATTCGGGAGAAGGTGGTGGCGTCGACCCGGCTGGCCATGCGGAGTACGGGAGCCCGACTGGATCCGAACAACCGCTGCTGGCGGCAGATCTCGGATTCCGGCACTCCCTGGGCACGCAGGGCCGAGGTGGCGTGCAGCTTCCGCAGCAGATCGATCAGTGACCAGAGAATCAGTTCGGTGGGCTGACGTGAAACCTCCTGCAGTTCACGGAGGGTGCCCAGTGCGGTTTCGGTCCGTCCGGACAGGATGGCCTCCTGGATGGCCCAGGCCTGCTCCTCGCGGCTGACGCCCGTCATCTCGATGACCTGCTGCCGGGTGATGGTGCCGTCCGGTCCGACAAGGGAGGCCAGTTTGCCCAGTTCGCTGTCCAATCGTCCGAACTCCATGCCGATGCGCTTGATCAGCAGGGTGACGGCGGTCTCCTCGATGGTCGCCCCGTGGGCCTTGGCGGTACGGCCGACGCACCAGCGGACCGCGAAGGGCATGTCCGTCGCCTCGTTCAACTCGATCTTGTGCATGAGCCCTTCGGCGGCGATCAGCTTGTCCAGCTTGCCGGCCTTCCAGGTCTCGGACTTCAGCAGCAGCGTGGCGTTCTCGACCGGTTGCTGCACGTACTCCTCGAGGAGCCGTCGGGTCCGGCTGGGCCCCTTGCTCCCGGCGCTGTTGGCGAGGAAGGCGTCGGCCTGTTCGACGATCACCAGCTTGTGCTGCTGCAGCAGTCCGAAGCTCCGCAGTTCGTCCAGGACATCGGCCGCGGAGGTGGCGGCTCCGTCGAAGGTGAACCACTCGATGTCACCGTGGGTCTCCTCCAGCAGTCCGGACAGCCGCTTCGTGTACTCACGTACGAGAAAGGAATCCTTTCCGCGCAGGACGACCACGCGATGAGCGGGATCGAACTTCGGCGGTTTGTAGGCGGTGCGTCCGGCCATGGGGAAAGCATCGTACCAGCCGGGCCGGCTACAATCGGGTGCATGCGAATGCTGCAGGTCATCGAGGGACCGGATCAGGGACGGGCTTTTCCGCTGCCCGATGGCGAGCCGCAGCTGATCGGTCGTTCGACGGAAGCCTACCCCCTGACGGACATGTCCATCAGCCGCCGCCACGCGGAGCTGACCCCGGACGGAGCGGATTGGCTGCTTCGCGATCTCGATTCTGCCAACGGGACCTTTCTGAACGAGAAGCGGATCGAATCCCGGGTGGTGCTGGCGTCCGACGATCGGATCCGTTGTGGCGGTACGGTCTTCCGACTGATCGATGCGGATCGGGACCTCGGCGGGCCGTCCGGATCGATCGATCAGGACCGGCTCGTCTCTGTCGGCCACACCGTGGCTTCGATCAGCCACGCCATCAAGAACATTCTCCAGGGGCTTCGGGGGGGCGCTTCGGCGGTCGAACTGGGCATCCAGCGGGGGGACCTCGAGATGGCGCGGGAGGGATGGCCGATCCTGAGCCGGAACCTCGATCGGATCTACGATCTCACCTTCAACATGCTTGCGTATTCCCGAACCAGATCGCTAGAACTGGACTCCTGCGATCTCGACCAGATCATCCAGGATGTGATTGCACTGGTCGATCCGCTCGCGCTCCGCAAGAAGGTCCGGCTCGTCGGGGAGTGTGAACCCGATCTGGATCCGGTCACCTGTGACGCAAACGCCCTCCACCAGGCCCTGCTGAATCTCATGTTGAATGCGGTGGAAGCCGTCGAGTCCAAGTCCGGCCGGGTCGAACTCCGGGCCCGATCCGATCGGGACGGGATTCGGATCGAAGTGACCGACAACGGGCCCGGAATCGATCCGGGCCGACGGGAGGAGGTCTTCAGGCCGTTCGCCTCCACGAAGGGCCAGCGGGGAACCGGTCTGGGCCTTCCGGTGACCCGGCGAATCATCGAGGACCATGGCGGCGAGATCCTGCTGCTCGACGTTCAGGGAGGGGGCTGCCGTTTCCGGATCATCCTGCCCCGGGGTGCATCCGACGACCCCGGAGCGACCCGGCTGCCATCCACGGATGATCCACCACCTCCCCTCCCGATGGAGCATCCGCCGAATCTCTCGGACGAGTTTGACTGAGCCGGGTACGCTGCACGCTTGCCGAGACGACCACGGGGCCTATCATGGCCCGACTGCCGGACAACCGGTCTGAAGGAACGAAGCCCATGATGGAACGAACGGGACAGGTCATCGATCCACGCATCTCGCAGGCACTGCCGGGACTCCCCGGGGGCATGGCCCCGCAGGCGGCCGCGGCCAGCTACCAGCGGACGCGGGAGATGACGCTTGACGAACTACTGCTCGAGAATCGAGTGATCTTCCTTGCGGGGGAGATCAACCAGCACAGTGCAGCCCGCATCATGATGCAGATGCTGTACCTCGAGGATCAGAAGCGGGGACAGCGGATCAACCTCTACATCAACAGCCCCGGCGGCGCGGTCGACGACACCCTGGCGATCTACGACACGATGCGGTTCATCTCCTCCGAGGTGTCCACGTACTGCATCGGTCGCGCCTACTCCGGCGGTGCCGTCCTCCTGTCGGCGGGTGCGCCCGGCTATCGGCACATCCTTCCGCACGCGAAGGTCATGATCCACCAGCCCTACGGCGGCGTGTGGGGACAGACCAGTGACGTGAAGATCCAGGCCGACCAGATCATCAAGTCGAAGGAGACGCTCAACCGGATCCTCGCCGAGCACACCGGGCAGCCCTACGAGACCGTGGCGGCCGATGCCGAACGGGACAAGTACTTCACCGCCGATGAGGCCAAGGCCTACGGTCTCGTCGATGAAGTCTTCGAGTACCCCACCACCGAGAGCAAGGACGCCAACTGATTCAGTCGGGAGCAGGATCCATGAGCAGTCTCATACCAATCGTCATCGAGAAGGAAGGACGCGGGGAACGCGCCTACGACATCTTCTCCCGCCTTCTGAAGGATCGCATCGTGTTCTGCAGCGGAGGGGTCTCCGACGGCATGGCGAACCTCATCGTCGCCCAGCTGCTGTTCCTCGCCAACGAGGATCCGGAAGCCGACATCAGCCTCTACGTGAACTCGCCCGGCGGAAGCGTCACCGCGGGTCTGGGGATCATCGACACGATGAACTTCATCCCCTGCGACGTGGCCACCTTCATCATCGGACAGGCCGCCTCGATGGGATCCCTCATCTCCTGTTCCGGAGCCAAGGGCAAGCGTTGCTGCCTGCCCCATTCCAAGAACCTCATGCACCAGCCGCTGCTGGGCGGAGTGCTCGAGGGACAGGCCACCGATCTGGAGATCGAGGCCCGCGAGATGCTGCGGCTGCGTGAACAGCTGTACGGGATCTACGCGACCCAGACCAGCAAGGATCCGGAGCAGATCGCCGCGGATTGCGAGCGCAACAAGTGGCTCGATGCCCAGGAGATGGTCTCGTACGGACTTGCCGATCGCATCGTCGAGCGGCTGCCCGGTCCGGACGCTTCGTGATCTCCGGCCCGCCGATCCGGGCCTTCGGACTGCAGGCGGTCGCCTTGGGTCTGTTCGTCTGCATCGTGTCCGGCTGCAACGATTCGAGCCGCACGGCCAGCGCCAGACTGCGAAGAGAGGTCTTCGATCTCCAGCAGGAGGTTGCGCGTCTGGAACTCCGGGAGTCCGAACAACGCATCCAGTTCGAACAGGCGACGACCGACCGGTCCGATCTGGACCATGAGGTGCTGGCCAGTACGCCGATGGTGACCGGAATCGGAATGTCCACCTGGAGCGGCAGTCGAGGGGTGCGAACCGACGGTCGAACGACGGTGGAGATCTTCGTGTCCGCGGTCGACGGTCGAAACCGGCCCCTCCAGATGGTCGGTACGGTCACCGCCCGCGCCGTGCTCATTCCCGTGGAAGGCAGTCCGATCGAACTCGGTGCTGCGACGCTGACGCCCTCCCAGCTGCGGGACGCCTGGCGGAATGTGCTGGGCACCCCCAGCTACGTCGTGCAGCTTCCGATCGATCAACCCCTGCCCGAGGGCACGGAGTCCATTCATGTCCGGGTCTATCACGATGACGCCCGAACCGGTCGTCGGTTCGAGACCTCCGGGGATGTCCGTACGGTGGACGGGGAGGCAGCGGTAGAATGAAGGTCATGCGAACCACCCTGCTCATCCTCGGCCTGCTGCTCACCCTCCTCGGACTGGGCGGTTGCTACCGTCCCCTCTTCACCGAGGATCTTCCCAGGCACCAGTACCTCGAGTACGACCAGGCTCGCAACGGAATGCAGCCCACGGAGGATCCCGACGTCTTCGGCAATCCGCAGCCGGCCCTCCGGCGTCGGCTCGATCCGCAGTAGTCCGATCCCGGGTCCGAGAACTCGATGTCCCACGGGGATTGGAGCCCTCTTCGTTCAAGACCGGACCCAGTTCTGATCGATAGAAAGTGTGGAGCATTTAGCAGGCAGACGGTGGCGTACTTCCACTCGACATCACGAGCGAAGCGATCGATCTCTCGGCGGACGCAGATCGTCTGGGCGAGTTTCGTCACGTCCATGTGTCTGGGTGTCGGGCTTCTGAGCCTCGATACCGGCAGCATGGCCGGAGGGGGGTTCCCCCTGACGAATCTTGCCGACATCGACGAGGTGCTCGAGGGCCGGGACACGATCTTCGACATCGAGGCGACTCTGGACCGACCCCGCTGGACGGGTATCGTGATCCACCATCTCGGACGCCCCTTCGGGACGCCCGAATCCATCCACCGGCAGCATCTCGGATACGGATACCAGGGTCTGGGCTACCACTTCATCATCGGCAACGGCAACGGTCTGGCGGATGGTGAAATCCACGTCGGCTACCGATGGGACGATCAGCTTCCCGGGGCCCATGTCGTGGGATCCGCAGGTTCGGTACACAACGCCCACTCCATCGGGATCTGTCTGGTCGGAAACGGCGATCGACAGCCGTTCACGGAACGTCAGATGACCCATCTGGTCCGGCTGATCCAGCGTCTCCAGCAGGAACTCCGGATTCCCCGGGATTCGGTCTGGCTGCACAGTGATCTGGCCGAGGGAATACAGAATCCGGGCCGCTTCTTCGCATCCGGGCAGCTGCAGGAGCAGCTTCTGGACCCGGCTCGTTGATCACAACCGCCCTCTGGGATACTCTAAACGACTCATTTCACCACTTGGCGCTGTCCCTGTCGCCATTCTTCAACCGGTCTCAGCGAATCCCGGGTAGTCCATGTCCCCAGCACAGAAGATCGGCAACTTCACGATTCTCGCCAAGCTTGGCGAGGGTGCCGAATCGCATATCTACGCCGTTCAGGACAACAAGACCAAGCAGGTCTGGTCGCTGAAGCACGTGGTGCGGGACGAGGAGCGGGACGCGCGATTCATCGAGCAGGTCGAACGTGAGTACGAGATCGGTTCGAAGTTCGATCATTCCGCTCTCCGGGCGGTGCAGAAACTGATTCGACACCGCCGGATGTTCAAGACCCATTCCGTCTCGTTGATCATGGAACTCGTGGACGGTGTCTCACTCGACCAGCAGCTTCCCACCAGCCAGAAGGGGGCGGTCGAGGTGTTCCGTCAGGTTGCGGAGGGACTGCTGCACATGCACGGACGCGGCTATGTCCACGCCGACATCAAGCCCACCAACATCCTGCTCATGGAGGATGGCGGTGTCAAGATCATCGATCTGGGCCAGGCCTGTCTCATCGGTACGGTCAAGAAGCGAATCCAGGGGACGCCGGGGTACATGGCTCCCGAACAGGCGCACCGTCAGGCGATCACGCCCAAGACCGATATCTACAACCTCGGAGCCATGATGTACTGGGTGCTCGTACGCGAGGTCATCCCCACCGTCATGCCACCCAAGGGGAGCGAAGGCACCATCTACTCGGGAGCACTCGAGACGGAGGACATCAAGCCGCCGGTCGCTCCCCACGTCAAGAATCCCAAGGTGCATCCGCTGCTCTCGCGGCAGATCATGGACTGCGTCCAGCTCGATCCGAAGGATCGCCCCGCCTCGATGGAGGTGATCGTGAATCGACTGGAACTCATCCTGGATGTATTGGAGAATCCGGCCGAACCGGCGCCAGAGATCGTCGGCGACGAGGACACCCGGGCCTGATCCGTCCGGGACGGACAGGGTCCCCGGCGCCGTGATGCACGACACCTTCTCCACACCGATTCCCGAAGACGTGGCGGGCTGCCGCCTCCTCTGATGTGACCGGGGATGCGATCCTGGTGGTGCGGAAATCGAACTTCGAGGTCTGGACGATGAACACGATGCGTTCATCGACTTCATTGATGCCGCGATCCGCGGAGGCTGGGATCCATGCTCTGGCACCCGAAGGTTCGAGCGTGGTCCACGTGGATTCTTCCGAAACCGTCACCATGACCCCTTCGATCGCGGATGGAGCGGAAGGCCGTCCCGAAATCAACGCATTTTGGTCCCGTTGGGACGATGAATGGGACATGACGGGATTTCTCGGTCGATGGTTGGAGCGGATACATCCTCGGGATGGAGTGGATCCATCCATTCGCACCGCCTTTGAACAGGCCCTCGAGATCGAGGGTCGCATCACTCTGATCCAGCCGGATTTGGAGACGGGGGAGACCGTCACCTACCGTGCGATGCTCGAGCGGCTCGATGACGATTCGTTCCTCGTGCTTGCGCCGGACAATCTGCCCGCTCGGGTTGGTGATGTGTTCGAGATGGCGGTTCTGGGTCGATCCGGTCGTCACTGCGGGATGGTCGAGCTGATCGGTCACGAACAGGTGCCCAGCGGTGGGCAGCATCCGATTCCCGGCCTTCGCTTCTCGTATCCACCTTCGCTCGATCACAACGAACGTCGCAGGGCGCATCGTGTCTCCGTCGCCTTTGATCTGGCACCCCGGGGTCGAATCTTCGATGGACGGACCAGCGGCCCGGTCGAGGTCTCGATCCTGGATCTGAGCATCGGCGGCATGCAGCTCAAGTGCAACGCTCATGCGGATCGCTTTTCCACCGGGCAGACGATCGATCTGGATGTCAATCTCCCCGATCCGGTGGGCAGCATGCTCATTCCGGCGAGGATCGCATCCATTCGAGACGATGAGTCCGGACAGCAGCGACTGGGGATCGCCTTCACCCAGGCCGTCGAAGGCATGGCCCAACTGGTCCGGTCCATCGAGGTCCGCCGGGCCGGACGCCGCCGCACCGAGCGGGTCTGAGGTGTCACCGGATGCAAGCCGATGACCACGTCTGTCTCTGTTTCCGTGTCAGCCAGCGAAAACTGGTCAACTGGCTCAAGCGTGAGCAGCCGGCCGTGGCTTCCCGCATGAGCGAGTGCCTGGGTGCCGGAACCGGTTGCCAATGGTGCGTTCCATTCCTGCGGAAACTGCATTCCCAGTGGAGAGCCGGCGAGGAGCCGGAACTCACCGTGTCACCCAATCGCTATGCGAGCAGCCGTGATGCATACCGGAACCGTGGGAATCACACCCAGACCTGACAGATGAGGACCGACTGGGGGCCTACCTTCCCCTGCATCGTCCCGATCGTGCTGCTGACGAACTTCACCTCGTACTGGGGATGCTGGTCGAGCCATTCGTTGATCGACTGATCCATGTAGGCCACCGCATCCTCGGTGAGCTTCGTGAAGAACGATCGGCAGTGGATGGCGCCCCGCCCGGTCGTATTGGGAGTCCGTGTCCAGTCGTCCTCGTGGAACTTGGACCGTCCCATGGCCTTGATCTTCTTTCGCAGCCCCTCGGGACCCTCGCCTTCCGCAACCGGCAACTCCTCGTCGCTCGAATGCTCGACCGGCAGATCCGGAGGTAGATCCGGATTCCGGAAATACTTTTCGTCGTCGCCGGGGGGGAGGTGCGTCATGGAGCATCCCTTCAGGTTCGGGTTCAGGTTCTATAGATACCCGCAACGCCCTGGACCTGCAGAAAAATTGCGTGTTCAACCGCTCCAGCCCTCGCAAACCAGCTTCCACGATTCCGCGTCGTGTCGAATCGCACGAATCCGCTGCGATCGCCCGGTTTCGGGGCCGGAAGTCCAACGGAGTCGGAGGATTCCACCGGAGATCGGAAGCGGTGCATCGATCAGCATTCCCGCGGCGAGACGCCGGACCGTTCCGCGTCCGTCCGACACGGGGCCTTCGTAGTCGAGGTATCGGGAGCGGTGCGGTGGAAGCGGAGTCGCTTCGGTCTCGTCCCCCACCGCAAGCGCATCGAGTCGATCGACGAGTCTCCAGGTCTGCAGCGGGTGTGCACCGGCGGGATCCGTTGCACACAACCAGTCCACGTGATCCTCGATCGGTCCCCCCGCATGCCACAGCAGGACAAATGGTCTTTCGATGCCGGTGGAGGCTGATTGGCTCGGATCCTCGATCATGGTGTGCATGCTATCCCGAAGGTGGATCGTTGCGCTGGACCAACTGGCCCCGGATCCCACGTCCTCGTATCATGGCCGTGGCTTGAAGCAAGGGAGTGCAAGAGCATGAAGACGCATCGAATCAACGTCGCCGTTCTGGGCCTGGTTCTGCTTGGCATCGGTGGTTGCACCACACAACCGACCACCACCACCCTGCGGGAACGTGCGGGTGACGCCCTCTGGCAGGAGCGGTACGGGGAGGCCGAGACCCTCTACGGGGAACTGGTCGACCGCTATCCGCAGGACTGGCGAGTCCAGTACGGATTCGGCGTGAGCTCCATGCACACCGGCAATCTGTCCGATGCCCGCCAGGCGCTTGAAATCGCCCACACGCTCCGGCCTGCAAACCGCGACATCGCCATCGATCTGGCGGAAGTCATGTTCCTGCAGGACGATCGCAACGGACTCTTCCTGTTCCTTCGCGATCGTGCCGAAAGCCGCAGCGACTCGAGGGACTGGCTCCTGCTGGCCGAGTACTCGCTGATGACCGAAGACCCGGATTCCGCCCGGGAATGCATCGAGCAGGCCATGATCGTCGACGACGCATCGTCGGCGGCCACCTGGCTGGATGCCGCCACGCTGAGCGAGCGAATGGGTGATCTCGACAGCGCCATGATGTACCTGCGAACCGCCTACACGATCGAACCCGACAACACGGTGGTTCAGGATCGCCTTCGTGCCCACGGCCTGGTGCCCGGACCGACGCTTGCGATGCCGAACGATCCCGCATGACGGCACCCGACGCGACGCGATCACTGCTTCAATGGATCGATCCGCTCACCGATCCGGCGCGGATGCGCCTGCTGAGCCTGCTGGATACGCAGGAGATGAGCGTGGGTGAGCTGGCCAGTGCGCTGCAGCTGCCCCAGTCCACGGTCTCCCGGCATCTCAAGCGCCTCTTTGAATCAGATTGGGTGGTCCGACGGAGCGAGGGTACGGCCGCCCTGTACCGCCGTGCATCCTCCGGACTCGATGCGGTGGCTCGTGAACTCTGGGAACTGGCCCGTCGTGATTGCGAAGCCGATCCGCAGTGTCGCGAGGACGCCCGGCGGGCGGCGGAGGTGATCGCCCAGCGGCGTGTCGACAGTCGCCGCTTCTTCGGTCAGGTCGGCGGCGAATGGGCGGATCTCAGGCAGGAGCTCTTCGGTGCGGGACTGACGACCGAGGGTCTCCTTGGACTCCTCGATCCTGCGTGGACCGTGGCGGATCTGGGATGCGGCACCGGAATCACCGCTGCGGCACTGGCTCCCTGGGTTCGTTCGATCCACGTCATCGACCGTGAGCCGGCGATGCTCGAAGCGGCCCGGGTCCGACTCGAATCATTCGACAACATCGAGTTCCACCAGTGCGATCTGTCGGTGCTGTCCCTGGACGATGCATGCGTCGACGCCGCCATGCTTTCCCTGGTGCTGCACCATGTGCCCGAGCCGGAGCAGGTGGTTCGCGAAGCGGCGAGAATCCTCCGGCCCGGCGGTCGGCTCATGATCCTCGACATGGCCGAACATGATCGGGAGTCTTATCGCGACACCATGGGCCATCTTCATCTGGGATTTCCCGATGAGGTGGTGGATCGGTGGTGCAAGGCATCCGGTCTCACCAATGCAGGGCGTCGGCGTCTTCGTGCGGCACCCGAGGCGACCGGACCTCCCCTGTTCGCGGCCACGCTCGTCAAATAGTCACTCGTCGAGCAGACTGCTGCCGACCGGCTCCGACGGATCTTCAACCGGTTCCAGTGGAATGATCTCCACGGCTTCCTCGACCGGTTTTCGTTCGGGAAGCCAGATCTGTTCGAGCAGTTCGAGGAACGCCTCGTCTCCCCGGACTCGTCGCATTTCCCGGAGGCCCTGCTCGATCATCGCGGGGTTGTCGGTCTGATGTCCGATGTAGGCCAGAAGGAACGCATATCGATCGCTGTCCGCCTCCGAGGTGATGCGCCGATTGAGTTCACGCACCGCCCGCTCGAGATCCTCCGGAAGCGGCAGAAGGGTCTTGCTGTACACGACATCGATCATCTCGGGCTGGAATCCGAGCAGGCTCTGGAGCGTCAGGGCACTGGTCAGGTAGAGTCCGCCACCGAGCTGGGCGTGGGCCAGACCGGCCGTGGCCAGGGGATTTCCCGGTTCGAACCGCAGAGCCCGATTGAAACGTCGTTCGGCCCAGTAGTACTCGCCGGTGCTCAGCTTGTCCTGGGCACCGAGGATGAGTTCCGAGATACGGGTCTTGTCGTCGGACGAGAGCATCTCGACCTTCTGGCCGTGTCGCAGGATCTGTCCGAATTCCTCCAGCGGCATCAACGACGGTTCCTCGACCTCCGGCGTCGTTTCGGCACCGGGGATCGTCGGGCGGGGCGGAGCGTCCGGAAGCACGTCATCTTCGCCGGTACCCGCAAGGTTGGTCGGATCGAGACCGGCGGGTGCCTCCTGCAGTCCATAGCCGTCCATGACCTCCTTGAGGACATTCTGGTAGTCGTTCTGCAGCATGGTCAAGGCTCCGGGATCCGAGACGCCGTCCTGCTGCCGGACCTCGTCGTAGCGATCCGCGATCTCCATCAAGAGCTGATCCATCGTCCGGTAGTCACGGTTGTCGATTCGGGTTCCGTCCGCCTCGTTGCTGATGCGATCGTCGATCTGGGACAACGCATCGAAGTTGGGACGCCACGCCGCACCGATGTTGTTCATGCCGCGACCGAGTCGCTGGTCCTCCTGCACTCTGGCCAGGTCGTATTCGGTCAGACCCATCTCGACGTGCGATGTCGGATACGGAAGCGGAGCGATGCCCTGCAGTGTGGTGGCGGAATAGCGCACCGGAACGTCGGCCGAGGACCGCCCGATGCCGACGTAGTCCGGCTGGGTGTTGATGTCCCGGAGTTCGTATTCATTGCGAAGCAGATTGCTCCGTCGATTGTCCCGCAGGAACCGGTTCGGTGTACCGATGCCGTAGGTGACGGGTCGATTTCGGTCGTCCGTCTCGAGATCGACGTAGTCGGTCTTCGAGACGTCCCGGGCCCGAACCCCGCCGAACTCGTTGGACCCGCCCAGGCCGTAGTTGCCGAGTCCCCGTCCCATGGCGAACCGTCCTGGATTGTCGGCCTTGGAGTTGTAGAAGAACGGGTTGTAGTAGCCGCCGCCGTTGTTCGCCGCCACGGCCCCCATGCCTCCGCTGCCGCCGCTGCCCACGAGTTCCGTGGTCAGGTTGCCGAGGTTCTCCCAGTACCAGGGATTGTTGTAGAGGGAATCCGCGTAGAAGGACATCTCGGAGTTGGCACGCCGGAAGTCCTCGTTCGAACGGAAGCCGATGGACTGGTTGAACCCCCGACCGTCGGCAGCCCGCTGGGACAGCGAGAATCGGTTCTGCTCGGCACGGACGCGTCCGGTTTCGGTGTTTTCTCGACCTCGGGTGCTGATGTTGCCGTCGAGGGCGTGCCCATCGCCCAGCGCGTTCTGGGCGACCGCCGGTGCCGCGGATGCGAGGACGGTGGTCAGGGTGATCAGGTGGAATCGGGTCGGTGACATCGGCATGTTCATGGTAGCCCTGTTTCAATCTCCGACCGGCTCCGGGAGGGGAAATGGACCGGAATAGGCACTTCATCGTCATTCCTGCCGTCATGGCTACAATGGCCATCCCGTGACGAACACCCGATACATCACCACTCCGATCTACTACGTGAACGATCGTCCGCACATCGGTCATGTCTACACGACGACCATCTGCGACGTCTGGGCCAGATTCATGCGTCTGCTCGGTGACGATGTCTTCTTCCTGACCGGGACCGATGAGCACGGCCAGAAGGTCGAACAGTCCGCGGCGGCGCGCGGCGTCACCCCGTTGGAACTGGCGGACGAGAACTCGGCCGAGTTCCGTCGCATCATGGGTATGTTCGATCTCACCAACGACGAGTTCATCCGGACCACCGATCCCCGTCATGAATCCCAGGTGCAGTCGCTGGTGCAGCGTCTCATGGATTCCGGCGACGTCTACCTCGGCACCTTCGAGGGTTGGTACGACGCAGGGCAGGAGGAGTACTACACCGAGACCAAGGCCAGGGACGTCGACTACACATCCCCCATTTCGGGCAAGCCGTTGGAGCGGGCCACGGAGGAGAACTACTACTTCCGTCTCAGTGCCTACCAGGATCGGCTGGAGGCGATGTTCGAATCGACTCCGGGGATCGTTCGACCCGATGCTCGGCGAAACGAAGTGCTCGGTCGTCTTCGCGAAGGCCTGCAGGATGTACCCATCAGCCGGACGAACTTCGCCTGGGGAATCGGAGTGCCCGGCGCCGGTGAACACGTGATCTACGTGTGGATCGATGCGCTGTTCAACTACGTCACGGCCCTCGGTCTGGCCGATTCCGAATCGGACTGGTACGCCGCCCGTCGTGGATACTGGCCGGCGACGGTCCAGGTGATCGGCAAGGAGATCCTCTGGTTCCACGCCGTGATCTGGCCAGCCCTGCTGATGGCTCTGGAACTTCCCCTTCCCGGGTTCGTCTACGCGCATTCGTTCTGGATCAGCGAGGGCCAGAAGATGTCCAAGTCGATGGGCAACTTCATCGATCTGGAGCAGCTTCAGGACTACATGGAAACCTACGGACGTGATTCGCTTCGCTACTTCCTGGCCACCCAGGGGCCGCTCGGAGCGACCGACGCGGACTTCTCGAGAAGCCAGTTCCACGAGACCTACACGACCGATCTGGTGAACACCTTCGGAAACTGTGCCAGCCGGACCTCGGCCATGATCGGCAAGTACTGCGAGGGTCTCTGTCCGGCAGACAACGGAGTCGGTGTGGACGGGGGCGTGGAGTGGGATCACTTCACGACGGAGCAGGTGCAGGTCGCCGTCGATGCCATGGAATCGTTCGATCTGTCCGGGTCGATCGGAGCTGCGATGGCCATTGTCCGCAGGGTGGATGCCTTCATCAACGACACCGAGCCGTTCAAGCTGGCCAAGGATCCGGCGGCGGCGGAGACCGTGGGGAACATCCTGTACCGATGCGCCGAGGCGATCCGGATCGCCGCCTGCCTGCTCGAATCGACGATGCCCGATCGCATCGCCTCCCTGCGAGCGGCCTGGAATCTCGGGGAACCGAGTGGTGACCTGCGATCGGAGTGCGCCTGGGGACGACTCGCCGAGGGAACCCCGATTGCAAAGGTGGCCCTCTTCCCGCGGGTCGAATCACCAGAAGGCTAGTTTCAGGCTTTCAGATCGATGCGGGTCAACGATGGGGTTCGCCCGTCGGGCTGGTTTTCTCGCCGCTCCTGATGGGATCGCTCGTCCGAGTTTTCGGCCAGTCGTTCGACCGCCTCCCTGAGTTCCACCCCATCGATCTGAAGATCGATCCGGTCCGCCCGGGCCAGGATCGTTTCGGCGGCCGCCGCACGCCGACGGCTGCGATCGCGACCGGTCGTCTGTCCCGCCCTGCCGGCCCGGCTGATGGATGCGGTCACGGATGATGGCAACAAGGGCATGGTGTCCCTATCGGCACAACGATGGTCCGGGTTGGAATGTGGTGTCCGCTCAGTCTGCGGACGGGGGAAGAACGGCCATGATCGTGCGGCCTCCCCGCACCTTGTCGCCCACGGCGATGCGGACGTCGACCTGATCGGGGCGGGGAAGGATCAGCTCCGTGGTGGATCCGAACTTGATCATCCCCCACCGCTGTCCCTGCTGCAGGCGGTCCCCTTCGACGAGGGGGCAGACGATGCAGCGTGCGATCATGCCCGAGACCTGCCGCATGCCGAATCG
>MDTG01415811.1_pt1 | contig 41707 bp, 42 predicted proteins | sample 811421 | NCBI WGS metagenome assembly MDTG01 (sample SAMN05326645, study PRJNA326480) | marine metagenome | isolation source: seawater | place: Pacific Ocean: South East | collected 2011 | reverse complement strand
TGACTGGCCCGGGAGATGATTGTGCGGTCCTGGAGGGAGCGCGGAGGTCCGAGGTCGAGCTCCTCAAAACCGATTGCCTCGTTGGGGATGTGCACTTTGAACGAGGCGCCCCGCCTGGAAAAGTCGGGTGGAAGGCCATTGCCCGGGTCCTGAGCGACTTCGCGGCCATGGGGGGATGGCCAAAGCATCTTGTCGTCACCCTGGTGGCTTCCCCGAAGCTCGAGATAGGGTGGGTGGAGCGGCTCTACCGTGGGATGAACAAATGCGCCCAGCAGTTTGGCTGTGGGATCGTAGGAGGCGAAACGTCGGCGGTGGGGGGGGAGGCGCCACTCATGATCTCGGTAGCAGGAACAGGAGTGGCCCGACGTTCGCAGGTGGTGCTCCGAAGTGGAGGCCGGCCCGGCGACCGGCTCCTCGTGACGGGGCGCCTTGGGGGATCTTTGAAAGGTCATCACCTGACCTTCGTGCCCCGCCTTGCAGAAGCTGCCTGGCTGACGAGCAATTTCAAGTTGCACGCCATGATGGATCTTTCAGATGGGCTGGCCTGCGACCTCCCGCGCCTTGCCTCCGCGAGTGAGTGCGGTTTTGTATTAGAGAGCGAATGCCTCCCCTGCTCCCGTGGTGTCACGGTGGAGCAAGCATTGTCTGATGGAGAGGACTATGAACTGCTGTTTGCGGTTTCAGCCTATACGGCTGATCGTCTTCTCGGAGCGTGGCGCGACCAGTTCCCGGACCTGCCGCTCACCGTGATTGGCTCTCTGACTGAGGCCGGCCAGCCGGATCTTGCCGGGGGCTGGGATCACTTCCTGGAATGAAGAACTGGATCCTCGGATTTGGACAGGACTCCCGGGGAACGGATACGCACGGGGAAGATGGTTAAGTTTAGTTTAATAAATTCTTTTCACCCTACCCTTCCCAAGGTAAACCATGAGGCCGGAAAACTCGTTGTCTTCCCTGGTAAGACCGCTCCCGACCCTTTCATGAAAAACCTGATTCTCGCTCCGGTTCTGATGCCCATTGTAAGCGCGGTGGTCGCCGCCGGCTCCCCAGAGATGGGACTTGCAACATCGCTGGTCGCGATTGGGACCGTGGACGAGCCTCCCCTGATTCAGTTCGAAGGCAGTCCTGTTCCCGTTTCTCTTGATGACGAACCGAAGGTAGCGGAGGGGGTCGAGACTCTCCGAGTGGATCTGGATGCACTGTATGAAAGTGTGGCGGCAACGCAGGCCTCGATCGACAGGGTTGCGGAACAACGTGACGAGGCAAGGAGGGAAGTAGAAGCACTGACGAAAGCAAATCACGACCTGCTCAAGCAACAGCAGGGGTTCCGCAGAGAGGTGCAGCTCGCGCGACAGGAAGCTGCAGACTGGAAGGCCCGCGCCGGAGCTTTTGCGCAACAGGCCGATGATCATGGCAAGCTTGCTGACGAGCTCCGGTCCTTTCGCGCTGGGATGCTGGATATGATGAATGATTTCGAGGCCATGAAGGGTGATCTCGTAGCCGTCCGGGCGGAGCTTCACGACCCGATCGAAAGAGCCAATTTGAAGGAGCAGCTGGCCAGGTCTGAAATTGCCCGCGAAGACCTGGAGGAGGAATTGGAATGGGCTCTGGTTGCTCGCGAAAAAGCGATCCTTGAAGCTGGGCGCTCCCGCCAGGAAATGGAGAAACGGATTGCTGGCCTGCATGCGGAGGTCCGGGCTGCGCGGGAGATTCGCGACGAGCTGCGAACTACCAATGCAGGAAAGATGAAGGCTCTTGTTGACGTGGAACTGCTCAAAAAGGAGCTTTCGAAATCGAGCGCCATAACGGAAAAAGCGATCCGTGAGCTCACAGTGGCCCGGGAGAGGGTCGTGGCCCTGCAGGCTGAAAAAAAAGCGGTCGCCAGGGCCCGTCTGCTCGTCCGTGAGGAGCAGGGCAGGGCCGAGACCCTGCAGGAACAGCTTCTGAAGGCACGTTCTGAAAGAGAGGAATCCCGTGCCGCCCTGGTAAGGCTCACCGCGGAGCTGCAGGAAACCCGCGCGTCGGGTCAGGAGTCCGGCCGGCAGCTCGAGCTGGCGACCGATGAGCTCGATCAATCAAGAAAAGAAGTGGTTCTCCTCACCAAGGCTAAGGGCGGTCTGGAAGAACTGCTCTTCAGGAAGGTGGCTGAAATTCGTAAGCTCAAGACCGAGTTGAGAGGCGTGCATGCGGCGAACGAAGCCCCGGGCGAAAGCCCGATAGCTCGGAAGGCCCAGGTAACCGCAAGGCCTGCGGAAGGAGACGATGATGCCCCGGCCGCTACTGCGTCGGCGGATTGACCGGGCTGGACGCGGAGCGCGCCTTACACGTACGGAAGGGCCTTTCCTACGCTCGAAATCTTTTCCTCGTTATCGAGCAGTTCCTGGATTGGATCCCAGCGCCCGCTCACCAGCGCGTCCCGGGCGGATTCAGGAATGGCGCAGTTGAAAGTGTGGCCCGCGGAGGAGCGGACCTCGAGGTTCTCGACATCAACGGTAATCGTGGTGGTTGGGTCGGCGTTGACAGCCTCGCGCAGCTGGCCGATCTGGTCTGCGTTGAGCGTAACACAGGGCATGCCGAGGGTCGTTGAGTTGCCGAAGAAGATCTCGGCGAAGGACTCGGCCACGATCGTCTTGAATCCATACTTGTTCAGCGACTGCGGGGCGTGCTCGCGAGAGGATCCGCAGCCAAAGTTCACGCCGGCCAGGAGGACGCTGGCACCATCGAAGCGCTCTTCGTTGAGGGGATGGTCGGTCCGCTCCCCGGAGGTGGGGTCGAAGCGAACATCGTAGAAAGCAAACTCGCCGAGTCCGTCGAAGGTGACGCACTTCATGAAGCGAGCCGGGATGATACGGTCGGTGTCGATGTCAGCGCCCGGGACGTGGATAGCTGTTCCAGAGACGGAGGTTACTTTTTCAAGTGCCATACCGGGAAGGAGTCAAGGGGAAGCATTCAGGCGGCCGCGGTGGCAGGGTCGACGTCAAAAACCTCACGGGCATCCGCGATGGAGCCCTTGACCGCGGCGGCAGCTACCATGACGGGGGACATGAGGACGGTCCGGCCAGTGGGGGAACCCTGGCGGCCCTTGAAGTTACGGTTGGAAGAGGAGGCGCAGAGCTGGTCGCCCACAAGCTTGTCGGGGTTCATCGCGAGGCACATGGAGCAACCTGCGGCACGCCACTCAAAGCCGGCTTCCTCAAAGACCTTGTCGATCCCCTCTTTCTCGCACTGGATGGCGGTAAGCTGAGAGCCCGGAACGGCGATGGCCTGCACTTCTTCGGACACCTGATGCCCCTTGAGGAACTTAGCCGCCTCGCGAAAGTCGGAGATCCGCCCGTTAGTGCATGATCCGATAAAGGCAACGTCCACCTTGACGCCCTTGATCGGAGTGCCGCCGGGTAGCTGCATGTAGTCGAGGGCCTCCTGGAAGGACTTGGCCTCGACGTCGTCCCTGGCTTGGGAGGGATCGGGAATGGTTTCGCCTATGCTGATGCCATGGTCGGGAGAGATGCCCCAGGTGACCGTGGGCTCGATGTCGGCAGCGTTAATCTTGACCACGTGATCGTATTCTGCGTCGGCATCTGAAGCGAACGACTTCCATGTCTCAACCGCGGCGTCCCACTCGTCATCCGGTGGCGTGTAGGGGCGGCCCTTGAGGAACTCGAAAGTCTTTTCGTCGGGATTGACGTAACCGCAACGCGCGCCTCCCTCGATGGCCATGTTGCAGACTGTCATGCGCTCTTCCATGGTCATTCGGTCGAAGAGCTCGCCGGCATACTCGTAGGCGAATCCAATACCGCCCTTGGCGCCGAGAAGACGGATAATGTGAAGGGTGACGTCCTTCGCGTAGACGCCGGGCCGCAGTTCCCCGTTTACCTCTATACGGCGCACCTTGAGAGGTTCCATGGCCATGGTCTGGGTGGCCAGAACGTCGCGGACCTGAGTGGTTCCAATACCGAAGGCGATGGCTCCAAAGGCACCGTGCGTGGCGGTGTGGGAGTCGCCGCAGGCGATGGTGGATCCGGGCTGAGTAATACCCTGCTCGGGACCAACGACGTGGACGATGCCCTGTTTTCCCGAGGCGAGGTCAAAATAGGTGACGCCAAACTCGTCGGCGTTTTCCCGCAAGGCGGACATCATGTCGGCTGCGAGGGGGTCGGCCGGGGCGTCCTGGTTGACGGTGGGAACGATGTGATCGATGGTCGCAAAGGTCCGGTGCGGGTATTTTACCTTCAGCCCGAGATCACGAAGCATGCCGAAGGCCTGAGGGCTGGTGACCTCGTGAATAAGGTGGGTGCCGATGAATAGCTGAGTGCGTCCGTCGGCGAGGGTATCCACCGCGTGCGCTTCCCAAACTTTCCGGTAGAGAGTCTTTCCCATGACGTCCCCGCTTGGCTGGGGGGGCAAGAACCTGCTCTGAAATGCGAAAGTGGGCAAGTCGCAAGTGGAGGGAGCTTTGAGGAGCCCCGGGAGGAATAATCCACTAAGGATCGCCTTGCGGGCATTTTGGCGTGAACCGGGGCGGCGGAAGCGTATGCTACCACCCGAATGTGTGAGGTGCGCGATAGACCACAAATGGTCGAGCGGGCTCTCCTCGTTCGGATCTGTTTCGACAAGCGGGAAGAGGAGGAGTCGCGAAGTCTGCTGGATGAACTGGGCGAGCTGGTCAACACGCTCGGGATCGGGGTCGTGGGCACGGAACTCGTCCGTGCCCGTGAGATGCAGAAGAAGTTTCTCTGCGGAACGGGTAAGGCGGCCGAGGTCTCGTCGAGGGCCCGGGAGTTGAAGTGCGACTGTATTGTGTTCGATAACGAACTCGCTCCCAGCCAGCAGCGAGAATGGGAGGAGGCTGCTGACATGACGGTAATCGACCGTGAGGAAGTCATTCTCGATATTTTCGCCCAGCGGGCGCAAACGAGGGAAGCTCGCCTGCAGGTGGAACTGGCCCGGATGGAGTATGCCCTGCCGCGGATGGCCCGCATGTGGGGCCACCTCGACCGGGAAGGAGGCGGGGGTTCCGGTGGGTCGGCCGCGGCCCGCGGGATGGGGGAGCAGCAGATTGAGGTCGACCGGCGCCTTGCGCGCCGCCGCATCGAACGGATCAAGGCCGATCTCCTTCTCGTGCGTAAGCAGCGAGCGACCCAGCGCAAGGAGCGGCAGAAGGCGGAGGCTCCTCACGCGGCCATCGTGGGTTATACCAATGCAGGCAAGTCGACTCTGCTCAATCGGCTGGCGGGGTCGGAGGTCCTGGAAGCTGACATGCTTTTCGCCACCCTGGATCCTACCACGCGAAGAATCGATTTGCCGGATGGGCAGGATCTGCTCCTTACCGACACGGTGGGGTTTGTCCGCAACCTGCCTCATCGCCTCGTGGAGTCCTTCAAGGCAACTCTTGAGGAAGCGGTTCTGGCCGATTTCCTGGTGCACGTTCTGGACGCCAGTGAACCGGAGCTTGAACGCCTGTGCGGAACTACTCTTGAGGTGATGGCGGAACTGGGTGCTGTCGGGAAACCTGTGCTCACAGTCCTGAACAAGATGGACCTCTTGGATGATCAGCAGCGCCTGGGGGTGCTGCGTGCACGGTTTCCGGATGCAGTCTGGATCTCGGCTCAGACCGGTGATGGCCTGGAGACTCTGCAGCATACTTTCGTAGATTATCTTTCGAGGACGGTATCCCGACGGCGTTATCGGATTCCCCAGCACCGGGGAGATCTCGTTTCGCTGCTTCACTCGGAGGCCAAAGTTCTGGAGACGGATTACGAGGGAAACCACGTCGTGCTGGAGGTTCTGGTCAGCAGTGAAATGGAAGGCCGCCTGCGCGGAATAGGAGAGGTTGAGGTCGCCTGATCAGAACCGGGGTTTATCCGCAAACTACGGAAGAATAACCGCTTTCTTCCGAGAGGAGGGCGCGGGAGCAAGAGGTGGTGATAAACGTTCCTCCCGCTCGCCACATGGAGGACGGCGGCTTGGCAAAATTCCGGATTGAGTATAAACTATCCGCCTAGCGCCAGTTTAAATCAGCATCTCCGCTGCGTATGATGACCCAGGTTGACCTTTTCCGGGGAACGCGCCATGCCTTCTCCCTTCTCGTGATGTTACTTGCTGCCTCGGCGGCGGCCCAGAATGTGGTGCCTGCTGAGCCCGTCGAGGCCCTTCCCGCGACGTCCGTCTTGGAGGCGAGACAGGAAACAAACCGTGTTGCTGAGCCAGTCGTCGAGCCAACTGCGGCTCCGCTGCCAATTCAGGAGCAAGTTCCTGTTACCCCCGTAGTAGTTGCGGAAGAGGTTCCCAATAAGAAAGACCTTGTCGCCGCGCGGGTTCGCGATACCCGGGCGAATCCGGAGGCACAGATTGCCCGTGATCGTGCGGCGAAACCCAAGGACGCCGAGACGGTGGTGCGCTTGCAGATTTACCTCGACCAGAAAGGGTTCGGTCCCGGTTTCATCGACGGGAAAGCCGGTAAGTTCACCACCAAGGCGGTGCATGCCTACAACCGGGGAGTGGGACGTTTGGCTGATGACTGGGTCGCGCTCCTCGCGGAGGCCAACGCAAGCGTTCGACAGACCTATGCGACGGCGGTCGTGCCCGAAGTAGCCGCGGACTGGGTGAATCCCCGGCTACCTTTCGAGTATTCTCTCCAGTCTCAGGAAAAGCGTATCGCCTACCGGAGCTACCTGGAATTCATGGCAGAACGTTACCACACCTCGGAAACCTTCCTCGTTGAGCTCAATGGCGCAAAGAAGGCTTATGGTCTCAGGGCCCGGAGCAGCCTCAGGGTCCCTAATGTTGACCCCTTCCTGATTGAAAAGCTCACCGAGGGGCGTTCTCACGGGAAGGACGAAACCCTCAGCGCGCGCACGGTGGTCATTGATACGGTTGGCCGCAACCTGTTCGTCTACGAGAAGGGCACTACTCCGAGGACGCCCGGGGCTGCCATAGTGGTGTCCGAGAAGGAGGAGGGGTTTGAACCCCAGAAACTGGTCGCGATGTTTCCGATTACCCCAGGCAAGGTCCAATACATCCACCGGGGCGAATGGGCGGTGGCCAACTGCTTCGAGCTCCCCGGCTGGGGCTACGACAAGCAGTTCCTTGAAACCGGAAAGCGAAGCGAGGATCGCAGCAAGGTCTTGCAGATTCCGCCCGGGCCCAATCTTCCGGTCGGGATTCTCTGGTCCGGCCTGACCAAGTCGGGAATCGGGATCCATGGGAGTGCCAGCCCCCGGACGATCGGGCGGTCCCTGAGCGCAGGATGTATCAGGCTCTCCAACTGGGATGCTGCCCGCTTTCCAGCCCTCGTCCGGCCCGGGGCCAGGGTGGTAATTCGTTGAGAGGAGAAACACCTCGATTCCTGCAGGCTCTCGAGCGACACCTGCCGGAGAATTGACGCTCGGCAACCAAGGTCCCGTCAGAGAGAGTAGGAACCGTGCCCGATCTTCCAGCCGATTCCACGCGCCCGATGGTGGATAAGGGTGCGGTTGTGCGGGTGGTAGTTTACTCGACTGTCATTCTCTACCTTGTGGTTGATCTGTTCTTGGTGGGAGGACCGCTGCGCACTTCCTTTGCACGCAAGTCGCCTTCCAGTCCTCATGTCATTGAGGCGGCCAAGGAAGCCGGGGTGGCGGCGCGAATTCACTACCAGCCTATCTTACTCAGCCAGGTGGATCGCAGGGTGGACGAGAATCTCTGGCGGGCCGGCAGGAGTCTGGCGGGACTCTCCCGGGAGGAGAGAATCCTGCTGCGCCGGGCCGCTCTCAATGAATTGATCGACCTGCACCTTCTACGGCTCAAGGTCCGTTTCAGTCAGTCCGAAGCAGCGGTGGACGATGCAGAAATCGAGGGTGAACTTGCGCGCTTCACGAGGCGCTTCGCTACCGAAAGGGACTACCTCGCCTCCCTCAGAGAGCTGGGCTGGAGTGAGAAGGAGCTGCGTTTCCGGATCGCAGCGCGAATCCAGCAGGAGAAGTATCTCCTCCAGATGATCGAGATCGAGGTGAGTGAGGATGAGGCGAGGGAGTGGTTCGCAAGCAACAGGGCGCGGCTCGCCTACCCGGACCGCGTGCGGGCTCGTCACATCTTCCGCTCGACGGTTGGAATGAATGAACAGGAGACCAGCGCCGTGGAAGTGCGGCTTCATGCAATTCTGGGAGACCTCGCAAAAGGATCGGATTTTGGGATGCTGGCCCGCACCCATAGTGAGGATCTGCGGAGCAGGGACGACAACGGCGAGTTGGGGTGGTTACAGTGGGAACGCGTCCCCGAGGACCTGCGGGAAGGGCTCTTTGCCGCCAGGCTGAATAAGCCCGTGTTGCTGCAGAGCGAGATCGGCTGGCATCTGGTAGAGGTGCTGGAGAAAAAGGCGGGGCGGGAGCGGAGTTTCGAGGAAGCACGCGTAGAAGTGCTGGCGGCGCTGGAGACGGTGAAGCGGAGGGACGGGTTGCGCGCCTACCGCAGGCAGCTGCGGGAGCGGGACCACAAATATATTGAAATCTTCTTTGATGTGCTCGAGCGGGGCCTGCAGATGCAGTGAAGGTTTTCCAGACCACAGCAGGCCGGGTCTCCCGGCCATTGTGCTCCGGGGAACCTCATGAACCGGGCGCAGCGGGACCAGTTGCGCGGAACCCCCGGGAAAGAAAGAAAAAAAGGCCGGCGGAAGACGCCGGCCCTTTGATGAGAATTGGCTGGGAGCAACGGGATCTAATTATCGCGGGGCTCTGGCTGCTTCAGGAGGGTCTGAGGATTTTCCCCATCCCATGCGTCGGCCTGGGAGGAGAGAATGTCCTTCTTGGATCCATCGATAACCTTGAAATCCGTCAAGCGCATCCGCATGGCCTTGGTGGATCCGTCAATGGTGACAACGATTACCTTATTGTCCCACGTCTCCGGGTCAAAGTCGGATTTATTCTTGGGATAGCCATCCAGGATGATCGGGCGGCTTCCGGTGCTGCCCTGGCCCTGGTCGTTGATATAGGCCCAGTGGCAGTCTCCCTGTTCCAGGATCTGTTCAGGCTGGATGCGGCCGCCTTCCTTGACCTTGTCATCCGGAGCCCCCTTGGAGGCCACTCCGGAGTTCTTCACCCAGAAGATCTTTTCCGATTCGGTGTCCCCTGAGAGAAACAGCTGGCGGAAGTAGTCATTTGAGTAGGTGGTTCCGGTTCCTCCGGACTGGAAGTTTTCTCCACTTTCGTCGTTGGGATACCAACCGTCATTGTCACTGGCAAAGAGGTCCAGAGCCATCTTTACCTGGCGTGCATTGTTCACGGCGTCTGCGACGGAAGCGCGCTTCAGAGCCTTGAAGATCTGGGGCGTTGCCAACGCGGCCAGTGCGACAATAATCGCAATAACCACCAGAAGCTCCACTAGCGTGAAGCCCTTGCGCCTTCTCCTTGTTGCAATATTCATTTTTGGGTTCAGGTCTACTTGTTTGTTTTTTCGTATATATGCGGCACCAGGATCTGGCGCGGATTTTTATGAGAGGGAGGTAATTCCACGTCTCTTACTTGCACGCTACCTGCCCGGGCCCTTCTTGAACAAGGGGAAAAAGGTCAGGAAGTCTTAAGGGAGCTACCCAAAGAGGTTAACACCTCGGAGCTTGGTTTGTCTGCCCCCAGGATGGCCTCACGTTGCATCATGACGAGGGTTTCAATCCCCTCCCCGGCGAGGCCCAGCATGGCCTCCATCTCGGCTGCGCTGAAGACATCTTCCTCGCCGCTGCCCTGCAGCTCGACAAACTTACCGTCCTCCGTCATGACCACGTTGAAGTCAACCGCGGCATCGCGATCTTCCGGATAGTTGAGATCGAGAATGGGCGTTCCTTCCCACACCCCGGCACTCACGGCGGCGACCAGCTGGGTGAGAGGGAGTTCCGAGAGCCCGCCTGTTCCTATCAGCCCGTTAAGCGCAATGGCAAGGGCCACACAGCCGCCGGTGATTGAAGCGGTGCGGGTGCCTCCGTCCGCCTGCAGGACGTCACAGTCAATCCACACCGTGCGGGACCCAAGTTTTCTCAGATCGGTGACTGCCCGTAATGCGCGCCCGATGAGGCGTTGGATTTCGGAGGAGCGGCCGTCCAGACGACCACGGGAGATGTCGCGTGCTTTTCGGTCGTGGGTGGAGTAGGGAAGCATACTGTATTCGGCGGTGATCCATCCACCGGGAACGCCCTGGGCTTTCATCCAGCGAGGAACATCTTCCTGCACCGTGGCGGCGCAGATGACGCGGGTTTTCCCGAAGCTGACCAGCACGGAACCGGCGGCGTTGGGCGCCACATGGGGCACGAAGGAAACGGGGCGGAGCTGATTGTTTTCGCGGCCGTCGGGGCGTGACATGGCAGAATGGTAGGGAGAGATTGGAGAATGTGGAATTCGCGAGTTACGGAATTTCGCGGAGCGTTGTTCCTGGTCTCGAATTATCAGGTTCCCCAACTCCGGATCTCAGCGTAGGATCTCCTGGTGGGTCAATTGGGGGATGACGTCGAAAAGTGGGCCGCCGATGTGATATTCGGGCGAGCCCGGGGATTTGGGGCGACCGTTGCCCGCATTGTCTTTCGGGCCCTCTCCATCGTGTATGGACTTGCGGTAAGGCTTCGCCTCAAGGCGTATCGCCAGCACTGGAAGGAACAGGTCCAGCTTGGAGCCAAGGTCATCAGCGTAGGCAATCTTACCGTAGGGGGAACCGGGAAGACCCCGGTGGTGGAGCTGCTGGCGCGGTCCCTGCACAAGCGGGGTCGCCGGGTGGCGATCCTGAGCCGAGGCTACAAGAGCCGTAAGCTTGACGAGCTTCAGCAATGGAAGGATCTCGAACCGGCCGAGTGTGAAGCACTTCCCAAGATCGTGAGCGACGGGAGTGAGCTTCGGTTGTCGGCGGTCTACGCGGGGGACGAGCCCTACATGCTCGCCAAGAACCTCGATGGAGTTCGGGTAGTGGTGGATAAGGATCGTGTGAATGGTGGTCGCTTTGCGGTGGGTGAACTCGAGGCCGATACGCTGTTGCTTGATGACGGTCTGCAGTATCTCCCGCTCGATCACGAATATGATCTTGTCCTGGTGGACCAGAACGCACCATTCGGGACTGAGGCTCGTGCCCTTCTTCCGCGAGGCACCCTCCGTGAGCCCCCCCGTAATTTATGCCGAGCCAGCCACATCATGATCACCAAGTGCCGGAATCCCACCGGTGATGAGCTGCTCGGTCTCCTGCGTGAATACAATCCGGTGGCGGAAATCATGCAGGCCACTCATGCACCACAGTATCTGGAGCGCGTCTTCGGAGGCGGCCGCTTGCCGCTCGAAAATCTCGAGGGTAGATATGTGGCTGCAATTAGTGGGATCGCGGTGCCCGAGAGCTTTGAGAATCTCCTCAAGGATCTCGGGGCGCGGGTTGAGTTTCATCGCACATTCACAGATCATCATCCGTTTACCCAGCGAGAGGTGGACCGTTTCATGACCCGGTGTATTGAGCGGGATATTGAATTGATCGTGACTACCGAGAAGGATGCGGTGCGATTTCCGCAACCCACCGAACTCGACGTGGATATCTGCTTTCTACGTATAGAAGTCGAGCTGATCGAGGGACAGGATGTCTGGGACCGCTTCATTGATCAGGTTGTCAAGCCGCGCCAGGTGGAGCCCTCCGAACTGGCGGAGCGGCAGCTTTTACTCAATCCCATAGGTTCTTGAGCCCGGCTCTGCTAGGGACTACGCTTCCCGGACGGCGAGAGCTGTGGTGAGAAGATGCAAGCGACGGAATGGATTGTGCATGACGTTCCCGAGGATGTGAGGACCGGAGAAGGTCTGCCCCACATCCTGCGGGTACTGCTTGCCCAGCGGGGCATCACTGCGGCCGGAGAGCTCGATTCCTTCCTGCGGCCCCGGCTCCGGGACCTGAGCGACCCTTTTGAGTTGCCTGAGATGGAGGCAGCGGTGGAGCGAATCCTACGAGCGGTGGATGAGGGAGAGTCTGTATGCATCTTTGGGGATTACGATGTCGACGGCATCACCTCGGTGACCATCCTGCGAGGCCTGCTGGCCGCTTATGGGCTTGATCCGCAGACGTTCATTCCGGTGCGGGGGGAGGAGGGTTATGGATTGAGCGATGCAGCCCTCGAACGCTGCCTCGCTGACGACGTGAAGCCTTCCCTCCTCGTCACGGTCGATTGCGGTACGGCCTCGGGGGCGCAGATTGAACGCCTGGCCACACAGGGTATTGATGTCATCGTGGTCGACCACCACGAAACCGGGGAGGCGGGGCGCCCCCCGGCAGTCGCGGTGGTCAATCCCAAGCTCGGCGAGGACTACGGTTACTTGTGTTCAGCGGGGGTCGTCTTCAAGCTTGCACATGCCCTCCTGAAGACTCGGCGTCTGGAAAGCGTGGATCTAAGGCAGCTTCTCGACCTCGTGGCAGTAGCAACCATTGCGGATATTGTTCCCCTTGTGGAAGAAAACCGTCTCCTTGTCCGGCATGGCCTCCGCCGACTGCCCGCGACTCCTAATCACGGGCTGCGCGCCCTGATGGAGGTGAGTGGAATGAATGGTCGAGCCAGCAGTGCGGACGTCGGTTTTCGGATAGGACCCCGCATCAACGCCGCGGGGCGGATGGATGCTCCAGAGGATGCGCTGGCTGCCCTTATGACCAATTCGGAGAAGACCGCGGGCAGGCTCGCGGAGCAGTTGGACGCCTACAACCGAAAGAGGCAGAAACACGAACAGGAAATGTATGAGGAGGCTTTGGCACAACTTGCCGAGGGGTTTGATGAGGATAAGGACTCCGTGATCGTGGTGGGTTCACGCCGCTGGCATCCCGGGGTCGTCGGGATCGCGGCCTCGAGGCTTATGCGCTACTACCACAAGCCTGCCTTTGTGATCTCGTTCGATGAAGAGGGGCTGGGAAAGGGGAGTGGGCGGAGCATCGAGGGGGTTTCGCTGGTTGAAGCGATAGATGCCTGCCGGCGGATCCTCCTTGCTGGCGGCGGACATCATATGGCCGCCGGGATCAGTCTCCACGAAGATAAGCTGAGTGAATTCCGGCATGCCTTTTCGGATTTTGTTCTCTCACACACCTCAGCAGAGGCAAGGAAGCCCAGAATCTATATCGATGCCGAAGTTCCGTTCGAGGAACTCTCACTTGATTTTCTGCGGAGCTACGAACTTCTGCAGCCGTTTGGACCCGGCAATCCGCAGCCCGTTTTCATGTCGCGGGAAGTCTGGCTGACTGAATCTCCCCGGCGGCTTAAAAACAGGCATCTCCGCCTGGGTCTGCGGCAGGGGATCCAGGAGCGGGACGCGATGTACTTCGGGGCTGCGGACCGGGATCTGCCCGATCCTCCATGGGACGTGGCCTTTACCATCGACCGGAATGTCTTCCGGGGGCGGGAGTCCCTGCAGATCAGCGTGCGGGAAATCCGGGCAGCGGCGCGATGAGCAGGGGAAAGCAGTCATGAGCCTGTGGCATGCCAGTCAGCTCCTCTCCAGTCTGGAGGCCTTCCCTGGCAAAGACGTGGAGGCCATGAGTGCTGCTGGAATTAATTCTGTGGAGGATCTCCTGGACTGGTTTCCCCGGCGCTATGAGGACCGGAGGCGCTTCGATGCCTTTCCCGCCCACCCTGCCGGTGAGCCGGTATGCCTGCGGGGAGCAGTAGTCGATTCCGCTCGTCGACGCTTGGGTGGACGACGTCAGTTCTATGAAATCGTAGTGGAGGAGGGCGGTGACAATATCCTGTCCAGTGGGAAGGTGACTTGCCGCTGGTTCAATATGCCTTACGTGCATCGAATGGTTGCGGTGGGGCATGAAGTGGTGATCTACGGCAGGCCCAAGGAGCAGGCGGGCCGCCTTCTCATTGACCATCCTGAGTTCGAGGTGGTGCAGGAGGCCGCCGGCCCTTCCATTCATTTGGAACGGATCGTGCCGATCTACCGCAATGTAAGCGGAATCCCTCAGCGCAGGTTGAGGGAGATGACTCATGAAGTCCTTCAAGGAGTGGACCCGGACGAGGTGGTGTCGCCTTACGAGATCGATCCGGGAGTTTCGCGCAGGGAGGCTCTGGGGGCGGTCCACTTTCCTGTCGAGCTGGAGCATGCCGAGGCGGCCCGCCGTTACTTCGCCAAGGAAGAATTCTTTTTCCTGCAGGTCAACGTGCTCAGGCGTCGGCGCCGGCATCTCCAGCATCGAGGAAGGGTGCAGGGCCGCAAGACCGAGCTCTTGAGCGCTTTCTACGAAAGCTTGCCCTTTGACCTGACAGAGGCCCAGAAGCGGAGTGTGCGTGAGGTCGCAGGCGATCTGCGCAGTGAACGCCCCATGAACCGGCTTCTGCAGGGCGACGTGGGATCTGGCAAGACCTTCGTAGCGATGTGCGCAATGCTCCTCGCGGTGGAATCCGGATGCCAGGCCGCCCTGATGGCTCCCACCCAGATCCTGGCTGAGCAGCATTATCTCACCTTCCGCAAGTGGCTGGCTCCACTGGGCCTGCGCCTTTCCCTGGTGACAGGTTCCAAGCGGGAGAGCGACCACCTTGACTTGGCCGGCGACCCCCAGATCGTCATTGGCACCCATGCTCTCCTCTACGACAGCGTTGAGTTCAGTGATCTTGGACTGGTAGTCATCGACGAGCAGCACAAGTTCGGGGTGACTCAGCGGGGGCAGCTCATTCAGCAGGGGATCATGCCGGATGTCCTCGTCATGACTGCCACGCCGATTCCCCGAACCTTGACTCTCACGATTTACGGGGATCTCGATGTATCCGTCCTGGATGAACTTCCGGCGGGTCGCGGCAAGATCGTGACCGGAGTGCGGGTGAAGCCCAAGGTTACGGATGTGACGAGGTTTGTGAAGGAGCAGCTGGGCGAGGGGCGGCAGGTCTATCTCGTCTACCCTCTGGTGGAGGAGAGCGGAGCGGTGAAGGCCGAGTCGGTGACCGGCGAGATCGAGAAGTGGCGAAAACGCTTTCAGGGCCATGAAGTCGGGCTCCTTCACGGGCAGTTGAAGCCAGAGGAGAAGGAGGACGTCATGAACCGATTTCGTGACAATGAGATCCAGGTCCTGGTGGCCACCACGGTTGTTGAAGTGGGCGTGGACGTTCCGAACGCCAACCTGATGGTGATTTACAACGCGGAGCGGTTCGGACTAGCCCAGCTCCACCAGTTACGCGGAAGGATTGGCCGGGGTGAGCACCGGAGTTACTGCATACTCGTCTCCGACGGAAAGAGCGAAGACGGGCTTAGGAAATTACGCGTTCTCGAGGAAACCGGGGATGGCTTTAAGATTGCAGAGCAGGATCTCGTCCTCCGTGGCCCCGGGGAAGTCCTGGGCACGGCGCAGAGCGGATTGAGCGACCTGCGCTTCGCTGAGTTTCTTGCCGATACCGCGCTCGTACGCGAAGCCCGCAGTCTTGCTGAAGAACTGCTGGAGCGAGATCCCGATCTTGAGGACTATCCCGAACTTCGGGAACGAATGCCGGACTAGGAATCTTTTGGGTGGGAGCGGGCGAGAACGGTTAGCGCTCGAGAATCTCCACCTCGTATCCGTCGGGATCGGTCACGAAGGCCATCTTACGCTCTCCCGAGGAGAATTTCTCGCGCCAGCCTCCCGGCCAGATTTCAATCCCGCTTTGCTCCAGTTCGTCGCAGTAGCCGACAATATCGGGCACCCCCACGCAGGTATGCATGAGATCCTCCGGGAACTCGACCTTGAAATCAGGCGAGTAGGTGAGTTCAAGGAAGTGCTCGTTTCCGGGCAGGTGAAGAAAGGCAAGCTGGTTGCCCTGGGGTGATTGCTTGCGCTCGCCAACCTCGAAGCCAAGCTTCTGATAGAAAGCGATGGACGCCTCGGGGTCCGAGACGCGGATCCGGGTATGAAGAAACTTGATCATGGAGGGAGTAGCAGGGAGGGGGCGACGGGAGGCAAGGAAAGAATCAGCGCGTTCGCGGACCCCTCCAATTCGGGCCATCGCCGCAGGCAGGCACTTTCCAAGAGGCGCAGGCCGCGGCCGTCATCCGGCGGAGTAGACCCGGGTAGGCGGGCAGAAGGCCGGGGGTCCCTGGGATTGTCTCTTGCTACCCCACGAAACTGGCATTAGGTAAGGTTCATCGTCTTCCGGTCTTTCAGCCTGACGCTTGCGCTCCGCTATCTTAATCCGATGCGGACCTATTTTTCTCTGATTACCCTGGTGTGCCTGCTGGGGGTCGCAGTGGGAGTAATGGTTCTGATCGTGGTGCTGGCCGTAATGGCGGGATTCGAGCGGGAGGTGAAGAGTCGCCTGCTGGGGTTTTCTCCGCACGTGCAGCTCGAATACATGACAGTGGAAGGGCCGCAGCTCATCTTTGACTGGAGGGAGGTCTCGCAGCAGGTCGAAGCGGTTGAAGGTGTTGAGGAGGCCTACGCCCAGCTGCGTGATTTTACGATCCTCGAAATGTCGGACCTCTTCTATCCGGTGGAGTATCGTGCAATTGACACGAGCAACGAGGGACAGATGCATGGCCTGGAAGAGCTCATCCTTAAGGAAAAGTATGGTGGGACGGCTGACATGGGCCTCGATGACCGGGCGGTTGTTGCGGAGTCAACGGCGAGGCAATTTGGAATTTCGGTGGGAGACCGGATCCTGCTCCACTCGGCGCGCAACCTGCAGCAACTGGCGGAGGCCTGGAAAATCACGGATCGCCCGCTTGTTGCAGTAGAGCATGCCGCCATGCTCGCTCAGCTGCGCAAGGACCTCCGTAACGAGATGACGGTCGAGACAACGAAAGAAGCGTTCGACTTCGCCATTTTGTCCAAGATTTACGATTCTCTTGACGCGATCCGTAACGAGAATATCCGGGGGCATGAGCGGGAGGTTCTCAGCCTTATACTTGAGACCTTCCAGTCCGGGGAACGTAATGAAGGTGGGAACCGCTACCTGTTGCCGCCCGGGTCAGTTGAGAAAGTCCTCGATCAACTGGATGTCCTGGAAGGGATGGACCGTGAGGTTGAAGACGGGCGTCTCCTGAGAGGCATGAGGGAAGTCGCCCTGCCCCGGGAGCTTGAGGTAGTAGGGATTTTCGGGACAAGTCAGCACGTGATGCACCCTGCTGTTTTCGTTCCGCTTTCAATCGGGCAGGAGCTCAAGAACCTGGAGGGAGGTGTGGAGGCGCTTGGCGTCCGGGTCGATGACCCCTACCAGGTCGAGGTTGTGCAGGACCGCCTCAAGGCGCTCCTGGGCGGGGACTGGTCCGTGCGGAGCTGGAAGGACCAGAACCGAGCGTGGGTGGAACTCATAGCAAGGGAGCGGATGATGATGTATTTTGCTCTCTCTTTCATAGTTCTGGTGTCCGCCTTCTGCATCATGGCGGTTATTTTCACCATTACCATAATGAAGAAGCAGGAGGTTGGAGTGATGAAGGCGTTGGGTGCCACCCCCTTTCAGGTGATCAGGGTCTTCACCTTCCAAGGGTCGATCGTTGGCTTCATGGGGGCGGCCCTTGGTGTGGGACTGGGTCTCCTCGTGGTGCGCTTCCGTGATCCGATTTACGGTGTGCTCAAGGGGGTTGGTTTCGATGTTTTCCCGGCTGACTTTCATGGGATCGATGGGTTGCCTGCTCACGTCAATCCCCCGGAAGTAGTCATAGTGGGGGTGGGCGCCTTTATTCTCTGTGCGATTGCGGCGTTTATTCCGGCCTTCCTTACTTCCCGGCGTGATCCTGCCAGCTGTCTTCGCAACTTCTGAGGGGGGGGTATGGAAGTCTGGATCTTCGAGCAGGGAGAGAAACGGGGGCCATACCAGACCTACGAAATCCGCGAAAGGATCGAGAGGGGCGAACTTGGAGGCGAGGAGCAGGCGTGGCACAGAGATCAGGAGGGCTGGGGAATGCTGAGGGAAATGGACGTTTTTCGTTCGGAGTTCGAAAAGGCTCCGAGGCCACTGCCGCAATCGCTGCCACCTCCCCTCCCGCCTCAGCCTTACCCGGTATTGAGACTTCTTGCGCGGTGGTTCGACGTCTGTCTTTACCTGCTTTTTGTCTTCGGTCTGGTCCAGCTCATCGGGTTGAATCTCTACACGGCTCTGGGAGGACCTTTCCGGGCTCTCTACTTCTTGCCCTTCGTATGCCTGGAAGCGGTTTTCATCCACCTTGCCAAGACAACTCCTGGGAAGTTCCTGCTGGGAATCCGGGTGGTGACCCCGGATGAGAGGGCCGTCTCCCTGCAGGTCTCCCTGGTGCGCTCCCTGCGAGCCTTCATCGTCGGGCTTGGCCTGATGTTCGACCCGCTCCTGACGCTGATGTGTCACGTCTTCTGTATCTGGTATCTCGTCCGGTTTCGAGAGGCTCCCTGGGACACCACTGCCAAAACGAGGATCCGCGTGACCGGGCCGCTGCTTTTTCCGGTTCTCCTCTTCATCATGCTCTTCGTTATAATTATTGTGCTACTCTCGCTTGTCATGATGCCCTTCTTTTTCGAGGCCTGGGAGCTCGTCCGCGAGCAGATGGCTGGACTGGGTTGACTGTGCCCGAGGGGGCACCATACCATTTGGCAGCCAACATGCCCGCGACGGTCTACTTCGATCTGGAAACACAGCGCAGCTTCAACGACGTTGGCGGGGCTTCCAATCTCAGTAAAATGGGAGTATCGGTGGGATGTTCCTTTTGTACGGACTCCGGGATCTACCGGGTTTATCCGGAAGAGGAACTGGAGGACCTCGTCCAGCTTCTGGTCAGGGCGGAGTTGGTCGTTGGATACAATCACCTCCACTTCGACTATGGTGTCCTGGAGGGCTATACCGTGTTAGATCTTGGATCGCAGACGGTGAATCTTGATCTCATGGTAGACCTCAAGAACATCATTGGTCGGCGGATCGGGCTGGGACATGTGGCAGCAACAACCCTGGGCGCTGGTAAGACCGCGGTGGGTGTGGATGCCCTGAAGTGGTGGCGGGAACACAGGGCGGTAGTCGGGGATCAGGACAAGGATTCGACCACCACCTACAGCGAACCGCTGATGAAGATCGCGAAATACTGTGCCTACGATGTGAAGGTGACGAAGTGCCTGCACGAGTTCGGTCGGAAGCACGGATACGTCAAATACGACGACGGATCCGGCGTGGAGCAGGAAGTGGCGGTGAACTGGTAAAGAACGCACGCGCGGCCCAGCTCAGTGAATTCAATGATGGGCTGGGTGCGATCAGGCAAGGAATTGCCGAAGCTGGAAGGGAATACTCCCAGCCCCGGACTCTGGGCGAGGACACAGTAGCCAGGCTGCGACAGATCATCGAGGGGTTGCGGGAAGTCCCGGTCAGGGTCAACATCAACGTTGTACTGGTGCAGGAGGAAAAAGGGCCGATCGAGAGCATAGAAAAGACCAGCAGGAAAAAGGCCGCCCAAAAGAAGGGCACGAAAAAGAAGTCCCCTCCCCGGCTGGATATCCATCCCGACGGACAGCAGGGCGATTAACCGGAAGAGGGAGGAATTCCGACCTGCGCCTTCCTCGAGGCGGACAAATCTGCGGGCGAACCCCTGTTATGCTCGCGGGTTGCGTTCCTTGACGACGCAGCGGGTGGACTCGTTGCAGTGGGGGCAGACGAAGGTATTGGTGAAGATGATGTCCCGGGCTACCCTCAGGCGATGGCTGCCAAGGGTGCGTTTGGCGTACCGATGGAACTGGGCTCTGGTCCCTCCCAGCACTGGACCGCGGCAAAGCGGACAGTGGGCAGAGGAGGAAAAGATCTTGTAGATGAGAAAGAGGAGGAGGGTGAAGAAAATCCCACCCAGACCTCCCAGAGCGAGATTCCGCTGGTCAGAGAAGAAAGCGTAACCAAGAACCCCGACCGTAGTCAGAAGCGAAAGCAGGAGAAAAACAAGAATCAAGGCGCCGAGCCTCATCGCACGGACGGAGCGGTGTGACCTGGGGCGATGCATGGCGGGGCGGGATCAGGGACTTGACGGGGGAGAAAATCAGGATGGCTGTTTCCGCCCCGGGGTCCGGGGCGCAGGTCCGGCAATCTTGGAATTACGGAAGATTTCTTCGAGGGCCACGGCTACTGCAGCGGATGAGGATATGTTCACAGCACGACAGCCTGATAGCATTCCCAAATTCGGAGAGGGTCACCCGGGAAGGTTATAGCACGCCCATCATTTTCAGAACCTGAACAAGCACAAAGAGGAACAAGACGAAGAGGGCCCAGATGGAATACTTGGCTGTAGCTTCGATAGTTTTGCGTGTCATGGCGGGGGTCGGCGGTTGATAGCCCGGATGGTCCGTAATTGGCAATGCAAATTCTGCCCGGGCGGCGAACAAGGGGTTGAGCATGAGGACGGATTGAGATTGCATGTCTGGTAATGCCCTATCGGACTGACGATCGTCTGGAATTGGCGCTCCGGGCGTCGAATGAAGGGATCTGGGACTGGGACATCGGAACCGACGAGATTCACTATTCCGGGCGTATCCTGCGGTTCCTAGGTCGGCGCCGGGAAGAGATGCCACATCTTTTCCGAGCGGTAGACCTGATCCACGAGGATGACCGGGAATACTTTGTGGGTGAATTGCGGGAACTCCTGCAGCCTGGTGGCAATGATCTTCTCGCGGTGGAACCTCGACTCCGGGTAAGCAGGGGAGAGGGTGAATGGCACTGGTTCCGTATTCGGGGAGTAGTGGTAAGGGACGAGGAAGGACAGGCTCTTCGGATGGCGGGTTCAATGATCGACATCACTCCCCGGAAGCTGGTGGAGCAGGAACTTCTTGAGGAGCGCCATCTGATGAGGCTGCTCATCGACAATGTTCCCTTGAATATCTATTTCAAGGACCGCGATTCCAAGTTCACCCTCGTGAACCAGTCCATGGCAAAGTGGAACGGCTTCGAGGTCCCGGAGGATTTAATCGGCAAGAACGATCATGATCTTTTCCGGGCAGACCATGCGGACGAAGCCTTGAGGGACGAGCAGAAGATCCTGGATAGTGGCGATCCGATCCTCGGCTACGTGGAGAAGGAGACCACTCCACAGGGAGGGGAAGCCTGGGTGCTGACCACCAAAATGCCACTGGTCGACCGCATCGGCGAGATCGTAGGGACATTCGGAGTTTCCAGTGACGTGACGGAGCTGGTGCGGACCCAGCAGTCGCTCGCGGAGGCTGCTGCTGCCCTGCAACAGCGTAATGACGAGATTGAGGAGGAACTGGCGCTGGCCCGCGAAGTCCAGCAGGCTCTCCTGCCCCACGAATATCCAGTAGTCCCGAGGGGCTGTGTGCGCGGGGGCCGTCTTCAGTTCGGCCATCGCTATATTCCAATCTCGGGTTTGGCCGGAGATTTCTTTGAGGTCTTCCCGGTTGGGGAAAATGCGGCCGGTCTCTTCATCTGTGACGTGATGGGTCACGGCGTGCGCTCGGCTATCATCGTTTCCATGCTCCGGGGCCTCTCGGAGCGGATCCATCAGGTAGCAGACGATCCGGGCGAATTTCTCTCGCAGCTCAACGGTGGTCTGGCGGCCATCCTGCTCAAGGCCGAAATGACCATGTTTGCTACCGCCTTCCTCGCGGTGGTGGACCTCGAGAGGGAAGAGCTAAGATATGCGAGTGCTGGTCACCCGGCTCCCATCGTTCGAGGAGAGGATGGGGCAAGCGTCCTTCCGATGGGAGGACGGGGCAAGGGCGCAGCGCTCGGCCTTTTTCCGGACGCTAATTACGAAACCCATTCGATGAAGCTCGATCAGATTCAGCAGCTCCTTCTCTTTACTGACGGGATCATTGAGGTGGAAAACCATGAGGGAGAAGCCTTTCTCCAGAATCGGCTGGTGCAGGCGGTTTCAGAGGAGAAATGCGAGGGCGTGGATGCTCTTCTCGACCGCGTGCTGGGCCGCGTGCGCTCCTTTGCCGAAAACCAGCGGTTTGATGATGACGTGTGCCTCCTGGCAACGGAGCTGGCCGATCTTCCTACTGGCGGCCGGTAACGAGGGTCCAGTGGCGAGAGGCCACTCCGAAACCCAGCACGTTCGGCCCCTTGGCGAGCATGATGTGGCGATGGCCGTCGGAGTAGAACCACCCGCCATAGGCGGCTGAAAAGCTTCCCTGTCCGGCGGCAATGCATTCACCGGAGGGACCTCCCCGGAAGCCTGACTTGCGTGCCCGGTCTGAAAAGCTGCGCTTTCCGGGAACTGGAGAGGTGTGGGAAAAAAAGCCAAGGCGGGCCATGTCCGCAGAATGCCCGCTGGCTGAATCACTGAGTTTTTCTTCAAGCTTGAGCGGGCGCAGCCCGAGGACGGCACGTTCATAGCTGATGAGCCTGGCAAAGTTCTTCTGCGCAGCGCTGGCCCAAGCAGCTGAATCATTGTGCTGGTTCGCCGAGGACAGCCTGGCCACCTCAGCCCGCATGGACCCAAGGACCCGCGCGGCCTTCATGTAGGAGCTGCCATCAAAGCTCTCCTCAAGCGCATCCTCGCGCCGCTCCGCGTCGCTGATCTCATCAGCCTGTTCCTTGGTCTGCCCCTCGAAGCGGGCGAGCTGGTCGTGGATCTCTACCAGGGCATCGGTAACGGAATCGATCTGCTTGTCGATGGTCGAGGTGTCAGCCTGAGAAAGTTTGCTGGCCTTGGTATAGAGACTGTTCATTCGGTCCCATTCATTGCGCAGCTTGTCAATCTCCTGTCTATTTTTCTGCCAGTCCCTCATCATCAGGGGGTAGACCCTTTCGCGTTCCTGCCGCAGTTCATCAACGACCTCAACCAACTCGCTGTAAGGATTTCCCCCGCGGTTTCGTCCACTCAGAACATCGGCGAGGCGCCGTTCGTGATACTGCCGTGCCTTTTGAAGAGCCCTGCGAAAGGAGGGGATGGCCTCCTTGCCAAGGAGGTGCACGCTCCGGTAGGCGGCGTGGCGACGCTGCGGTTGGCTCGACTGCATCCATTGCAGGGCCTTGAGGACAACCTGCTTGGAGGGCGGCGCAGGGGCGTCAGCCTCCTCGGCGGAGAGGGCTGAGGGAAGCAGAATCGCGGGAACCAGGGCAATGCGTATGTTCATTTCACGCGGGGGAGGTGGCAGGATGCTTCAAAAACTAAGTCTATGCACGAGGATTTTCGATTCTTGACGTGGAAGGCGCAGGCCGTTTCCTTCCCGCCATGTTGCGGCAGGTCCTTATTTCAAAGCTTCATCGGGCCATGGTCAGTGAGGCGTCAGTCGAGTATGAGGGTAGTATCGAGATACCTGGAGATCTGGTTGAAGATGCTCGGTTATGGTCGGGGGAGAAAGTTCTCGTGGCATCCATCACGTCGGGTGCCCGTCTGGAGACCTATGTGCAGGTCGGGGAGCCCGGCACGGGAAGGATAATTATTAATGGAGGAGCGGCTCACCTGATAGGCAAAGGTGAGAGGGTTACCATCATGGCTTTCGGACAGAGCGAGGAAAAGGTGGTCGCACGCAAACTCCTGCTCGATGAGTACAACACGGTCGTCAGGGCGAGCGGGTGACAGGTGGGGTTTCCCGGCTCCGAAGCGAACGCATTCGAAAAACGAAACTCGTTTTCTGTGGCGGTGGATTATTGCCCATGCCTGCGCTCAACCGGGAGGGCGAGCGTTTTTTTCGAGGAGCTTACCATCGGCGGGTCCGGGTTCGATTCTCCGGAGGGGGTGGACCAATGCACGAGCTCGGAGCGCTGCTTAACACGGACTTTCTGCTCGCCGTAATAGACGATCTCTTCCCTGACCACCCCTACTTGTTCCGCGAACCACACGGTGCGCTTGAGATAGTTGATCTGATCCGATCCAGTATTCGGGTCGGAGGAGATCTTTTTGCTGGTGATCTGGATACGGCAGGCTTGGAAGGTCCCGGCTGGAACAGTTATCTGATCTCTTTCGATGACACGGAAAAGAAAGGGGTTTTCCGCGTTAGCTCCTACGCTCTCCCAGGTCTCCCCGGGTTGCATGCCGGAGGTTGCGATAGGAACACCCTCGGGAAGGAGTTTGACGTCTTCATCCTTAACGTCAGCGGGGATCCATCCCCAGCTCAGAAGACCTTCCGGACCGGTCTGGTAGAGCTCTTCTCCCAGCTTCTTTCCATCTTCAGAAATCGCGATGCCAGTCAATGACCTGCCCGTGTGTTCAAATACGCGAGTGCCGGTGCAGGTGCGCACCTGCTCGAAGGTTATGAGGTGGGCATTGTCGGTCCGTTGGGGGCGCCGGGCAGCATCGGACTTGGAAAGGCGCAGCTCGACCGGGATCTCCTTTTGGACCCTGTATTTCCATACCTCGCCACGTCGGGGAGAAAAGCAGGCGGCTTCTGCCTCCCCGGGCACTCCGGGGGAGTTCACCTCTTCGCCTGGTCCTCCACAACCCGCAAGAATCCACAGGCCGCCAGCGGTAAGGTAAATGGTGGTGAGAGGCCGAATCATGAGACACGAGGGGGAAGAGAGACGACAATCGGCCCACCGCCACTCCAAGCCGCTCCGAGCCGGTGGCGCCAGAGGGTTTCCGGGAAGTAGAGATTGTTGGGGCGACGTTTGAGCAGATAGATGAGGGCAACCACCCCGACCGCGACAAGGGCGAGCACGGTAGCCATGACGGCCCGGAAAATCATCGACTGGCGACTCTCCGCCCTGCTGCGCTGCTGTTGCTCGAAGAAAGAAGCGATTCGCTCCTGCTCATAGGTGGAGCGATTTTTCATAAAAACGATTTCTTCAGCAAGTTCCAGAGCGAGTGCTTCCACCCGGCCGCGGACGTTACGCTCCTTCATTGCCCGCGAAAGGGCGCTGTAGAGGGCCAGGCCGGTCTCTTCCTCTTCGGGGCGATCGTGAGCCCTTCCCCCAAAGGCTGTTGCGGGTTGGAGCAGGGACCCTGGCACGTGCAGGACGACGACCCAGTCATCCTCGCGGGACCATGTTTCCCCAATGCGTCGGGCCAGCTCTTCGAGAGAGACGCCAGGGGGGCAACCCCGATCCCAGAGAATGACAAGAACATCGAGATCATGGCTCGTCCGGTAGCGGCTGAGTTCTGTCTCCAGACGGTTCTTACGTGCGTCTCCAAGCCAGTTGCCGGTATCGAGAACGTGTCCAGGAGGACGGCCGGGAAAGTCAATGGACTGCCCAGCGGTGGGCAGTGGCAGGAGAAGAAGAGCCAGAAAAGAGAGCAGGTTCCTGAGACTCATAATCGGATCAGGAGGTGCGGATGGTAGCCTGAGGTTTTACGGGCGGGCTCCTCGTTTCGGCCGCGGATGCTCTGGTCGGCAGAGCAGCGGCGTCCGCGAGAACGGGGGGATTGGTCAATCCTTGCCGGGTGGAGAGGTGCTGGCTGTATTCGTGTTCAATTTCTCTCGCTGCACCTTGCACCGATGGGAGGGATGCTGAGGAGCGTGGGTGGGGAATACGCAGACGAAGTTGTTCCGCCTCATGCCAAGCGGCAGTCAGGAGAACACGAGCATCAACGAGGAAGCCGTTGAGCCCTTCCTTCCACTGCTCATCGCTGAGGCAGGCCGCCAGTTCCTGGAGAGCCGCTTCCCAGAGCTCCAGCTTGAGGAACGGTTCAAGGGCGTAACCGCTTGTCATGGTGAGCTGCCCGGAGGTTCGGTCGCCGACCACGAGGAGTTGCCACGCGCGTTGACTGTCAGTGTCCGGAGCGGTGTTGTGCATCCAGAAAGCGAAGTTCTCGAGCGAGACATCTGGCTGGAGCCACACGAAGCAAAATGAGATGTCAACCTGGGGAACTCTCCGTCGAAGCCTGCGATAGGCCTTCTGCAGTCTTCGTGACGTCCCGGGGGGAAGAAGGCCGGAGGGATCGATCAGCAGTTGGAGAGGCGGAGCGGAAAAAGGAAAGGCCAAGCTGCACTTTTGCAGGGAGAACGTGCACGTGGGGCAACTCGCCGCCTGGTCTCTCAGCTCCTTCTTGCAATGGGGACAGAACATTCCGCCGTCGCTGAAGCTTTCGACGGAGTATTTCCGCGGGCTCGTGCTGGGGCTTGTTTCGAACACCGTCTTGATCAGGCAGAAGTTCCTCTAATGAAGACTTATATTAACCCCAGGTAAAGGTCCTACCTTCTTTTTGGTCAAAACCCCGGTTTTTTCAGACCCCGCGAACCCGTTCCGCTCCCGGGAACTAGATTGGGGCACGGTTCCTTTGCGGCCGAAGGGAATATCCAGTCTCGTCAGGGTCCGTTCTGGGCGGCTGGAAACATTCCAGAGGGAAGGGCCTTGGCCTCGTCAGGCTGGGGGCCGGGGGTCCACCGGAGGATCTCGGCAGGGAGAGCGTGGTCTGTGGTGAGATCACCTCGCGGGCTCTTCCCTTCATCTCTCTAATTGCTATATAGCTGATTTTTAATGACTTAAGCATTACAAGGCAGGGGGGTTGGAACTTGCTTTACAAGCCACGGAAGCGCCACCATAGTCCCGCCCCCCTCGTAATCTGGCTGGTATGACCATTATCATCAACCTACTGCTCGTGGCCTTTGTGGTGGTGAGCCTCCTGCTTATCCTCGTCGTGCTTATGCAGCGTCCCAAGCAGGAGGGCTTGGGTGCAGCTTTTGGATCGGGAATGACGGATCAGATGTTCGGAGCGCAGACCACCAGTGTCCTCCAAAAGGGCACGGCCTACTTTGCGACGGCATTTTTGCTCCTTGCCCTTGTTCTCTCAATCCTGATCGCCAAGCGCAACTATGAGAAGGGTCTCGACGAGGTATCAACTTCGGAGACCCAACCAGCGGCCACCTCTGAAGAGCCCGCAGGAGGAGCCGAGACCGGCGAAACCGCCCCTGTTGAACCTAGTGATGCTTTGAAGAGGCTTGCAGGGTCCTCCTCTCAACCCGCCCCATCTCCAGAGCCAGAGCCCGCCCCGTCTCCAGAGCCAGCGCCGGCCCCATCTCCAGAGCCCGCCCCGTCTCCAGAGCCAGCGCCGGCCCCATCTCCAGAGCCCGCACCGTCTCCAGAGCCAACTCCTGAGCAGCCCTAGGGCAAGTTCGCCGCAGGATGCTTTTCTGCGCGCCGATCCCGGCGGGGGACCTGTAAGAGTGATCGATAGTTCTCAACAACCGGCCTGGGCTTCGCCGGACGTCTACCCGGAGAAACCGGATTCATCTCCCTTCGGCGCACTCTCCCGGCAGGGCCGCAGGAGCGAGTTTGAGACCTCGGATGCACTCAGTGCCCATGTGAGAAGCAGCCGAGACAGCGTGGAGGCAGTCTGGACGCCAGAGAGCGACCGAATGCAACCTCCGGAAGCGGTTAGCGATCTCCTGGAGCCCCTGCGTGAGCGATTCCTCGATCTCGCCGAGGCAGATTCCTCGGACGCCAGACGCACGACAGGGATCTTTGCAGTGCTCCTAGTGTGGGCCCTATACGCCAACGTGGCTAACCGGACCATGCCGACCGAGTCGGTCGAGGTGGGCCTGGCCGCAATTCTTCTCGTGCTCATGGGTCTCGTCCCCTACTACGACGCGCAGAGAAACCGGCGGTCAGCACGGGAATTGGACCCGGCCCGTCTGAAGGGGGAGGAACAGGAGGCGCGCTTTGAGAGATGGCTTGGGCAGCAACGGAGAATCTTCACCTACGGCCTGATTTCTTTCCTTGTCGTAACGGGCGCGGTGCAGATCTGGGTGGAGGTCGAGGCCTCTGCCGGGGCCGCAGGGCTGGACAAGGAGCGCTACCGGGCCGGGGAGATTTACCGCTTGTTCACGGCTCCTTTTTTGCATGGCCACGCCTTGCACTGGGTTCTCAATGTAGCTGGTTTGTGGTACATCGGCCGGCGGGTAGAAGCCTTGGCGAGTTGGCCGCATCTTGTGATGGTTTTTTTAGCTGCAATGTTGGCAGGAGGCGTAACCAGTGCGCAGTTCATGCCAGAGCACTCTTCCTTGGGAGCTTCGGGAGGCCTGATGGGCTTGCTGGGATTCCTCCTCGTATTTGAAACGCTTCATGCGCGTCTGGTGCCGCATCCCACTCGGCGTCGCCTCGGGGCTGCTCTGCTGGTCACGTTTGTAATCGGGGTGGTCGGTTACCGATTTATCGATAACTATGCACACGCCGGGGGGCTAGTAGCAGGCATGATCTATGGAGGGATTGTTTTTCCCAGATCGCGTTCGGTCCGTCGACCGCGGGCAAACAGGGTGGACTTTTTCCTTGGAGGAGCAGCCCTCGTCGTCCTGACGGGTTCCGCCTCAGTGGCGGTCCTGCTTATGCTGGCGTCCTGATATCGGGCTTCCCGAAGTTCTGACCGGGATTCCTGGGTCAGCCCCGCTCCGGATCGCCCGGGAATCGCTTCACCATGAGTTGCACAATGTCACCGGTCGGCCGGTTTTCCGGGATCGGGCAGAAGAGGTGAACGGGCAGCATACTAACGGGGACCGTTTTCTCGATTTCACCAGTGCTTTGGCAGAGGCAGGGTCAGGTCTAAACCCACCCGGACTAATGGGGGTCCTGAGGCGAGAGGCGTCCCGTCTTCGCCATGGAATGGGAGACGTGCACCCTGCCGCCCTGATGGTGGAGTAGAGCAACCAGCTTTCCGCCCTGACTTATGAGCGGTGGGGACAGCCTTCAAAACAGGGCACCTGAGAACCGGGCGCCGAGGGGTTTTCGCCTTCCAGAGCGGACACCATGGGCTGGGCGCCGAAGCTGCTTCGCAGGCTATTCAGAAAGTTCCGCGATCCCCAGGAGAGGCCAGCCCGAAGGGGAATTGACAACTTTCCTAAGCTACCGCGGTAGTCCCGACGGGTTTCAGCTGCTGCGAACCCTCCTCGAAAAGATGGATGGAGGAGAGGTCAGCGCGTTGGCAGTGGAGCCTGTTCAGAGCCGCGGTGGCGCTGTCGTTCCTCTGGCCGGTTTCAGCTGATCGGGACCGCTTTTTTGCCTGTGAACATGAGACCGTCATTCCACATCTTCCCTGCCTCAGCAAGGCCTTGAGTAGCGATTTCTCCAGCTCGGCGTGCGTGGGCAACGCCGTAGTAGTGGACGCCTGGGGGCAGACGGGGGGAGGGAACCCTGCATACCAGCACCTTCCTCGGACACCAAGCCGGCTGGCCGATGGCCTTGCGGGTGCTCAGCATGCCTCGGACAAGGGAATAGTCGGGAGAGGCGGCATGGGTGTGGCCGGGCATCTGCCAGAACGCATCCGTGCGGCTCAGCTCCCGGGACCCTGCAGGGCCTTCAGTTTAAGAATGAAACTCCAGCTGCCGAGCTCATGAAGCATGTCCCACAGAAAGGATTCTTCCTGTTGCCGGCCGGCCAGCGGGTGAATTGCCAAGCCTGGTTCCTTCTTTTGCGATTACAGAAATCGAGATGGAACCATGTGCGGTAGCACGGAAGAGCGTCCACAGGCTCAGCTAGGAGTAGCGGAGATCCTTGGACGGATCGGTTTCGAAACTGAAGTCTTCCTGTGCGTCGGTGTTGGGTTCGATCACGTCCCGTAGAAAGCGCAGGTAGACGACGTCCTCCTGCACCATGCCCAACTTGTCGAGGCTCTCGACCCCGAAAGAAACAAAGAATGACCATCGAGAGGACTGGTCCACGTTGCGGCCAGAGTCGACGCGCAGAATTTCAGGAATCTTCAAAAGGATACTGCGAGTGCTGCGGACCATCTCCTCGAGTCGTTTATCATCCACATCTCTGCGGAGTTCGTAGAGGAGAATATGCTCGATCATTTCAAGCCTTCCAGTTCAAGGCACCTTTCTTCAGGACGTAGAGGTAGGCCACTGCCAGGACCGAGACAAAACAGGCCATGGATAGCAGTGCCATCGCGTTGGTGGTAATCAGTTCCTTGAATTGCACCGCCCAGGGATACATGAAGACAACTTCGATATCAAAAATCACGAAGAGCATGGCGACGAGGTAGAATTTGACGCTGAAGCGAGGGGCGCCCTCGCCGACAGGCAGCATACCGCACTCGTAAGGGTCATCCTTGACGCCGGCGCGGCGGCCGAGCTTCCCAAAAACCACGCTCGCCGTCAGCATGGCCGCTGCAAATCCGATTGCGATCAGGATCTGCATCAGAACAGGAAGATAATCGGAAAGCATGGCTGACGGGAAAAAACAAACCTGCGCCGGGAGACGGCGCAGGTTTTAAAGGGGAGGGTGCCGGGATCGCCAGCACGAATTCGGTGATTTTATGAGCTCACGCCTGTTGCTGGGCCGCAATATTGTCGCTGTGAGCTTCCTCGATCCGCTCCAAACCCTTGTATTCCTTCCCGCTCTTCTCAACGAGACCACGGGTGACAAGATTTTGCAGTTTTTCGTAGGCGCGAAGGCGGAGCATTTCTTCTCCGCCGCTCACGGCGTTGCGCTCCTTCAGCCGATCGTAGACGAGCTCAAAAAGGTCGTTAAACCCGAAGAACTTGTCGTCTGCGCCGAGCACGTTCACCAGTTCATCGGTGACGTGATCAGGAAGTCGACGTGAGAAGCGAGTTCTTTTCGTGGTAGCCATAGCGAGTTCAGGGTAGCAGCAATTTGGAACAAATGCGACCCCAAAAAGGGATCAGTTCATATTTTTTTCACATTCTCCACAAGTAAAATGTTCCAAAAGCTTAAAAGTTAATCCATTTAGTGACATCGCGCAAAGAGAATTGTGACTTGGACAGCGGAGATGTTTTCATTAAGCCTTCCGAAATGATCGCGCGCTTGCGAGGCGAGGTGGTTGAAGCCCTTCCTAACCGGCTGGTGGTGGATGCAGGTGGGGTTGGGTATCAGGTATTCATCCCGGTCTCATCCTTTGACCAGCTCAATCCCAGGGAGGGAATGGAAATTACCCTGCTGACCCATCTCCACGTTCGGGAAAACGCGCAAACGCTCTATGGGTTTTCTACCTCCGAGGAACGGGACATTTTTCTCCTTCTGGTGGATCGGGTCGGAGGGATAGGCCCGGCAACCGCAATGGCAGTGCTGAGCGGGATGCCGGTAGAGCGTTTCAAGCAGGCTGTCGTGGAGAGCGACGTGAAGGGCCTCTCGGCTATTAAGGGCCTCGGGAAAAAGACTGCCGAAAGAATCGTGCTAGAACTCAAGGACAAGGTGGGGATCACCGACACCTGGCAGGCTGGCGCGGGGGACGAAAGCGGGGCGGCGGCCCGGGATGCTGAGCTGGCCCTGCTTGCGCTGGGATTCAAGCAGGTTGACGCCCGAAAGGGGATCAAGGTCGCTCTTGAGAGAAACCGGGAGATAGCGGCAGAGGATCTCATCCGGGAAGTCCTGCGGGGTCTCAGCTGAGAATTCTGGATCCCCCGAGGCAGTTTTTCCAGCGCTTCGCGGCTAGTCGCAGGTTTCCTGTTTGAAATATCGGTCCGACATCGATCACATTGCCCGGGATGGCGGTTGATCTCGAAGAACTGCGGGCCGAAGCGGGGAAGGTTGGGTTTCGAGAAGGGCGCGACTGGCTTTTCTCTCCGGAGCCATTGCGACTTGCGGATTCAGAAGTGGCGCAGCTGCGGCGGTTGGGGCATCCCCTCGCGCGCTTCCAGCAGGGCTGCGACCGCATCTACCGCCGGAGTGTGAAGGGAACTCTGCCGGATTGGATTTCCGAACTCCTCGATGCGGGTAAGCCAGCGTGGCTGGTTGAGGATCAGCGTTCAGAGGACTTGCGAGAGGCTGTGCCCCGGGTAATTCGCCCGGATCTCCTGCTGACAAAAGAGGGGTTTTCGCTCACTGAGCTGGATGCCGTGCCCGGAGGAATGGGAATCACCGGCTGGCTCGCGCAATGTTATGCATCGGCGGGGTTTGAGGTGTTGGGCGGAGGAGAAGGAATGCTGAAAGGATTTCGTTCGCTCCTCCCGAACGGGGGTGAGGTGCTTATTTCCAGGGAGGCAGCGGATTATGAGCCGGAGATGCAATGGCTGCTGTCTTCTCTGAATGCTGGAGCAAAGGAGCCATGGGGCATCAGATCTGCAGAGCGATATGAGGTGCAGGATGCCCGGGGACCGCTCTACCGCTTCTTCGAGCTTTTTGACTGGGAGTCCATTCCGGCGGCCCGTGCGCTGGCCAGGCGGGATGATGTAACTCCTCCCTTCAAACCACATTTTGAAGAAAAACTCTGGTTGGCGCTCCTGTGGTCTCCGGCCTTGCGAAAGGTCTGGGAAACCGAGCTGCGTGGGAATCACTTGCGGCGCATGCAGGATCTGGTTCCCCATGGCTGGGTTGTGGATCCTGCTCCCCTCCCTCCCCATGCGGCCCTCCCCCGGCTCGAGGTGAATGACTGGTCACAGGTGGCTGGATTCAGCCAGAAGCGGCGGCGTCTTGTGCTCAAGATCAGCGGTTTTAGCGAGTTGGCCTGGGGGAGCAGGGGAGTGATCATCGGGCATGACGTGTCCGGGGACGAGTGGAAGCGGGCCCTTGAAAGCGCTTGTCGGAGTTTTGATTCGCAGCCCTGGATCATGCAGGAGTTCAGGGAGGCGCGGGTGGTCAACCAACCTTACTATGACCCGGCAACCGGATCAGTTGAGGTGATGCGGGGACGAGCCCGTCTATGTCCTTATTACTTCCTGGACCCTGAGGGGAAGCCTCTTCTGGGTGGATGCCTCGCCGCAATCGTGCCAGAGGACAAGAAGAAGATCCACGGCATGCGGGATGCAATTCTCACCGTGTGCTCGGCAGAAGGATGAGGATTACCTGAGCCGCCTCCGAATTGTATCAGCGGTCCCCAGTCACCGGCAAACACTGGCCGAGGGCTCTTACTTGACCAACCCGGCTTTCCTCAGAGTGGCGTAGGCGCCTTTCTTATTGATGGTCTTGAATGCCTTACAGCTGGCCTTGACCTTCACGTAGCGCCCTAGCTCGGGCACCCAGATCCGTTTCGTCTTGAGGTTGGGGCTGACCCTGCGTTTTACCGTCTTGGTCACGTGACGGCCGATTCCACCCTTCTTCTTGGCCAATCCAGAACGGTGGATTTTGCGGCCCATGCGGGGGCGGGAACCTCTAATGCTGCAGACTCGTGACATCGCTCAAAGGGGGCTGGGTTGCGGGGCGGGGAGAAAAGCGGCGATCCTACGCCCGGTCAAGGAATTTCGAGGCGCCCGGGCTTGTAAAGGGTGGGAAACCAGCGGATTTCCTGGTCAGGGACGGCCTTCCCAGCCGCCGAGGTCCTTGCCAAGGACCCGCACGCTAAGGTGCCAGGCTCCGTTTTCCATGATCTGGTAATCGAGTTCAACGCTGGGATCGAGTTCCGGCAGGGAGGGAAGGTAAGTAGGCAGGAGGTCGGATAGAAGGAAAGGACACCGTCCCAGTTCTGCTCGATATCGGGTGAGGGCAACCGCAAGTCGGGTGCCGTGGAGCATGGAGTCTGCGGTAAAGAGGGGCCGGGCGAGGCTGCTGCCCATGCGGGTGGACACTAAGGCCTCGTGCCCCAGGGGGGCGATAAAGTGTTCCCAGCCGTCGGCAAGGCGGAGACTAAGGGCGGAATGCCAGCGCTCGACGTCGGCGAGGCGGGCCCCCGTCCCAAGGAATAGTTCCTGCTGGTCTTTGCAAAGCGCAAGGCGGCTGGCATCCATCCAGCGCCGGTTGAGAAGGTGACGAATAACACCGCCTCTGCTGCCAGGATCGGAATGGGGGAAAATTTCGGCCCTTTGCGAGGCTTCCACCGTCGCGAAAAAATCGAGAATGAGGGCCCGCTCGAAGCGCAGGCCGGCGAGGTAATTGGCAGGCAGAGCAGGTGCCTGCTCAAGGAGGGCTGCGATCTCCCTGAGCTCAGACGGTCCGAAAAATTTATCTGTGAGGCCTGCGCGAATTTCATCGAGGATGGAAGAGAGCAGGCCCGTTTGCAGGAGTTGGCAGAGAAGCAGAGGCACTCGATCGTAGGAGCGTGCAAGGTGCATGGCGGTCGCGAGGTCCTGTTGACTACCTTTCGCTTCTCCCAGTGCCCGTCTTATGGCAGCCCGGGCGAGGAAAGCCTTGCCGAGATTCGAGTAGGCGGCGAAGTGGGGCAGTTCCTCGTCAAGGAAGAGGCGTGCCCAGTCGACCTCGAAGGCCAGGAGGGTGCGCTCGCGGACGGCCTGCCCGTAGCGGTCAAGGACTGCTCCCCAATCCTTGAAGGCCTTTCCGAGGTGAGCGCGAAAGTCCGCCGGGGCGCAGGGCTCTAGCCCGAAACTAGCAAAGATATTCGTTACGTTGCCCTCGCTGAGATCTCTGAGGTAGCGCAGGTAGGCCTGTTCGTTCCACCCCGGCAGATCACCTGGAAGGGACTGGCGCCAATCGAGGTCCGGGTCCTGCCGCTCGAGAAAACTCGCGAGCGCTGGGTGGAGAGCAACATTTTCTGAATCGGGAAGGGGTGGGGGCAGAAGGTGCTGAAGCTCAAAACTCTCACCGTGAGATCTCCACCTGGCGAGGAATTCTTCCCACGCGGCGGTGGTCTTCTCTTCGATGGAGAAGACGACTAGAAAAGGGGTCATGATGAGAGCGAGAAACGCTACCGGTAGGGCCCACCTCCTCCAGCTGCCTCGCTGTTTTGCCGCTTTTTTCTTGCTCGCCATTTTGATTCGGGATTCCCCGGTCGTTGTTCCTCGATGAGCGGATACGGCTGGTAGTAGCAATTAGAATGTTCTCCCGCTACTTCTATGTGGGGAGGGCCTGGAGTCCCGGTTCAGGTGCAGGAATCCGGCGGGCGAGGGACAGGAGACATGGATTTTTCCGTGGGCAGGGCGGCTGGATCTTCTAGCCTCCGTGCATGGCGACAACGAAGGTGGCATGGATCACGGGTTCCTCGCGGGGTTTAGGAAGGGCTTTGGTGCGGGGTTTAGCGGCACGGGGTTGGCGAGTGGCTGGATGTGCGCGGAATCCGGGCGGGCTGGAGGCCGTGGCCGCGGAACTGGGTCCCGGGCATTTTTTTGCCTCGGTTGACGTAGTGGAGGAAGATGAGGTGCAGGCCTTCTGTCAGGCCGCCCGACGCGAAGTAGGGGCTCCTGACCTGCTCCTCAATAATGCGGCCCTTATCAATGAGCCTGCATCCCTCTGGGAGATAAGTGCCGAGGATTTTAACCGGGTTGTTGATGTCAATATCAAGGGCGTAGCCAATATGTTGCGACACGCTATTCCGGTAATGATCGACAACGAAAAGGGAGTCGCGGTTAATTTCAGTTCGGGGTGGGGGCGTTCGACTTCTCCTGAGGTCGCGCCCTATTGTGCTACCAAGTGGGCAATCGAGGGATTGACCCAGGCTCTTGCCCAGGAGCTTCCCGGCGGGGTCGCTGCGGTGGCCTTTAACCCCGGAGTCATCGATACCGATATGTTGCGCCTCGCGTGGGGAGAGGAAGCGTCGGCCTATCCCGGTCCAGAGGAGTGGGCGAGGGTGGCGGTGCCTTTCCTGGAGAAGCTTGGTGTTGGAGATAACGGGGGGGCACTTTCCGTTTAGTTATCTGCGGGCGGTATGCTGAGATCGATGAATCAGACCCCGGAAGCTTTTTGGGAATCGCCATGAATGGAACCTCCATGACCCTCCGTCTTCCGGATCGTTCCCTGTGTTTTCCACGGCGCTCCCTCGTGATGGGGATAGTGAATGTAAATGATGATTCGTTCTCCGGGGACGGGACTCTGGATTTCGACATTGCGGCTGGGATGGCAGCACAGCAGGTGGCGGAGGGGGCTGACATCATCGACGTTGGCGCCGAGAGCGCGCGCACGAACCGCGATGCGATTCCAGTTATGGAAGAATGCGCCCGACTGCGTGGCTTCATGGAGAAATGGCCAGAAGTGGTTGCAAGTTCGAAGCCGCGGGATGAAGAACAGGTTTGGCCTCCGGTGTTGGCCGTCAATACCTGGCGCAGCGAGGTGGTGGCAGAGGCGCTGGAACTTGGGGCGGAATTTATCAACGATATGGGCGGTTTGCCGGATGCGCGTAATGCCCAGTTGTGCGCGAGGCGGGGAGCAGCCCTGCTGATCATGCACACCGCCGGCCCACCGAAGGTAGCCCAGACGGAGCGTCGCTGGGAGGACATCATGTCCGAGCTCGTGGATTTTTTTCGGAGGCGCCTTGCAGTCGCCGAGTCTGCCGGGCTCTCGCGGGACCGGGTGGTCCTTGACCCGGGAATCGATTTCGCCAAGCAGCGGGGGGATAATCTTACGCTTGTTGGCGCTCTTCCAAGACTCGCGTCGCTCGCCTGTCCGATTCTCCTCCCCGTCTCGCGCAAGACTGTTATCGGGGAGGTGCTCGGGATCGAGGATCCTGCAGAACGGGACGCGGGCACGATTGGGTTGCTGGCAGCTGGCATGCAGGCTGGTGGACACATCTTCCGGGTACACAACGTCACGGCGGCATGGCAGGCTGTGAAGGTTTTGACGGCATTAGGGTGAGGGTGTGCGGGGGGCACGTTTCTTTCTTCAGGACCGCAGGGCTGGCTCTGCCGGCGGTTTGGGCAGGTGGCCCCACCAATGAAAGGCTGGCAGCCGGGTGTTGCCCTGACATTGGTCTGGTCCCGCGGGAGGGGCTGAGGCACGATGAGGATGAGAATGGTGGCGGCAGGCAAGATGCTGGAGCTGGGAGCCCAATTTGCCCTCCTTGGAGGGTGGGCGCTGGTCTGCGGGGGGGTGCGCCTGTGGTTCGCCGAGAGGACCAGGAGGCGATTTGTGCTTATGGTCGGCTTGGTCTTTTTCGCCCTCGGGCTGACGGCCCAGAGTCTCCTACAACTCAAGATCGTAGATCTAAATTATCATCCGGGGCGGGAGGCCGGTATGAATCACGTTCCCGGGGTCGTTCATGCGCGGCACGCTTACGCGGACGATGATCCGGAAGCTACCCCGGGGGACCCACGAGGGTGGGAAGGTGGATACTGGTGGGGGCAGCGATTTTTCCTGCTGCTGGGGGCCCTTGCCGCAGGGGTCGGATTCTTATGTGAGGATCGCAGAGGGCGGAAAGAGGTGTGATCATGAGAGTTGAATCGATCATGGCTTCTGCACTCGATCTGGGTTGGCTGTCCAACCTGGAGTGCTTCCTCGAAGTTGTCTTGCTCGCGCTGCTGGCCGCGATGTTCTACTCTGGGCTCTGCTTTTGCCGTCGGGCGAAAAGTGCATGGGCCCTCGTTTTTACCTGGAGTGCACTGGCGAGTTTAATCCTGCACGGGGCGTTGTTTCTCGGGCAAGCTCTCCCGGGGGGAATGCGCTCGGTGGTCCCGGCGCGCGAAACCCTCGCAGAAGGACCGAGGGCGGAATCGTGGATCTTCCTTCATGAGTTTGGCGAGTTACTGGCGGGAGCCAGTATTCTTTTCGCGGGAATCGCTCTGATTTATCTGGGGCGGCAGGCTGGCAGAGTGGCTCGGCCGTGACCGCACCCGATAAGGGAGGGGGAGCCTGGGAGCAGAACCCGCGTCCGGGCCCGGGAAATTCCGGGGGTTCGATCACGAGTGATTCCCTAGAGCAAATCCTGCTGTTTTACCGAGGATTCCTCATCCGTCTGGGACGAGAAATCTTCCTCCTGGAAGGGGGCGAGGGGCGTCACGAGATTGGCCGGAAGAGGGAATTGACGATCGTAGACACCGGGGCCGAGTTCGCTGGCGGTACGGTAAGCGGCGCGCAGCATCTCAAACTTGGCATCCAGATTGTCGACGTAGTGAAGCACGAAGGCTTCCGGGGTGCGTGGGAGGGTAGGAGATCCGAATGCAAGTTCGCCGTGGTGACTCAGGATGAGGTGGAGAAGGTGCAGACGCACCTGGTCGTTAGATGGTGTAAGCTCGCTCCACGCTTCCGCCTGCTCGGTTCCCATAAGTTCCTGCCAGAGGTTGTTGACCACTTGGAGCCCCAGTGGGATGTGGCCCATCATTTCGCCGAGGAGGCTCACGTCCTGGGCGAAGCCGGTCTCCGGGTAGTTGTTCTCCCACAATTTGCCGCAGTCGTGGAAGAGGACGCCGATAAGAAGAAGGTCCCGGTTGAGATCCGGGTAGACGGAACATATCGCTGCCGCGCAACGCATCATCTGGGACACGTGCTCAACGAGGCCGCCCCGGCGCGCGTGGTGGTTTCGCCGGGCGGCGGCGGCGCGGCGGAAAATTTTCTCGTGCTTGAACAGGAACTTGCGGGCGAGGGCCTGCAGCCGGGGATCGCCGACGGTGTTACAGGTCTCAACGATGTGTTCCCAGTCTGCCCGCTGCTTGGTCCGGGTTTCCGGATCCCCGGCCAGGAATTCTTCGACTTCGTGGTCTTCGAGTTTGCGGACCCTCCAGTTTTCGCTGTCGATACCGTAGCGATTCTGGGTCCATTGGCCCGAAAGGGACAGGAGAGCGCCCACTTCCAGAATGTTTACTTCGGCGAACTGAGGATGGTTGCTCCAAGCTTTCAGCGTGAAACTGGAAGTTGCATCGACAAGAGTGAGCTCGAGGTAGGGATCTCCCTTCCGGGTGGTTTTTTCCTTTCGCTGCTGAAGCTGGGCCGCCAGGACGCCCTCGCTGGGGCTTTCTCCCGCAGCCTGCCTTAGTTCCGCAATGGTAATCGCATCCACGGATCAGTTTTCGGTGGTGGCTGGCCGGTTGTCAGCAGGAAACAGTCGCAACTCAGCTAAGGCGCACCATGTCCTTCACGAATTGACGCCACAGGAAAAACAGGCCGCGAAAAGAATAGCGGAAGCGCCCGTCGCCGGTGAGCCGGATTATTCCCTTTGCCAGATTATGGTCGATCTGCCTGCGCATCTCGCCCTCGATCTCATTGGCAGCTTCCTCAGGGTCGGGTACCCGCAAGTCGTCTTCTGGAATGCGTCTCCGGACGAGAAACTGGTTGTGGTCTCGTAGAATCCGGTGGAAACAGCTGCGTTCGCAGGGAACCTGGTTCCAGTTGATCTCAGGTTCACATTTAAGGGTAGGGGAGAACGGAAAGTTGGTTGTGCGGTAAATTCGCCCCTGTCCGTCCCGTGAGGTGATGCTGATGAAGGCAAAAGCGACCTCTTCCTGTTCGCAGAGGCAGACAATCGCAATGGCGCGCTGCTCGGGGTTCCAGAAGATACGGAAGAACTGTTTCATGCCGGCCCATTCCCACCCACTGTCGGTGGCGTGCTCAAATCCCTCCCTGTCCATGGCAAGCACAGCCTCGGCAGCGTGGGGAAAGAACGAGTCGGAAGGAGTTACGCGGAAGCGGAGCCGGTTTTCCAGCGGCAGGCGGAGGCGCCGGATGCGGGTGAGCAGCTCGATCCAGGGAAGAAAGAACCAGGCACAGACTCCACACAGGCCAGCTGCCACCGACTGATGGAAGATGAAGTAGAGCGCAAAGAAGCTGGCAGTCAGGAAAATGAGTGCACCAAGCTTGCGCACTGCGAAGTGGCGGCAGTTACGCAGGGCGATCGCGAGGACGATCAATCCGGCGACAAGGGCAAGCTGGGAGAACATGGAAAAAGCGCGGGAGGGATGATGACTGGAACTCGAGTGCGCGGGGAAGAGAGACTGATGCACTACGAAGGTGGGCCAGTCCAGCAGGGTTTTTTAGTTGATGTTTGCGCTTTTTGGGCGTCAACCCGCCGGCCGTTCTGGATTCCGGTCGTTCTCCCGGTCTAGGCTGGGCGCATGATCGAGCCTTTCGAGGATCATTGGCCGGAGATACATGAGAGCGCCTTTGTGGCGGGCAGCGCCGATTTGATCGGCCAGGTACGCATCGGGGAAGAAGCAAGCGTGTGGTATAATTGCACCTTGCGAGGGGATATCCACGAGGTCGTGGTGGGCCCCCGCTCCAACGTCCAGGACAATGCGGTTCTGCACGTTGAGAGCAACCGCGGATGTTATCTCGGTGAACTGGTCACGGTGGGCCACGGGGCAATCGTGCACGCCTGTACCGTGAAAGATGAAGTCCTGATTGGAATGGGGTCTACCGTTCTTGACGGTGCGGTTATCGGTGAACGAAGTATCATCGGCGCTAACTCACTGGTGACGTTGAACGCGCAGATTCCCCCGGGCTCCCTGGTGCTTGGATCGCCAGGAAAGGTTGTTCGCCAACTCAGTGCCAAGGAGCAGGCAGGAGTGAAGCTCTGGGCCGAGAAATATGTGGAAAACCGGCGGAAGTTCCTCGCTCGAAAACTGGATCGGCGGTAACGTGACACGGATGTCGGAGCTGGTTCAAGTGGACCCTGTGGCCCTTCTGCCCACTCAGGCGGGCTGCGCGGTCTTCCTGGGAAATAGCGAAAAATCGATTGTTTTTTACATCGAGCCGGCGATTGGGGCGTCGATTAATGACGCTTTGTCGGATCGACAGCCGCCGCGGCCGCTCACTCACGACCTTTTCAATGATGCCCTCCGGGCTTTCGGGGCAGTAGTACAGCGGGTAGTGATCGTGAAAGTCGAGAGTGACGTATTTTTCGCCCGTCTCTTCATTGAGGCTCAGAATGAAATCAGCGAAAAGCTCATCGTGGAGTTAGATGCTCGCCCAAGTGACTCGATCGCGCTCGCGGTACGCCAGCAAGCGCCTATTTACGTCGTGCGGGAGGTGTGGAACGGTCTCAAGGACATGACCAGCGTGCTGGAAGAGTTGCGCGACAAGGGCATGGAGCTGGAGGGCGGAGAGTAGGACGGCATTTCGGCCCGAGGTTCCACTTGCCAGTTGGCCGGAAGGCCGTAGGGTCCCGTCCTAATGCAGTCTACAACCCTCACCCGACCCTCTTACCTCGAGGAAAACATCCTGCAGAATCCTGAGCTGCGCCAGTTTCCTCCCTTCGATGCGGCCCGCCTGCTCTCAACGGTTTTTGCCCCGACAGAGGGCTGCCGGGTTTGTATTCTGGTGGATTTTGAGGAGCCGGAGCCCCTGATCCGCGACTTTACGTTCCTCCGGGAGTCCGGGTTTGAGGTGCAGAAAAATGCCCATCGCTACTTCTATGAGGAGCTGCAAAACGGGGTGATGAGTAAACTCGGGATGAAAGGGGGTGAAATGTTCGCCTACCGCTGTACGAAAGGCTCCAATCTTGATCTCGATGACGAAGTCTGGGATACCGCAGGCAAGCTGCTTTCGCTCGACGGGGACATCTACCCGCAATACGACATCATCCTGTGTGTTTCGACTTTCTCTGCGACCGCACCGCTCACGGCCAAGTGCAAGGAATTTGGATTCAGGGGCGCAACCATGCACGGGATGAATGATATCATCCTGCAGTCTGGGCTCGCAGTAGACTATGACGAAGTATCGGCGGACGCAGAGAGAATGCGTCTGGCCATGACCGGTGCGGACCGGGTTGAAATCGAATTTGGACTCGAGGACGGGCGAATTCTTGAGGCGTCCCTGGATCTCGGGGGACAGGCGGCCCAGAAGTCACATGGCCTCTGCAAGGGACAGAAGCCTGACATTGCCAATCTGCCGGCGGGGGAGGTCTATTTTGTGCCCCAGGATGCCCACGGGCAGTTCCCGATGAAGTACGAGGACGGAACGCTTGGAATTCTGGATGTGGTTAACAGGGATGTCATCAAGTCGACCCTGATCGAGGGGCGGGCTGAAACCATAGCCGGTCATAACCAACGGCTGGCTGATGATCCAATGACTGGCACTCTCGGTGAGCTCGGTTTTGGGACCCAGGTCCTGCCGGTTTCCTACCAGGATATCCAGGATGAGAAGGTGCTCGGGACCTGCCACCTCGCAACTGGCCGGGATGATCATCTTGGCGGCGATATCGTGCCGGACATGTTCAAGAAGCATGAGAACAGCACGCATGACGACATCCTCTTTGCCCCCCACAAGACACCTAACTTCAATCTGAGCCGGGTTCGGATGTTGCGCGGTGGACGCTGGGAGGTGTTGATCGAAGATTTCAGGCCGAGCCAGTATATCATGGATGCGTTGGCAGGCAGATTCGACGAATGAGGCGATACGAGGCTATTGAGTTTTCGAGCCTTCAGGACCTTGAGTGCTGCTGTGGCACCGTGAAGAGGGCCTTCG
>MDTG01005741.1_pt1 | contig 41737 bp, 32 predicted proteins | sample 811421 | NCBI WGS metagenome assembly MDTG01 (sample SAMN05326645, study PRJNA326480) | marine metagenome | isolation source: seawater | place: Pacific Ocean: South East | collected 2011 | reverse complement strand
TTCGGGTCCGCCTTGCGGATCCGCTGGGCGATGTCCCGCTGCAGTTGGAACACCCGCAGGCTCTCCGCGTCGCTCACCGAGATCGACGCAGGGCTCGCGAGGAAGGTCTCGATCATCGCCTCGGCGCGGACCAGCTCGCCCGACGCGGAGAGCTCCACGATTTTCTCGATCACCGCCGAAGCGGTCACCGTCTCCCCGTCGGACGCGTGAGCCGTCACCGTCCGACCGGCGTCGAGCGCCGTGCCGGTGCCGCCCGCCGCGAGTGCCGTGCACGCCGCGAGGCTGGGAACGATCGCGGTCGCCGCGATGAGGCAGAGTCGATCCGTGCTGGTCGCCATCCCGAGTCTCCAGTTTTGTTGCGGCCGGTGCGCCCGCCGCTGCGCGGAGAGGCGGGCCCGACACATGTCTCCGCGAGGGGGTCGCGGAGCTCCTGCTCGCTGTCTGCTTCCCGCCGTGCGGGGCGGGCCATCTCCTGGGCCGCGGCGTCTCAACCGCGGGTTCCTCCCCCCGAACAGACCGTCCGGATCGCCCGTTCAGGGCCCGGGGGGAGGCGGCAGGATACTACTTGTTACGGACCCGGGCAACGCGGGCTGCGACCCGAACGGAAGTTTCTTGCACCGATTCCGAAATTTTCTGCCCGTCTTGAGATCCGAATCCGAGCGGCGCCCGCGCCGCGAGATCACCCGAGCCAGCGTCCCGCGATCACCCCCGCGTGATCCGGCGGGCCCGCGCCCTCCGCTTTCTTGCCGACTTCCGTGAGCGCCTCCCCGAACTGGATCGGGGTGAGCCGGTCCGCCGCCACGATCACCGGGTCCCCGCCCCCGTCGGGGGTCGGGTCCGCCGCCATCAGGCCCGTGGTCGCGTCCATCGCCAGCTCCTCGGCATGCAGCAGGCAGTCCGCGCTCAACAGCACCTCCGCGTACCGGGTCCCGTGCGATCCCTCGTCCCGGACGATGCACCGCCAGTGGGTCAGGCCCAGGTCCAGCCCGTTGTCGTCGCTGTTGCGTGTCGGGTCGATGTTCAGGTCGAGCTGCCACGCGTCACGCAAATCCTCGACGATCTCCTCGGCGCTCAGCAGATCGGGGCGGTCCTCGGGCGTCCACAGCACATTTCGGTGCTCGTGCGCCGCCGCGTCGGCGCCCGCGGGGTCGGGGACCTCCTTGAGATCGAATGCCGCGAGAATCGCCTCGAACCGGGGCTTGAGGTCCGGCTCGCACCGCACCGTGATAATCTTGTGCTCGTCCACGAAGATGTGGCAGAACGGGTCGTCGCTCATCGCCCCGAAGCCCACCATCCCGTCCTCGAAAAAGAAAGGCCGGCACGCGCGCACGCCGTCGATCAGCCATTCAATGCCGAGGGGAACCCGAGCCAGATACGGGTCGATCTCTCGGTACGCGTCGTGCCCGATGAAATCGAGAATCGGGTACACCCGCCCCGGGATCAGCGGGAGCAATTGCCGGTACAACGCGTCGACACGCTCCGCGCTGATGACGATATCGAACACATACCGATCAGGCCAGGGCTCAACGATTTCGTCCCCGAACTGCGGGTCCCCGGGGCCGTCCGCGGGCTCGAACTCGAGGCGGTACCCGGGCTTCGGCTCGATCGCCTCGACCGGGTAGACGCCCAGGGGGAACTTGAACCCGTTCACCTCGATCCGTTCAATCGACGGATCGACCTCGCACCGGATCAGCATCGCTCGGTCCCCACCCCGCACGAAACCCGCATGTCCGCCCGTCCGCCGGCCGGGCACGCCGCGTGCACCCCGAAAGCCTAGCCGCATCCCGGGCGCTCGCGTCGCTTCAAACCCCCGTTCCCGCGTGCGACCCCGCGCCGGGTCTACCGTTCTCCGGATCGATCGGAGCCAGTATGCCTGAAGACACCCGACCCATGATCGTCGCCGCGATCGGCAACACCCGCCTCCGCATGGGCCTCTGGTCCGGGGGGGAGGTCACCGACGCGATCTCGATGCCCCACGCGGAATTCTCGGGTTCGCTCGACCGGATGGGCCCCGCCGCCGCCGACGCGGCTCTCTGCGCCCTCGCGACCGTGGACCGGGAGGCGGAGGAGCGATTCACCGCGTCGTTTCGGAATGCGAACCCCGGCGTCGACATCCTCCGGATCGGGGTGGATCTGCCCATCCCCCTGACGCACAACCTCGAGGACGCCTCCACGCTCGGCCGCGATCGGGCGCTCAGCGCGCTCGCCGCCTACAGCCGAGCCCAGCAGGCGTGCGCCGTCGTCGATGTCGGGACCGCGGTGACCGTCGACTTCGTGGACGGCGAGGGCACCTTCCACGGCGGCCTGATCGCGCCCGGTGTGCGCATGATGCTCGCCGCCCTGCACGAGCACACCGACGCGCTCCCGAAACTCGACCCCGCCGAGCCCGACCCGGCAAAGGGCCCGTTCGGCAAAGACACCGCCCAGGCGATGCAACTGGGCGTCCGCACCGCGGTCGCGGGGCTCGTGCGCACGGGCGTCGAGCGATTCGCCGATCATTACGACGCGTGGCCCCAGGTCATCGCGACGGGCGGGGACGCCGCGATCCTCGAATCCGAGGGCATCATCGAGCACTTCGTGCCCGATCTGCAATTGCTCGGCATCGGGCTGTGCGTCGATCGCGCCGCCGCGAGCGCCCGCGACGGCGCGGACGACTGATGGACGGACTCGTCTACACCCTCGCGACCCCGTCCAACATCGCGTCCGCGATCGGGTGTGTGCAGGTCCGCTCGTCGGACCCGGAGACGATGGACGCGCTGGTGCGCGCGCACGGTCTCATCACGCCGCCCGGCCGACCCGGGCTGCGCGACCTGTTCGGGGCGGACGAGGGGCTCGTCATCCGGTGGGATGCGACCACGCTGGACCTGTTCCCGCACGCAGGGCCCGCAATCATGCGCCGCCTGGTGCGCGCGCTCGAAGCCGCGGGCATCGCGCCCGCGCAGGGCTACGCCTATCCCGAAGCATCCGATGACATCGAGCAGCGCATGCTCGGGGCTCTGGCCTCCGCACCGAGCCCGCTCGCGATCGACCTGCTCCTCGACCAGCCCCGCCGATGGCGCGCGCACACCAAAGGCAATCCGCTCGCGGATCACGCGTCGCTCTCGCATTTGCTCAAGCCGCCCCTCATCGCCGCGGTCGGGGCGCCCAACATCGGCAAATCCACCCTCCTCAACGCCCTCGCGGGCCGTTCCGTGGCGATCGTGGCCGATGAGCCCGGGACCACCCGCGACCATGTCGGCGCGATGCTCGATCTGGGGGGGCTCGTCGTGCGATACCTGGACACCCCGGGTCAGTGGGAGGATGCGGAGGGCACCGACCGCGCCGCGATCGAACTCGCAAACCGCGCCCTTGAGACCGCGGACCTGATTCTCGCGTGCGGCGATCCACGCACCCCCCCGATCACGCCCGTCGAGGGGGAGATGCTCCGCGTGTGCCTGCGAGCCGACCTGGGCGAGCCCTCGTGGACGCCCGATCTTTCGGTGTGCGCACCCGATGGGACGGGGCTCACGGATCTGGCAACGGCGGTCCGCGACCGCCTGGTTCCGCCCTCGGCCCTCGCGGCGCCCTTCCCCTGGGCGTTCTGGGGAGCACACGAGGGGGCGATCTGAAGCCCGGGTCTCGGACGGGCGGCTCCCGCGACGCGGACCCCCTAGAGTTGGAGCCCATTCCGCTATCGCTCCGCGCACAGAGGTCGCTATGGACGAAAGACAAGCCCAGATCAAGGAAGGCGCCGGACTCGAGGAGTCCCGGGTCAATCAGGAGTTCCTCGACTTCCTGAACAGGTGGTCCTTCCCCGTCCTGCTGATCATCGCGATCGTGTCGGGCGGCTATTTCGTCTACAACCAGTGGCAGGCCCGCAAGATCGCCGCGCGGGACCAGGCGTTCGCCGAGCTCGGCAACATGGAGAGCAGCAACGCGCCGAGCGTCTTCAGCCTGACGACGATCGCGGACGAGTACGAGGGTGTCGGGCATGTCAGCGAGCTCGCGCTGCTCCAGGCCGCGAGCATCCATCTCAACGCCGTGCGCACGGGGCTGGACCCCGCGGACCCGGACGCGTCGAACCCCGAGTCGCTGCTGAGCGACGAGGACATCGCGTTCCACCTCGACCAGGCCCGGTCGCTGTACAACCAGGTGCTCGATCGGGTGTCGGGATCGCCCGAGCTCGCGCTGTTCGCGATCAACGCCCGGTTCGGGCTCGCGGCGGTCGCGGAATCTTCCGACGACTTCGATCAGGCCCGCGAGCAGTACGCGCTCGCCGCGTCTCTCGCGACCGACGCGGGGTTTGCGCCGCTCGCCCAGGTTGCCTCTGAGATGGAGGCGACCGCGGGGCAGATCAACCCCCCCGCGCTGCACGAGGAAAGCGATTTCCCGCGTCTGCCCTTTGAGCCCGAGCCGCTCGAGAGCACGATCGAGGTGATCGACGACACGCCCGCCGGGCCCAACGCCCCCGAGGCGGATCCCGGCGATGGGGGCGACGCCCCCACGGGGCAAGAGCCCGCGCTCAGCGACCCGCCCAGCGAGACGCCGAGCGGACCGTCCGAACCTGCCGATCCATCCGACGGATGAGCGAGCAGGACGAGCGCGTCAGCGGATCGTTCCTGCCCGGCGGGGACGGTGCGGAGCGGAACCCGGATGATCCGCCCCTGATCCTTCGGGGCGGGAAGGTCAATCCCGAAGCGATCGAACTCGCCTACCGCCGGGCGGCGGAATCGGGCGAGAGCGACGACTCGATGTTCCGGGTCCGGTTCGAGCTGAGCCGGGACCTGAAGTGCAGGCTCGACAAGTACCTGACGAGCCGCATCGCGTTCATGAGCCGCAACCAGCTCCAGCACCTCATCGGCGAGGGCGGGGTGACGGTGAACGGCGCCGAGGCCCGCCCCGCAACGAAGCTGCGTCAGGGCGACGCGGTCGAGGTCGTCGTCCCGCCCCCCCCTTCGACGGAGGTCGTGCCCCAGGAGATCCCGCTGGATGTCCTCTTCGAGGACGACCACCTGATCGTGCTCAACAAGCAGCCCGACATCATCGTGCACCCGGCGCGGGCCGAGAAGAGCGGCACGCTCATCAACGCGCTCGCGTGGCACTTCAAGCACCACACGGGCGGCGAGCTGAGCCCGGTGGGGGCCGACAAGGCACGCCCGGGCGTCGTTCACCGCCTCGATCGCAACACGACCGGGTGCATCATCTTCGCGAAGACCGAGGAAGCGCACTGGAAGCTCGGGCGTCAGTTCGAGTTCCGCGAGGTGGACAAGCGCTACCTCGCGTTCGTGCAGGGACGCGTCGCGGAGGACGGGTTCGTGATCGACAAGCCCATCGGCCCGCACCCCAGCAAGGAGAAGGGCTACCGCGAGAAGATGGTGATCCGGCACGACGAGCTCGGGAAAAAGAGCGTCACGATCGTGCGCGTGCGGGAGCGGTACCGCCTGCACCACCGAGCGGTCGGGGACCAGGATTTTTCACTCGTCGAACTCGAGCTCAAGACCGGTCGCACCCACCAGATCCGTGTGCACCTCTCCGACGAGGGGCACCCGATCGTGGGCGATGACATGTACGGCGGACGGGCGTTCATCGAGGCGAGCGTGGACGGCGGGGAGGGGGAAACGCTGATCGCCAGGCAGGCGCTGCACGCCGCCCTGCTCGCGTTCCAGCATCCGGTGACCGGAGAGACCATGTCGTTCGCGGCGCCGCTGCCCGAGGACACCAGGGCCCTGCTCGCGCACCTGCGCACAGGGGAGACCGTCGCGCCGGATGTCTCCGGAACGGTTTCCGCTGTTCGGCTGGGCCTCGCGGCGCGAGAGTGATCGTCAGCCCGCGCGCTCCATCGCGCCCAGGATCGTTCGGAAACCGTCGACTCGCGGGTCGTCGGACTCGCACAGATTCACAGCGCGCAGGCACTCGGCGAACAGCATCCTCCCCGACGCGGCGTTCCGCGCGGGGAGCGTCGCGTGCACCACGAGCCCGAAGGCCTGATCTGAGCCCACACGATCGAGCACGATCGCTCGGGCGCGCAGCATGAACGCGTCGAGACGCTCGTGCATCACGCCCAGGGCGGTCGCGTCGTCCGCGACGGTGAGCGGGGGATAGTCCATCGCGGCGCCGGCTTCGAGAAGCAGCAGGCCCGCGCGCTTCGCGTTCCGCAGCGTGCGCTCGGCCTCGCACGCCGCGTCCCCGATCTCGCTCTCGTGGAGCGGCACCGCGGCGGAAGCGAGCAGGCGCCAGCGGTCCAGGTCGATCCCGACCGGTCCGCCCGCGACCGACGGCGGGGTCACGCGGAGGCCGCCCCGGTGGCAGACGCTGGCGAACGACAACGCGAGGCGCCCGGCCCGCGCCGTCCGCGGGTCATCCGCGTCCAGGTGCGCACGGATCGCGTCGCGGCCCGCTCGGGTCCCGCCCAGTGTCTCGACGATCGGGTTCAGCTCGGTGATGTCGAGCACCGCGTTGTAGATCGCGTCGTTGCTGGGCGGGATCGCGTCGGCCCGCGGGTTATCGAGCAGCGCCGCGACGGCGCGCAGGACCGATCCGTGCTGCGCGATCGACTCGGTCGTCGCGGGCCCGACATCCCAGGCGTCGAGCCTGTCGCGGATCTCCCGCGCGCGCGCCGCGAGGGCCGAGAAAGTCGAGCCGTCGAGCCCTCGGGCTCTGCGGAGGTCGTCGAGCTGAGCGGCGGCCTGCTCGGCCAGCGCGCGCGCCAAGGGGCTCGGGGTGTCGCGGGAATCGGTCGCCGTCATGCGGGGCGTCTCCGTCGCGGGGTATCGGACGCTGGTTGGCATCCGGGGTCGGGTCGGGCGTCGTTCGCTCCGCCTTGCATCGGCAGAATCCGCACCCCTCCCAAAGCAACGCAGCGATCGCCCCGATATCGACGCTGTGTTCGAGTTCTGCGAGCGGAGGATCCGATGCCCGGTTCGATCTTTCTGGTGGACGACGAGTTGCATGTTGCGCAGATTCTGGGGCGGAGGCTCGAACGAGAGGGCTACACCGTCGATATCGCGCGTGACGGCGTCGAGGCATTCGAGCGGATCGTCGAAACGCCGCCTGACCTGATCATATCGGACCTCCAGATGCCCAGGCTGGATGGGATCGGGCTCGCGAGCCAGCTCGCGGAGGACCAGCGGACCTCGTCGATCCCGATCATCATGCTCACGAGCCGGGGGCATCGGGCGGACGCGGACACGATCGAGCGCACGAACATCATCCAGCTGGTCGCCAAGCCGTTCAGTTCGCACGAGATGGTCAAGCGCGTCGCGGAGGCGTTGCAGTCGACCGGATCGCCCAGCGGGGATCACCCCCCGGCGGCGGAGGCGGCCTGATGCGCGACAAGCGGAACGACCGGATTCTCGAGAACCTCGCGGAGCTGCGTCGGCGGGGCGCGCTGCTCGGGGTCGAGGTGCGTCCGCTGGATGACCCCGGGACCGATGCGTTCGGCGCGTGCGTAGGCGGGCTGGAGATCAATCCCGAGGGGCTCACGGAGGGCGTGACGCCCGGCGGGCGCGCGTTCGCGGTGTGGGTGCCCAACCGGCGCCGGGAGCACGCGGTGCTGTTCGTTCCCGAAACGAGGCTCTCGGATTCGGAGGCGGAGGGCGCCGTGCGCGCGATCTCGCTGATGGCCCGGGATCTCCTCGCGATCGGCGAGGCGGACCAGACGATGGCGGAGTACTGCGGGTACCTGGGCCAGTCGTACGAGAACATGGCGATGGTGTACCGCCTCGTGCGCTCGCTGGGCGACATCTCGTCGGCGGTGCAGATCGTCGATGAGTCCTTGCGGAACATGGTCGAGACGCTCGAGTGCGCATGGGTCGCGGCGGTGTTCGGGCGCGATACCGACCTGCTGGGCGACCTCGCGGGGCGCGTGTTCACCGCGAACGACCACGAGCCCGAGCGGCGGTACGACCACGAGGCGGTCGAGACGCTCAAGGCGTGGGGGCGGGGGGAGGAGCCCGTCATCGTGACCCCCGAGGAGAACGACGGGCTCGCGGTGGTGATCCAGCCCATCCGGCTGCGCGCGCGCGTCGTCGGGCGTCTGCTCATGGTGGGCAAGAACGACGAGGGCGGGGATGTGTCGAGTTTCGACACGCAGCTGCTCGACGCGGTCGCGGCCTGCATCTCGTCGCTGCTCGAGACGATCAAGCTCTACGCGGAGCAGAACGCGACCTTCATGGGCACGCTGCAGGCGTTGTCCAGTTCGCTAGATGCGAAGGACCGGTACACGCGTGGTCACTCCGAGCGGGTGGCGCTGCTCGCGGGGATGATCGCGCGGGGCGCCGGCTTAGGGGAGGAGGTCGCGGAGCGGTACGAGCTGGCGGGCACGCTGCACGATATCGGGAAGATCGGGGTGCCCGACGCGGTGCTGTGCAAACCCGCGAGGCTGACCGACGAGGAGTTCGCGCTCATCAAGCGTCACCCGCGGATCGGGCACGACATCCTCAAGCCCATCCCGTCGGTCCGCGACCTGCTCCCGGGGGTGCTGCACCACCACGAGCACTGGAGCGGGCGGGGGTATCCCGACGGCCTCAAGGGCGAGGCGATCCATCCGATGGCGCGCGCGCTCGCGATCGCGGACACCTTCGACGCGATGAGCAGTAACCGCGCCTACCGGAGCGCGCGGACGCGGGAAGAAGTGCTCGCGGAGATCCAGCGGTGCGCCGGGACGCAGTTCGACCCCGACCTGGTCCGCGTCTTCCTGTCGCTCGACCTGACGCCCTTCGACGAGCTGCTCGAGAAGCACGGGAGCGAGCGGGTCAACGAGCAGCCCGCGACGGGCGAGGACACCCTCGCGGCGTGAGGCGGGCCTTCGCCTGGTCGGTCGCGGGCGATCGACGCGGCGGGCTCGCGGGCGTGCTGCCCGGGCTCTCACTGCACGATCCACTCCCACGCGTCGGGCTCGATGCAGAAGGCGTTTTCCTTGTTGTAGAGGAGTTCCTCGACCTCGCGGTGGGAGAGTTGCCTGTCAATGAAGACGATGTCGCGGACGGAGCCCATCAGCGGGTCTTCGAACGAATCCCCGTCGTACCAGAGCCCCGCGGTGAGGTTGTGCGTGTTGCCCGAATCGCCCGCGTTGGGGCCCAGCCCGGTGTCGAAGTCTGTGTCTTTGAAGACTTCCTGGCCGTTCAGACAGATGCGGAGGCCCTTGCGTCCGAAGGTGACCGCGATGTGGTGCCACTCATCGAGTGTCACGCTCTTGAGTGCCTCGTCGACGGTTCCGCTCTCGGATTCGAGACGGACCCGGAGCGTGACGCCGGGGTTCGAGATGTACAGACGCAGACTCCCGGGGCCGTCATCGCCACGAATGTCCTTTGCGAGGATCGTCTGGTGATCGAAGAACCGGTCCTCGTCGACATAGAAGTGGCACATGACGGTGCCGTCGTCGAGGAGCAGCGCGGCGTGATGGGGGACGAACGCGACGGTGCCCGTTGTGTCGAAGAGGGGCGCGGGCAGGGCGTCGTACCCGGTCTCGCGGTCCGAGACGAAGGGTGTGGAATACCCTCCGTTGGTGTCGCCCGCGAGGCGTGCGGCGGTGCGTGTGCCGCTCGCGTCGTCGAGGGGCCAGTAGCCCACGGGGTCGAGGGCGAGGACGCGTCCCCGGTATTCGGTGTCGGGGCGGAGCGTCGCGGTGGCGCGGGCGGTGGCGCGGGCGCCGCCCACGGTCGCGGTCGCGGTGATGGTGAACGGGTCGGTGTCGTCGTTGTCGAGGTCGCTGTCGGTCTCGTCGGTGACCGACACGACGACCGTGTGGTCGCCGATCGAGCCGCTCCAGGATTCGTCAACGCCGAATTTGGACCGCCAGTTCTCGGTTTCCGCGATGAGTTGGACGCCGCACTCGATCGCGGACCTGGCAACGACCCGAGCCTCGGCGAGATTCGCGGACAGCGTCTGGCGGTCGGCGGCGGCGCGGCGCATCGCGAGCCCCGCGAGCGAGGCGGATGCCGCAGCGCCCGCGACGATGAGGACCAGGGGATAGATGCCTCCGCGGCGATCGAGGCGTCGGTGGGAACGCGCGCGTGTCATAACCCGAGCTCCTTGAGCAGATCGGTCAGCACGCCGTCCTTGGTGTCGCTCGGGTTGTCGGTGGTGTCACGCAGCAGATCCATCGCGGCGGTCCGGAACATGGTGATGTCCTTCCGGATGCCGCCGGGCCCCATGACGGTGACGGTGATCATCGCGGCGTTGGTGTTGTTGGTACGGAGAGCCTTGGTAAAGGGGTCGAATGGGATCACTCGGGCGGCGCGGTACCAGCCTTCGAAGCCCGGCAGGGGGTCCCCGTTGCGATCGACGGGGGGATAGGAGTCCCACTCCGCGTAGTCGAAGACGGTGGTGTATCCGGCGCGGGAGCCGCCCTGGGTGAGCCCGCCCAGCAGTTCGTCGAGCGTCTCGGTGATGCCGGCGACGAGGCCCGGTTCGTCACCGTTGCAGGGCTGGGCGCCGATCTCGGCGAGCAGGTCGTGGGCGAGCCAGGTCGCCTGGGCCTCGCGCTGGGCGATGAGCCCGCGCTCGGCGGAGGCGCCGACGAGCGCGAAGATCGCGGGCATGAGGGCGCCGACGATGCCCATCGACAGGACGACCTCGAGGAGGCTGAGCCCGCGCGGGTGTTGGGCGGTCGCGTTGCGCGGAGAACGCGGTGTTGTTGTTGCTCGTTTAGCGGACATAGGGCCTCGCGACGAGTTCGAAGGCGGCGCGGTGGATGCGACCGGTCTCCGCCTTGATGACGATGATGAGGTGGGTGCCGGTGCCCATGTTCTGCTCGAGCGTGAAGGCGCACGAAGCGAGCCTGGGGACGAGGCGGGTCGGGTCGGCGTTGTTGAGCGTGCGGAGCAGGGATGTGACCGCGGCCTGGTCGTCCTCGACCTGGTAGGTGACGCGGTCGGGGGTGTCGTCCCCGGTCTGGTCGGGGACGAGCATCGAGACCTTTCCGTTGCTCACGGCGATCTCGCTCGCGAGGGACGCGTCGGTGAGCAGGTGCTCGAAAGCGCGGTCGATCTCGTAGGCGGTCATGCCCGGGTCGTCGGTCGCGGGGATCGCGCGGAGGCTGAGCAGGAAGCCCGACATCAGCGCGGAGGCGATGATCGCGGTGAGCGCGATCGCGACGACCATCTCGACGAGGGTGAAGGCGCGGGGCCTCGGGCGCGGGCGGGCTGTCGAGGTCGCGTCGATCATCGGTAGTTCGACCCCGCTTTGAAGGCCGCGGCGTCCGCGATTGTGCCGGTCCGGATCGAGCCCTCGACGGCGTCGACGATCACGCAGCGGGTCTGGTCGCCCACCTTGAGCGCGAAGACCGCGGAGGTGCTGAAGTTGCCGAACCCGTCGATGTCGAGGGCCGAGGACGCGTCCGCGAAGTCGGTCCGGGTGAGGTCCGCCTCGAATGGTCGGTCGGTCGTGCTGAACAGCGCGATGTACTCGAGCGGGGAGAGCACCGCGGCGTTGAAGTTGTCGGCGCCCGCGTTCAGGCGGACCCGCACCATGGAGGAGCGGGCGCGGGCGGTGCTCGCGGCGTCGCGGATCGCGTCGGCGATGCGCTCGGCGCTGCCCCGCGCCCGGTACGACGCGCCCGCGGAGGCGAACCTGGGGACGGCGATCGCGGCGAGCGTCGCGATGACGACCATGACAACAACAAGCTCGGCGAGGGTGAAGCCTCGCCGAGCCCGTGGAGAATCAGATGGGTGCGCGGTGATCATCCGCGTGCGCTCCGGGAGCGGGATCAGAACTCGTCGTAGGTGGTCGACCCGTCGGAGCTTGTCTCGGTCGAGTTGGCCTTGATGGTGCCGGTCGCCTCGGTGTAGATCCAGCCGATGCCGGCGGCGTCGGCGGCGGCGATGCCGTTCGAGCCCTTGCGCGAGCCCTTGACCTTCAGCGTCGGGATGCTGTGGAGGTAGGGCCCGTAGACATGGGTCGCGTCGGCGGTCGCCTGGGCGTCGCCGTCGGCGTCGGTGTATTGGGTGAGCTGGGCGACGACGGCCGCAGCGGTGGGATAGGTGCCGTCGTGCTCGGCGGCGTAGAGCTCGATCGCGTTACGGAGGGCCGCGAGGTCGGCGATCAGGGCGCTCTCGCCCGCGCCGGAGGCGCCTCGGCTCATGCGCGGGATGGCGATGGCGCCGATGATGCCCAGGATGACGACGACGATGACGAGTTCAACCAGGCTGAACCCGCGACGCTTGATGGCGGTACCGTGACTCATGACTCGTTCTCCAAGTGGGAAAAGAACCGATTTGGAGTCTGGTTCGGCACAATCCGGGGGCGCCATGAGGGGTTGCACGGAAACAAGCAGCGCCGAGATTGAAAACGGCGTTCGGCGAACCGCACAACCGGTTAATCAAGGGCGATGAAGTGGGTCTGGGTTCCTTTTCGGACCGAGACCCCGTCGTCGCGGACCTCGAGGAGTGTGAGCCCGTCGCGCGATTCGCCCGCTCGCAGGGGGTGGCCGTCGATGAGGGCGACGCCGCCCCCGGCGCCGGTCATCACCATCGAGACGCGGTGCGTCGCTACCGGCGGGACCTCGGTCGTCATCCGGTCAGGGCCGGTCGGGCGGTCGGCTTGCGGGGAGATCGCCTCGGCGTCGACGGCGACGCTCATCGAGAGCAGCTCGCCGAACAGACCCGGGCTCGCCTCGCCCGGGGTCACCCCCTCATCGGCGGCGAGCGCATCGAGCAGGCCGTGCAACGCGTCGGGGCCTCCGCTCTCGAGTGATCCCGCGATCGCCTGTGCTTTCTTGACTTCCTGGACGACCGAGCCCAGCTCGGCGACGCCCGCGGCGGCCTTGCTGAGCAGCGTCTGATCGACGAGCAGGGCGATCCCGCCCAGCCCGGCGACCCCCAGGAGCAGTACCTTGCGATTGAGCATCCCCATGCCACGGACGATGCGATTCGTCGGTGGGGTGGGGCAACCCGCTTCGGGGAGAGATCCGCGCGACCGGTCAGTCTGTGAGGGTGATCCACTCTGCGCGGATCTGGGCCTGGACCGCGGCGCTCTGATCCGTGCGGCGGATCTCGATGTTGGTGAGTTCGAGATCGCGGGATGACTGATGGAGCGAGTGCAGGTATCGGACGAACGACGCGAAGTCTCCACGCAGCGACATGTTGATCGGCGTCCGCGCGTACCGATCGTCCCCCGCGGCTTCGCCGGGCAGGATCGAGAGCAGGTCGAGCTCGTCGGCCTGAGCCCGCGCGACCAATTCTGCGAGGCGGGCGTTGAGCTCGCTCCGGTGGCGGAGCTGCACGGGGAGCGAGGCGGCTTCCTCCCGCTGTTGGACGAGGCGTCGTGAGGCGTCCCGCACGGCGTCCATCGCGACGCGGGTTTCCTGCTGGATGGACGCGAGTTCGACGGTCCGCTGCCTCGCGTGCTCCCGCTCCGTGATCACGGGCCCCACGGCGATCACCGCGATGCCGGTGAGCACCGCGAGCGCGATCGCCCCGCCGGCCGCGTCGATTTTCATCAACAGGTTCCGTGTGTCGCTCATTCGGCTTCCCCCTCGTCCCGGTCGGTTGCGGGCCTTCCGAGTGTGCACCGGATCGCGAAGGTGAACGAGCCGCTGGTGCCCCGCCCGCTCCGGATGAGCTCGGTGCTGCTGAACACCTTTGATTGCTCGAGGGCGAGGACGAACTCTGTGACGCTGTTCTGGCTCGAGGTTCGTCCGTTCAGCCCGACGGTGTACGCCTTGTGGCGTTCCGATTCTCCGTCGACCGGCTCGAGCACGAAGCCGTCGAGCGTGATCGTGCCTGCGCCGACGCGGGAGATATACGCGAGCAGGATGCTCCAGTCGGGGTGGACCGTGGCCCGCTCGTAGGCCCCGAGCCTGGCTTCGACCTTCTCGAGTTCGGACCCGATCGCCTGCTGCTCGGCGATGACCTCATCGAGGCGTGCTCGCGCGGCCTGCAGCGCCTCCGCGGTGGCGCTCCCGTCGGAGAGCAGTGTGAAGCGTGCGCCCAACGCACCGATCGCGCCCGCGAGCGCCGTCGCGAGGTTGATCCCGGTCCAGAGCACGCGCCGTTGTGAGGCGATGCGCCGGCGCCGGCGGGGCGCGGGGGTGAAGGACATCGCGTCGTTCATGCGGCGGCTCCCTTCGGCGTTGCGGCACTGCCGGCGATGCCGTGCGCGGCGAGCGCCGAGGCGATCGCGAAACACGGCCCGCCTGTGCCCGCGCGGTGCACGGGGCGCTCGGTCTCGGCGTGGAGCACGGACACGACACCGGGCAGCGCCGCGCCACCCCCGCAGACGCGGATCTCGCTGGGGGACTCCTCATCTGAGCACCCCTCGAGATAACGGATCGAGGAACCGACCTCCGAGGCGATCGCGGACCGGTACCGCTTATAGAGCGCGTCGAACTCGCTCGAGGCCTCGGCGTGTTCCTCTTCAGGCCTATGCGCACGCGCGATGATCTCGCTGATCGCGTCGGCGAGCCATCGCTCGTCACCGACGAGCGACTCGAGCCCGCACGCGGTGATGGAGCGAATGAAGCGGATGCGTCCGCCCTTCACGGCGGTGAAGGTCGCGTCCGTCCAGCCGAGATCGAGTGTCGCGATCACGCGGGGCGACTGGCTGTTCGTCGCGAGACTGGCGAGGCACACCGCGGGGTCGTGCAGCGCGACGGGCTCGAGACCGGCTTCCTCGAAGAGATCGAGGATCTCGTTGGCGCCCGCGTGTGCGCACGACGAGACGATCGCGCGAGCGCCCGCGGCGTGCCGGGGCGGCTGGGGGGTCTCGTCCCATCGACATTCGAAGTCCTGGGAGTCGTCGTGCCGCTGGCGGGCGACCTCGGCGCGGACGATCTGCTCGATCGGTGCGCCGGAGTCGAGCGGTGGGAGGTCCATCGTCAGGCGGTTGATGATCGGCTTGGGCGCCGCGACCGCGACGCGACGACCCGAGGCTCCCTGCCGATAGAGCACGCCCGCGAGTCGCGCGATGTCGTCGGCGCAGACCGGTGAGCCCGGGTCGCGACGCGGGACCCGAAGGCGGACAAGGGGAGTGCCGTCGGGCCCGTTCTGGGCGGCCTTGATCGAGTGGGCGCCAAGGTCGATGCCGATGAGGCTGTTTCCGTTCATTTTGGGCCTCCCGCCATCGCTGTGAGATCGAAGAGGGGCAGGAACAGGGAGAGCGCGACGAATCCGACGACGAGACCCAGGACGATGAGGATCGCGGGCTCGATCAGGGAGGTGAGGCTCTTGACAGCGGTCTCGTTGTCCTCGTCCATGAACTCACTGAGCCCGGTGAGGGCCTCCCCGAGTCGGCCGGTCTGCTCACCGTTCCGGACGGTCTCCGCGAACGCGGGGGAGACGAGCTTGCTGGACGAGAAGACGCGCGCGAGGTCTTCGCCTGTGGTGACCTTGTCGCTCGCCTCGACGAGCAGATTGCGGTACAGCGAGTTTCCCGAAGCCTGTCGCGTGAGCTCGAGCGCCTCGAGCAGCTTGACATGGCTGGTGAGCAGCACGCCCAGCATGCGGGCGATGCGGGCGAGATTCAGTCCCCGCACGACCGACCCCAGCACGGGGAGGGAAACGAGCGCGCGGTCCGCGAAGAGACGCCCCCGAGGTGAGGTGAGGGCGAAGTAGGCCGCGACGGGGATTCCCAACGCGAGCGGGACCACGATGAACCACCACGAGCGGAGCAGATCGCCCACACCCAGGAGGAACGCGGTCGTCGCGGGGAGCTCGGCGTCGAGCGATTCGAACATGCCCGCGAAGCGCGGGACGACGAAGACGAGCATGACGATGATCACGACGACTGAGACAGCGATCAGCAGGCAGGGATAGACCATCGCGCCCATCACGGTCTGGACGGTCTTCTGCCGCTGGCGCGTGACGCTGCCGAGCCGCTTGAGCATCTCGGAGAGATTGCCCGCGTTCTCGCCCGCTGAGACGAGGCTCTGGGTGAGGGCGTCGAAGTGGTCGGGATGGTCGCGCATCGCCTCGGCGAGCCCGCTCCCCTGCTCCACCCGCTCGCGCAGGTCTCGCACGACGCCCTTCCATTCCGCGTCCGACGCCTGACGCTCGACGGCGAGCAACGCCTGCACGAGGGGCGTGCCGGTCGAGACCAGCACGGAGAGCTGGCGACTGAATTCCGTCAGGCGCCCCAGACGCTTGATGATCTTCCAGGGAACCCCGCCCCGTCTGCGGTGTCCCTCCTGATTCTCCGCGCCCCCTTCGCGCAGCTCGGTGACGAACAGCCCTTGGCGCGAGAGTTTCTCCCGCGCCTCGGATTCGCTCGGCGCTTCGACCTGCCCGCGGCGGGTCGCGCCGCTCTTCTCGTAGGCGAGATAGCTGTACTGGTTCATGCCGCGGCCCTCCCGTCGGCGGGCTGGGGTTCAGCCTCGGGTTCGGGCGCGCCGGTGGCGATCTCCTCGTCCTCGCCTCGCGTGACGCGGAGCACCTCCTCGAGGCTTGTCTTGCCCGAGAGCGCGACCATCACGCCTTCCTCGCGGAGGCTCTTGCCCCCGTCGTTGCGGTGGATCTCGCGGATCTCCTCGGTTTCCGCGTCCTCGGTGATCGCGCGGCGCATCCGATCGGAGACCTCCATGACCTCGTAGATGCCGGTCCGGCCCTTGAACCCGGAATTGTGGCACTGCTGGCAGCCCGTCCCGTGCCGGAAGGAGCCCGCCTTCTTCGGGTCGAGCCTCGCGTCGCGGAGCACGGTCTCCGGGGGGTAGTAGGAGGTCACGCAGGAGGGGCATGCGGTCCGCGCGAGGCGCTGGGCGACCACCCCGTTGAGCGAGCTCGCGATCAGGTAGGGCTCGATGGACATGTCCCGGAGACGGGCGATGGTGCTCGGCGCGTCGTTCGTGTGGATCGTCGCGAGCACGAGATGGCCCGTGAGCGCCGCCTGAACCGCGACGCGCGCCGTGACCTCATCGCGGATCTCGCCGACCATGATGATGTCGGGATCCTGCCGCAGGATCGACCGGAGAGCGCGCGCGAAGGTCAGCCCGATCTGCTCGTTGACCTGGATCTGGTTGACCATGTCGAGCTGGTACTCGACCGGGTCCTCGACTGTCAGGATGTTGCTCTCCGCGTTGCGGAGCAGGTCGAGCGCCGAGTACAGCGTCGTTGTCTTGCCGCTCCCCGTCGGGCCCGTCACCAGCACCATCCCGTGCGGCTGCCGCAGGCTCTTCACGAGCTTCCCGAGCGGCTCGTCGCGCAGGCCCAGCTCGTTCATGTCCACATGCAGGTTGCTCTTGTCGAGAACACGGATGACGAGCTTCTCGCCCAGCAGCGTGGGCATGCTCGAGACGCGGAGGTCGATCTCCCGGCTCTCCGCGACGATCCGCACGCGGCCCTCCTGCGGGAGTCGCTTCTCGGCGATATCCATCTTTCCGATGACCTTGATCCGGCTCACGATCGCGGCGTGCATGCCCTGCGGCGGTCGCATCAGGTCGCGCAGCATGCCGTCGATGCGGTAGCGGATCCGCGTCCCGCGCTGGCTGGGCTCCACATGGATATCGCTCGCGCCGTCGCGCACCGCGGTGAGCAGCGCGACATTGACCAGGTTGACGATCGGGCTCCCGTCGACCATGTGGTCGAGGTCCGTCGCGTCGTGCTCGTCGACCGCTTCGCGCTCGACGACCTCGACATCCGACTCGGTGAGCGAAGTCAGGAACTCGTCGACATCCACATTCTCGCCCGAGTACTTGCGGACGAACTCGAGGATGTCGGACTCGAGCGCCAGCACTGGGCTGATCTGCAGGCCCGTCAGGCTCGCGAGGCGGTCGATCGCGGGGAGGCTGCGGGGGTCGGCCATCGCGACGGTCAGCGTGTCCCGAACGCGGAACATCGGGATGCAGCGGAGCCGCTCGCACTCGTCCTGGCCGATCAGCTTGACGAGCGCCGGGTCGATCAGACCGTGACGCAAGCGGCACCCGGGCACGCCCTGGACCGCCGCGAGGGCCTGCACGAGCGCACCGGGTGAGACGATGCCCTGCTCGACGAGGAGTTCACCCACGCGGCGACCGGTGGTCCGCTGCTCCGCGAGCGCGCGGCGCAGCTGCTCCTCGCTGACCGCGCCCGACGCGACGAGCGCATCGCCGATCCGCATGCGCCCGGGACCGCTCACAGGAAGCTCCTCACCGCCGCGTTGATATCGTCGAAGTACTCGAAGGCCGACGCGATATTGGTGAGCTCGAAGGTTTCCCGGAGCGTGTCGTTCACATGGCTGATCTTCAGCCCCCGCCCCAGGTCGTTCATCTCGTCCGACAGATCGAGCAGGGCCTCGAGCCCCGCGCTGTCGATGTAGGAGATCTCCGCGGCGTCGAGCACGCACTTGCCCATCGAGGTGTTCATCGCTGTGCGGAAGCGTCCCGCGAAAACCCCGGCGTCGTCACCCGTGATCGCCCCGCTCGGGCGGAAAACGACGACGGCGCCCTGTTTCTGCTCGTTGAACTCCACGGGACCGCCCCCTTATGCCGCCCGCGCCTGCCCGGGCGACTGGATCCCCCGGGGCAGGCGCACCGTGAAGGTGCACCCTTCACCCAGTTCGCTCTGCAGCGTGATCTCGCCGTCGTGGAGACGAGCGATCTCCGCCGCGAGCGCGAGGCCCAGCCCGGTGCCAACGACATCCGAGGTCTTGGCGTTGCTGGCGCGATAGAACTTCTCGAAGACCTTCTCCTGCTCGTCGGGCGCGATACCGGGCCCCGTGTCGCGGACCTCCACGCGCCAGTCCATGGCGTCCTGCGTCGCGGTGATCGTGACCGCGCCCCCGTCGGGGGTGTACTTCATCGCGTTTCCCACGATGTTGTGGAGGAGCAGACCGATCTTCTCGCGATCGCCGAAGACGACCTCGAGCTTGGGCGGTCGGTTGACCGTGAACTCGATGTTCCGTTCCCTCGCCTGGTTCTGGTAATCGGACTGGAGATCTTCCAGCAGCTTGGCGGGTGAGACATCGTCGATCTTGAGCGACATGGAGGCCGCCTCCATCTCCGAAACGCTCAGCATGTCGGTGACGACCCGTTCCAGGCGCCGGGCTTCCTGGTTCACGATGTTCAGTGACATCGAGACCGTCGCGGGGTCGGTCGAGACCGCGTCGATGGCTTCCTCCGCGGCGAGCTTGATGTTCGTCAGCGGTGTGCGGAGTTCGTGTGTCGCCTGCGCGACGAACGAGTCCCGAGCGGCCTCGGTCAGCCGCTGCTGGGTGACATCCTCGATGAGCACCAGGACATGAGCCCCGTCGGTCTTGCGCAGCCCGCGGATGCCGACGCGCAGGGTGTGGGAGTTGCCATCGGTCTCCCGATCGAACTCCGCCGAGGCCCGGGGTGAGTCACCGTCGGAGACACGCTCGATGTCGCCCGACAGGCCGCCCAGCGTGTCCACGGTGTCGTAGCGCTCGCCGATGACTTCTTTCCGATTGACGCCCAGCATCGCCGCCGCGGCGCCGTTGCAGAACAGCACGCGCCCCGCGCGATCGAGCCCGACGAGGCCGTACGGGATCGCGTCGAGCGTGCTGGTCGAGATGTCACCGCCCGGGATGTGCTGCTCCCGCCGATCGTCTGCCGACGCGTCCGAACCCGATGCCGACTCCGTTGCGGCGCGGGTGATCAGTGAATTCCAGACCGCGGCTTCGCCCCCGAACCGCTCGGCGATGGTGAGCATGTCGCCCTGGGTCTCGCCCCGCTCGAGTGCGGCGAGCGCCGACGCGACGCGACGGATCGCCGCGGTCCGCCTCGCGAACCACAGCCCGATCCCGGCCGCGCCAGCCGCGATGAGCACGCCCCCGAGCGCCGGAGTCAGCATGGCGCTGAGCTCGGGCTTCTCGACGATCTCGCCTTCGAGAACGAGGAACCCCTCGCCGCTGCCCAGCGGGAGACTCGTGAGCACCCGGCCCGGGCCCGCGTTGGAAGCGAGCGCGGGCGACTGCATCACCATGATCGAATGGACCCCGGGGACCGACTGGGCCGCCCTTTCCAGGCGCGACGGATCGAGCGCGTCGGGGGTGTCCGAACCCACGATCGCCTCGCCGACAGCCCTCAGGCGGGCCTGGGCGGACTGTGTCGCGAGCGATTCCTGGTGCTGCACCCATCCCCACAGCAGGATCGAGGTCGCCAGCAGAATCCCGGCGGTGCCCGCGAAGGCCGCGGCGTACCAGGTCCGCCAGACAGCGAGAGCACCCGGCGCTTCGATATTGGATCTGAGCTTGACCACACGCACTCCGATCGGGGACGAGAAACCGTTCCCCGTCGGGCTATCGGTCGACGGGCGGCACGCCCGCAGCCTCCGCCCGAACCACCGAGTCCGCGGCACCAGTTCGATCGCTACAGACCGAACGGAGCGCGTTATCCGGTCGTTGACGCCTGATCTTGTGCGTGATGACGCGCACGCCTTGCGCCCCTCGCTCGATTCGGAGCGGGCTCGAGCCCACCCGGGAACGGGGTATGCTCCGGTGTGATCCGCGCCCTCGCTGAATCTGCTCGTGTCAGCAACCTTCCCACGGTCTGGACCAACGCGCTGGTCGGTTTCACGATCGCCGCCTCGTCCGGCCCGCCCGCGGCGGCACTTCCGGTCCCCTCGTTCAGCCTCACGATCGCCGTGGTCAGCCTGCTCTATGTGGGTGGCATGTTTCTCAACGATGCCGTGGATGCGGACTGGGACCGAGCGCACAAAGCCGATCGTCCGATCGCCCGCGGTGTGATCTCTCGCCGGGCGGTGCTCATCGCGGCTCTCGCGTGTTTTCTCTCCGCTGTCGGGCTCACCGTTTGGCACGCCCCCGACCACGCTCCAACGCATGTGTTTCTCGCGAGCCTTGTGGCCGCGATCGTGCTCTACGACCTGCTCCACAAGGTGACGGGGATGGCCGTCGTGCTCATGGGATTCTGTCGGGGGCTGACCTACCTCCTCGCGGCAGCCCTTGCCGCGGCGCCGCTTGGCGGCACGCTGCTCGACGCGGTTCTCGCGGTCTATCCCGCTTCGATCGCGATCGTCGTGTATGTCTGCGTGCTCACGCTCGCCGCGCGTCGCGAGGACATCGCGGGCGCGCGACTCGGGCGTGCCTGGCCCTGGCTCATGACGCTACCGGTGGTCGGGATCGCGGTGCAATCGGTTGCCGATCGGCCGCTCACCGCGCTGCTTGCGCCGCTCCCGGCGCTGGCATGGCTGGTATGGTGCGCCACCCTGGCGGGACGGGGACGGATCCCCGCCGCGGTTGGCGGATGGCTCGCGGGCATCTGCCTGTTCGACGCAGCGATCTTCCTGCTGTTGCACCGCCCGCTGCTCGCATCGACCGCTTTCGTATGCTGGCTGCTCACGCTGTTCCTGCAACGGAGCATCGCCGGGACCTGAACCATGCGCACGGATCCACCCCACAAGACCGCCGTCCTGAACATCGTCGCGCTCTCCGAGAACCGGATCGGTGCGCACACGCCCAACCTCCAACGCTTCCGCGAGTCGGGCACGCTCACGCACCTCGTCCCGCCCCTGCCTGCGGTAACGACCACGAGCCAGGCCGCGCTGCTCACGGGTGTCGATGCACGCGAGCACGGGATCGTCGGCAACGGGTGGTACGACCGCGAGTCCGCGGAGGTGAAGTTCTGGAAGCAGTCGAACCACCTCGTGCGCGCGCCCAAGGTCTGGGAGACCGCGCGCGAGCGCGACCCGTCGGTCACCTGCGCGAAGATGTTCTGGTGGTACAACATGTACTCTTCGGCCGATTACTCGGTGACCCCCCGGCCCCAGTATCGCGCGGACGGTCGGAAGATCCCGGATTGTTACGCGGAGCCCCCCAGGCTCCGCGACGATCTGCAACGCGAGCTGGGCGCGTTCCCGTTGTTCCGGTTCTGGGGGCCCGCCGCTTCGGTCGAGTCGTCGCGGTGGATCGCCGACGCGTCGATCCGCGTCGATCGTGCGCACGACCCGACACTCTCGCTCGTCTACCTGCCTCACCTCGATTACGCGCTCCAGAAATTCGGGCCCGATTCACCCGAGGCAAAGCAGGCCGATACGGAGATCGACGCTGTGGTGGGGGATCTGCTGGCGCATTACGAGCGCAGGGAGACGCGCGTGATGATTGTCAGCGAGTACGGCATCGAGCCGGTCACCGATGGTGTGCACATCAACCGGGCGTTGCGGGAGGCCGGGCTCGTGCGCGTGCGGGTCGAGAACGGGCGTGAGTTGCTCGACGCGGGGGCGAGCCGGGCGTTCGCGGTCGCGGATCACCAGGTCGCGCATGTGTATGTGCGCGACGAAGCCGATCGGCCCGCGGTCCGGGAGATCTGCGAGCGCACGACTGGCGTGGGCCGTGTGCTGGATGCCGAGGGCAAGCGGGCGCACGGGATCGACCATGAGCGGTCGGGGGAGTTCGTGTTGATCTCCGAGCCGGGGCGGTGGTTTACTTATTACTACTGGCTCGACGACGACCGGGCCCCGGACTTCGCGCGATGCGTCGATATCCATCGCAAGCCGGGGTACGACCCGTGCGAGCTGTTCATCGATCCCGCGATCGGGTTCCCGAGGCTCGCGATCGGGACACGGCTGGTCCGCAAGAAACTCGGCTTCCGGACGCTGATGGACCTAATCCCGCTGGACGCATCGCTGGTGAGGGGCTCGCACGGGCGGGCACCGACGCGGCCCGAGTTGGGACCGTTGCTGATGACTCAGGCCGGGTCGTCTCCCGGCGGTGGGATGGGCGGGGCGATGCCGATGACGGGGGTGCGGGACGCGATCCTCGAGACGATGTTCTCGGGGTGATTGTCAGACTGGCGATTCAGAGAAAGAGATCGTGCGCACGAAAAAGCCCGGGCTTACGCCCGGGCCTCGTTCGGACTCCGGTTCGTCGGGTCGCGAGGACGCGATCCTCGGGGCGGGATTACTTGATCCCGTCCTTCTCGGCCATCATCTTGAGCATGTCGATGCAGCGGTTGGCGTAGCCCGCCTCGTTGTCGTACCAGCTGATGACCTTGAAGAAGTTCGCGTTGAGCTCGATGCCGGCGTTCGCGTCGTAGATCGAGCTGTGGGGGTCGCCGATGAAATCGCTGGACGCGACCTGCTCCTCGGTGTAGCAGAGGACGCCGCTCATCGGGCCCTCGGCGGCGGCCTTCATCGCCGCGTTGATCTCGGCGAGGCTGGTCGCCTTCTCGGTCTTGAAGGTCAGGTCGACGGCGGAGACATCCGCGGTCGGGACGCGGAACGCCATGCCCGTCAGCTTGCCCTTGACCTCGGGGATGCAGAGGCCCACGGCCTTCGCGGCGCCGGTGCTTGCGGGGATGATGTTCATGTAGGCGTTCCGCCCGCCGCGCCAGTCCTTCTTGGACGGTCCGTCCTGCGTGGGCTGGGTGGCGGTCGCGGCGTGGACGGTGGTCATGAGGCCCTCGGCGAGACCGAACTCGTCGTTGATGACCTTGGTGATCGGTGCGAGGCAGTTTGTGGTGCAGCTCGCGTTCGAGATCACGGTGTCCGTCGCGGGGTCGTAGTTCTCGTGGTTGACCTTGTAGCAGAGGGTCTTGACGGTGTCGGGGGTCTTGGTGGGAGCGCTGATGAGCACGCGCTTGCAGCCCGCGCTGATGTGCTTGCTGGCGTCGTCGCCCTTGGTGAACAGGCCCGTCGATTCGAGGACATAGTCAACGCCCAGGTCCTTCCAGGGCAGGGCGGCGGGGTCACGCTCGGCGCTGGTCTTGGTGGTCACGCCGTTGACGGTGAACGAGTCTTCCGTGGCGCTGACCTCGGCGGGCTTACCGTTGATCATGAAGCGCCCGTGCATCGTGTCGTACTTGAGCAGGTACGCGAGGTTATCCGCGGGGACGAGGTCGTTGATGCCGACGATCTCGATATCCGTGTTCTGAGCCGCGGCGCGATAGACGAGGCGCCCGATGCGTCCGAAGCCGTTGATCCCAACCTTGATTGCCATTGCGCTGTGTCCTTTCGCGCCGCGTGCGGTGCGGCGGGAGTGGGTCGAATCCCCGGCGTCGCGGGCCCTCTCCTCGGGGCCCACGCCCTACGAAACGCGGGGTGGCAACTCTAGGAAGTCAGCACTCCGCGTTCAGTATTCCGGAGCGAGAACTCGGCTTGTTTGGCAGGATTTTCACGCTCCATCACGACCCGCCCGCTCACGAGCGCCGTGACCGCTCTCCCGCGAACTGTGCGCCCCAGATAGGGCGTGTTCGTGCTCCGGCCCGCGAGTTGATCGGTGCTCACGACCCACTCGGCGTCCGGGTCGATGATCGTCACATCCGCTGGTCCGGCCTCTCGCAGCGAGCCCAAGCCGAGGCGATCCAGCCCGCACAGGCGGGCGGGGTTGATCGTCATGAGCGCAAGCATCGCCGGCCAGTCCATCCGCCCGCTGTGAACGAGGACCTCGGCGTAGATCGAGAGAGCTGTCTCCAGCCCGATGATGCCGAAGGGCGCATCGGCGAACGGCGCGGCCTTCTCCTCCGGCGCGTGCGGCGCGTGGTCGGTCGCGAGGATCGTGATCGTCCCGTCGAGCACGCCCTCGATCACCGCGTCGACATCCGACTGTTCGCGGAGAGGCGGGTTCATCTTCGCGCTGGTGTCGAACCCGTCGCATGCCTCGTGCGTGAGCGTCAGGTGGTGGGGGCTCGCCTCCGCGGTGATCGCGATCCCGTCCGCCTGTGCTCTTCGGACGATCTCGACCGAGCCGCCCGAGGACAGGTGCTGCACATGGTACCGGCATCCGGTCGCGCGGCTGAGGCGGGCGTCCCGCTCGATGATGATCTCCTCCGCCTCGCGCGGCCAGCCCGTGAGGCCGAGCCGCATTGCGACCGAGCCGGCGTGCATGACCGACCCCTGCGTGAGGGTGGTGTCCTGGCAGTGCTGCATGAACACCGAGCCCGTCTCCGCGACGGCGCTCATGACTGCCTTCATCATGCCGGCGGCTTGGATGACATCCCCGTCGTCGCTGAACGCGACAGCGCCCGCCTCGTGGCAGAGCCCGATCTCCACCATCGCTTCGCCCTGACGCCCGCGGGTCGCCGCCGCGACGGGGTAGACCCGGCAGTGCCCGGTCTCCGCCGCCCGCTGGCGGATGAACCCCAGCATCTCAGGGGTATCGAGAGCGGGGGTGGTGTTGGGCATGCAGCAGACGGAGGTAAACCCGCCCGCGACCGCGGCGCGGGTGCCTGTTTCGATCGTTTCCTTGTGCTCCCCACCCGGCTCGCGGAGGTGCACATGGGGGTCGATGAGACCCGGGCAGACGACTCGCTCCGCGGCGTCGATGACCCGGTCGGCATCTGAACGGTCCAGGTCGGGTCCGATCGCGGCGATCCTCCCGTCCCGGATGGCGAGATCGGCGGTCCGGTCGAGCCCGGAAGCGGGGTCGATGACCCGCCCGCCGATGATGAGGACAGATTCGTGGTGGTTGTTGGTCTTCACAGGTGCTAGGGTAGCGGGAAGCGGCCTATCGTTGCCGCGTCTCGATCTGTCCTCATGGCGGATCGTCAACAACCTGACGGGGTGTAGCGCAGCTTGGTTAGCGCGCTTGACTGGGGGTCAAGAGGTCGGGAGTTCGAATCTCCCCACCCCGATTCGAGGAACCGGCTTCGGCTCGTTCCGTTTTCCAGATCCCGGGCGAGGATTTCTGATCCGCCCGGGGCGGCTCCGCTTTCTTTTGTGCGGTTGATTGTCTAGCGATTGATATCACCTCAGGCGTGCGCGGATTGATTCAATCCGTGCGCGTTGGGCCGCGGTGTGCGCTGAGTCAACGCTCAACGCGCGGGAGATTTGTTCCGCTTCGTTCTTTGCTCCGCGTCCGATCAGCAGTTCCGCGAGTTCGATGACCAGGTCGGTCGACCGTCCACATTCCCGGATTGCTTCGCGGAGTGTCTTTTCTGCCTCATCGGTCTTGCCCAACGCGCGCTGCGAGGCGGCGATCGTGTGGCGGATCGCGGCGATCGCATCGGGGGGGAGTCCCCGTTGCTGCGCTGTGATCAGTGCGCGGCGCGCACGGGAAAGGCCCCTCTTCGGTCGATCGAATGCCGTTGCGAGCAGGAAGGCGTGATCGTTGATGAGCATCGGGTCATCGGGGAGCGCCGCGTCGAGCGCGTCGGAGTGTCGGGCGGCTGATTCGAATGCGCCCGCCAGCAACTCTGCTGAGATCAGGGTGAGCGACTCGCGCGGGGGGAGTTCGCTTGCGGTCTCCTCGAATAGCGAGACAGCGCGTCGGGCGTCATCCCGATCTCCGGTGCGTCTCGCGAACTCGGTCCACGCGCTCGCGAGCACCAGACCATCGTGTTCCCTCGGATCTGCCGTGATCGCGCGAGTGAGCCAGTCTCGGGCCCGGTCTGTGTCCCGGGCCGCGATCTCGAGTGCACCGTCGATGAAAAGGGACTCTGCGCCCGACTCGTGTGCCGCTCTGGCTTCGATCAATCTTGAAACCGCATCCGCGTCACCGTCCCGCGCGAGGGCGCGCACGAGCACAGCCGCGTCCAGCAGGGAGCCCTGACCCGAGGCGATCGCGTCCGTGTGTGGACGCATCCAGGTGAGAGTGAGGTCCCAAGAGCCACGCAGGGCGGCGATTCGGCCCCTGAGCAGGTCTGCACCAACCGCGTCGAGACTCGTGAGACCGATCGCGGCTTTGTCCGCGGCATCGAGGTCCCCGAGGCGGATATGGGCATCGACGAGCATCCGCCAAGGCCAGGCAGCGCGCAGGGTCCGGACCGCGTCGCTCGCGAGTTCGATCACCCTTTGTGGATTCTCCGCGGCGATTTCGAGCAGGACCCGCCACGCGAGTTCGGTGTTCGGCGCGTCGCGCACAATGGCACGGAGCTGCTGGTCGAGCGTGTCCTGCTCAATCTCACCGAGCAAGGATGACTCGATTGTCCGAGCCAGGGCACTGTGCGGCTCGTCGAAACGGACCGCCGCGGATGCGAGTGCGCGCACGAGGGCCGGTGCGCTCGGATACGCGTCGAAACCCGCTCGCATCGCGGCGAGGGTCCGGGAATCCTCTGGTGACTCTTCGAGTTCTTCGATGGCTTCTGCGAGACGACCGGATTCCAGGAGACAGTGGAGCCGAAGGATTCTCCGTTGGATCTCGCGCTCGGCTTCGTCGTGCGTCGTGTCGGCGGCTTCTGCGAGATGGATCTGAGACAAGGCCGCGTTCCATGCCTGTGTTGAAATGAAGATGCGGGCGAGCTCGATCCGAGCGACCGCTTCGCCCATCCGCTCCGCAAAGAACCCGATGAAGACCTCATCCGCCTGCGCGTGGAGGCCCGAGGCCGCGAGGATCCGTGTTGCGGCCGCGATTGCCTCGGGCGAGCCTTTGTGCTGCGCCAGGCTCCGAGCGACTCTTTGGCTCTCCGAGGTCTGCCCCATACGGGCGTGTCGCAGGCCGAGCGCCGCGAGGTCCTCGGGCCGACCGATCCGTGCCAACCGGATCCAATCGTTGATCGCGGCGTCGAATTCACCTGCAGCCTCGAGCAAGAGCGCGCGCTCGCGTAAGGTCTGGTAGCGAAGGGAGGTCGCGTCGACGGCACCGAACGCTCTGAGCGTGGTCGCGGCCTGATCCGCTCGCCCGATTTCTCGGAGCATCGCGATGAGTTCCGGATAGCAGGCGGCGTCGAGCGAGGCGGCCTTCTGCAACGCGCGCACCGATTGATCCGGCGATTCCGCTTCCCAAAATGCCTTGGAGATCAGCCGGAGCACGCGCGTGTTTGTCGGCAACCGATCGGCGATCGCCTTGAGATCGAGGATGATCCGGGAAAGATCGCGGGCGGGCGCTCCGGGTGACGAATCGCCCGGGAAGCGCAGATCCGCCTCGAGCGAGGCGATGCGCCACTCGAGGGTGCTGTCACCGGCGGCCTCCCGGAGCCTGGCGATCGCGTTCCGGATGAGCGCCGGATCGGACCACGCGGCTTCCGATTCGAGCACCGCGGACTGGAGGATTGCGCTGTCTGCATAGCGCTCGGAGGCCTCCTCGAACGCCGTGACAGCGCTGGACAATTGGTGCCGTTCGATGAACGCGGCGCGCTGCGCCGCGAACGCCGGCGAAGCGAGTCGGTCGGCGGAGGCGTCAAGGACGGCGAGCCCATCGCCCGGGTTCGACCTGAGTGCCTCGAACTCGGCGCGGACCACAACGATCGGTAAAGGAGCACCGTCGATGGGGCCCGCGAGGTCGAGCAGTTCCCACGCGAGCGAAGGATCGACCGGATGGACCCGACGAGCCAGTTCGGCAAGGTCGAGCATCGAAGGCGGGGGGGCGAGGGTGAGCAGGCGGCGTGCTTCCTCGATTCCCATCGCAGACTCGCCGCTCGCGAAGGCGAGCTGAGCGGCGAGCATGGCGAGCCGCGGATCCTGGGGGGAACGCTCGGCTCGATCGAGAATCTCCGGGAGTCGCTCGGCGGCGCGGGCGGCGTTGTCCTCGCGCTCTGCTTCGAGCAGCACGGTCTCGGGCAGCCACTGGGTGGTCGCGGGCGAGAGATCCAGCGTAATCCCGCGGGGTTCCAGTGACGCGAAGATGCCCTCGGCTCGTTGGATCTCGCCGCGAGCGGCCGAGATCTGTACACGCATGGTTTGCAGCCGAGCACGCTCGCGTTCGCCCGACTCCCGCGTCGCGCCGGTCACCACCGCGTCGGCGGAGTCGAGCAGACCCGCACGGAAAAGCGCTTCGGCGTGCAGGAGAGCGACGAGGTCGGCATGGTCGCGCAGCCCCGGATCGCTGTCCAGAACGGTTGCCGCGGAGGCGAGCGGGTCCAGCGCGGCCTTGATCGCCGCCGGCTGTGCTTCTTGGTCGAGCAGACTCTGAGCCCGCGTCAGACCGGTCCAGAATCGCTCCGCGGGATCGCCACCCGCTATCTCGGTGGTTTCGTGCTTGCGGAGCAGGAACGAGCGCCAGCCGACGGCGTCGGCATCGTCGGCATCCGGATTGATACGGGCCGCGAGCGTGCGAGCGCGATCGGTTTCAAAGCGCCACCAGGCGCGGCGCGATTCGGCGGCGGCGAATGCGACTCCCAGCGAACCCTCCGCAACGAGCGTATCGATCACCCGCTCGGCCTCATCGCGAAGGGAGTCGGAATTGCTCACCACGCCGAGTTGTCTCAGTATCTCGGTTGCATCCAGAGCATCACGGAGTCCGAGCGGTCGAAGTTCGAGCGCTCGGCGAACATCTGCGATGGCGCGTTCGAGGTGGACCGGATCGGCAGCGGATGGAGAGAGCCAAGCCGCCTCGCGAACGGCGAGCATCAGGTGGTAGCGAGGTTCGTCTCTGAGTGCGCGCGCAACGGGCTTTGACCGAAGGTACGCATCGACCTGTTCAGCCGCAGCGCCCTGCGCCTCGAGCGCACGCACCCGGATGCTGTGCGGGACCGGTTCGTTCGGGTAAGCGGCGATGAACTCATCGGCGGCGTCCAGTGCCTCGTCGATGCGGCCCAAGGCGATGAGTGCGCGCGCACGCCATTCCAGCGCCCCGCGATGGGACGGCTCGATCGCGAGGAGGACCGCGCACGCGTCGAGTGTCTCGGTGTGCCGCTTCACCGCGGTGTAGACGGAGAGCAGAAACTCCCAGGCTGCGGGATCGTCGGGCGCCTCGTCCGTTGCGAGTTTCGCCGCGGCGATCGCGGCGTCCACATGCCGTTGGTTGGGAAGCTCCACGAGCAGGCGGCACTTCGCGAACGCGAGCATTGGCTCGGGGTCGTTCTTGACCGTCGCGACATACCGGTTGAGGGGGGAGAGCGCTTCTTCGAACTGCCCGGCCTCGAAGAGGCGCATCCCGGTCTCTCGTGCCCGCTGGGTCGCTTGAATATCCGAGTGATGACGGAATGCGAACGCGGCACCGAGTGCGGAGAGCAGCGCCATGGTCGCGAGGACGGCAGCGAGGAGGCGTCGGGTTCCTCTTGGACTCATGGTGTGGACGGCCCTCTGTATCCAGTGGCTCACGACCGGCATGCCGGCGTTCTGTTTGCGAATGGGCCTCTCCCGCGGGCGAGTTATCGGGCCCTGGTTGTGGTCGGGGGGTTCATCCCCCCGGGGTTCCGTGGTTCGAGTGCGGGGCTCCGTCGAGGACGCGGAACAGAAGGTCGATAGCTTCTGATCCGGGACCGGGGACCGAAGGCCTGGAGGCATGATCGGCTATCGTTGAACGAAGATCCGGCGGGACTGAGATGGAGAGCGGCGCGGGTGGGCAACGGTCCGAGAACATCTGGATTCACCGGCGTCGCGCGGGCATTCGCGTCGGTTGCTTTGTCCGCGCCGGATCGCGTAGCCGTCCGGCTGATGGAGAGGGCCATCCGTTATGCGGACCTGGAGGAGCGGTCTCGCCGGTTCGCGGCGGGGCTTCGCGCATCGGGTGTTTCTCCGGGTGACCGGGTCCTGCTCGCACTCCCGCGGGGTGTCGATCTGATTGTCGGCATGCTCGGCACGGTCCGATGCGGGGCGGCGTATGTGCCGGTGGACCCCAAATGGCCGGCGGCGAGGCTCGGCACGATCCTCGGATTGGCGGAGCCCGTTCTCTGCGTTGCATCGGTGCCGGGCGAGGCGATCCCGAACGCGAGCAGCGTGCACGCGATCGAGCAAAGGGGGGACCCGTCGTCCTTTGCCGACCACGATGCCTCGCCCGATGACCCGATCTACATCATGTTCACCTCCGGAACGACCGGCGAGCCCAAGGGCGTCGTTGTCCCGCATCGCGCGGTGTTCCGTCTCGTCGATCAGCCCGATTTCATGGAGGTCGGGGAGGACCGGACCTGGCTCCAACTCGCGGCGACCTCGTTCGACGCGGCGACGCTCGAGATCTGGACGCCGCTCGTTCGCGGCGCGGCGATCGCCCCCGTCGAAGACCCCGTCCCTTCGCTGGATGGGATCGCGGGCGTGATCGAACGCACAGGCGTGACCGATGCCTGGCTCACGGCGTCGCTGTTCAACGCGTTCGTCGACTATCGCATCGGGGCGCTGGGATCGATGAAGCAGATTCTCACGGGCGGGGAGCGGCTGAGCCCCGAGCATGTCGCCCGCTTTCTGGATACGCATCCCGAGATCGCACTCATTAACGGGTACGGCCCCACGGAGAACACGACCTTTACATGTTGTCACCTTATCGACAGGGCGGACGCGGACCTGCCGGGGGGCGTGCCGATCGGGCGGCCGATCCGCGGGACGACGGTTCGAATCGTCGACGAGCATCTGGCGCCGGTCGCGGACGGTGAGGCGGGCGAACTTCTCGCGGGGGGCGACGGGGTCGCGCTCGGATACTTGGGCGACGCCGCGTTGACCGCGGCTCGGTTTGTCGCCCTGGACGGTGAACCGGGTTCTTGGTACCGGACGGGAGACCTGGTCCGCCGCGCGGGTCCCGCGGCACCGATCGAGTTCATGGGGCGCCGTGATCGGCAGGTCAAGGTGCGGGGGCATCGGATCGAACTCGAGGAGGTCGAACGCGTGCTTCGTGCGTGCGCCGGTGTGGGGCAGGCGTTCGCGTTCGTGCTCGGATCCCGCGCGGACGACCGCCGGCTGATCGGTGCGGTTGCCCTGCGGGAGGACGCATCGGGCGTCGATCCCGCGTCGATCCGGGCTGACGCGGCCCGTGCGGCGCCGGACTACATCGTGCCGGACCGCGTGGTGGTGCTCGAGGAGGTGCCCATCGGGCCGACGGGCAAGGCGGACCGCGATGCGATCGAGGCGTCGGTCCGCGGTGATCACCCAACCGACTCGGCGGGGGCAGAACCCGAAGCGCGCTCGTCAGCCGAAGACTCGAGCGGGACTTGGTCCCGGTTCGCGTCTCTGGTCGAAGAGGTCCTTCATGGGGTGAGGCCCGATCCGGATGATGGCTTCCTTGACCTCGGGGGGCACTCGATCGCCGCGCTCCGTCTCGCGGCGGCCGTTACGAGCGAATTCGGCGTCCCGGTCGGCGTCGGGGAGATCCTCCGGGCCGAGCGGCTGGGTGACCTCGCGGCGCGCTTGCCCGACGACCCGGTCGATGAGCACGAAGTAGCGGGCGATGAGGGGCAGTCCGACGCGCCGCTCACCGCGACGCCCGCCGCGTCCTCGATCCAGCGGCAGTTCTTCTTCGAGAACGCGGTGGATCCAACGGGGATCGCCTACCACGAGCACGCGGCGTTTTTCGTCGCAGACGAAGCGTTTGATCCCGACCGCATGGTCGACGCGTTCCGAGCGCTCGTGCGGCGGCACGAGGCCTTGCGCACGAAGCTCGTGCTGGAAGAGGCGGGTCTGGTGCAACTCATCGAGCCTCCGTCCGCGGCGGACGAGGCCCGGGTGCGCATGCACCCCGCGGTCGAGTGGGACGGTCTCGCGGCGGGGCTGGGGGACGAACGGGGGCTGCCGGCGACCGTGCACGGCGCGATCGCGGTTCCGTTCGAGCTCGAACGGGATCTCCCGGCTCGGCTTGACCTTTTCCCCATCGAGAGCGGGGGGCACGCGGTCGTGCTCTCGTTCCAGCACGCCGCGATCGATGAGTGGTCGCTCGGGATCATCGAGTCCGAACTCGGCGCGTTGTACGCCGATCCCGCGTCGCTCGGGGTGTCCGGGATTCCCTACCGCGTGTTCAGCGAGCGGGAGCGGCTGGATGCCGCTGGCGCGGCGGTCGACGCGCTGGTCGATCGGCTCCTGACGGTGGGCGAGCCCCGGGTCGAACTCGGGCGCGCCCCCGCTGAGGGCGCGATCGAGCGCGGCGCGTGGCTCGACGAGGGCATGCTCGACGACGCGGCATCGTCGCTGGGCGTCACCCCGACAGCGCTCGGCGCGGGGCTCTACGCCTGGGCCCTCGGTGAGGTGCTCGGCCTGTCGCGTGTCGCGTTGATCACACCGATCTCGAGGCGGCTTGATCGCGCGTCGCAGGCGGTCGTTGGCTGCTGCAATCTGATGCGCCCGTTCGTTGTCGATGCCGGGGGAAACACCCGAGATGGGGTTGCGTCCGCGGTCGCGAGCGCTCGGGACGCGTTGCTCTCGGCGTACGAATCGCCCCCGGTCGCCTACGACCATGTGGCACGCGAGCTTAGACGCCGGGGCGGGCAGGATGTCAACATTGTTCCGTTCGGGTATGCGAACGAGACGCGGCCCCCGTTCCAACCCGATATCCCGGGCTTGGCGACCAGGCCGGCCCCGCTGCGTGGACGGATCGCCCGGTTCCGCATCGGGCTCTCGCTCGATCGGCGTGCGGGGAGTCTGATTGCGTCGCTCTCGGGGCCGAGGCACGGAGACACGCCCCGTGTCCTGAAGCAGGTCAGGGAGACCATGCGCGGGGGGCTCGATCTGCTGCAAGGCGCCTCGCAGGCGGTCGTGGCCTCTGTTCCTTCACAGGGGGCTGTGGAAGCGCGATCCCGTGTCGTGATGTCGCGTTCCAGGCCTGAGCCGACCGAGGCGGATCGCGCCGCGGCTGAGCGTGCCTGGCGCGAAGTGCTGGGGGTGCCCCCGAGCGGCGCGGAGGCACGGTTCTTCGACGCGGGCGGGCATTCGCTGCTCCTGCTTCGGATGTCGGCGAGCATCCGCCGCGACACGGGGATCGAGATCCCGCTCGGCGCGTTCTTGGACGAACCGACTTTCGGGGGGCTGCTCGGGCTTATGGTCCGCCGGCGTGCGAGCGGGGACGCGACGGGGCGGGGGTTCGCGATCGAGGAGTTCGGCGAGGGCGACCGGGTCGTTGTCGGCATCCCGGGCGCGTTCGGGAGGCCGCTCGCGTTCCGGCGTCTCGCGGACGAACTCGCGGCGCGGCGTGCGGGGATCGTGCTCCGGGCGTACAACATGTTCGACGCGGCGTCGGATCGCGAGATCGCTCAGGGCTTCGATCTCGTTCGCGAGAGGCTCGCCGCGGACTTCGCGAAGCCCGAAGTGGTGGGGGCGATCGGGTACTGCGCGGGCGGGCTCTATCCGCTCTATCTGGACTCGCTCCCCGAGAGCACGCTCAAGCGGATGCACCTCTGGCTCGTGAATGTCTTCGCGCCCGATCGCCCGGGGGCGGGCAAGATTCTCCGGGCTCAGAGCCTCCGGGATGCGGCGATGGATGTGCCCGGATGGCCCCGCGCCGCGTACTCCGCCACGATCACCGCGGCGCGGATGGCGGCGGTCCGCATCAGGGGGCGCACACGCGGCGTGGACGGCGATCTGATCTGGCACGCCGGGTTCCGCCGGGTCATCGCGAAGCAAGAACTCCGGGCGTGGCGCGGGCAAGCAACGGTCTTCATCGCGGGGAACAAGCCGCCTTGGAGGCACTACTACCGCAATGACCGGTTGAACGGTCTGACCGAGTTGCTCTCCGGGCCGACCCGGCCCATCGTGCTGCGGATGTTCCATCACGAGTTGCTCACCCGCGGCGCGCCCCGGATCGCATCGGAGATGCTCGCAGATCTGGGTGTCGCGGCGCAACGGGCGGAGTCATGAGCAGCATCCCCTGGACGGCGCTCTTCGGCGACAGAGTTCGGGTCGCGGTCCAGCGTGACGGCGACCCATCGGAAAGACCCGGGCGCGGGCGGAGCGCCGACTTCTGGCACGCCGCGCTCGAGGAGGCGGTTCTCAGCAGTTCGAAACCGGGCTCGTTGGAGATCACGACCGTGCCGGGGCACGCTCCCATTGCGATTGCCGGTGGTGTTCCGATCTCGGTGAGCTTCTCGGTCACCGCAGGACATCGGGCGTGCGCGTGGTCCCGTCGATTAGCGGTGGGGGTCGACCTCGAAGCGGTGACGCCTCAGTTCGAGAATGACGAGGTCGACCGCATGCTCCAGACCGCTTCCGCGGACGAAGAGGTGGAGCGAATCAGGCGTGGGCTCCCCGCGGTGAACAAGCATGGGCAACTGATTCATCTATGGACAGCAAAGGAAGCCGTGCTGAAGTCGCTGGGGACCGGCCTCGCCCATGAGCCGCGATTGGTTGCGCTGCGCGATATTTCGCCATCCGGGTGTTGGACGGAGGTGGGTGGGATCGCGATAGATGTGCAATGGCTGACCGGGGATGGATGGATTCTTGCTGCTGCCGTGCGCCGTGAATAAAAAACGCTCGGGACAAGACCCGAGCGATACCGAATTCAGCTTTGGTGGCACCCGGGCGGAGCACCGACACTCGACACAGGCTTCTCAGCGACGGCGGCGGATCGAGCCGACCGCGGCGAGACCGACAAGCCCCAGCACGCCGGCACTGGGCAGCGGCGCGACGGTCGTCTTCGAAACCTCGATATCGAACTGACCGGCGGCGGAACCCATCGGGGTGCCGATGGCACCGTTCGGTGCGAAAGTCGCCCAGTTGGACGGGGTGCTCGCGGGGGCGTTCGTAGCCGCGTTGTCGAGACCCCGGAGCGACGGGATCGACACTTCATCGCCACCGCCTGAGAGGTCGGTGAAAAGCGGAAGGTCGCCATCGACCGGGATATCAGACCATGCGTCGGCTTCGGTGATTTCCGGAAGATCAAGTGCCGGAGCCTGGGGCGAATCCGTCGCAATTGCGATGGTCGCCGGAACGCCGAACAGCATGATCACGCAGGCGTTGGTGAAAGGGCTCTTCTCCATAGTCCTAGTTTACGCAAAGCGAGCCATTTGGTCTCCACCAAGTCCCGTATTTTGCTCCGTTTCGGTGATCTTGGGGACAATTGCGGACGGGTTATACCGGTTGTGGGGACGATCTGGATCCCGCCGGTCGCTCGGGCCGCGAATCCTGATCCGCGATCTCCCGTCCGGTGGTGGGTGGCCTCGCTCACGGTGAATCGAAAACTGTGCCTCGGTCCGTCGGATCCTCTGATCCGCAACCATCGGCGTCCATCGATCAGGGACGCCCTCCAATCGCAGACACGGCCGGTCTCAACCCTGCACCGGCCCCGAGTCGTTCGTTCGACTCGGCGCTCCCCGGTGTGTTGCCCTTGGAGGGATTCCGCTTGCTTACCAACGCGAAACCCCGACTCTCGCTTCTCCCCGTCGCGATCCTCTCGCTTCACGCCGCGGCGGGGCAACTTCTTGTTCCGAGTCAGTTTTCCAGTATCCAGGCCGCGGTCGATGCGGCAGCGCCGGGCGATGAGATCATCGTCGCCGCGGGTGATTATCAGGGCGATCTCGTCATCAACAAGCCCGTGACGGTCCGGGGGCGAGACGGTGCCGCTCGGACCCGGATCATCGGGTCGGGCTCCGGTCCTGCGGCGTGTGTCATCGCGGACGGCGCGGGCGGCACCCTGACCGGGTTCACGATCTCGAACGGCGTGGGGCAGAACGGTGGGGGCCTGTTTCTCTCCGGGGATGTGGCGGTGATCGACTGTGTTGTGACAGGAAACGCCGCGATGAACGGAGGCGGCGCATTTGTCGTGGGCTCGCCTCTTCTCTCGGATGTCCGCTTTGAGGGCAACGCCGCTCAGTTCGGGGGGGGCGTGTTCCTTGCGCCCGATTCGAACGCGCTTCTTGACCTTTGTGACTTTCTCGGGAATACCGCCGATGACGGCGGCGCGGTCTACATCAGCCCGCGTGGTGCCCAGTCGACCTACGCAACGATCGGTGCTGGCGCATTCGAGAACAACGACGCGGAAAATGGCGCGGGGGTCTACGCCCGCATGAGCGGATTCGAGATCGTCGACGCGTCTTTCAGCAACAACTCCTGCTCCGATCGGGGCGGGGCTATCTTCGCCGCTGATATCGAGTTCTCGACACTCGGTTCACCCGAAATCGAAGGCAACGAGGCTGATTTCGGCGCGGCGGTCTACCTCGAGGGGGCCAGCGAGCTCCGCCTCCAAGATGCGCTGATCAACGCGAACATCTCGGGCGACTCGAGCGCCGCGGTCCAGGTCATGGGCGGGCTGCTCTCGATGCAGGGCTCGAACCTCTGGGGCAACTCGCCCGAATCGCTCGCGGGGGCGTGGAATGACCTGGGAGAGAACGAGTTCTCTGCTCCGCAGCTCTGCGCGATCGACTTCGCCGCCCCGTATGGCGTCCTCGATATCCAGGATGTCATGAGCTTCATCGAGTTCTTCATGGCTTCTGATGCCAGAGCAGACCTGGCGCCGCCCTCGGGCATGCACGATCTGATGGACATTCTGAGCTTTATCAGCGACTACTACTCCGGCTGCGCACACTGATACAGCTGCTCGATTCGGACTTGGAATGCACAGAAAAAAACAACCCGCCCAGAGGGCGGGTTGTGGCTTTTTGGTAGGAGTCCTTCGGGCCGATTAGCGGCGGCGACGGATCGCCACGCCCGCGAGGCCGAGGCCCGCGAGGGCGGCGGTCTGCGGCAGCGGGATGATGTAGAGCATGTCCTGCTGGTTGCCGGTGCCGTCCAGACGGGTCAGGTTGAGCACCCGGACATTGCCGATGTCGCCGGTGTCGAGCAGGTTCGCCTGGGTGAGGTAGAAGGCCGCGAGCGCCTCGATCTTGTCGGCGAGCGCCTGGTTCGCGGCACCGGTGCGACCGGCGGTCACGGCATCAAGGCTGGTGACCTCCTGCTCAAGGAACCAGATGGTCATTTGCAGGGCACCCGCCTGATCCTGGCGGCTGTAGGTCTGGCTGTTGAACGAGATCGAGCCGGTGTTCGAGTAGTTCGCCAGCGAGCCGTTCACGAACGCCTGGTAGAGCGCCGCGGTCTTGCTGTCGAGCGGATCGGGGCTCGGGCCGCCCGCACCGCCGAGGATCGCCTCATCGTTGATGGTCGCCTTGTACTCCGAACCGGGCGAGACGCCCTCGTTCAGCTCGAGGCAGAAGCTGGTGAAGGTACCGAACGCGGTGGGACCACCGGAACCGGTCCAGCTGAATTCGCCTCCCCCGAAGCGTCCCAGGACGCTGTTGAGGGTGATCTCTCCCATGTCACCGTTCCCCGCGGCGAGTGCCGGGACGGCCGTCAAGGCGCACGCGGCGCCAACGATTACTGTCTTCAGATTCATGGTGCTCACTCCCCGTGTATGACCCGTACAGAGTGTTCTTCTCTTCAAACGGTCCGCTCCCCCGCGGTCCGTCCACCTTACGGTGTTCCTGTACGAAATTATGCGGACGGGGTCACACGGCTTCAAGTGGCAACTTGATTTTTTTCGGACGAACATGAAAGAAATCACGAGGCAGGGATTCCAAGAGCCTGTGGACGCTGGATTAGCGACGGGGCGCATGCATGCGTCGACTGAAGCCCGCCCACCTGAACAGGCGGGTCGTTGAGTGGTCGGGGGCTCGGGTCCGCGCTGCGTCCGGCCGCGCCAGAAGGTAAAAAACAAGCAGGCCCGCCAGAATGGACGGGCCTGCTTCATGATCGAGATTGCGTCTTCGGACAATCAGCCGCGGGTGCGGCGGCGGGCGGCGAGACCCGCGAGCCCGAGACCCGCGAGGGCACCGGCCTGGGGCAGCGGCACGAGGACGAGGATGTCCTGCGACGCAGCGCCGTTGTCAGCGCGGTACATGTTCAGAACGCGGACACGATCGCCGAGGCCGGCGTCGGCGAGCTGCTGCGCGAGCACATCGGCGTAGTAGTTCGCGAGATCGCGGACATCCTGGTTGCTGGTGGTGTCTTCGATGGTGCGCTCCTGCTCGAGTTCCCAGATCGCGGCCTGGAGAGCCTCGGCGGAGCGGCGGCGGTTCAGGTTGCCGGCGAGGCCGCCGTCACCGCTGTTGTCGAAGTCATAATCGGCAAGGCTGCCGTTGACGAACGCTTCGTACAGAGCGGCGGTGCGGGCGTCGAGGGGATCGGGGTTGCCGCCGCCGAGGCCGCCGTTGGTCGCGGCGGTGTTGATGTCAAAGGTGTACTCGCCGCCGATCGAGAGGTTCTCGTTCAGCTCGAGGCAGAACGACTGGAAGTTGCCGAACAGGCGGGGGCCGGACACACCGGTCAGCGAGAACTCGCCGCCGCCATTGTTCCCGCCGTAGGGCTGAACGCCGTTGAACCGCACGGTCCCGTCCGAACCGGACGCCGCCGCGACAGCCGCGAGGCCAGCAACGCACAGAATGCTCAGGGTCTTCTTCATCTCTTCGTCCTTCCAATGAGGCACATGCCCAGATCTGGTGACAGTTTTATCAGTGATCAGAAGGACAGTCTCTCCGCTCCTCTGATCTCCAGACGAGAGAATAAACGCTGTTCGCGGGGAGATTCAACGATCGGAATCGGAAATCCCCGAAATCGGCGAATCTCGGCGCAAATTCCTGAAGAAGATAAGCTTATCGGCCCGGAGAAGGCGTTGTGTAATCACACGGGAGCAGCGATTCAGGGCGAGAGCGCTGCTTCGAGCTCGCGGATCAGGGCCTTGGATCGAGCATCAGGAATCCCGGTTGTTCGAGCCTCATCCAGGATCTTGGATGCCTCATTCAGGTTGCCTGATTCAAGGTGGGCCTTTGCCAGAAGCACGCGGGACTCCAAGTCCGCGTCCGGATTCTCGGCGAGCGGGCGCAGGGCACTGATCGCGAGATCCGGCTTGTTCGAGGCGAGGTGGATGCGTGCCTCGGCCCGTGCGGCGAGTTGGATCAGCGAAGTGTTCTGGTCTTGTTCGAAGAGGGCCGACCTCAGCTGACGGATCGCTTCCTCCGCGTCGTCGGCTCTGTTCGGCTGATCAGCAAGCAGATCGACAAGGGCTGCAAGCGGGGCGGTCGCCTCGGGATCTTGGGTGATCAACTCCCGCAGCAATTGCTCGGCCCGATCGTGCTGGCCTTGGATCGCGGCTGCCCGTGCCTCAATCCACATCCAGGTCTGGTTGTCGGGCTCTGCGAACTCGTCGACGAGCGCCAGCGCCGCGTTCGCGTCCGGTCCGGGCCCGCTGTAGCGAGCGAGCCGCACGAACCCTTCCGCTCGTTCGCGGGCGAGTTCGGGCGCCGTGATCGCGTTGAGCCACGACCTGGCGGTGTCGATTTCTGAAACGGGCAGCGCGAGCGCGGCGAGCAGGGCGGTGTTCTGCCAGCCCAGCTGTCCGCTCTCGAGTCGGTCGCCGAAGAGCAGAAAAGACTCGGTCGTATTCCCGAGACCCGCATACGCGATGGCCAGCGCGGTGAGCCCGACTTCGGGAGATTCGATCGATCCGGCTTCGAGCCGAGCTCGGTGCCCCGACAAGAGGTTCACCACCTGCTCGTATGCGCCGAGGTCAACTTCGATCAACGCAAGGATGACCTCTGCTTGAAAGGTGTCGGGAGCGGTCAGTTCGATCAGCGTGCGGGCTTCCTCTCGTGCGGCTTCGAGTTGTCCTTGCTCGCGGAGCACGCTGGTCAGTTGCTGGCGGGCAAGCGGGGAATCCGGCAGGGCCTCCACGGCCGCGCGACTGGTGCGGAGCACGCCTTCGGGATTCTCCAGAATCGAGTAGGCCCTCGCGAGGGTTCGCCACGCCGTCCAGTAGCCGGGCTCTTCGCTTGTGAGTTGTGCGAGCGATTGGAGGTATGCCTCGTTGCTGATCTCCCCGCGCCCGTGGCTGAGCGACGCGGCGCGGAGCAATGCCTCCGGGCCTGTTGCGTCCGCCGGGATCGAAGAAGCGACCCCGAGCGAACGGATTCTCAGCTCGTCCTGTTCTGCGAATGCCCTGATTTCCGGCGCGTCGGGTAGCGCTGAAAGGGCCTCGTCGATGACGGGCCCGGCCTCCGCTTCCCCGAGCGAACCCGCGAGTCGGATCGCGGTCATCCAGTCCCCGACGGAGCCCGAGCGCCGCGCCTTGGGCAACTGGTACTCCAACGCCCGGCGGGGCTCACCGACGCGGCTCAGCGTGTTCACGATCATCTGCTCGTGCGATTTGCCGATCTCCGCTTCGTCGATCGACTCATAGATCTCGATGGCGCGATCGGTGTACCCCGCGTCCGCGAACAGGTCCGCGCACGCTTCCAGATCCGATGCGGGCCAGTCCTGATGGTCGAGGTACATTTCCAGGACCTCAGCGGTCTCGGTGTACCGTCCCGCACGCGTCAACATGACGGCGAGATCGAGCACCGAGCGCGGCGTTTCGAACCCCGCGAGTTCCCACTGATCGTTTGCCGCGTCCGACCACCGGCCGGTCTGGAGCAGAAGATTGCGGCGCCGGAGACGCGTCTCATCGTCGAGGTCGATGATCGCGACAAATCGGTCCATCTCGCGGCTGGCGTCCTGGGGGCGGCCGTACTCGCGAAGCATCTCGATCAGCGGCGGGAAAGCGACGGCGCGAACGCCCGAGCCTGTGGCGCGGCGGTAGTAGGTCGCCGCACGGTTGACCACCTCGGCGGCATCCGCGGCGTCCCCGGCCTCGCGTCGTCGATCGGCGATCATCCGGAACGCACGCGCGGTCAGCACGAGGGCATCGAAATCGTCGGGAGATTCGCGAAGCACCGTCGCGAGGTCGTCGATGATCAGTTCGTTGATCTGCTCGTCGGTCGGGTCCCCCGCGAGCACGGCGCGCGCGTGGTAGGTCCTCCACGCGGGAGACCCCTCTCCGATCGCCTCGCGCAGGCGGGTCACCGCGGTCCGCGCCGCCGCAAGATCGTTCCAGATCCCCCGGGACTGCAGCGCCGAGAGCTGGGCTGCGGGGGCCTCGGGGTAGTCGTCCGAGAGTCGGCGGGCCTCCTCGAGTGACTGCTCCGGCGCGGCGTCGTCGATCACACGGAGCAGGGCGCGCCGATACGGGAGCGCGGCGGCGGGCTCGCGAGACGCGATCTCCGCCTCGAGCAGGGCCCGTCCCTCGTCGAGTTTCCCGCTCCGTGCCAGAATCGCGGCGCGCGAGGCGAGCAGTTCGATGGTGTCGGTCTGCTCGGTCAGCCCGGCGAGCAATTCCTGGCCCACATCGGGCGCGTAGGTATCCAAGGCCTTGACGAGGTACACAACGCCGAGCGGGTCGGGCGGGGGCGTCCTGCCCACCACCTGTTCGGCGAGCGCCGTCCCACCCTCGATATCGCCCACGAGCAGGCGGGCGCGGGCGAGCCGGACCATCACACTCGGGGTGTTCTTCGCGTCCTCGGGCTCGTTCTCGAGGATGCCGAGAATCTGTCGGATGAGGAGGACATCGC
>MDTG01449616.1_pt1 | contig 41745 bp, 42 predicted proteins | sample 811421 | NCBI WGS metagenome assembly MDTG01 (sample SAMN05326645, study PRJNA326480) | marine metagenome | isolation source: seawater | place: Pacific Ocean: South East | collected 2011 | reverse complement strand
GCAGTAACTTTTAGTATTTTTTTAAAGAATCTAAATGTCAGCGGGCGGGTAAGTAGAGGAGGGGGTCGAGCGGTTTTCCGCCCTTCCTAACCTCAAACAAAAGCTTAGGCGAATCAGTTTCAGACATCCCCATTTCAGCTATTTTCTGCCCCTTGTCGACATTCTCACCCTCTTTAACGAGGATACTTTTATTGTGTGCGTAAGCGGTAATAAATTCGTCTGGGTGCTTAATGATTATTAGGTTTCCATATCCTCGCAGACCGTTTCCACTATACACTACCTTTCCACCGCTAACGGCGAAAATATCTTCTCCTGTAGCTCCAGCAATCGAAATGCCTTTACTATTTGAGTCAGAAAACCTCTCGGTAATTTGACCGTTTGCCGGCCAAACCCACCCTAAAGCGGTCACGAAAGCTTCATCACGACCATCCTCATTAGCGATTTCAGTATCGGGTAAGGAACCATTGGCGTTATCCGCACTACCTGCTATATTTGAACCCGAATCTGCCTTTGGAGTCTCTATGGCAGCTGATCTCAAAGGTATCGATACTGCGGCGTTATTCTTGGAACTTGGTAATACTCGAAGCTTTTCGCCTGTTTTTATTTTGTCAGGATCACTCAAATTATTCCATAAAGCTATGTCGCGCCAATTCTGTCCAAAGGCGAGCGCTATTCCATAAAGGGTGTCTCCCTTGCGAACAATATAAAATGTACCGTCAACTAAATTCCTGTTTCTTTTGAGATAGGCCTCAGAAGGTTTTTTTTCAATTTCTACAGTTCTAGATTCAACAGGTGCCGGCCTAGGCATGGTACAACCTACAAATGCACAAACACAGGAAACACCGCTAATAAAGACAAAAAACTTATTATTCATACCTATGATCTTTCCAACCCTTCCAGTATTGGCACATAAGATACCACATCGTACCTACTAATTGAAAATGAACTGCATGAAGAGGATTCCTTAGTTCCAGCCAACAAATACTGCAACCCCTTGCCGGTAGGAGATAAAACGACCCCGCCATCTTTAACTTGATTTATCAGCTGATTCGGAAATTTTTCCAACGATGCCGAAAAGAAAATTGCGTCATATGGAGCTCCATCAGTAAAGCCGCATTTCCCATCAAAAAAATTTATTTGTAGTTTCCCCTGGCCAATATATTGATCACAATTTTGCAACGCTTTTTTGTATAGTGGATAAATTCGTTCAACACTTGTCACGCTTCCAAAACATTCCAAAAGTATTGATGCTTGATAACCACTACCGCATCCAACCTCTAAAATATTCTGCTGTACTAATTCCTCTCTGGACCTAGTTTTAGAGAGAAGTTCCCTTACAATGCTGATTGTTTTTGCAACAACGAATGGCTGAGATATAGTCTGCCCAAATCCGATAGGAAGCGCAACATCCTCATAAGCCATACTTGCTAAAGCCGAGTCGACAAATTGATGACGTGCCACGGACCCGATGGCATCGATAACAATCTCATCAACTATCCCACGTTTTTTCAATCGACCAATCAATTTTTTCCGAAGCGTATGGCTGGCTAAACCTGGGTTCGATGAAGGCTTTTCTTTTTCTGCTTCCGGCTCAATTAGCGCACGGGCGCCCCATCTCGGCAAAAGAGTGGGATTTTCTTTTGCTAATATTGCCCGGCTTATTTTATCTTTCGCACCCAAGATTCTATTTTCTCCGCCGATTTTGATTTATACATTCCAGTTGATAGCTCTGTTATCGAAACCATGTTTTCCGCTAGTGCCTTGTAATCCGTACCTTCCCCGACATCAAAAAAGTCGCCACTAGCTCCAACCCAATAAACTTTTTCGCCTTTAGGTGACACAGCCTCTACCGCCGGTTTTGACGCAGCCCTACTACCAGGTCTACACAAAACAATTCCTTTCACTTCCGGCGACTTTACATTTGGGATATTAATATTAAGCAAAGTCGGATTTGCAAGCGGCTCGTTTATATATGCCTGAACTATTTTTTCTACGAAGAATTTAGCAGTCTTTAAGTTATCAAAACTAAAAGAGTCTAACGAGAAAGCAAAGGACGTAATCCCGTGAAGAAACCCCTCTATAGCCGCTCCTACGGTCCCAGAATAATGTACATCCTCTCCAATATTTCTTCCGTTATTTATACCGGAGACAATAAGACTAGGTTTTTTTTTCAAAAGTGTTGTAACTCCTAAATTCACACAATCCACTGGCGTCCCGTTCACAAAAGTGAAGCCGCTTTCTGCCTTTCCAACTCGCAATGGCCTGTCAAGGGTGATAGCACAACCAGAACCACTCTGATCATCTTTTGGAGCAATAACGTGGACATCCCCAAAAGCTTGCATAGAAACTGCAAGATTGGCTAAGCCAGGCGAGCTGTAACCGTCGTCATTAGTGACCAAAATATCCATTATTTTTCAAAGTTACTTTTTCTCTTCAGAAGACGAATCCTCTGGCCAATCTTGTATGTAAGCTTTCAACATTTTATTTTCAAAATCGGAAGCTCTTAGCATCGCCCTTGCCACATCGTGGAATGAAACCACTCCGAGAACCTTGTTACCTTCCACGCAAGGAAGATATCTCTCCCCACAATCATTCATCAACCTTCGAAGCGCATCAATCTGCATGTCTTTATCTGTAACCGTAGGATCTCGTTTCATTACCTCATCAACCATTATCTCAGACATGGTGGGTGTTTTCCCGGAACGATTTTCAATCTGGCGCTTTGCTAATACTTGAATAACTTCACGAAAAGTCAATATCCCGACTAATTCATCGCCTCTCTCAACTATTACTACCGAACCAATATCTTTTTCCGACATCAAAATAACAGCATCCGACAAGAGACTTTTAGGAGGGAGAGTAACAAGTGAGTTTTTTTGTAAATCCAGAATGTTGGACACTTTCATTTCAAATACTCTTGTTTTTTCGGTAGATAAGAGTTTATTCTAACCTAGCGGAGCCAACACTCCAATTGCAAAAATAAATTTTTATTCATTATGATTAACGTGGTCGTACTCATTTATTCCAAGAAAGGGGGCACTCTTCAGTTAGCCGAAGAGATTTGTAAGGGTATCGGCTCAGTTAGCGGGGTAGAATCAAGGTTGCGAAGAGTTGATGAGTTAAAGAATCGTAGCGTTCAACAGCGATTGAATGAAAAGTATGAAAAAATCCAAATAATAAACAAGAAAGATATCATAAACTGTCACGGTTTGATTCTCGGGTCCCCCACTCGCTTTGGGAACATGGCTGCGGAACTAAAGTATTTTATTGATCAAACTCTTGATTTGTGGATCTCTGGCGAATTGGTTGGAAAACCGGGCGCCGTATTTACCAGTACGGGGAGTCTACATGGTGGTCAGGAAACCACACTACTAAGCATGATGTTACCGTTATTCCACCACGGTATGCTTTTATCAGGGATTCCATATACCGAACCGAGCTTATCTGAAACGAAGACTGGTGGTACTCCCTATGGAGCATCTCATGTTTCTTCAACTCAAAAAAAAGAGTCTGGCTTGTCAACTGAGGAAAGAAGGCTGGGATATGTACTAGGGGCTAGAATTGCAAAAATCGCAAACAAGCTTTCCTAAACCCAAATTTGTAAAATGTTTCTGGGGAAGGCTGACTCTGTTTAGCGTTATATCGATGGTGCTTTTTGGCTGTTATTGGGAATTAATGCTTTATCCCTTGCGTGTCGGATCCTTACTTTGGTTAAAAATCTTGCCCCTTATTCCCCTAATCCCCGGGTTGTTCCAAGGTCGAATACGGTCTCTTCAATGGTTAACATTACTCATTTGGTTATATATCACTGAAGCGATAGTAAGAATATTCTCAGATCCGATAGAGAACTTGATTTGGAGCTGTTTTTGGCTCGGTTTAGGTGTTTTAACCCTAATCACTGCAATGATAGCTGTGCGCAAAATTAGGTCGGAAAGGATTTATGAACAAAAAACTCTTCGATAAGCTTCCATTGGAGCTACGCCTTCCGCGAGAAGAAATCGCCACTTTTTTGAGCCCTTCTTATTATTGAAAAGATTAACCCAGCTCCGAACGATTCTTCTACTATTTATTCCTTTTCGTTTTTGTAAATGGTAATAATTCTCAAGGCTTGTGATAATCTCACCCGTTGGACGGAGGTTTTTTTTGGGATAAAAAGCTCTCTGAAGATCTGTCAATAAAACCGGATATCGACGGATTGCTCTGCCCAACATTACCCCGTCAACCCCAGGCAACGCTAACTCTTTTTTTTTCTCTAAAATAGAACGGCATTTAGCAACCGTATCAAACTCTCCATTAGCCACAAACTTACAATCAGGAAAATCTCTTTTCAAGAATCTGACTTTAAACATATCAATTGGCGGTATGTCTCTATTTTTCTTAGGCGATAGATTTGATACCGCACATCTTGCATGAACGAAAAAAATATCGCATCCAGCATCATGAACTCGTCCCACGAAGTCACGAACGAAGGAGTAATCCTTACAGTCGTCTATTCCGATACGGTGCTTTACGCTAACGGAAATACTAGCCCCATCTTTTATAGCTTTTACACAATCGGCGACCAATTGTGGTTTTCTCATTAATGCTACGCCGAAATTACCAGCGACAACCTTTGAGCTCGGGCACCCACAATTCAGGTTCACTTCATCGTAGTTAAATTTCGAAGCGATCTTTGCAGCCTGGTTTAGAATCCTTGGCTCATTCCCGCCGAGCTGAATACCTACTGGATGCTCCGAGTTGTCGAAATCCAGTAATTTGTCCGAATCTCCGTTTATTATCGCTAAACTATGCAGCATTTCAGTGTATAAAAAGACGTCAGGGCCGAGGAGTCGATGAAAAAATCGGCAATGTCTATCCGTCACATCCATCATAGGCGCAACGCAAACCTTTTGGCTAAATCTCATAAGAAAATGGTACATTAGAACAATGAGAAATACTAACGCGTTCTTTGGAATACTTTTTACCCTCCTTTCGGTCACACATTTGCCCATGAGCGCTAAAGAAAAAGCGAAGGAGACTAGCCAAAGCACCAAAACTTCGTCTTTTTTTTGGTGTGCAAAAACTGACAATAACACTCATATCGGATACTGTTTCGAAAAACAAAAAGAATGTAAAGAGTGGTCAAGAAAAAGGTTTGAACAAAACGGAAAGAAGCTTCATCTGTGCAGACCAACAAGGCTTTAAGTTTTACTTTTGCCTCCGTAGCTCAGTGGATAGAGCATCCCCCTCCTAAGGGGAGGGTCGTAGGTTCGATTCCTACCGGAGGCGCCAGTCAGAAGATAAAACTTTGTTGCAACCATTGAGATGGGTTATGTGTAAAAATGTCTTCACTGTTTTTCAAATCTGTGCAAACCCAGCCGACAAAATTATTTTGACCCGAGATAACTCTAAAATGCAAATAGTCTATCATTGGTGAAGATCTTGAAAAGTATGACTGATAACAAAAATAATATTGGCAGAGATATTGGGCTAGTCAACAACTGGAAAAAAGAATTGTTTCCTGAATTTCAAAAAGATTATATGCGAAACTTAAGTCTATTCCTACGAGAAGAAAAATTAAAAAAGAAGACCATTTTTCCACCCGGTAAGAAAATTTTTAGCGCCTTGAATTTAACAGATTTCCACGAAGTCAAAGTGGTTATACTGGGGCAAGACCCTTACCATGGGCTTGGTCAAGCTCACGGTCTAAGCTTTTCTGTTGAAACCGGTATTGAAAAACCCCCATCCCTTAAAAATATCTTCAAGGAATTAAAATCGGATATTGGAATAGAAGAACCAAAACATGGAAATCTTACAAATTGGGGGAAAAACGGAGTTTTATTACTTAACTCTGTTTTAACGGTTGAAGCCGGTAAACCGGGCTCTCATTACAATCGTGGGTGGGAAAAATTCACGGATAAAATACTCGAACTTTTGTCGGAAAATAAAAACGTGGTTTTCATCTTGTGGGGAAACAAGGCGCAAGAAAAAGCGTCAACGTTAAATTTGCCAAATGACTCGATTTTAAAAAGTCCTCACCCTTCACCGTTTTCAGTAAACCGAGGTTTTTTCGGCTCAAAACCATTTTCCAATGCAAATCTCATTTTGGAGGCAAAAGGGTTTTCACCTGTGAATTGGCAGCTTTGATTTTTTCCCAATGATCGTATTTATCCAATTTGCCGGCCATTTTATAAAAAAGGAGATAAGATCAAGAAACAAGGATTCCTTAGGAAAGTAAGAAAATGGTGGGTAAGTACACTATTAAATGACAAACTGAAGAAAAACCCTAGTATTCAGGCAATATCAGAATGGTATCATCTGAAAGCAGTCTTATTTTTTGTTGTAATTAAAGGAGAAATAAATGTTTAAACGATTAACGCTTGCTTTAGCTGGAGTGGCGGTGTCAGTAAACGTTACTGCTGCCCAGGACAATCTTAAAACTTTGGGCCAAATGAAGGTAGCGACAACTGACCTTAATATTCCGGTAGTGCCACAAGAAGGCAAAAACGCTGACGCACTAAGGAAAAATTTGGAGAGCATCAGTTTGCCTCCCGGCTTCAAAATAGATTTGTATGCTGTGGCCCCTGATGTCAGACATATGGCCATCGCCCCGTCAACGAATATGCTATTTGCTGGAACGAGAAAGACCACTGTTTGGGCGATTACTGACAGAAACAATGACAAAGTGGCCGATGAGGTAAAATCCTTCGCCCCATCGTTGAAATTCACGAACCCAAATGCAGTATGTTGGACGAACGACGGCTTTTTAGTGGTCGCTGAACATAACAGGGTACTAAACTTCGCAGCTGCGGAGTTTTTCTATGAAGGTCCTGACGTCGCAGTCTCAGTAGTTGTTCCTCAAGGTGAATTGATTCCAGTTGAGGAAGAGTCATACAACCATGGTGCTAGAGTGTGTGAGATTGGTCCAGACGGAAAGTTGTATGTCACTTTGGGTCAGCCATTCAATGTTCAACCAATGGACAAAATTGATCTCTACAACAAAGTTGGCATAGGTGGAATAGTTAGGATGAATTTAGATGGAAGCGAGCGTGAAGTTTACGCCAAAGGGGCGAGAAATCCGGTTGGCCTGAATTTCAGTCCCGATGGAAAAAGCCTATGGTGGACCGATCACCAGGTTGACGGTTTGGGTGACGATATTCCTCCAGGCGAACTAAATAAATCGACAAAATCTGGTCAACATTTTGGTTTCCCATATTGGAATGGAAAGTTCAAAGTTGCTGGTTCGTCAGCAGCTCCTGATCATAAAAACATGAAAAAACCAAGGGGAGCAATATTTCCTCAAGCGACATTTCCAGCCCATCAAGCACAAAATGGAATGGTATTCGGCGCGAAAACAAACTTTCCAGATAAGTACAAGAATGGAATTTTTGTTGCTTCTCATGGTTCATGGAATAGAACCAAAGCAAGCGGTGCTGAAGTTCAGTTCGTTCCAGTTAAAAATGGTAAGGCTGGAAAGATGGAGGTCTTTGCCTCAGGTTGGTTAAACCAGGAAACTGGTACTTACCAGGGTAGACCGGTTGATGTTGCTGTAATGAAAGATGGTTCTATGTTGGTGTCAGACGATTACGCCGGTGCTATTTATAGAATTTCGTACAGTAGTGAAGAGACTGCAAGCATTAAGTAATTTCGCTTAGTTGCCGTGAAATGCCGGGTGCAATTTGACACCCGGCATTTTTCTTGGATTTGAAAACAGCACATTTTCTCGACTATAACTCTGTGGTCCCTCTATCCGCCATTATTGATCGACCCAGAGATTCGCTCAAGGAACCGGTCGGGATGAAACCATGTTGGTATTGGGTAACATCAACTATGACAATTCACACACGATAGTTAAGTGTCAGCCCATTATGTATTTTTTCCCTTTGAAAAATTACTGTCAAGGGCAAAATACCTTGCGGAAGTGTAAATATTATAGGATCCGTTTTAAGTCCTCTAGTGACTTACCCTCAAAATCTGGGGCGTAACCAATGGGATCTTTAGGCGAGGAAGACCTGTTAACCCAAAACGTTTTTAGCCCATTCCAACCGGCCCCGATAATATCCCAATAATTTGCAGAAACTAACAAACACTCATCTGAATTACACTTGAAAAATTCGCTCGCAATTTTATAGACTCGTTCATCAGTTTTAAAAGACAAGACAGAACTAGCTGAGAGATAAACCTCAATTTTATCTTGAAGACCCGAATTGTTGAGAACTTCCCTTAACATTTCACTATTACCATTTGATAAAACGGCGATGCTATAACTATTAGACCTGATATAATCGAGAACTTCTGATACCTCTGGAAACTTTTCTAACTTCTGATAGCGCGACATAATTTCGTCGACAGGCACATCCTGAACATTTTTACCGATAAACTGAATAGTATACTCAAGTGCAGCACGAGTAAGACTCATGAAACTTTCATACGGTATTTGTGGAGGGCGCAACGAGTAAAGTCTCGTATATTCTATTTGTTTTTCTCGTAAGAGCCTGGAGGATTCATCTCCCTTACCTGGAAAATACTTTTCTAAGACCATTTTTATGGAGTGTACATCAAGAAGAGTTCCATAAACATCGAATAAAATTACTTTAACCATAAGTCCTTTCTTAGAGCTAAATTGGCATCTGATTTGCTTATTAAACTATACTTGAAATTAACTTGGTAGTATTATGACTTTGGCAATTAATACAACAGATGCATTTGCGACCGGTACGGTAGCAAATACAGGACTAGGGAAACGAGGGGATAAAAGCTTTTCAACTGGGTTCCAAGGCCAACTGATTCAGATATCCTCGAGGGAACGGCAAGAAATAGAGGTTAGGGAGTCGGAAGCAAAACGGATTCTTCTCTCCCAGGGAATAAAAGAGGATTTTGATGGCGGACCAGTTGGTTTTCCAAAAACAAAAGTGGATTTCGCTCGAGACAAAGAAGGAAATCTGATTCTCCAAAATAATTTGCCAGTAAAGAAAGAAATAGCAAGTTGGTATGACGTTCGACACATGATTGCTAGAAATGAATTTGTCCCAAAGATGGTTGATGAAGTAGACCAAAGCGGTAACGGGGTTATCGATGTTGCCACGGGGAAAATAAAACAAATAGAAGTTTTGAACCCAGACGGAAGTCCCGTTATTGAAAGGAAGGTTTCAGTTCAACCTGACTTATTGGAAAGGTCTTTAGTCGCTTCGGCTCGCCTTAAAGAACTAGGTATCGAAAGTATAGCGGCGCCAAAATATCGGCCTGGAACCACTGTCATAGAGGCGTATGAATTAGAGTTACAAAAAAATACACGGGGAGTTGCAACCAACTCTTTAAAAAAAGAAGGGCTTAAATTGTCAAATTTTCCACGTGGCACTTCAATTTATGAAGCCCTAAAAATGGTTGAAAAGGAGAATGACCAGGGAGTAGTTGACCCCACAAAAGCAAAAAACCTTATTAGAGATATGGCCATACTCCGAGCTGAAGAATTATTTACTTTAAAAAGATTTAAATCATTTGGGGGAACAACTCCTACGAAGGCAGTAGAGCTTTTAAATGACGAACCTGAAAAATATCGACCAACCCCAGCCGATACTCAATATAAACCATTATGGAAAACACCTCCACCAATTACTGTTGATCTAGGTAAACTTTCTCCTCAGCAATGGCGTAATGCAGTGATAGCTAATGCAAAAGAGGCAAATCCTGCATATACAGAAGAAGAAATTATTGCTAAATTTGGATTTGATCGAGTCATCAGTTTAGGAACAGGATGGTTTGGAAGACAGAGATAATATGGAAACTAAAGCTAAAACAAATTTTTTGAATATTCGTTGCTATAAATTTGTTTCTCTCGATCACCTTGAGGAACACCGGCACCTTTTAGCCGAAATTGGGCAATTATTATCCGTAACCGGAACAATAATCTTATCAAATGAAGGCATAAATATCGCGTTATCAGGAGACAAGTCATCTACTGAGCAAATGTTTGAGGCATGTAAGGCAATACCAGGACTTAAAAACCTTAAGGCAAGAATTAATTACTCAGAAAAAGTTGGTTTTGAAAGACTAAGAGTAAAAATCAAGTCCGAAATCATCAAAATGAATCAACCTCAAATCCGACCAGAAGAGGATAGAGCTCCCTTCGTGGATGCAAACACACTAGCAAAGTGGATAATCGATGGTTACGACGACACGGGGAAGCCGATTAAAATAGTTGACACTCGTAACGAATTTGAATTTCAACTTGGACACTTTAAAGACTCGCTAAATCTTAATTTAGAAAAATTTAGTGAGTTCCCACAAAAAATTAAGGAAAAATGTAGATTTCTTAAAGGATTTAAACTCGTAAACGTGTGTACAGGAGGCATCAGATGCGAAAAAGCTACCCTCTTTATGATAGAAAATGGTATCCGCGACGTCGTTCAGCTTGATGGTGGGATACTTGATTATTTAGAAAATACTAATGGTAATGCATGGGAAGGGCAATGTTTCTTATTTGACGAAAGAGAAATGTCAACCCTGTAAGGCGAAGGATGAGTTTTGATTTATACGGGAAATAAATTCTGAGATAAATATCTATCGCCTCTGTCACAAACTATGAAAACAATCCTTGCATTATTTAGCTTCTCAGAAATTCTCAGGGCTACACATAATGCTCCTGCACCCGAGGGACCGCAAAAGATACCTTCCTCTACTGCTAGTCGTCTGGCCATCTCTTCAGCCTTTTCCTGACTAATCTCTTCAATTTTATCAATTCTGGCTTTTTTCCTAATAGGAGGGATATAAGGCTCAATCCATTTTCTGATACCAGGTATTTGAGAACCGTCACAAGGCTGAACTCCAATAATTTGAATAGCTTTATTGACTTCTTTAAGTCTTCTCGAAACACCAGTGATTGTTCCTGTTGTTCCCATAGCAGAAACGAAGTGTGTGACATTTCCCTTTGTAGACCGTAAGATTTCCTCAGCCGTGTATTTATAATGGGCGCCCCAGTTATCATCATTTGCAAATTGATTTAAGACTTTACCCTTTCTATTTTTTTCCATCTCTAGTGCTAAATCTCTGGCACCTTCCATCCCTTCCTTTTGAGTGACTAAAACTAAGTCAGCACCAAAAGCTCGCATCACTTGTCTTCTTTCAATGGACAGATTTTCCGGCATAATCAACCTCATCCGATACCCTAAAATCCGAGATGCCATAGCGAGTGCGATTCCTGTATTGCCGCTTGTTGCCTCTATTAATAGTGCATCTTTTTCTACCAACCCTTTTTTTTCTGCGCCAATAATCATCGACACAGCAGCTCTATCCTTCACCGAACCCGCAGGATTATTTCCCTCAAGTTTTGCCAGAAAAATATTATTACGTCTGACATTAGTTTTCCCAGGTATTGAGGAAAGTTGAACAAGTGGAGTATTTCCTATTGCTTGTAATAGCGTATTATACATATAAAATCTAAACTATTTTTTTACAACCCGAGAGATCAACTGTCATACTCATATCTTTGATTTTTTTTATAGCATCATATCTAGCAAAACTTTTCCTCCAAACTAACACAACTCTCCTAGAAGGGGGAGTATTTTTGAACTTGATCAACCCTATAGTCTCGTCTTTTATCAGAGTTTCAACAGCAATACGGGGGAGGAGGGTAATTCCTAGGCCAGACGAGACCATGTATTTAATTGTTTCTAATGAACTTCCCTCAAATGTTCTTTAAATTCCTTGTGCGTTTACCGAGTACCGTGCAGCTTCTGGGCAAACATCCAGAACCTGATCTCTAAAGCAATGACCTAAACCTAATAAAAGCATCGTTTCAGTGCTAAGATTATGACTTGAGATATGTGTTCGCTACAATAATTTATGATCGCGAGGACGGCGATAACAGATTCTCATCGTATAGAGCAGTATGATGACTAGGCCCATTCATATCAAATGGTTCTGCCAATATTCCAGCATCTAAGGACCCATTACGTAGTTTCTCTAAAATTACGTTAGTAAAATCCTCGTTTAGAAATAAGGGCATATTAGGAACCGCATCAAAAATAACTCTCACGATTTTAGGTAGCAAGCAAGGCCCAATTGTAAAAATAATACCGAGACGAAGAGGTCCTAGTAAAGGATCTGTTCCCTGATCAGCGATTAGTTGAATTTTGTTTGACTCTTCTATAATTGACTGAGCCTGCTTCACAAGTCGTTCTCCTACTGAAGTTAAAGAGATTTGATTGCTTTTTCTCTCAAAGATTTTTGTATTCAGTTCTTCTTCAAGTTTTTTTATACTTACTGACAAGGTTGGTTAGCTCACGAAACATGCTTCGGCAGCTCTTCCAAAGTGTTTTTCTTGAGCAACCGCAATAATGTAGCGTAATTCAGTCAATGTCATCTATGTTCCATCTACCAGGAATCTCCCGTTTCGCCATCGGTTAATAAGCGAAGTAATGCTTGTATCATCAAAAATAGCGTCGCCATCTTCTGCAACGCACGACGAATTATTGATAACTTTATTAACGAAAGCAACAACTCTCATCACCAATTCATAATCCTTTACTAGATTAGAGAATTCGAGCTGTATATCTCCTGATTGTCGAGTACCCAAAATCTCTCCGGGTCCGCGAATCTCTAAGTCTTTTTTAGCAATTTCAAACCCATCATTGGATTCATATAGAATTTTCAGTCTTTTCTTTGCTGTTTCCGTCAGACCTTCTTCGTAAAGAAAAATGCATATCGCATCCATGTTCCCCCTTCCAACTCTCCCTCTTAGTTGATGTAATTGGGCCAAACCAAATCGTTCAGAATTTTCTACAATAATCAATCCAGCTTCAGGTATATTTACTCCTACCTCAATTACAGTAGTAGCCAACAGGATGGACGTTCTCTTTTCTCTAAACGATAACATTGCCTCCCTTTGCTCGTCTTTCCCCAACTTTCCATGAACTATAGATATATTTAAATCAAGGTTCTTTTTTAGCCATTCATAGGTTTTCTCTAGTGTATTTAATGCTCTACTTTGATCTTCCAATTCATTAATCATTGGACACACCCAAAAGGCCTGCCCACCATTATGGACAAAAACTTTTATTCTTTTTAAAATCTCTAATTTTCTTCGAGATGATACCAATTTTGTTATGACTTTCTTTCTACTTTTTGGAAGAGACTTAATTGTCGAAATTTCCATATCGGCCAAAAATGTCATTGCCAAACTCCTAGGAATAGGAGTGGCGGACATACCTAAAATATGCGGGCAATTCTCTCTTAATTTAGCTCGTTGCTCCAAACCGAAACGATGTTGTTCGTCAATTATGGAGAGGCCTAAGTTACCAAATTTGACCTCTTTTTGAATTAATGCATGCGTGCCAACAACGACGATCGGTTTCTTTCCATGCAGCTCTAAAAGAAGGTTTTTCTTTTTCTTAATGGAGAGACCGCCTGACAAATAAAAAACCTCTATTCCTGATGATTGAAACCACTCAGACAACTGGTTAAACAATTGACTGGCAAGTATTTCGGATGGAGCCATGATATTCGCCTGTTTTTTTGATCCAACAGTGAAAGCTGCAGCAAGACCTGCAATAACAGTTTTACCACAACCAACATCACCTTGAATTAATCGATGCGATGGTTTTCCTGCTGTAAGGTCAGACTTTATCTCGCACCAGACTTTTTTTTGGTCTTCCGTAAGTTTAAACGGAAGTTTTTTTAAAAGAGTTTCTGAAAGCTCCTTTTCGTCGTCTAAAGAGTCTACCTTCAGATTAGTAATAGATTTTTTCATTGTTCTTAAAACAAATTGCTGTCCTGCCAGTTCGTCAAACTTAATTCTGTCCCAGAACAAATTATTTCTCTGTTCAAGTTCCAAAATTAATTCTTTTGGATCTTTTGTTATTTTAGGAAAATGAATTTCCTTTATAGATTTTTCAAGGCGTGGGAGACCTAGTTCCCTTAACATATCTTCTTTTAGCCATTCCCTAGGAACAAAACTTTTCAGAGCCTTCCCAACATACCTTCTAAATGTTTCCTGGTAGAGATATTTGCTCTTGATTTTATAAAAAGGAACCAAGTATTTAAAACATGGTGACGTTTCATCTAACCAGCCAACATGGATTTTTGGATGAACAAACTCAATATTTCCGAACTCTGACCTGGGAGTCCCAAAAACTCTTAGTTTTACACCTTCCCGAAATACATTCTGTATTTGATATCTAAAGTGGTAAAGCCTAATTAGGATTTCCCCGGATTCGTCATATGCAAAGATATTCAACATTTTTCTTTTTCTCTGCACCACTTGTGTTTTTCTTATGACTACCTGAACCTGACCATCTTCTCCAAAATTGAGATCTTCAACCAGAGAGACGTTTGAGTGGTCTTCATATCTTCTAGGAAAAAATAATATCAAGTCCTCCCACTCTCTAAATCCTTCGCCCTTGAGAGAATTTGGAAAAATATCGTAACTCAATTTTCAATGATCATGATTGCCTCAGCCTCCACACAAACATTTTTGGGAAGACTGACAACGCCGACAGCAGCGCGAGCGGGATAGGGTTCCTCAAACATTGTCACCATAACTTCATTGACAAGATGAAAATAAGACATGTCAGTTAGAAAAATATTCAGTTTTGTAATTTCATTTAAACTGCCACCAGAAGCATCACATATGGATTTTAAATTCTCAAAAACCTGAGAAATTTGTGATTTCACCCCTTCATCAGATTCCGTATGTCCTACAATTTCCATTGAAACTGGGTCCAATGGGATTTGCCCAGAGATCCACACAGTCGACCCGCATTTAACGGCTTGCGAATATGCACCAATTGCCGAAGGTGCTTTTTCTGTTTGAATATATGCTCGATTTTTCATCAGTATTCTCCTTAACTCATCGGAATACTTTTGATTATATAAGGCAATATTACGAGGTACCCAATTTCTTTAATCTTCAGGAAAGAAAGTAAGCTTTTTCTTGCTCAAATCCCTTATATTTTGCCTGCTACTTACCAGGATCACCATTTTTGGTACCCCTTGTCAAGAATTGCTCAAATGCGTAACTGTTTGACACTATTCTTGATTAAAAACATTTACGATCTACGGTGAACTAGAGAATTTCAAACTCAATTTATTAAGCAAAACTGGACATTTTTTGACTGTAATGGACTTGTTTTTATTTTGTGTGGATATTTCTCATTAACCCCGTGAGAAAATTCCTGCAACGAAACAATGAGTTGCTTCAGCTGTTAAACCTGCTATCAAACGAATTAGCTCCTAGATTGCTGGCCGCATAGCGTCAATTTCTCAACTCAGGTTAAATTGTAAATCTCGCATGGTTTCTTACAAAGATTCGCACCAACAGCACCACTCTAGAACTCAAATAATTTTATGTAAATCGAGCGACGGTTATTTTTCAGTTATATTTTTGCTTATGAGCTAAACCCCGACCGTTAAAAATAATACGGTCTTATTAGGAAATTTTAAGGGACACTAAATGTAAGAAACATTCAATCCAAGCTCGAAATTTCTTCCAAGCGATATAGATCCATGACCGAACAGAGGTAATCTTGAGACCCAGTCTAAATGAGTGGAGAGATACGAAAAAGTTTAATCGGTTTGAGAAAAAATTCAGTTTGCCACTTCCTCAGATTGATTCGCAGCTTTTACGTCTTTTTTTGGCGCAATGAGTGATGGAACTGATTTCCATGCCTGTCTAATTTCTTCCATTAGCCCATGAATCTCAAGTAGCGCATCTATATCGTTATGCGCATTCACATGAAAGAGTCGTCTAACAACGTAACTGTAAAGTTCGTTCAAATTAGTAGCAATCTCACCGCCTTCTTCAAAATCCAATGCATTTTGTAATCCCAAAACGATTTTGCTAGCCCGTGCTAAGCTTTTCGCCTTCGCGCTTATTTCATTACGTTTTATTTGACCCTCGGCAGCTTTCAAGCTTTCTACCAACCCATCAAAAAGCATCTGAATTAGCTGAACATTGTCGGCTGAATTAACCCCCGATACAACATTTACTTCTCCGTAACTATCTATGGCTTTCTGACGTGCTCTCATGATTTGCTCCCAATTATTTCTAAATTACCCATATATGGTACATCGGCAATTTAATATTTTTCTTTAATAAATTTTCCACATTCGTTAAGCAGGTTCGGCTACAGCCGCAACACCACTGCCTGAGGAATCAGTATCTTTCTTTTCCTGCTCACGGCGAGTTGTTCCTTTATCTTCCCCAACCGGCCTTTCTTCTGCCCCTGCAGAGGAAGGATCTTTAGTCGATTCAGACTCAGCCTTTAGCGCTGGAGCAGGTTTTACAGTGTTTGGTTCCCCATTTGCTACAGCTTCAGTTGATTGATCCTCAACAGAAGATTCTGCTGTCATATCAGCTTCATTGGGATTCGCAACATCCGCCTGAGCTTGGGTCTTGTGGGACAACTCAAGCGCTTCGACTTCATCCTGATCTTGCTTAGATTGATCATCTGCTCTTTTTAATAATTCCTCTTCCGATTCTGGCAGCAAAACTTTTGACAATGGATTTTTTAACTCGATCTCGCATGCAGAAAACATCTCATCTGCTATTAAATCCAATTTCTCTCTTAATCGGCCAGCCTCGCTTACCTCCTGCTTGGACCACTCAAGACCAATCTGGTAGATACCACTAGCATAATTCTGGGGTATCCAGGATTCAACTGAGCCCCTCAACATTGAAACCAGCATTGTGTTAGCAGGGAGATGTTTATATGTTTCCTGATGTCCATCGAGCAAACCCTCATCGAATATGGCCTCCACGTGCTTTTGGAGAACAATCCGATACCTAGGTCTCATGGGGTCAAGGTTTTCGTCCTCCCATCCCTCCACTGGAGAACCGCTCATTGCTTCCCATAAAGTCATACCTGACAAACCTTCAAACATGGCCTCAGATTCATAAGCGCCGGCAGATGGTGAAGGTGCTATAACTGAATTCAATACTGAAGTTATCTTCTCAACGCTATTTAATCTATCAATGGTATAAACCACCATGACAAGTAATGCAGCACTAAAAAACAAAAGAACAAAAAGCAACAGCGTCGCCATCTATGCCTCCTTAAACCCGATTTTCTAGATTGATAGTCGACAAATCAGACGTCTTCTTTAACTTTCCATAAACGGAATTAAAAAATTAGTCGATGTTCACAATTATAACTGAACAAATATTAAGGTTAATCGGGATTTTTCTCATGTTCTTCGGAGTCAACGAACGGGTTTCCCGCCTCCGCTAGCTCATCCCTGAGGAACTGTAAAACAATTAGAGAATTTTCTAAATCAAGATCGTAAGCATATTGATTTGCTACCACCTGAGCTCTCCTGATAGCCGTTTTAGCGTCAATCTCCATATTTTGGTATTTTCCACCCAATTGAAAAATCGCTTCCGCTCTATCAGACGGTAAATAGGAAAATATTTCCCCATTTAAGCTTTTAATTTTTACAAAAGAAGTCGACTTAGGTGGCTCAGGTTTCTCTTCCCCGGCGGCTATGGCCGCCAAACTTAACTCTCCATATTTAGCGAATTTTTCAGCTCCGTCGACGAAAATTCGGTCTATGGATGACCGAATCCTTAAACCAATTTTTGCCCTGAAGGCTTTTTCTTTTTTTGAATCGTCCTTTGAGCCCATGGCTTTCTCATATTCAGCCTTAGCTTCATCTTTTGCTTGTTGGATTTTTCTACTGTTACCGAACAACCGAATCTCCTGAGCTAGTTAACCAATCAATGAAACAAATCGCAATTCTCAACATCAAGTGCGGCAAGCCTAGAGTTTCTAAATCAAGTAGCTTTTTTGGTGTTTCACCTCTAATTCTAGCATTTTCGCGATTAATCCGAACCTTGTAATCTAGAAATTACTGATCCGTTTCCTCCTCGAACAAAATTGTCCTCAATTTCTTGACGTTTTGGCTTAGGATTTGACTAACTCGTGATTCACTAACTCCCAGAACCTCTCCGATTTCCTTAAGATTCAACTCCTCCTGATAATATAAGGACATTACGAGTTTGTCTCTATTTGGAAGCTCATCAATGGCAGCTACAACAGCTTTCATAAATTCCGAGTCTTCAACAATCGTATCAGGTTGCTTAGCCTTTTCATCTGGAATATTGAGAACATGTTCTGATAGATCTTCAAGATGAATGGTCTCAAATCTTGCTGCTTGTCCCCTTTCTCTCTGAAAGCTCTCTATTTCCTTACCCATGGATGCTGCTAACTCTGCCTGGGAAGGGGCCCTTCCGAGAGATGCTGATAACGCTCTTGCACTTTCATTGTGCTGTTTGTTGATAGCTACGGCCGACCGCGGCAGATAAGATAGTTTCCTGACTTCATCAATGATCGAGCCTTTTACCCTTCTATGAGCAAAATGTTCAAACTCAATACCTTTTGTAGAATCAAAAGACTTCGCAGCTTCAATTAATCCGATCATGCCAACCTGAATTAATTCATTTAAATCCATAAAAGGACTCAACCTAGCTTTCAAGTGTAACGCAACTCTCTTGACTAAATCCATATGATTTGTAATAAGCGATTCCCGACTTTGAGTATCATCTTTATAAGGGTTTTGAGTAACGTTATTCATCTACTTTCCTCAATGCTGACTTAATTATTTCCTGTCAATAAAAAACTCGAGACCACCATTCATTCCCTGAATAGGACCGAGTGCGATAATTTCATCAATAATGCTTTGTATATCTTTTACGGCATTACTTGTCGGAGCATAATCTATCAAAGCTTTATTGTCTTTGAGTGCTAATGAAAAAAACTCATCTTCTGAAATGGCTCCAAGATTCTTAATAGACCTATCAAGAAATTTAATACACACTTGATTAATTAAGTTAAAGAGATTTGGAGTGTTATCGGTAACGTGCCGTTTGAATCTATTTTCAATCATCAAAATATCAGTTCTTGTACTTCGCTGGCAAATCACCTTTATAAGTCCATACGCATCAGCTATTGATGAAGGCTCGTCAGCTACAACTATGACTCGTCTGTGACATGCGTCTAGAAGAGTCAAGACCGATGGCGAAATGCCAGCAGCTAAATCAATTATTAAAAAATCGAACTCCGCTTTAATCTCGCTAAAAACGTTTACTATTCCGGCCATCTCAATGTTATTGAGTGCAGCCATTTGCTGAACTCCAGAAGCTCCTGGAACTAATGAAAATCTCGGAGAAACTTCTACAATAATTTCGTTAATGTTTTTCTGCCCCAAAATTACATGACTAATGTTTTCCTTAGCTTTTACTCCAAGAGATATCTGTGCGTTTGCTAATCCCATATCACCGTCAAAGAGAAAGACTCTTTTGCCGTTTTGAGCCATCTGTCTTGCCAAATTTACGGAAATGCTCGTCTTTCCGACTCCACCTTTACCGCTGGCTATACCAATGACCTCTGGCTGTTTTAACATTTTCATAAGCCTTCATTTTTTCTGTTAAAAGTGTCACTATGAGATTCCACTGCATCGATATAACTTATATCAGAAGTAATTTTTTCGTTGATTTTTTCAGTGCATTTGTTAACGAGGTCCTCAACTTTGAATTCCTTATAATCTTGGATAGTCGGGCCAGATGACACTAATGATGAAATCTTCAGCTTTGAATTTAGCAAAGCTTGTAACAAACCCCATGGGGAAATAGCCTCATCATACTTCGAAAGAAACATACTATTCCAATTTATACCATCTTTATCACACCATTTTCTCGCAAGAGCAACAGAAGCATCGATAGGCATAACTACGTGCACTTGCGATGAAGGGATCACCTTCAAGATATCATCTAACTCTTCCTTTATTTTAGCACCAGAAGTATCTATAAAAACTAGCTTTTTATCTGATAATTCTGTGACCAATGTCCTTAACATCTCCTGATTTTTTACTTTAAAAACATCTATTCCTAAACTTGATCCAAACAATTGAAGTTGTGTCCATGAGCCCACAGTATTCTGTTTAAAGCTGAGAATTGCAATATTATCTGCAGCCAGGTTTTCGTGTAATAGAGAATGAATTATTTTCATAATAACTGTAGTCTTTCCTGCTCCAGAGGGCCCTATAAAAATATTTGCCCCCCTAAGCTCACTTGAATTGAGGGTTTCGACGCCACGAGTTGACTCAATCAATTGATCACGAATTTTTTCAAATGCATCTTCCTTACTACTAAATCCAGAGACGTCCTCCAGCAGAAGAGTCTGAAGGCTCAGGGGAAGATTTTCCATCTTAACAATTTCAACAAAATCGCTTATCTCGTCTGTGAACCCATTTTTGTCCATATGGATAGTTTTTTTTGCGAATTGGAGCTCTTTTTTCACCTCCGCCATCTCACTCAAAACTAAATCAACAATCTCTCTCGCACGAAGCTCCTCCGAGTTTAACGATTTTTCCTCCTCTGAAGGCGTTAAATAAGTTCTATCTGCATTTTGCTGTGGCTCTTCCATTTCCCATCGACCGATCTCTTCTAGCTTCTTTTTTTGAGCTCGGATTTTTGTATCATGGAATGTCTTATGACTTAATGTTGGCTCCTTGTCTACTTTAGGTCCAGCATTTCTGACTAAAGTTTTTTTCAGTTGATCAGATCCATCTCTTTCGATGTTCTGCGTACTTACAGGATCTTGTAAGGTTTTTTCCTGTTTTGAGTTAAGACTCCTTTTTTTTCCTATCGACTCATAAAGTATCTCATCAAAAGAGTCATGGGCAAGCTCATCTGAAAAAGACCGGGAAACGGCTTTTGGTTCCTTTTCAGAGGCTACAGAATTCACAGTCGGATTAGCTAAATCTGGATTTTGAGAAAAATCCGTTGCAACAATCACCTCTACGCCACCATTAACTCGCTCGCTAGAAACAACTAAGGTATTTGGACCATAGATTCTAATTGCTTTTTCCGTTGCAGATCGTAAATCGTTAGCTAATATTCTTTTCAATTCCATTTACACTCCCCTCTTCGTTATTTAGGTTCACCTTTTAAATTTATTACAACAGTTTTTATTACCTTTACAGCCTGATCCTCAGGTATTTCTGTGTATGAAAGAACGGTCAAGTCAGGTGTCCGATGTTTTAATGTTCTTGAAAGCCATGACCTAACCCCCGGTGAAACAACTAAAACGGCAGGCTGGCCCAGCTCTTCTATTTCCTGTGTGTTATCTTTAATGGCTTTAAACATAGCCTCTGATAAACCGGGTTCTAAAATAATTTCTTGATTGCCCTGGTTTTGCTGAATGACATTGTGTAATATTTGCTCTAGCTCTGGGTCTAAGGTCATTACCTCCAGAGTTGAATCTGCATCAACAATGTTTTGAATAATCATCCTACCCAACTTCGGACGAACCATTGAAGTGAGAACCTCTGGATCCTGCGTCTTACCGCATTCATCCGATAAGGTTTCAATAATCGTTCTCATATCTTTAATTACCACGGATTCATTCAAGAGATTTTGTAAGACTTTGGTAACGGTTCCGAGTGGAAGTTTTCCTGGAACTAAGTCCTCAACCAACTTCGGCGTTTTTTTCGCTAATTTATCCAAAAGTTGTTGTGTCTCATCTCTTCCGAGCAATTCGGAAGCGTTCTCTCTCAAAACTTTATTGAGATGTGTTGCTATGGTGGTACTTGAATCTACAACAGTATAGCCGAGTGTTCGAGCGTAATCGCTTTGGGACGATTCTATCCAAACAGCCTCTAAACCGAATGCGGGATCGGAGGTTTTTTCTCCTTCAAGCTCTCCATAGACTTTCCCTGGACTGATGGCCAGCTCCTTTCCAACACGCACTTCCCCTCTAGCCCTAGTGACACCGTTTAGTACAATGTGATAATGATCTGGCTCAAGATTTAGCGCATCCCTAATTCTTACAGGTTGAACAAGAAAACCCAACTCGGCCGAAAGTTTTTTCCTTATTCCCTTCACACGTGCCATCAGTTGGCCTCCGCTCTCGGGATTTACCAGAGGAATTAAGCCATAACCTATTTCAAGACCAATTAGGTCAACTTGATCAACATCGTCCCAATCTAGTTCCTTAGGTTCATCCTCTGAAGTTGTTTTTTCAGAGGACCCCTCTTTTGTTTCTTCAACATTTTTTTGTAGCAGGAAAAACCCTAAGCCTGCAGATAAAATGCCCATTGTCATAAAAATGTTAGTTGGCATCCCTGGAATCGCTCCCAGGGCTATTAGAATACTGGCGGCGATAAACAAAGCGGATGGGTTAGAAAGTTGATTTCTCGTCTGCTCAGTCATGGATTCGGACGTTGTTACCCTCGTAACAACTATTGCTGTCGCCAATGACAGAAATAAAGCAGGAATCTGTGCAACTAAGCCATCGCCAATAGTAAGTAAAGAATATAATCGGCCGGCCTCAGAAAACGAAAGGTCATGCTGAGCAAGCCCTATAATTAAGCCACCCAACAAATTAATCAAAAGAATTAGTAAGCCTGCTATCGCATCACCACGTACAAATTTTGATGCACCGTCCATCGAACCAAAAAAATCAGATTCTTGAGATAACTCCTCCCGCCGTTTTCTTGCCTCTTCGTTGTCTATGTTCCCTGAGTTCAAATCTGCGTCTATTGCCATTTGCTTTCCAGGCATTGCATCCAATGTAAACCTAGCCGTAACTTCGGAAACACGTCCAGCACCTTTTGTAATTACCAGGAAGTTTATTAAGATCAATATACCAAAAACAATTGCGCCAACGACGTAATTACCGCCAACAACAAACTCTCCAAAGGACTCGATAACTTGCCCAGCTGCGCCAGTACCTGTATGACCATTTACAAGCACAACCCGCGTAGAAGCAACATTGAGCGCGAGACGTAACATGGTTGCTAATAAAAGTACTGCGGGGAAGGAAGAAAAATCCAACGGGCGCTTCGTGCCAATTGCAATCATTATCACAACGAGTCCAACTAAGATGTTAAATGTAAACAAAATATCCAGCAACAGTGGAGGCAACGGAATTACCAACATCGCTAATATAAGGAGCACTAGTCCAGGAATTCCCAAACTTGCAAGCTCGAAGTTGGAAAAATATGCTTTTACATTTTCAATGTAGCTATTAACTGTAGTTGTTGCCATAAAAAATATATATAAATCAATTATTTAATGGATTTTTATTCAAAATTCTTAAATCTAAATAATAAGTAAGCAACATTCAGGCCATGATATTTATAAAAAACTTTTAGTTGTGAGCTTTTATGGCCTAATGCTTGCATAAAAAAAGGATATAAATTCTTTTCTGGAAATTTGTGATGACAAATGAAATAAAAACTGTAAGTTCGGCAACGGTTAATGAAATTAACAGTGATTTAGTCAATTTTAAGGAAAATAAAGACAATATAAGTAAAAAAGGCAATAAAGAAGATTTTGAGCAATTATTACGCCAGATAAAACTCTTGATGCATGAAGGGAAATTGGTTGCCAATTCTGGCAATAGGGAGTTAACCCAAATTGAGAGTAGTGAAAATTTAGAAGAATTACTTTATGTTATGAATAACCGGGACGAAACGGATTCAAAAAAGGAGAATAGTTCCTCCCAAATTAGTGGGCTGTTGCCTTTAGCAGACATTGATGGCATCTCAATAGAAGAATTGAGTAAGCAAGTTTTGTTGGGGGCTGTAGATTTAGGTCTTAATACTCAAATCATTACAAACAACAACTTAAACATAGATGAGGCGCAAATCGTAGAATATGCGAGAAAAATGGGTCTCAACCAAAAAGCAATTGAATTGCTATTTAAAACCTCTAATAAAAATGGTGGCTTTTCAAACACACAGCTATTGGCTTCACTTAAAAATATAGCTGCTTTTGCTGAAGACACTGGGCAGAAAAAACTTCGTGTGCCGTTGGCTAGTTTGAGTGCAGCTAAAAACAATCTTGCAACAGATAAAATATCTGATCTTTCTGAGGTTAAAAATAAAGGTGATCAACGAAATACACCCGATGACAGTGTAAAGCTAATGCGTCAGAAAAGATCGAACGTGAAAGAAAAAACTACAGATAGATGGACCTTAACTAAAACTAACGAAAATTACGACGTAAATAAAAAAGATGAGTCGGAGTCTGAAAGAGCCCGGGAGAAACTTTTTGGAAGTTTCGGTGCTAAAGTCGCGAAACAAGTTCACAGTAACAAATACGAACTCGACCTCGAGACTGATGTCCGTTTAATGGTAAAATCCATTAAACTTCCGGTAAATTCTCAAGTAAATATGAGCGTCCAGGCGGAAACTTTAAATAATAGCAGTATCAATTCGAATTCCTCTTTAGAAAATGTGTCCGCATCACATCTGACCGGCGACCTAGGTTCTCAAAACCAAAGTGGGAACAAAGAAAGTAGCTCGGATAACATTGACTTAAAACGCTACGAACAGTACTTGAAACTATCTGAGAAATTAGCCGAAAATATAGCGAAAAGGATTATTCAACAAATCAAAAAAGGGGAATGGAAAATTAATCTTTCTCTTAGACCAAAGACACTTGGTAACATTGAAATTGAACTTACATTGAAGGGAAAACAACTTGAAGCCTCTTTTAATGTTAATCAGATTTTAACTCGCGAACTATTGCAAGATGGATTTTCGAAGTTAAAGGATTCATTAGAAAAATCTGGCATAGACGTTGCTAACCTTGATATTAATCATAAAAAACAAGATGGAAAAGACGGAAAACCGACAAATGGAAAAAATTATGAGGTTATTGAACAGAATAATTCTAGAGATACATTACTTTCTGAACCTAAACCTAGTTCCGAAAATTTTATAATCTCTGCCCATGAGTTAAATGTATTGGTTTAGATAAAATTTAAAGGAAATTAAAATGGCTGAAGAAGAAACGACGGAAGAACAACCTAAGAAAAAAAGTCCCATCTTATTGATAATACTTATTGTTGTTGGGGCGCTAGTTACCCTCGTAGCAACAGTGCTAATCACTTTATTTGCTGTAGGGTTTTTTAGTGAAAAACCGGAGGACGCTGCTCAAGAGATACTTGAACAGGCAGAAGCAGAGGCTGAAATCGCACCTGAGCCACAAGCTGGTGAAACAGTTGAAATTTTGGATGAACAGGGCTTACCAACGGGGGAATTTGAGAAAAAGGCTCCAACCCCGCCGGAAAAAGTAGTTAAAGATGCATCTCAGCAGACAAGATTTGAACATCGATATTATGAGCTTGCAAAGCCATTTGTTTCTAACGTCGCAAATTCGCGAAAAGTCATGTCAGCAACAGTGGCAATAATGACGCAATACGATGAACAAGTCATTGTCAATGTCGAAAAACACGAATTTGCACTTAGATCTGCCTCTTTAGATGTAATGAGACAACATACCGAAGATGATTTAAAAAAGCCTGAGTTTCGGGTAGAGCTGGCTGAGAAAATTCGCATTACCATGAATGCTCTTCTTGAAAGGTATGAGGATTTCGGGGGAATTGATGAAGTTTATTTTACCGAGTTTGTAGTTCAATAAAAATTTAAACAAATGGGATAAGTAAGAATGTCAGATTTACTTTCGGAAGATGAATTAAAAGCCTTGTCTGAGGGAGTGGCAGACGGCTCTATACCTGTTGACACAGGATACAATACCCGGACTAAGGTAAAAAAACACGACCTGGCAAGTGAAGACTCAACGCTAGGCGTTAATTTAAGTTCCGTTGAAATGATCAACGAAAGATTCATCAGGCTCTTCAGATTAGGACTTGTAGAAGTCCTAAGATCAACGCCAAAATGCAACCCAAACAAAGTAGAAATTATAAAATATGGTGACTACTTGAAAGGTAAAACTGCGCCGTTAGCAGTAAATATGATTAGGTTAAATCCCTTGAGAGGACACTCACTTGTCGTTATTGATCCAGATATTATATTCCAATCACTAGATGTTTTTTTTGGAGGGTTTGGATCCAATCAACAATCGGGAGCACTCCCACCTACAAGATTATTCACGCCGACAGAGAATAGAATTATAAAGCTTATCATCGACGTCTTCTTTGAGTCATTAAGAGAAGCATGGGCTCCGCTAATTGAATTGGAAACTGAATTAGCTAGTTCCGAAATAAATCCGCAATTTGCTCAAATCGCAGACGAAAACGACCTAGTAGTTTTGTGTAGGTTCGACGTCGGCGAAGGGGAGAAAAAAAATGCAATCGATCTTGTATATCCATACGCTACGTTAAAACCAATACGAGACCTCCTGAGAAATAGGGTTGCCACAGGAGACGGGAATGAATTATCCGACAAGCAATGGTCTGAGGATCTCGAAAAAGCTGTCTCCGAATCATCTGTCGAATTGAGTGTGATCCTAGGACAGATGACCGCAACTTACAAAACGTTAATGAATGCACAAATGGGTCAAATCTTATACTTCAAAAAGGATGAACTTGCCCGTGTTGATATTCATAATAATCCTTGTTTCCTCGCAGAGCTAGGAGCAGTAGATTCACAAATTGCAATAAAAATAAAAGATTCATTAGATATGCTTGGACTATCGAAAAAGGAGAAAAAAGATGGCTGAAGAAGAAACAAAAGATACTGAGGTTGATGAAAACCAGGAAGATCAGAAGGGTAATGGAGAAAATCCAAATGCACTTAGTGACGAATCTGGAAAAATAAATCCGGATGTTCTTCAGAGTATTCCAGTTACTATTTCCGTAGAGGTTGGAAAAACTTCATTGAAAATAAGAGATCTGCTGAGACTAACACAAGGTAGTGTTGTTGAATTAGAGAGATTAGCTGGAGAACCTTTAGATTTATTAGTCAATAATACTGTTGTCGCGCAGGGGGAGGTAGTTTTGGTAAATGATCGTTATGGAATTAGGCTGACGAGAGTTATCTCCGCCGAAGAAAGAATGAAAAGTATATAAAATGAACACAGCAATCATCCCAAATATTTACTCCGTAATTGGAAGCTTTTTACTAGTCATAGCACTTTTGATAGGTGCGTTATTTTTCCTTAGAAAAGTTTATGGATTCAAGCCTGGCAGAAAGCTCAACGACAAGCGAATAAACATAGTAGAAATCGTCCCTTTAAGTCAAAGACAGAAGATAATCCTTTGTAACGTCAATGACCAGGAAATTTTACTAGCTGTCTCTGGACAATCTATAACGTCTTTAGCTCATTGGGTAACAAAAAAATCTCTTTCTGGAACTGAAATAGAGCAAAAAGAAAAACTAGTTACAAAATCCTTTGGTGAAGAAAAAATTATTGACACAAAAAATTCTTTATCTCGTAACGACGATACAAAAAAAAAATTAAAAAATAAAATTCCCCAATTTAATAATGCTACAAGCTCAACTAAGACTAATGATGCGCTAGAGAAAACAAAAGCCCAAATAAGCGATACGAATGATCTTCTGCATCTGGCAAAAGAGATAAATAAGTCAATTAAAAAAAATATTTTAGAGAACACACAATGAAACAAGAAAATTATTTCATAATTGCTGGATTATTATTCCTTTCAATCAGTTTAATTCCGAGTACATGTTTACCTCAGGGATTACCAGCCATTACTGCAGCCGCGGCGGGAGCTCAAACAACACGGTATAGTCTTTCTTTAGAACTCCTTGCTTTAGTTACTACTATTACATTACTACCTTCCTTACTACTAATGATGACTTCGTTTGTGAGGATTTTGATAGTCATGTCATTACTTAGAATGGCTTTAGGTACAGCACAAACTCCCCCTAATATGGTTTTAGTAGGTTTGGCATTATTTTTAACAATTTTTATCATGTCCCCTGTACTTAGCGACGTATACTCGACTGCGATAGTCCCGTATCTTGACGAAACTCTTTCGTTTGATGATGCTATTAAAAAAGCTGAAGCTCCAATAAGAGGGTTTATGTTAAATCAAACTAGAGAAACTGATATTGCAATGTTTATGAATATCGCGAGGATAGATGAATTTCAAGGACCCGAGTCAGTACCGTTTAGTACTCTTGTGCCAGCATTCATTACCTCGGAGTTAAAAAGTGCTTTCATTATTGGATTTTTAATTTACATTCCTTTCATCATCATAGATATGGTGGTTGCTAGCGTATTAATGTCAATGGGTATGATGATGCTTTCTCCCATGATGATATCTATGCCGTTCAAGCTTATGTTATTCGTCTTGATAGATGGCTGGAGTTTGATAATGGGAAACCTGGCGGCAAGTTTTGCCTTGCCATAACAAAATGTGAATACTGGAGATAAGATATGGATGTTGCATCTGTAATGGATATAGGTAGGCAAGCGCTATTTACAGTAGTCTTGGTTTCAGCCCCAATGCTAGGACTGGGTTTACTAGTAGGTTTAATCATAGGTATTCTTCAGGCTGCTACGTCAGTTAATGAAATGACTCTAACTTTTGTACCAAAACTTTTCGCCGTGGGATTAGGTATAGCTTTTTTTGGACCGTGGATGATTAGCACTCTCATAGAATTTGCTACTGGAATGTTCAATCGAATACCTGGAATCTTTTTTTAAAAAAAATGATTTCCTTTTTAGTAGCAGATATAGTTGAAATTTTTTATACGGTATTGCTACCATTTGTCCGAATATCTGCAATGCTAATCGTAGCCCCTGTACTGTCCATGGACTCGGTAACAATTAAAATTAGAATTATTGTAGCTATTGCACTTACAATTGCCATCTACCCTCTTCTAGATTGGCCTGTGATTGATCCGGTGAGTGCAAGTGGTCTCGTTGATATCTTTCAGCAGGCTTTGATTGGAATTGTTATGGGTTTGTTTTTACAGGTAGTTGCCGCAGCATTCGTAGTTGCTGGACAAACCATTTCTACAACTATGGGGTTAGCTATGGCATCACTAGCTGATCCTAATTTTGGAACAGTTCCAGTAATTGGTCTATTATTGACCATCCTGGGGACGCTGATATTTTTATCAATTGGAGGACATATTATATTAATAGAAATGCTTTTGGAAAGCTTCAGATTGGTTCCTATCGGCGAGAGACTACCTTTAACTGAGATTTACCCGGAGTTGATCGCATGGAGTAGTACGATGTTCTTAGGAGCTGTTTTAATAGCAATCCCCATTCTCTGTATTATGCTTTTGATTAATATCGGCCTTGGAATAATCGCAAGAGCAGCTCCCCAATTAAATATTTTTGCGGTCGGTTTTCCTGCAATGATTATTGTAGGTCTATTTGTGTTAATTTTTGCAATGAATGGTATCGGTCTACGTATGCAGTATCTTTGGAATTTAGGCTTAAACAACATCAGATCGACTATTTTGGGAATATAGAAAATGGCGAAAGAAAACGAAGATGGCGCCGAAAAAACCGAAGAACCGACTGCTCGTAAACTAGAAAAAGCTGCAACTGAAGGTCAGGTTGCGCGATCCCCTGAAGTTACAATGGCCGCCTGTACGATCATAGGGTTTTTAGCACTTCTCCTGGCAGGAAGCTATTTTGCCGAGCAACTAATTGAAATATTTAAGGGCGGATTTAATTTCGATAGGAAAATTATTTATTCACCGAATTTGATGCCAGCACAGTTTTTATCAAAACTTGCATACGCGTTGGCAATTTTTTTTCCTTTATTTTTATTGCTTATAGTTACTGCTATTCTCGCTGGTTCCTCCGTAGGAGGACTAAACTTTGCATGGATGGCTATAGCACCTAAAGCAAGCAAGTTTAATCCAATAAACGGGCTGAAAAGAATATTTGGCATTCAGGCACTAATTAACCTCGGTAAAGCACTCCTAAAATTCAGCCTTGTTGCCGGAGTTATGTTTGGTGTTATTCAGCTTCAAATATTAGATTTGTTCAATTTAGGTCATATGAATCTAGAACCGGCACTTGCCCTGGCCGGAACAATATTGATTAAGTCCGCATTTTTTGTCTCCTTGGCCCTTCTGATTATCGCTTTTATAGACATTCCTATTCAAATTTATCAATTTAATGAAAATATGAAGATGACGCTTCAAGAAGTTAAAGATGAAATGAAAGACATTGAAGGTAACCCTGAGGTTAAAAAGAAAATAAGACAAAAACAGCAAGAAATTGCATCCGAAAAAATGATAGAAAATGTTAAGGATGCAGACGTTGTCATAACTAACCCGGATCATTTTTCTGTTGCCCTTACTTACGATCCGAACTCAGATAGTGCACCTGTTGTTTTGGCAAAGGGAGCGGACCATATTGCGCTTAAAATAAGGGAGGAGGCAAAAAACCATAGTATTGAAATTTTTTCTGCCCCTCCTTTAGCTAGGGCATTATATTTTACGACAAATATTAACGAGACAATTCCCCCAGATTTATATTATGCGGTTGCACAAGTGATTGCATATGTGTTTAATTTAAATAGTGTCTCACAAGAAGGATTGTCACCACAAAAACCAAACCCAGATATTCCGTCAAACATGAAATTTGATGCAAATGGAAAAAAAGCTGAACTGTAACAAATATGAGTATAAGCGACCTATTTTTTAGACCCTTCGACAAAGCTAGACTTGACCGTTTAACTGAAGCAATTGTTCAGGAAAACTTGAGCGCGGCCCTTGTGAGTGAAAGTGAAGGCCTGCTTGATCACTATGGTCGAATTTTAGTTCAACGACTGAGGGAAATAAATGGATTGAATGTCGAAGTTTATTATCCGAATAGTACAGAGGCTCTTATTACAAGATTCAATAAAATCCTTGAAAACATTTCTGTTGATGCTGCAACAAAAACTATAAACTCAAATGCTCCACAACGAGTACTCGTTGCTTTTGATTCCCATGCGACTGGTGTCAGAGAAGTTCAATTGATGGCTAGGCTAGTCAGGGACTTCCCTGGTGCGAACACAAGAATAATTCTTCTACTTGATAAAAAATCAAGTACTCAAGTAGAAAGAAAAATTGAAGCATTCGGAAATAAAATTGTAAGATGGGACATTGCCACGCCCACTCAGCGAGAAGCTTCCGTTCTCCTAAGTGAAAGTGAATTAACTGGTATGGAGCCAGAAGTTAGGCAAGCGCTTGAGAATGTGGGTGTATCTTTGGATGCGAAACTTGCCCTGGCAGCCAGTAATCGGGCAATAAATAGGGCCGAAGAGGCAATTGAGAGAGATGAAAGTCCAGTAAAAGACGAAAGTACAGTTGATCATGAGAAAACAAAAAATACCGATATAACTGTTGATAAAAATAGTCAGGAGGTTGCTGAAACCACGCATGAGGCAGCTAATCAAGACAAGCAAAATATCAACGACAGTCGGCTTGCGAAAAGAAAAAATCAATTTAACGCAGTTCTAGCTCTGACCTTTTTAATTGCTGTATCTGCAGGAGTCATATCTTATCTACATAATTCTGGGCTTCTATCACTGAGTTCTATGGTTAGCGATGCAAGGAGATTATTTCTACAAAGCGATGTTAACAAGAATCTCTCACCCCCGAAAATAAGTGAGGAGCTGAATTCTTCATCAGAAAATCTAGATAATCAATTTTCATTACTTTCTTCGCAGCCCTCTCAAGAGATAAAAAAATCATCGGAATTGATTACGGCTCCTCCAGGGGAAAATCTTGATGAAGTCCTTCTAACTGACAACTCTGAACAACTTACATCCGAAAAAAGATCGTCTGATACACCTGAAAAACAGGTAGTCCAACAGATTATTGAACCAGGGTTTTATGTACAACATACAGCCAGAGGTGACCTAGAATCCGTTCTAGAAATACAGAAAGCATATCCAGCCCTCAGGGATAGCATCATATTGAAGCTCAAAAAGACGCAGGTAGAAGGATTCTTTTTCGTCCTGTTAACGGGTCCTTTTGGGACTCTCGATGACGCGAAAGTGTTTACAACTAGGGAAGATATACCAAGTGGAACGTGGATAAGGGGCGCGTTAAGCATACGACCGTTAATTTCGGCACCATAATGCAACAAATCAATTTAAATATAAAAACTCAACAGATATAATAGCTAAAGCAGCCCTACATGCTGTCGACTATCTCATTTGTGGGAAGCGATTAATCAGAAAATGTATAACGGATTAGTTGAAGTTCCCAGGTGAATAATTAAGTTTTCGGAAAGCTAAAGTTTGGATGAGACTGTATTGAGTGATTATTATGGAAATCTATTCAGCACTATCTATCTACTGTTGCCAACTTAAACGAGTAAAAAAGAATTAATGATAAAAATTATTTAAATTATTGGTAAATTAGAGTCAGTCGTCAGCATTTTAGTATTTATACTTTTTTAAAAGCTAGTTAGAGAAATCAATACAGTTTTGTTGATTTTTGAGACCAAAAAGTATGATAAGAATATGTGATAGAAGCTTCGACATTAATTATAAATAGGAATTAGCATGGCTGAAGAAAAAAAAGAAGAGTTAAACGACGAATTTATTAGCCCTGAGGATGAAACAGAAGGTCCAAAAGACCAAATAGTCGACGATGAAGTTGACAAAAAGATCCTTGCTGCAAAAGAAGCGGCTGCCACGGTGGCGGAGGCTTCGGAAATTATAAAATCTCAAGAAGAATCATATGCGAACCGTCGTGCTGAAGAGGAAAGCCGGTGGGAGGAACAAGAAAAGAAACGTGTTGAAAGCGACGAGCAATCTACTAAACGACTTGAAGCTCTTGCGAGTACGGTTTTGGATGCGGCAGAAGTTGCTAATAGATCAGCTAGCGCCGTTACAAACAGCCATAGAAGCTTGACGATGGGTGCAAAAAGTTTAATTTCTGCCGCATCAAATGGTAACGTAAGGTCCACGATTGTTGTTTCGTTGGCCGTTGCTTTACTACTTGGCACAGCCGGTTTATTCAGTTTGGTTATGTATCAAATGAATAAAAAAATAGAACAAATAGACCTGATGATCGTAAACTTGGGGACCAGATCTGCAGAAGTGAAAAACAGCTTAACGACCATAGAAGATTTGACTAAAAATATTAACGATATTAACAGCAACTTTAACCAACTTAAAAAAGTCAATACAACTCTTTCGGCAAGTATTGAAGCATTAAATACTGGTTCAGAACAAAGCAAAGAAGAACAAACAAAGTTACTAACCGAACAAGCTTCTAATATAAACAAAGAAAGTTTGAAGATAGTAGAAAAAATGGTTGCGTCAGTTAAGGAACTTGAAAAATCATTAGAGAGTAAAATTAAGGCTCAAGAAAAAAGTATAAATGAGCAGAGGAAAACCACAGGGTCTCTGGCTAGAGAATTGAAAAATTTTGAGAAAACGATTTCAAAAAATTTAAAAAACGCGTTAGATAAGACGGAAAGGCTTAATTTAACGGCTCTAGAACTCGCTAAAGTAAAACGCGAGATAGAAGCTTTAATCATACTTCAAGAAAAACAGTATCTGGATGCTCTCAAAGCTGCTGAGCCTCGGCAAAAAAATAATCAAATGATCAAATATCCAGCAAAAGTTAGTTCTTTATCACCTGAAGAAAAGAAATGAAATCTGTGTATTTGTAATTCGAGTGAAATCCGCACAGGCATCAAACTTAATAATTTGGTAACCTACGCATGATATGGAATGAGCTAGGTCACGCAGAGTAGTTTATTGTTATCGGTTTTTAGCCATTAATGCCAAACACGAAATGCACAGTCGCCTTCCCTACCAATAGAAAAACCTTTACTACAGCACATTGGGAGATCATCCTAGCCGCTGACTATAACCTCAATTCTTCTGTTTTTAGCTCTATTGGGAGCAGTATCATTCGGTCCTACAGGTTTAGTGTCAGCATGACCAGAAACATTAATCCTTCCAGGGGGAACTCCTCCTTTTTGAATAAAATAATCGGCAACTGAACCTGCCCTAGCACCTGACAAATCCCAATTTGACTTAAATCTTGGATTCTCGATTACGGGGACATTGTCGGTATGTCCCTCAATCTTTACGCTTCCTTCCCCAGATGCGACTGTTTTCCCGACCTTCTCCAATAATGGTAAAAAACCAGGTTGTAAATCGGCCTTACCAGAAACAAATGAACCCTGCTCAGCTAACCTTATAACAATGTTGTCACCATCACGAAAAACCTCGGCCTTTCCTTCTGAAATCTCTTCGGATAAATCCGCTTTGATTTGAGATAACCTAGCGTCAATTTCTTCCTGATTGACACCAGAAGACGTTCCCTCTGGACCTGTTGATGCCTGCCTTGCCTCGACAGGTCTAGAAACAGAGGCTTGAACATCAGCTATTTTTGCAAAAAGCTCTATCGATTCCTGACTTACGACTCCGGACCTCTGCTGGCCAGCTTCGCCAGACCCTCCTCCACCTTCGGGCGCATTTTTTTTCTCAATTGACTCCTGCAGTTCGACGACGACTTTCTCTCCCTCAGTGGAAACTTTGACTCTGCCCTGAGCAATCTCTTCCTTTAGAGCCTCGGCAACTTTTTTGGCCTCCGCCTCGGTTTCAGGATCAGAGGGTTTAGCTTGTTCTCCGCTGGAACCATCCTCCTGGGTTTTATCTTGTGTCTTGAGTTCAACGTCTTTTTTTGTTTCGTCGGTCGTATCCTGTTTGACCGTGTCGAGTACCGTCGGTTGGGCTACTGCCGGCGAAAAATTTTGTGCGATAACGCTAGTGGCTTTGGGTTGCTCTACGGTCGGGATTAATCGTTGAACACCAAACGAATTTTTCATAGTGCCGGAAATTTGCTTAAATTTCGGAACGTTCATTTCAGCAAATGATAGAATCATCACGAAAAAAGCCATAAGCAATGTAGCCATATCGGCAAAGGTTGGCATCCATGCCGGCACCAGTTGGACACATTTTGGGCATTCCTCACATTTACACTCTGGTTCTGGTTCTTTTTTCTCTGGCGGTTGTTCTTCCTCCTCGTCTTCTTTTTTCTCTTCTTTTTTCTCTTCTTTTTTCTCTTCCTCTCCAGATCCCTCAGGCTGGCCGTCAGCGGCGGCAGCCTCTTCCCCTTCCGCTACCGGCTCACCGTCTTTTTTCTCTATATCCTCAACTGTATCTTCAGCCATTTATTACCCTCCAACCGCTGCCTGAACCTTAGCTCTATTTCCAGGAATAATGTATCCAATCAATAAATCGGGAATCAGTCGAGGGTTTCCTCCACCTTGGATAAATAGCACAGCATCGGTGATCATTAGGTTGTTGATTGTTTCAGCGGTATCAACCGCCTCTAACTTTTTACGGGCCGGCATGAAAACAACGTTCGCTATTATTGCCCCGTAAAGTGTTGTTAGAATGGCGATAGCCATTGCTGGTCCCAGCGCCTTAGGGTCGCTCATGTTACCTAACATAATTACTAATCCCACAAGCGTGCCGATCATGCCCATTGCTGGAGCAAGGTCCTGGGCGTTGCCGAGCAAGTCATTACCGCTCTGATGACGGGCTTTAATTTGATCGAGTTCAGTTTCCATCGACTGTTTTATTAATGCCGGGTCCGTTCCGTCAACCAGCATACGAACCCCTCGTGCCATGAAAGGATTCTTTATCTCCTGACCTTCCAAAGCAACAAAACCATCTTTTTTGGCAATAGTACCAAGCTCAACTAGCTGCTCAATAACCTTTTCAGGCGGTTCAGGGCTATTTAAGATAGATTTTAAAAAGACTTTAATAGCACCGATAAGGCCAGGAATTGTTGTTGTATTTAAAACGGTTGCCGCTGTCCCTCCAATTACGATCAAAACTGAGGGGACATCAATGAACACAGAGGGGTCGCCCATTGCCATAACTATGAGAACAAAAGCCGCGACAAGTCCCAAAACGCTTGCTATATCCATACTCTAATCTTCCTCAAAAAACTTATTAGTATTAACTGCCTCGATTTTCAATAACATTATCTCTTAGATAGACATATATAAAGCACAAACTGTTCCAAAAAAGTGTGTTGCGGATGTACTTCACCGTAAATTTCCTCTTCATAGTATCTTATAATAGGGTTTCGGTTTTGTTAAATAACTCTTAAATTTTCAACTACAACCGCCCACTAAATGTCTATTAATAGAGTATTTTTAGCTGTATTGCTAATATTTTCATCAGGTTTTTTTCTACCAGGCTGCGAATTTAGAAAGAATCCTCCATCCTGTGGTGAATTCCTTTCGGGGAAACCCCAGAATAGATTTAGCATTAGTCAAGATTCACCCGTTGCTTACGATGCATCAACAAAAATTAAGTGGTATCGATGTAACGCTGGACAGACATTTATTGACGGCAATTGTCAAGGTGAGCCATTGGAATTAAATTGGCTGGAAGCTCAATCTTTTGCTAGAGAGTTCTCCGAAAGTTCAGGAGAGACATGGAAAGTTGCCAGGTATTGGCAACTACGAGAACTGCAGAGGAAAGATTGTATCAACCCAGCATTGGACACACGGGTTTTTCCGGACCTTAAAATTGGTCACTATTGGAGCAGAGATGGTCATATTTTTGGCGAAGGGATTGCCTGCTCCCTATATACCTACAAGGGTCAAGGGTACTGTTGGCAACGAAAAAAAATTGAACTGCCTTTTATGCTGGTTTCTGACGAAAAAGCAAAACAAGTTACTTTTCTAGGGCAAATTAATAGAATACTTATTGATTTTTTCAATTAAGGTTGTTCTCTGGACATTTAATGTTTTAGCCGTTTTAGTTACATTTCCTTTAGATTCGATTAAAGCCTGCTTGATTAGCTTTTTTTCAAATTCGGCAAGTCTTTCCTTAAGAGATTTTTCTAAATCTGTGTTGTCACCTATTTCCTTGCCAATTTCACTAGGAAATGAAGGCTCACTATTGCCTTGTGCAAGTGATATTAGGTCTTCAACCCTATTGGTCTCAACGTTATTGTCCCTTTTAACATCGATAAATTTCCTCAATCCAACTGGAAACATTGTTTCTGGAATCTCAGAAGCTCGGAGTTCCTTTTTTCCAGGGTATAGTGTTGTCAACCTCGCGGAAAGATTTGATAACTCTCTGATATTTCCAGGCCAACTGTAACTCTCAAAAGCATTTACCAGACAATCGGCGAGAGAAACATTGTCACCTTGATTTCCAGCATGAATTTTCGAAAAGTGCTCAAACAACAAAACAATATCCGACTTTCTTTTTCTTAAAGGCGGTGAAAGTATAGGTAATACATTCAACCTGTAATAGAGGTCTTCACGGAAACTGCCAGCTGCAATTTCCTCCTCTAAGTTTTTGTGCGTTGCAGAAATAATTCTCACATCGATCGGTTTTGGTTTCGTTGACCCTATCGGGTCAATAATACGTTCCTGCAAGACTCTCAGTAATTTAACTTGCACATCCTGCGGAAGGTCCCCAATTTCGTCTAAAAAAAGGGTTCCGCCATTGGCCAGTTCAAACCTGCCCAATCTATCCGAGATGGCACCAGTGAATGAGCCCTTCCTATGACCAAAAAGCTCACTTTCTATTAGATCTTTTGGTATCGCAGCACAATTTACCGCTATGAATTTATATTTGGATCTTTTTGAAAGGGAATGAAGATTTTTCGCTATCAACTCCTTCCCAGTACCACTTTCACCAGAAATTAGGACTGATGTATCAGAAACTGCAACAGTCTCAATCAATTTTTTCAACTCAATGACCAGTGAGCTGTTTCCAAGAATTTCTGAATTTACCATATTTACTTGAGACAAAAAAACGATACCCAAACATTATAAAGTATCTGCATTGGAACAGAAAAATTAAAGTGTAGGACAAAACAGCCGATCATCTTCTTACTACTAATTTTTTCATAGGATGTGACATGGGAACTCGCCTAACTCTTTTATGCCTATTTACAAACTTTCTTCTTATTGGTTGTGCAGGGATGCCAATCATGGGTAAACAAAGCGTACCTATACCGAAATCTCAGTCTCTGGCGGACCAGGAATTTAAAAAACAAAACAATGCTAATTCGATACACAGCATGGAAAGTAATATCAAGCTTGCTTCGGTTGATATCTCGGTTGAAAAAGCTATGGCGCAACGACTAGCTGCAGATAAGGCAGCCATGTCGGCTTCCAGCGAAAGAAAGGCAGCGAAAAGGGCTGCTGAGGTTGCGAAAATGGAACGTAGGGCTGCTGAGAAAGCGGCAGATCGGGCTTTGAATGAACGTGATCTACTTGTGGCTGCGGCAGAGAAAGCGATTGATGACAAATTAATGGAATTTGAAGTCGCGAATGAGGCCAATTCGGTGGATGAGGATACAATGCGTGGTGAGTCTTTGATGCAACCCCTAGTTAAAAGGCGGGCTGCAATCAGTGCCACCGGATACGCGGTGATTAGCATTCAACACCATACGATTCCCGCACAACAGCGTCTCCTCGCAATTAGAGCCTCTAAACTTGATGCATATCGAGGCCTTTCTGAGCAAGTCTTCGGACAATATTTAGATGCTACAACAACGGTTGCCGATATGGTTATTAAAAGTGATGTGTTCCGAACAAAAGTTGAAGGAATCATATACGGGGCAAAAGTGGTAAGTATTAACCCTGTCGGCGATGATACATATGAAACGACGTTGTCATTAGACGGCGGCATTGTTGAGGACCTGAGAAGGTACTATGCTGAACAACTTGCAGCATCCTATTGAGCAAGAGAAAGTATAATACGTCAAATATAAACAACACAGCGCGACTGAGATATACATGATGCATATAAAAACCATGAAAGAAAAAAAACGAACATACGCTTTATTTTTTCAAAGACCTGTTTTTGTGTGTTTAATTTTGGTTACTTTTGGACTTGTACCCGATATATCCCTTGGCCAGGAAGAACTCAACTCCCGAGATGACCAAAATAGCTCTGAAGACAAAAATTCAACACGTGCATTAGAAGAACCGAAGGAGAAAACCTATACAAATAATGAAGAAAAACTTAAAGCCATCAGAGAAATTCTGGTTTCGGAAGCTCTAAAATCCAAAGCTAAGGTGAAAGCCAGCTCGTGGATAGATACTAACGGAAGTTTACACGAAAATTTGTATGTTTTGTCAGAGGGATACAGTACTGGTAGGGATTCGCTGAGAAATAATTTAAATGAAAATGACTTTAATATCCATCAGTTGAAATCAAACAAAAAATCAAAGTACTGCAGATTTTCTAACCCATCCTATGCACGGGTTGCTGAGATTACTGTAAAGGTAGGTCGCTCTAGCCTTGAGCTTCCCTATTATGATCTTGAAATGATTCGTAATAAAACAGAAAATCTATTTAAACTCGGAGTCAACACTCACCAAAATTGGGTTTTTACGCAGAAGAAACCAATGTATAAGACATCATATGAACGTTTCTTATCAAACTCTTCCCTGAATAAACCGCAGTATCGTATGGAGATCGAAATTCAGCCAATCGAAAAGTTTTCATTCAGAAAGAAAAGAAATCATGTGGAATTGAATCTGTTGTTAAATGTTATTGATTCAAATAAAAAAGAAATAATATTGTCTTCTGAGACCTTTTTACCTAGTCCCTGGGCCGACCCTCCCCCAGATGCACCACGTTCAGGACTAGCTCAGATTGCCTATGCTATTCACGAAGCGAACCAAATTGGTAAGTTTAAAACAAATTCGCAAAAAGCTTTTTCTGCGCACTTTGAGCGAAAAATGTCTGAAGGCGTTTCTAAAATTATCAAAGAAACCATAATCGCATTTGATTGTCGTCAAATTTCTTTCCCAATTTCTGAAATAAAAAATGATACGATATATATTGACGCAGGCTTTGAAAGGGGGATTAAACTTGGCGACCAACTATTACTTACCGATTCTGATATGATACCTCATCGAATTTTAGAGGAGTCTGCCCTTGAAAAAATAGCCTTAGTAGAAATTAAAGCGGTCTCACCTTTCAAATCTGAGGCACGTAGAATTGCTGGGCCAAACCTAGGTCCTGTTAGTAAAAAAGGAAGAACCAGCATTAATGTAACTCCCTTCTAATACCATATGATACGGAAAAGAAATGACAACTAATAAGCGCAAAAAAAATCGAGATCTGTTTGTGTTAACAAAAATACTGATGTTAACAACACTATGTTCAATACTTAGTTTACAAAAATCTTTCGCCGAAACAGTTCCGAGTTTTCCAGCTCCTACCATGGTCGATCAAAAAAAGAGTCCGAGTAAATTTAGTCCCTTAGAATCAGGAATGACTGATGAAAGACTAAATGACCCGCAAGCATTGAATGCAATTCGAACTCTGATACAAGGAGGAATTCCTGTCGGTCAATCAAAAACACAGATTATGAATAATGTTACTCCGATATCCCAATATTCTGGGTCCTCAACTTCTACTCCAAACCCTGACTTAAATTCATCTTACAGGTACGTTGTAAAAAAAGGTGATACTCTAAATCAGATAATTAAGGCTACATTTAATCAGCACCCTCTTAAGATGAAAGTTATAGGTGAAATTATTATTGCAAATAACAAAAAAGCATTCCCATCCGGTAAGCCGACTTCCATGCAAGCTGGAGCCACCCTAATAATTCCTAGTGTAGATGCAATCGCCGGAATGGATGGTTCAGGAAAAGGAGCCCCTTTGGTCAAAAAATCAAATCCTTACGTTTCAACGGACCCGCACAGAGGATGGGTTCGCTTTCCCTAGAATTGGGGCGGGCGCTATTTTGTGTTAATCTGGAAGAATATAATCGTTTAAAGGTAACAAATGATTATCACGGCTGACTTGGCTAATGCAGTATCAAAAGTTAATCCAATATTTTTGGAGGGAACTCTTAAGATAGCGGCAGCTGAAGCCAAGTCTTTCGGGTTAAGAGATGGTCAAATCGTACAAGCTGTCATTGAAAATCGGGGTGACCATACAAAGCTTTTGATTGGAAACAAAGAGTTTGAAATTCCAAAAACCTTTCATACCGGAGAGGGTTCAAGATTTCAGGCAAAGGTCTCAATTCTGAATAATGGTTCTGCTGTTTTAACGCCTGCGGGAGTTTCCCTTACCAGAGGAACTACTGCCAGTACTTTTGTTCCTCTGTCTCCTCATTTTATGAATTTGCTATTGCATTCCTCGGGATTCGGAAACTTATCAAGTCTTTATGCTAGCGGAATTCTCTCTTCTCTTGCTGCCAAAGGGGGATTGGGTGATCTTATATCTCGAATTTTAGGGTTGAGACTTAGTATTAACAACTTAACACCCAGCGAAATCAAAAATTTTATTATGAATTTTGGATTATTTAACGAGGCACTACTCGCAAAAAAACAAAAACTAAATCCAAACAATCAAAAGGTTCTCATCGGTCAATTAGTCAGATTACTCAATGAAAGAGGAATCGATTCTCAAACAATTACGAGAACATTACTCGACATAGAAGCTTCGCAGATTGAAACCAATCAAAGTTTACAAAACAGAGAAGTAATTTTCTCTTTGATTTTCCCATTTAAAGACTTCGGAGAGTGGCATTTTTCCTTCTCTAAGATGAGAAATAAAGAAAATGAAAATGATTCTTTCTATACATTTAACCTGCACACCAAGAATGAGATAATCGGTGAAGTTTGGTTAAGAGTAGTTGTTGAAAAGAAAAATAATCTTAATATGCAGATGTGGGCCACAAACAAAATTACTTACGAAAAGGCTATTAAACAAAACGACAAACTTAACATCCTATTGAATGATGCTGGCTTAAATATTAACTCTTTTGAGGTATTTAATGAGGAGAGACCTGGGAATAAAGAACTAAATACTGGTAAGCCTATTTTGGGAGAGAAGCTTTTCTCAGGAATTACAGTGGATATAGAGGCATAACGATAATGAACAATTTAGAAAAAGAAGCAGTAGCACTAGAATACGGGAAGAATGTGACTCCAATAATAACAGCGAAAGGAGAGGCAGAACTTGCAGAGATCATCATTCAGGAGGCCAAAAAGCAAGGTATATATATTGCGGAAGACCCGAAATTATTATCAGCATTGGCACAATTGGATATAGATCAAGAAAT
>MDTG01170163.1_pt1 | contig 41810 bp, 40 predicted proteins | sample 811421 | NCBI WGS metagenome assembly MDTG01 (sample SAMN05326645, study PRJNA326480) | marine metagenome | isolation source: seawater | place: Pacific Ocean: South East | collected 2011 | reverse complement strand
TTCAAATGACCATTTTGAGGATTTTTCGTATTCGTAAAATGCCTTTGCTACCCCCTTACTTCTTTGTCCTTTATATCCTGCAAACATATCATCAAGATAAATTACTGTTCCTTCAATTAGTAATTCTTCTATAAAGTCAAAAACTGGTATTGCACTTTTGTACCAATCACAATCTACTGTAATTAGTGAAGCAAATTGTTTTTTTAATAAATATTCTTTTTTCAATTGTTCATTTAAACTGTTTTCATAATAGCCTTTAATAGTTTTAATTTTTTCAAGATAAAGTCCATGAGTTTTAAGTAAATCTAGGAATTCATCTTCATTAGTTGCCAATACTCCTTTTTGCCACATATCAATACTATCATCCACTTCATCTCTATCCGGCAACCCTTCAAAACTGTCGAATGCATGAAAATTCATATAATCAATGTTATGTTTTCTAGCCTCCGATAAAACCATCCTAAATGTTCGACATCGGTGGCAACCAAATTCAAAATAGTCTCCTTCAATACGATTATCAGTTAGGAAATCAAAAACCTGTTGAAAAAAATAACTTTTTTCATTTTGACGATTTCTTTGATTATATCTAATTCTATCCTCATGTTTCCAATCTTTCAAATCCTCATGATTTGGAATGGTAATCCACGGTTCATCATCTATTTTCTCTATATTAAATTTAGGATATTCTTTAGAGTCTTTCATATACTTTATCAATTATGACTAATTTAAGTTGTTTAGATTTTGATTAAATTCACTAAAGTTTAAATCCCATGTCGCAAACTATCTTAAATAAAAATTTTCAACTTTAATAATTGCATTTATTATATCATCGAGTTCGTTTTGACCATAGTTTTCATTTAAATATAAATGAAAGCACCTATCTCTTGCTTTAATTGAATTTTTAGCTACAAATTTATCTGATAAATACTTTTGTGCCCAAGGCCACGTAGAGACCAAACACCCGTAATGTTCACCTAATCCAATCCCTTCAGCTGCTAAAGCTTCTGCAAATTTTATTTTTGAAACTTTTATCTTTTCTGTTTTAACAAATATAGGAAAGTAAAATGGTGAAAAATTTTGGTGATAATTATAGGGATAACAAACCTGACTTTTTTTATTAATTTCCTTAACTAACTTACTTAAAAATTTGTTTCTTCTGGCGTTTGTATCTTTTAGCCTTTTTATGTTGGCTAATCCTATCGCACATGAAAACTCATCAGTATTCCAATTTAAAGCAGGAAACAATGAATGCTTAGGATCACGAATGTCCAATTTTTTATTCCACAAAATCTTTCCCCTATCAGCGTAAGATAAAATTTTTCTATAAAACTTTTTACCTTTTTTTGTATACACTAATCCACTGCTGGAGTTTGCAGCAAGATTCTTTCTATACATTGTTGAAAAAGCGGCAACATCACCAAATGTTCCTACATATTTATTATTTATCTTCGCTCCTATTGCTTGACTGCAGTCTTCTAATAAATAAATACCATTTGATTTTGCAAATTTTGCAATCTTTTCAATATCAGATACTGGTTCCCCAGCAGAATGAGTGATTTGTATTAGTTTCGTTTTTTTTGTGATACGTTTTTTTATTTGATCAAGGTCAGTATTGTAACTATTTTCTGATGAGTCTACTAGAATAGGTCTATGTCCTTGTTCAGTTATACAAGAAAAAGCGCCAGAGCAAGTTACTGGGGACAGTATTACATCACTATTATCTGGTATTTCTAATGCTTTCATCGCAATATAAATTGCTCCTGTTCCACTTGCAACTGCATCAGAATACCCCCCTCCCATGAATTTATTAAATGCTAAACAAAATTTTTCTTCCCATAAACCAGAATATTTTGGGTCCTCAGATAAATTCCGATAATGAAGAATCATCTTATTCATCTCTTTTTCTTCACTTTCACCAAAAGCAATTCTGCTAGGCATTGGAACCTTTCTTATTTTTAATCCACCATTTATTGCAAGTTTTTCTTTCAATTAATCCTCCTTAAGTTCAGGAAAATGGTACTCTTTACCAGGAACTGCATTATCTTGAGTGCCTTTTTTAATTTGGTCTTTCATAATCATGGCCTGTCTAATACAATCATCAATATCCACACCATATAAATATGTACCAGCTCTGCCAATTGAAAAAATATCCTCGGGTAGTTCTTCTAAATATTTTTTAGCTAAAAGTTGTTCTTTTTTAAAGGGAAGAGGATAATGTTTTCCACCATCAAGTGTGGGAATCTCCATTCCAATGAGAGAATTTTTTGATTTGTGCTTTGTAAATTTTTTATACTCAACAAGTCTTGTAAATTCTTCATTGTTTGCATAGTAAAGAAAGTAAACATTTTCTGGAAAAACAAACTCAGTAGGAAAAACTATTTTATGCAATTTTCTCCCAAGAAATTTTAAATCTCCGTATTTGAAGTTCAGTAAAATATCTGGTGAAACAGTACTTATAATGATATCAAAGTCATATTTTTCATCATTAATGACTACTCTCTTTTTAAATAAATCAAAATCTTGAATGCTAGTTGACAACATTAATTTTGCTCCTTTAGTAGAAATATCAAAATAATTATCATATCCATTAGCTGCATAAGGATATGCAGAAATTGCTGTGTCCCAGGCAGCTCTTGGACCATCTTTTAATGTAACTCCTTTAGGAGACCAATTAAATGTATCAATGTTTTTACAATCATTTACAAGCCACATTTTTTTATTGTATTGATCGATAAATTTATTAAACAAAGTCTTCCCTACAGAGCCAATCCAATAATCTTCTAGGTTTTTTGCATTCTTAGCACCTATATATTTATTTTTTTTTATTTCTTCCATTTCTTTATCTATAATATTGAAGTCAGGCATATTTTTTACATCACTCATATTTATAGGGTAAGCATAAAAGTCATCATCAGACTCTACATATGTGATAAATTCATGCTCTGCACATTTTCTAAGAGGTATAATTTTGTTTAAGTATTCATAAACTTCATTATATGGCGTGAGAAAGTGTCTAGGTCCAAATGTATATGGATGTCCTCCATACCAACTTGTTCTAACACCTGCACCCAAAAAAGGAGCTTTTTCGACTATCGTAACATCCCAATCACCTAGTAATTCCAATTGATGGGCAGCCGCACAGCCTGCAAAACCTCCTCCAATAATAAGTGCTTTTTTCATTTACTATTATCCTCTAAAAAATTTCGAATTGTTGAATAAACAGTTTTAGGTTTAAAATTGTAATTTTTAACAGCATAAGAACTACTAATATTAAAACTTAATAAATTACTTCTTTTAATTTTAATTTTTGAAGAACTATTTAACTTATCAATCATTCTTTGAACTATGTCAACGATTTTAAGTCCGCGTACTGCACCAACAACTACCTGATCATGTTTTGTTAACTTTTTCTCTATCAGTGTTTTTACAAAGTTAGCAAGATCATCAACGTGAATACAATTATTGAATTTAAAATCCGGATTATATATTTCAATATTTTTATTGTTTCTTATATTGTAGAGTAAATTTGTGAAAAGATTTCTTACAGAATTACTTCCTAAAACACCAGGCAATCTAATTGAAATTGATTTAAAGTTATTAGCTTCATTGTTTAACAATTTTTCACAAAGCAATTTTGATAGTCCATAGTCTGATGGATTATTTATTGACGTAGTATTTTTTATTATTTTACATTTGATATCTCCATAAATAGAAACTGAAGACATAAAAATAATTTTTTTAATCTTATAACAATTTGCAAAATCAACTAAATTTTTTGTTGCAATAACATTGTTGTAAAATAAGGGTGTAATATTTTTTTCATTTATTGGTGAATATGCTGCAGCATGCACAATACAGTCATATTTTTTATATTTTTTTTTTTGAAAAGGTTTTTTTAAATCATGAACAATAATTCTTTTGAAATTTTTATTTTTCTTTCTAACAATACAATCTACTTCATATCCAGATTTAGTTAATAATTTATAGATATTTGATCCAATAAAACCTGTTACCCCAGTCAGTAATATTTTTTTCATCTATTTAATAAGTTATTAAAAAATATTCTATTATTTCTGCATATATAGCCCATTACCGCTAAATCAAATAGCTTTGTATCATATCCATCCGGAAGTTTTTCAATCAAACTTTCAAATTCAAGTCTTGAAAAATAAGGAGTATCAATTTTTTTACAAAATTGTTTTTGATCGTAAGTTTTGAAATCATTACTTTTTATACTTTCCCAGTTTCTTATAAAATTTGTATTAATCTCAATCATTAATTTATTATAAAAAGTCCTTGTAGTATCATTTCTCTCAGCATTCAGTATTTTTCTATATATTATCTTCCCAGTATCAAAATTTTTATCAATCAAATGAAATGAAATTCCAGTTGGCTCATTTAGTAATGATGAGTGTAAAATAGTCCCTATTCCTTTCCCCCATGGTAAAAAAGTTGCATGTAAATTTATGATATGGTTTCTAAATTTATTAATAATATCTTTATTAATCAAGTGTGCATAACCATTGGAAATAATTAAATCAATACTTTTAAGTAATTTATGATCTAATTTTATTTTTTTACTATAAACGATTACTTCATTCCCCTCCTTTTTCAAAAAATTATATATTACTTTATTTCTTTTAGAAGGTCCTAAAATAAGAATCTTTTGATATTTTTTTAAATTTGGATTTTTTTTTCTATCTTTAACTATATTTATGTTTTTTAATTCAAAATCTTTATAGGAATTTGAATATGCATTTAATATTTTTCGAACTTTAAATTTGTTATCTAAAATTTTATTCTGAATTAAATAATTTAATTTCAAATATTGAAAAATATAATAAATTGGATTTAAAAAGAGTACATTTTTTTTAATCCTTGCGCCAACCCTAATATTATCAATCATGATTATTTCTAAATTGTGTTTATTTATAAATTTTTTAGCTTTTGATAAAAAAATTGACTTTTTTACTCTCACCTTATGTTTAAAATAAGTGTTAAACAAAAAGCTATTATACCAGTTGTGCAGTAGAGATAAGTCACTTTGCTCAATTTTTCTATAGTTAATATCAATTGCCATTTTATATTTTTTTATAAAAATTTATAAACAACCACAGTATATATGAATCATATGGAACTAAATTAGTAAGATTTTTTAAATCCTTTTCCTTAAAAAACTTATAATCCTTTCCTTCGTTGATTTTAATTTTTTTCTCTTCATCATAGCTCAATTGAACAAAATAATAGTTTCGATTTATTTTTCCTTTTGACATAAAATTTAAATCAAATTGAATGCTTGTGAAGTATTTAAAACTTTTTATATCTAATGACAATTCTTCGGAAATTTCCCGCATAATGGTGTCACTTAGTGATTCATTGTGTATTGAAGCACCTCCAAATAAACCCCAAAAATTTGGGTAAAATATTTCTTTTTTGTCATCTCTTAACTGAAGAAGATACTCTCTTTTTTCATTCAATATAATTGCTGCTGAAGCGTGATCAAATTTCATAAAGGCCTTAATAACTGAACTAGCCCTTCAGATCTTCAAAAATCTTATCTACATCAAGTCCATGTCTAGACAATAATTCTTTATGGCTGCCATAAAAGTGAATAAATTGATCCTGAAGTGTGTAAGAATAAATCTTTGCATTGTTACCACAATCAATTGCTATTTCTTTAACTTTAGAACTCAATCCTCCATGAGGCACATGCTCTTCAAGAATAACTACTTTTTCATATTCCATTAGTATTTTTGATATATTTTTTTTGTCCAGAGGTTTTATAGTATGAATACATATTACAGAAACATTCTCGTTTATTTCAGCAAATCTTTTTTCTAAGTCAAAAGCCATTGAAACAGTAATTCCATATGAAAGTATTGCAATTTTTTTTCCTTTTTTTAAGTATCTAATCTTCCCTATAACAAATTCATCTATCGCATTGTTTGTAAGGTTAGGTTCCCCAGCTTTACCTAGACGCATATAAACCGGTCCACTACTTTTAGTTGCACACCACTCTGTAGCTAACTCCATTTCAATTGGATCACATGGAGCGATAACAGTCATATTGGGTATAGCTGATGCAACTGCAATATCTTCCATTGTATGGTGTGTACCCCCAAGAGTTGAATAAATTACACCTGCCCCCATTCCTATAACCGTAACTGGAAGATTTTGATAGCAAAGATCGACCCTAATCATTTCAAATGGTCGATAAATTGAAAATGTTGCTATAGTATAGCAAAAAGGCCTCATTCCTTTCAATGCAAGACCAGCTGCAATGCCTATCATAGATTGTTCCGCTACACCACAATTTATGAATCTGTCTGGAAATTCTTCTCGAAAATTTATCATTGATCCGGCAGGAGATATATCAGCTACAATTGCACATATCCGATTATCTTTTTTTCCGATCTTATAAATTACATCTGCAAACTTATTTCTCATTGTGTAACAATATTTAATTCACTGCAAGCTTGATTATATTCTTCCTCGTTCGGCGATCTATAATGCCAAATAGGTTTATTTTCCATGAAAGATACACCTTTGCCCTTTACAGTATCACAAATTATCATATGAGGTTTTAAAAAGTTATTTATATCACTATATGTTTGTGCAATTAGCTCAACGTTATGACCATTAACTTTACTACATCCCCAATTGAATGCTGTTATTTTTTCATCAATAGGATAAAATTTAGGATGAGTTTCTTTTGTGTGCCCAAAGGATTGTGATCCATTGTGATCTAAAAAACATATTAAGTTATCTAACTCAAGATTTGCAGCCATCATCATTGCTTCCCATGTAGAACCCTCTTGTAGCTCACCATCACTAATAACTACAAAAATATTTCTATTTGTTTTCTTTATTTTTTCAAAATGAGCCATTCCTACTGCTATAGCCATTCCATGGCCAAGAGAACCTGTAGAAGCCTCAATACCAGGATTGCCATAATCGGGGTGACATCCTAAAATGCCCTCTGGTTTGCAGTATGTTTCCAATTCCTTATCGGATAATATTTTTAGATTATTAAGAACTACATATTGGGCCATGCACCCGTGTCCTTTAGACATTATAAAAGTATTCTGCCTATCTTCTATGTCATTATTATAAATTAAACCATAGTAGATAAAATCAACAATTTCTAAAACAGAGAAAGCGCCTCCACCGTGGAGAGCTGTTACACTTTGTGAAATATCTAAGATTTTTTTTCTATAATCCTTACATCTTTGATGGGAGCTATTCACATCAAAAGAATTTATCTTTGTGTTTTTGATCATATCAATTAATTATTGTCCAATACCAATCTCCAGCATAATTTGCCTCAGAAAATACTTCTAGCCATTCATGAGGATAACCATAAAATTTTGCAGTTAGGACCCAGCTTTCAAAAATTTTTTTTTGTTCAGGAGTATGATATGAATCAACTTGAACAAAAGATTTATTACTATTTGAGACCCGATTTATCTCTTCAAGAGCAGAAATGCAACCATTTCTATCAAGATTATGAATTGTGTTGATTGATAGAACTGCATCAAAAGTATTATCTGAAAATGGTAGTTCTTTAGCATTTCCAAGACACAATCTTTCTTTGATACTATTAATACTATTATCTAAAGCATATTGTGAAATATCAATTCCTAAAGCATCAATACCCAAATCACAAAGATCTTTTACTAAAAATCCTTTTGCACAACCAATATCTAATAATTTATCTCCTTTATTTAAACGAAAATGATTTATGATATCTTTTGCTACTGGTTTCCATCTACCATCATATTTGTATCCTCCATAACCATAATCCCTGCTTCCATCAAAATATTCTTTACCATATAAGCGAGAGATTCTGATGTGCTCATCAGACTTTTTGTTTTCACGCATCTCAACATTTCTTTTTGATTGTGGTAAGGATTTTAGCAAATTGACTTCGGGCATATCTAGTACTGAATTATAATTTGATCAATTATATCTTTGAATTTTTTAAATTTAAAATCTTTAAATAAATCTAATGCCATTGAATCACTAAATTCTCTATAGCCATTATGCGGCATAGGTATTTTTCTAGGTAAATTTAGAATTTTAACCTTATTTTCTTGGCATTTAACTATGATATTTGCAATTTCATCAAAAGACATAGCTTGGCCACTAACAACATTTAAGACACCCTCAGTCTTATAGTGTAAGGTTCTAAAAATTACCTCTGAAACATCGTCTATAAATATGTGATCTCTTAACTCTTCTCCATTACCAAATAGCTCTATATTTTCATTATTTATTATTTTTCTAATGAACATATTGGGTCCATAACCGTTATGCGGATCAGAGGGGCCGTATATAAGAGTAGGTCTTAAAATACATAGACTGCCTTTATAGAATTGTCTAATTAGTTTTTCCCTAAGTAAATGCATGAGACCATGAAGTGAATCCGGTTCAGCACAAGATATTTCTGATAATCTTTCATTTGAATCTCGATAAACTGCATCTGAGCTAATATATACCAAGTGATCAATAATTTTATCCTCTATAGCATTACAAACATTTATACAAATTTTGATATTATCATTAAACATTTTGTAATTTTTCACTGGGGCTTTTGCAGAAATGAATAAAATTGTATCATCATCTTGAATTAAAGAATTTAATTTTTTTACTGAAACTTCTTGCGTTAAATCAACTTCATTTTTTCCAAATGATACAAAATTAAATTTTTCTTGCTTAAGCTTTTTTTTAATAGCTGCAGCTATAAAACCTTCACTTCCAAGAATCACAATTCTTTGAGGTTTTTTGGGTATTGAATTAATATTCTTAGCCATCTTATTAATAAACTGATTCTCCAATCGAATAATATTTGCCTAAAAATTTCTTAAAATTTAGATTGATAACTGATACATCAATACATCTAAATGGATCAATGATGTAATTCGAATAGGAATTTGAAAAATTATCAAAATAATTTTTATAATCTTTAAACTCTTTCCAAGGTGTCATTAAAATTAGAATATTACTATCAGAAATTGCTTCTTTTAGTGAGTGTACTTGAATATGTTTATTATTCATACTTTCTAATTCTACTACCGGATCATAAATTTTAAATTTATATCTTCTGTATTTTTTTAAAATTTGAATTGATAATGAATTTTTTGTTGAATTAGTATTTTCTTTATAAGACAGTCCCAGAAGAGCAAAATTTGGTTCTTTTTTTATATCACATAAAACTTCGTTGATTTTTGAAAAGATCCATTTTTTTTGGATTATATCATTGCGATGCCAGGTGTTTATTAAATTATAATTAGAATTAATTTTTTTTGATATTTGTTTAAAGGTCTCTAAATCTCTTTTTAAATTATCTCCACCTATACCAACCCCTGGTTTCAAATATGCATACTCACCAATCCTTTTATCTTTTCTTAAAGCAGGGACTATTTCACTCCAACTAGCACCAGATTTTTCACAATATTCGGCCAGCATATTTGTTGTATTAATACTTGAAACTAAATACAGATTAATTGCTATTTTTGTTATTTCTGCACTTATTAATTTCATTGTTATTATTGTGCAACCATACTTTTTAAGAAACTTAGCGAGATAACTCTTTTTAAAATATTTTTTACTATTGCATCCAACTATTATCCTTTCTGGATGAATTGCTCTATCAACTGCATCTCCAAAAATGAGTGTCTCAACTTGATAAAAAAGTTTTTGTTTGTTCCATCTTATTTTTTTAGAAAATCCAGGAGGGACTTGACATAGAACAACAATTTCTGAATTTTTATTTGCAACTTTAATTACTTTATTGATGATCTTGATTATTGACTCATGATCACTAGTGTTATTAGAATTGACTGGGACGTCATAAGATATATAAATTAATTTACACTTTTTGATTTCTTTAAGATCGTTTGTTAATAAAATATTTTTCTTATATTTTTTAAATTTATCTATTAAATCTGGCTCAGAATAGTCAATTTTATAGTTTTTAATTGCATCTAAATGCAGCTTTTGGTGATGATAGCCTATAGTAAGATGGCCCTTACTCGCTGAAGATACTAAATAATTTAAACCTAAGTGAGTTAATCCTACAAAAGCTATTTTAAAATCTTGGGGCATCTTAGATAACTTTTTTTAAACATTTAAAAATATATTTATCATTATCTAAGCTAATCTGTGATTCATTTTTAATCTGACTAATAAAAAACTTAATTTCTTTTTGCCAGGTAGGGTCTTTAGATACTATAGTTTTCGTTTTTTCTTTAGGAACACCTGATGGCAAGGTACGTTTTCGATACTTGAGTGTGCTAGGTCCCCATTTGCATAGGCAGTCTATATGAATAGAACCTTTCTCACCTATGATATCACAAGTAAAAGTATTCTTCCACATACATAACGTCATCTCAAGTTCTGTATGAATTTCATTTTTTTTATCAAACATTAAGATTGCATGATCAGTTGAATTATTCTCATATTTGTTTGATGAAATTAATTTAATATTGCTTAATTTAAAACCTAATAGAAAAATCAGAGTATCTATTAAATGTGACCCTAAATCTGAGATGACACCTAATTGTTTGTCTTTCCAAGGACTATTCTTTACAATTCTAGCAGTTCCATTTCCATAAAACATTCTACAGTGATAAATCTTACCCAGTCTTCCCGATTTTATTATTTGTTTGCATTTTATTATATGTGGCTCAAACCTATGATTATATGCAGTATAACAAATTAGATTCTTCTTCAATCCAACTCTTTCAATATAATTATAATCAGCAATTTTATTTAGTAATAAAGGCTTCTCCACTAGTACGTGAATGTTATGATTAAAGCAGAACTTAATTAATTCAAATTTATTTTTTTCAGGAGTACAAATTATTGCTGCTTCTATTTCATTTAGCAAATTCTTGCTAATTTGATTAATATTTTTAAAATCTGCATTTTTTACAAATGGATCAACAGTATAGTAAGTATATTTCTTTAATGTTCGTATTCTTTTAATTCCCTGATTACCAAGTCCTATTACTAAAAATTTCATTTTAATTAACAGAAGAATATTTTATTTTTCTTTCAATTTTTTCAATTCTATTAATAACATCCTTTGCAGAAATTGGAATATTTCCATTCACTTCACACTCTAAAGATGCAGCTATTGATCCAATAATAGATGAAACTGTTAATGATCCTGTTAAAATTTGACTTAGAGTTGAATATGCAAGTAATGCGTCCCCAGCTCCAACAGGATCAACAACATTCTCACAAAAAGAATCTACTGAAAAGGCATAGGTATCATCAGGATTTTCAGAATTTTTAAGACTATATACACCCCTAGAGCCAAGCTTCAAAATTATATTTTTACAATTTGTAAGTTCATATATCTGTGACGCTAATTCTTTTACAGTACCATCTTGATTTGCAAGGGCAAACCTAGCTTCTTTCTCATTTGGGGTAATTAGATCAAAATTTCTAAATTCAACTATGTTACCCCACCTACTAGCAACCTGACTATCAGCAGATTTAAAATTAAAATCCTTAATACTATCATTTAATATTGGGATTGATCTTGAATTAAAAATACCATGTCTAAAATCACTAAAAATTATATTTTTACTTTTAGATTTATTTATAAATTTTAAAATTCTATTTATTATTTTTTCGTCTATCGGTCTATTATCAAGTTTATCAACTTTTAAGAGTCGGTAATCTTGACAAATTATTGCATTTTTTTCAGTTGTTGGTCTTGAGGGGTCAAATATTTCATTAAGCTTAATTCCTAGTTTCTTTAATTCACTTTTAACAAATTTTCTCAGTTCATCATCTCCAAGAACCGTTGTAAATTCTACCTTAGCTCCTGCTCCTCCTAAGTGTTTTGCAACTGCACCAGCACCACCTAAATAGCTTTTACTATCTTGATAAAGAACACTTAAAGTTGGAGATTTAGTTTGACCGCCAATCATTGCGGTATTTGTAAAAGTATCAATGATTGTGTCCCCTAATACATGAACTTTTAAGCCTGTAATCTTCTTAACAAAATTTTTTAATTTTTGAAATGTAATTTTTTCTGCTTCCATAAGTGTTATTAATTTGTCAATTCCTATGTTAGGAAGTTTTAAATCTAGTAAAGAGCTTGAAGAATAAATTATATCACCCGGAGTAAAGAGCATTTTACCTTTGTATGACCTAACAACTTGCATCTCTTCTTTTGTAGCTTCATTTAAACCTTTCTCGTTATACTCAAATCCTTTTGCAAAATATGTCGGCTTTAATAATTTTAACAAGGAAAGAGGTTTCTCACTATTATCGATCGTCACGTAATCAACTATTTCATAAAGAGCTAGATTTTGAGCTCTTAACATTTCTGGAATGTGTGGTCTATGAGTACCTTTTTTAATATATTTATCGGCAGTAACACTTACAACTAAAATGTCTGCCTTCGATTTAGCATACTGCAGATGTCTTATATGACCTGGATGAACAATGTCAAAACAACCGTGACAAAGAACTACTGTTTTATTAAAGGCATTTTTAGATAGTTCTTTCTTTAATAGTAAGTTTGATTTAATTTTATTTTTAAAAGTTTTACTCATTTTTTTAAATCTTTATTATCCATATATCTAAACCACATTTTAGTTGCCTTTGAAATAGATTTCTTATCCCATAGAGGGGCTTTTTCCCACTTCGTTATATCTTTAAGCATTAATTGAATTCCATCTTTAAAGCTTATCTTAGGTTTCCATTTTAAAAGTTTTTGAATCTTACTTATGTTAGCAAGAGTTATTTTTGGCTCACCAGGTCTATTTGGTATGTAATTTATTTTACCTCCTCCAATTAATTTTATAAGCATATTTATTGATTTCGGTTTACCTTCGCCCAAATTAAAAATTTCATTTTTACATTTGCTTTTTGCTGACATATAAAAAGCATTTACAACATCTGTAACATAAATAAAATCTCTCTGCTGACTTCCATCCCCTACTACTGTAAATGGTTTATTTGAAATTTTTTGTCTAAAAAATACTCCAAAAACTGCTCCGTAAGCTCCAGTTGTTCTCACTCTTTCACCGTAGGCATTGAAAATTCTAATAGAAATAACTGGTAAATTATATACGCGCCCCCAGTGCATTACAGCTTGCTCACCCATATTTTTACTAAGTGCGTAAGGATATAATGGATCTATTTTATGATTTTCTTTTGTAGGTGTTGAGGCTATCCCATAACATGAAGAGGATGCTGCATAAATAAACTTTGAAATTTTGTTAAGACGTGCAGCTTCCAAAATATTGACTGTACCCATTATATTTGTGTTCATATAAGAAATGGGTTGCTCTATAGAAGGAACTATATCTCCAATTCCAGCAAAATGGAATATAAACTCTACATTCTTAAAAATTTTGTCTTTAACATTGATTTTTAAAATATCAATTTTTTTCAGCTTTAAATTTTTATTATCTTTGTGTTTTTTGAGATTATTTTTGTGACCACCTATAAAATTATCTATAACTCTAACTTCATATTTTTTGGAAAGCAGTAAATCAACCATATGACTACCAATGAATCCAGCGCCGCCAGTAACTACTGCTATTTTTTTTTTATTTACTTTCAAGGTTTAATATTCTTTTAACATTATGGTAGTAATCATTAGTAAATGTATCACTAAGGTTTTTATCTAAGAAATAATTACTCAACTCTTCAACAGCATTCTCAATAGTATGTCTTGGTTTGAAACCTAGAAAATCATATATTTTATCCGAATTAATATGATATGAACGGTTATCATTAGATGAGGTTACTTCTATCTTTATTTCTTCTCTTTCTGGTTCTATTTTATTAATGACATTTTTTACTATTTTAGCAATCTCCATGATTGATTTATTTTGATATCCAACATTAAATATCTGTTTGTTGATTTTCTCTTCAGGTGATTCTATAAAAATTTGTACAGCATCACAATAATCTTGAATATGAAGATTTGGTCTTAATTGTGACCCACCAAACACTTTAACCAGATTATTATGATATCCATGATTTGTTAAAATATTTACAGATAAATCAAGTCGAAGTCTAGGAGCATAGCCACACACTGTTGCTGGCCTGAAAATAACTCCTTCAAAATTATCATCTATATGTTTTAATAAAATTGGTTCACACATTCCTTTATATTTATTATATAAAGTTAATGGAACTAATGGATGCTCTTCAGTAACATTTTTTTTGTCTGAAATACCATAAACTGAGCTAGATGATGCATAAATAAATCTTTTAATTCCTGCTTTTTTTGCAGCTAAAACCATTGGCTCAAAAGCATGGAGGTTTACAGAAGTTGACAATTTCTCATCTAACTCAAAGCTCGCGTCATTTGAAATACATGCAAGACTTACAAAAAAATCATGCCCTTTTGCAGACTCATATAATTTTTCTGAGTCTCTTATATCTCCAATAACAATTTTAAGATTTGGATCATTGATAGGTAAAAAATCACTACCAAAATACATTATATCATATACTGTTACCCTATATCCACTTGATAAAAGCTGAGGTACTAATCTACTTCCACAATAACCTGCACCACCAGTAATAAAGACCGATTGATTACTCATAATATTATTTTGTATTAATTTTGTATTTAGATTTTAAAGCATCCTGATAAAACATTTTAACTGTTTCAAGTGAGTATTGATCTAAATTCTTTCCAAATGTATCAATTTTATTTAATAAATCATGTCCAACAGTTATTATATGACACCCACAGTTCATGGCTTGTATAATATTGTAGAGTTCTCTCGAGCTTGCCCACAGAATCTCAGCCTTTGGAATTTCCCGAACAAGGCTAATAGCTTCTTTAATCGGTTCCTCAGGATCATTTCCTGCATCAGCTATCCTTCCAGCAAATATTGAAAAAATAATTGAAGCTTGGTTATCTATTTTTTCTAGTACTGGAATCATTTGATTTATCGTAAAAATAGCAGTTACATTACATGAAATTCCTTCTTTAGTTAGCTCACCAATCAATTCATTTGTACTTTCACCTTTGGTATTAGTAATAGGAATTTTCACAGCAACATTATTGCCCCACGATGCAATTTTTAAAGCCTGTTTTTTCATTATTTCAATCTCATCGGCAAATACTTCAAATGAAACTGATTTTTTATCTACATAGCTTAATAGTGTTTTAGCAAAAGACTCATAATCTTCAATTCCAGCTTGTCTAATTAAACTTGGATTAGTTGTAAACCCAGAGATATAATCTAATTCATTCATTAGTTTTATTTGATCTAATCCGGCTCCGTCAGCAAATAATTTAATTTTTAAGTTGTCTTTATTAATCATCATGTAACTTATCCTAGTATGTAATCGACGGCTTTATTGAATGAATTGACTGTATGCTTTTGACTAGAAGGATATTCTTCATCATATTTTCTATCAATAAATATTGATTTACAATTGACTTTCGAGGCGGCTTCAATATCAGATGATCTATCGCCAATTAAAAAAGATTTATTAATGTCAATACTATACTTTTTTATTGCTGAATATAACATTCCAGGTCTAGGCTTTCTACAGTCACATTTATCATCTTGTTTATGTACACAAACAAATATTTCATCAACTAGTAGGTCTTTATAAATTTTTTCATGCATTTTTTTTAACTCTGACTCATCCATTAATTTATTTCCTATATCTGGTTGATTAGTTACTACTATCAATTTATATCCTGCTTTCCTTAGCCTTGAAATACATTTTTTTACGCCAGGATATAGTTTGAAATTTTTAAACTCTCTAGGTGCATATGATTTATTATTTCTTATTGATGGTATTGATAGTACACCGTCCCTGTCTAAGAAGACTGCAGGACGTAATTTTACCATTTTGTCTTATTAATCTGTAGTTTTGGATGAGAAACAATACTATGCCATATCACTGCCTGATAAGCTTCTACAAGTGGAGTAATAAGATTTTTATCCTTTGATGGAATCGCAATTACACAATCTCCTTTTTCTTTTGTATATCCACCATTAGGACCTACAATACCAAGAATTTTTGAATTTTGCTTTTTAGCATACTTTATTGACTCAACTAAATTCATACTTACGTTATGTTCTATATTTCCTCCACCAACTGAAAAGACCATAATTGCATCATCTTGATTTAATTTTGAGATACTTAGCCATGAAGAGATCGATTTATCCCAGCCATCATCATTTATTCTAGCTGTCAGTTCTGAAACATTGTCTGTTGGAGCATAGCTTTCTATATTACATAGTTTACGAAAATCATTCACCGCGTGAGAGCAGTTAGCTGCACTGCCACCAACTCCAAGAAAAAAAATTCTACCATTTTTATTTCTAACACTTAGAATTTCATTGACCATTTCCTCAATTAAGTCCTTATCCAAATCTTGAGAAATTGTTTCAACATTATAAAAAAAATTTTTAAGGAAAGTGCTCATTAACAACGATAATTAAATGTATTGATTTATCATATTTTTTATATGAATCTATTTCATTATCAATGATATTTTATAGTTTTTTAGTAAATTTAAGCTAAGAATATTGAGTTATCTATTATTTATTGAATAACTCTGAGTATTTTCCAGAAGCAACTATTGATCCATTTTCAAACATATATATTTTATCAAAATCCAAGAAATTTTCAATTTTATGACTAATCATAATTATAGTTTTTTTTCCTTTCAATAATCTTATTGAATCTAGAATATCTTTCTCAGAATCACCATCAAGAGCATTGGTTGCTTCATCAAATATTATTATTTCTGGATCGTTATATAGAGCTCTTGCAATTGCAATCCTTTGCATTTGTCCTCCAGAAAGTCTAATTCCTCTTTCACCTACTAATGTTTCTAATTGATCTGGTAAAGTTTTTATTAATTCATTAACACTTGAAAGTTTGAGAGACTTTTCTAACTTTGCTTGATCAATTTCATTTTTAGGAATACCTATTGTAATATTTGCTAATATTGAATCATTAACTAAAAAGATATTCTGGGATACAAGGCCAATCATATTTTGCCATTCAAGCATATTGTCCTCTATACTAATATCATCAACTAAAATTTTACCATCAGTTGAATTTAATAATCCGAGAAAAACATTTATAAAAGTACTTTTTCCAGATCCACTTTTACCACAAATCCCTATAATTTCACCTTTGTTAATCTTAAAACTTATATCGTTAATTGTTTTTACTGATTGACTTTGGTAACTAAAACTAAGATTTCTAATTAAAATATTATTTTGAAATTTCATTTTTCTGTCTGTTGATGATAATCTTCTTTGCCCAAACTTATGGCTCTCATCATAAATAATATTTATTGATGGTTTATAAAATTTAATAAGCTGCAATCCATTCATCATTCTACTTAAAGATGGAAGAATTCTAAATGCACCAGCAGCAAATACACTTAAAGCAGCAACCATTGAAGCAGGTTCTGTTCCTTGATTAAATAAAATGAATATTAAAAAAACAAGTGCAATTAATGAGAAAAACTCTAAAAACTGTTTTGGAATAGACGCAAGAAAAGATCTGTAGTGTTCAGCAGACGCCTGTTTTGAATTATGAATATAATATAAATCAAAAAAACCTTTTTCTCTTTTTAGAACCCTAATATCTTTAACAGCTCCTATACCACTTTGAATATAATGTATTCTCTGGTCCTCATGAAATTCCCTTTCTTTCCCTTTAATTCCAAGTCTTTTTTTTGTAAATGAGTAAAATAAATAAACAGGTATCCCTACAGACACAAATATAGTTAAGGCTCCTATGGGTTGGTAATATAAAAGTAAAGCTACAATTCCTATACATGTCAGAAGATCTATTAAAAATTGAATCGATTGGGAAATAACAGCACTAAAGCTTCCAACCTCATAATTTACATTTTTTATAAATTTTGAAGAATTTGTTTTTAAATATGATGAATAGTCAAGAGACATATAAGTTTCATACATTTTTTGAGAAATATCTCTTTGTAAGGTAAATACAAATCCAAATTGTTTCCAATATAGATAAGTTAAAAAAATAAATTTCATTCCAAATACAAAAATAAGTCCCCCTAACGCTATCATATATATTGTTAAGGTATCATCTGCAGATACTTGAAATTGATCATTGTCACTTATAATAGGTAGAGAATTAATAAAGAATAAGTAACTTGTATTATCAAGTTGTAATATTATATTTATTAAAGGAATAACCAATCCAACACTTAATGTTTCTAGAAACATACCTATTATCATTAAAATAAATAGATAAAAAAGATTTAGTTTCTCTTCTTTATTAAGAATAAATAAAAATTGTTTGATAGAATTCATTTACTTTTTTTGTTATTCAAATTCACTTGATCATAAGCCAATAAAAAACCTACAGGAAGATAGTATATAATACTTATCCAACTACTAAAAATATTTCCTGATGGGATTATAGGCCAAAGAGTTATTATAATTGCTGTAAGTATACATATTTGAAAATCATCAAGCTTTCTGGGTTTATTTAATATTTTTAAATATAGATGTTCAAATAATTTAAAAACAATCATGAAAAAAACTATCAATATTGGAACTGCACCAAGAAGTCCAGTTTCAGCAAATAATTGTGGGTATGCTCCATGTGGACTAGTTGAACAAGTGTTTAAATTAGTTCTTTCACTTACAAAAAAATATTTTTCTTCCGAACATCTAATCCTATACATTTTGGGTCCAATTCCTAAAATTGGAGAATCTAAAAACATTTTAAACGATGATTTGTAAAAGTTTTGATGTTCTTCACTAAAAATAAATATATTTTCTGTCCCTATTCCTATTTGATCAATCGTTTGGGTATACATTCTGTTTTGAACATCTTTGTTATAAATGCTTAAAAAAATAATAACAAAAATTGAAATTATAACTGTGATTATTCTAATTTTCTTCCACTTTTCTATTAACAGAATAATAATCATAGTTGAAATCATTAAATTTAAAAAAGCTGCTCTTTCACCTGATAAAAAAATGATTACATCAATAAGAATTAAAAATAGAATAATTAAAAGGCTCAAGTAATTATTGGTTTTAAACTTAAAAAATATTATTCCTAATAGAATAGGGTAAATCCTGGAAAGATAATTTCCAACAATTAACTCATCCCCAAAGAGACTTCCTAACCTTCCAGAAACATAATCATAACCTAGCAAATTTTTTCCAGTAAAAAATTGAAGGTAACTGTCAGAAATAATTAAAAAAAATGCAATCAAAAGTGAGTAGCCAAAATACCTAAAAGCATTTTCATAATTTTCAAGAATAAACCAGATTGCAAGTGCCATTACCCCAAATCTAAAATAGAAAAGTGAACTACTCAGCGAAAAAATAGGATTTATGGACATTAGTGAGGATGCTAAAATTATGAAATACCATAAAATAAAAAATTTAAAGAAAGAACTTCTAAAATATTTATATTCTTTTTCAACAAAACATATCACTATAAAAACAATAGTAAGTAAGACACATGCTAGGTTTGCAAAGAATGTTCCAATAATTAATGCAAACGGCAAGAAGTAAAAACAAACAGATAATAAAGATCTATTAAAATTATTAATCATTTAATTGATTATTATGTGAACGTAATTATTAAAAAATAAGGTGAGCCTATATTTATTCACTAATTAATATTTCTTCTAAATACAAAGTAAATTGAAGAAATAAACCATATTACTATTGATAACAAAATAGATACCATAAATAGCTTAGTATCACTCATAATTGTGGGTCTAATTTTGATTGCCTCACTAGACCAGAGTGACAAATCTTGATAATTCTCAGGATAACTTTCATCTAAGCTTTCTAACTTTTCTAGCATTAGTCCATAAATTTTAATAAATCCATAGTGCTCAGAAACAAGCTTTACATCTTCTTCAAATGTCTTAAGCTGCTCTTCAATTATTTCTTTTTCTTCATAAAGAATAGTTGTACCTTTAAAATAATTTCCTACAGGCTGAGGAAACAATTGATCTCTTGGGTCTCCAACGGGTTTAGTGATATCTAATTTTTCTGCTATCCTTATGTCATCAAGAATGTTGTTATAATTTTGTGTTAATTGTGCAAAGTAATCCCCTTGCTCTAGGGCCAATTTAAACTCATAACCAATAATTTTATTTTTTAACATTAGCTTGGTTTTCTCAACAAAATTTAAAGATTTATAGGATATATCATCATAAAATTTACTATCAATCTGCTTTAAGTGATAAACTAAAAATCTTGATCCTATTCCAGAATCAGGATGCACAATCGTAGCTGAAATATACCGATTGAATTTATTCATGTTGAAAAATTTTAAAACTTCAAAATTCATATTAAACATTATATTAGCTACAAAATCTTTCTTTTCTAATTCTGATTTCTGATTTAATTCATCTTTAAAAAATTTATTAATTGAATTAATAATATTTTCTTTATCTTTTAGGTTAGTTAAATAATAATCAAACATCGTATCTGAATCTAAGAATTTTTCATTTGTCATGGATTTGAAATCTTGAAGTAAAATAGAGGAAAGCGTTTCTTTCGAGGATTTATTAATTTGATTTACATTTTCAAGTATAGATGCAGCAAAGTAAAAATCTTCATGATAACTAAATTCTTGTGTCAAATTAGGATTTAATTGTATTTCTATACTGATTTCATTTTCATCATTATGAATATAGTACTTATATCCAAACATAATCAGGCAAATTAATATAAGAATAAATATAAAATAATATTTAAGTTTAAAAAACTCATTAAATAAAAATATAAAAGCTGAATTTTTTTTATAAAGTTGATTAATTAAATTTTCTTCCATAATTACTCTTTAAAATATTTTTTATACCAATTAACAAAATTTTTGACACCAGTGGGTATATCAAATTTTGGTTGATATGAATAGGCTTTATTTATTTTCTTTATATCTGCATGAGTTTTATGTACATCACCAACTTGCATTGCTTTTAAATTTAAAGCTGCTTTCTTATTTAAATTTTTTTCTATATTCTTTAAAAAGAATTTTAATGACTTAGGATTGCCACTTCCTAAATTATAAATTTCAAAAGGAATTTTTTTTCTTGGCGGTTTTTTTATTAGAAGCACAATACCTTCAACTATATCATCAATATAGGTAAAGTCCCTGACATGATCACCTTTATTAAATAATGGGATTTTTTTTGACTCTGAAATTAATTTTGTAAATTTAAATAATGCCATATCTGGTCTACCATATGGTCCATAAACTGTAAAAAATCTTAAACCTGTTGATGGAAGTTTAAAAATGTTGCTATACGAATATGCCATTATTTCATTAGATTTTTTTGTAGCAGCATAAAAGGAAACTGGATAGTCAGTGTTATCATTTTCACTCGAAGGAAATTTTTTTGAGTCTCCATAGACTGAGCTCGTTGAAGCATATAGTAAATGTTTTATTTTTAATTCTTTGCAGACTTCTAAGATATTAAAAAATCCAATAATATTATTATCAAGATAAGACTTTGGGTCATCAATTGAATTGCGAACCCCAGCCATAGCAGCAAGATGAATTACGTATTTAATATTACTTTTCTTAAGAAAATCTTTAAAACGTGATTTACTTCTAATGTCTATCTTTCTAAAATTAAAATTTTTATATTTCTTTAATATTTTGTGTCTAGATTTTTTTAATTCTACATCGTAGTAATTATTAATATTGTCAACTCCAAATACTTCACTTTTTGTATCTTTGATTAGTCTCAAAGCAGTATGAAAGCCAATGAAGCCGAGACATCCTGTTATTAATATGTTGTGTGACATTTTATCGATGTATTTATATTACAGATTAATATAAAAGAATATATATAAGTACTTAATCTATGTCGGCTTCAAATATATTATTTATTTCCTTATGATCGGATTTGAAACTATTGGCAATGCTACAATTACTGTCTTCGATGATATTCCTGTACTTACTACTGATCCTTGGATAGATGGAAATCCTTACTTTGGCAGTTGGACACACCAATATGAAGTACCATCCGAACAGAAAGAAAATATTTCTAAATCAAAGTATATTTGGCTATCTCATGGTCATCCAGATCACATTGATCAAGAATCTTTTAAATATTTAAAAGATTCAATCCTTTTAATTCCTGATCATTATGGAGATCGAATATTTAATTTTTTTAATAAGGATTATAAAACTATTAAATTAAAATCAAACCAGTGGTTCACCATATCAAATAATGTCAGAATAAAAAGTTTTGCTGATTGGAATCAAGATGCATCTTTAATAATAGAGATTATGAAGAAAGATATAATTTTAAACGTTAATGATGGGGATCTTTTTGGATGGAAATCAACCATAAAAAATATTGTAAAAGAATATAAAAATAGGTTTTTACTAAAACTTATAAATTGGGGTGATGCAGATATGATAAACTTTTATGATGAAAGTGGAAATTTTATTGCTCCTCCACAAGCTAACAAACCGGGGTTGGGTAAAAATTACTCAAGACTACTTAAAAATTATAATTGTAATTATGCCATTCCTTTTTCTTCGATGCATAGATATATTCGTTCTGATTCAGTGCATATGAATAATTTCATAACACCATTAGATAGCCATTCTGATGGTTTTGAATCTACTCATGGAGAACTTTTTCCCGCATACATTGTATGGGATTCTATTAAAGAAGATTATGAAAAGATTAAAGTTAATAAAAATGATTCAATTTTAAAAAAACCTGAAGATTTTGGAGATAATTACACTGATGAATTAACTGCAGATGATATAAAAATGATAACTGATTATTTTAAAAGCTTTAAAAAATTATCTCATTATTATGGAACTATTACTTTTGTTGTTGGAAAAAAAGAGTTGAATATAAAATTATCAAACAAGAAATCTCAAGTATATTTTGAGTGTCCTAGAAAATCTTTAATTACTGCTATTAAATATGAAATATTTGATGACATGTTAATTGGAAATTTTATGAAAACAACCTTAGTAAATACCAAAAGTCTTTATCCATATTTTACTCCTATTGTTACAAAATATGGTGATAATGGAGGAGCTAAATCTATAGAAGATTTATCAGAGTATTTTAATTATTATAAAATGAATTCTGCAAATTATTGGAGAGATATGCTTACATATAATACTGAGGGATTAGTGAGATATTATTTAAATAAAGATTCAAATTTAATTAAAATGTCAAAAAATTTAAAACAAAGATTTTTTTAATATCAACTATTTGCAATTAAAAGTTTTTTTAAAAAATTGATAGGATTTTTTTTTGTCCTAGAAAATTTATCAATAAAATAAATTCTCGATTCTTGAACTTTGTCTGAATTCCACCATTTATCGATATTATCCCAATTTTCGTTAACAAAATTTACAGCGCTGTCGTAGTTACTGAATAGAATTCCAGTATCTCTTAATCTAGAATAATACTTTTTATTTTCAGTTCTGATCTGCTCTATCATGAAATCTTCCATTAAAATTACTGTGGGAATATTTTGACTCATCGTCTCAATGATAGCTCTAGAATCATAACAAATGATAACCAATCTACTTTTTTTATATAAGTTGAAAGTTGTTGGTTTATTTGAAATAAGTTGTTTTTGTTTAAAAGTTTCTTTCAAAGAAACGTTAAATTCTTCTAATTGAGGAATGTTTGAATAGAGCTTTATAAATAGATTTTGACTAATATCATTACTCAACTCACCAATAAATTTTTTTATTTTTTTTTCCCAAGATCGATAGGATCTTAAATCTGCCCAAAGCACATCAGACCAAGCCCTCCTATATCCAAAATGAGCAACTGGCGGATTTATAACTAATAATTTACCTCTAGGGTTATGTTTGATTATATTTGATTTAGGCAAATTGAAATATAACCCACTAATATTATTATATTTATTGTTTCTTCCTAAAGTAATGAATTTATCACTGGTTAGTTCTTCGCTATCTGAATAAGATCTTCCATTCATAACATTTTTAAGTTGCCAATAAGGACCATGCTGTCCAACAAAATACCTAAACCCTTCTTTAACTTTTATTGCTACCCACAATTTAAATACATCATCATCAAAAAAACTATTTGATGTAAAAATAAACTTCGGCTTTTTTGGCCATGAAATACTTTGAACTTTATTTTCAAGTTCATCAAATGCTTCTAGATATGTAACAGGAAATAATTTAAATAATAATGACTTAATTATAAAAATATTGCTGTCTTGCTTATCTCTTTCTGTTAAAAATGATTTTGTTAATTCATTTCTCAAATCTACATTAACACTAACATTGCTGTGGAATATTATCTTTTTAGAAATAAAAGGAAGCTGGCCTAATGATAATTTTAACAGAATTTCATATTTCAATGGAAGATACGAACTAATAATAAATGCATCAGTACTTTTAGAAATATTATCAAAGAAATGATTTAATAAACCATATAGATATCTAATCAGACTTCTTTTTTCTTTTTGGGGCTTCTCAAACTTTGATGTTTGAATGTCATTGATTTTTTTTACTTGAATATTACTAAGGCCTTTTATTTTTAAAATTTCAGCAAATAAAAATTGGTTCCATATATCATCAAAATGTGCATTCATGAATTGATGATTAGAAAATACTGCTAAGGTATAATCCTTGGAGTTTATATAATTAAAACTACTTATGTCGTGATTTTTTACAATTGAATCTAACAGATTAATTTTACTAAAAATAAGCTCAATAGCATACTCAAACCAATGGCCAATTATTATTTTATAAAATCTACTACTATGTTTTTTTTTAAAATGATTATTCAGATGTTCACATAATTGATCAAATATTAAATTTTTGAGGGTATAAATTGTTTCCCAATTTTTATCAATTTTTCTGAAATAATTGCTATTTTTTTCTATTTTAGTATCTGACTCAAATATCTTATATTTATAATCTATGTTAATAAGATTTTTTTTAATACACCAATCACCTGCAAAAAGTATTTCTGAATCAGTTTGCCAAGTACGCTTATCATTTGAGACAACTAAGTGCATAAAATATATTTGTTTTCCTAAAAATTAACTGTAGTAATTTCAAAAGTTATGGATATTTTCCGTCAATAATATAGATATTTATAATATATGATTAAAGAAATATTTTCTGATATTTTTCTAGTAAATTCAAAATTTCTAAACCTACTTGGTATTCAGTCTTTTAGATATTCTCTTGCGAGTTTAATCTATGTTTTAAGAGGATTAGTTTTTAGGTGGAGTAAAACAAAATTATCCAGTCAACTCCAAAAAGAAGGAATTGTGATAATAGATGAATTTCTTAATCAAAATGACTCGAAGCAATTTTTAGAAGATTTCAATAAACTATTTATAGAAAATAAAAAAGAAATTATTATAGATGGTGATACAACTACAGAGAGAATTTCAATTCATATTGATGAAATTGAAAATTTTAAAATTCTTAAAAATATAGTATTTAATGAAGAGTTAATTGATCTTCTTGAGACTGCAGAAAGAAGAAAGTTTAAAGAAAGAAAATTTCATAATCCAGGGATGTATGGTCAAGTAGTTTGGGTTGATAAGATTAGGAATAATGGCAACGAAATAAAAGACTCTCAAAAAACTTTACATAGCGACACTTTTTTTAATACTCACAAAGTATGGTATTTTCCAACTGAGGTTACAGAAAAAATGGGACCTTTATGTTTTGTCAAAAAAAGTCATAGGTTTAATTTTCATAAATTAGCATTAGAATATCTTAATAGTATTAGTAAAGAATCTGATACTAATGTAAGAGCAAATAAACAAAAATTAACTAAGTATGAAAATAAAATTTTTAAATGCTCAGTAAAATCGAATTCCTTAGTAGTGGCTAATACTAGAGGATTCCATAAAAGAGGTGAATCATCTATAAATAAGGAAAGATACCAAATACATTTTAGAGTACGAATTGACCCTTTTAAAAATTTATTAGTTCAGTAGATAAGATTGGTTGCGGGGGAAGGATTTGAACCTTCGACCTTCAGGTTATGAGCCTGACGAGCTACCAGACTGCTCCACCCCGCGAAAAGAAATTAAATTATGGTTTGTATTAAGTTGTGTCAATTGTTATTTGTAGGAATAAAAATAAAATAGAAGAAATAAACTATTTTTTTTGATAAACAGAAGAGGCAAGCGATACTGACGATCTTTTTCTTATCAGATCTTCTATATCTTTGTTTCCTTTCTGATCTTCTGTAGGTGCAAATAGTGCCTTACCTCTGGTTTCAACTTTTTTATCAGGATCCGTTAAATAGTATAAAGCCATACTTTTTCTGTATTGTCCTGGAGGACTTTTAATGTCTCCTACCATCCCATGCCAACTATTTTGTGTTGTATCAAATATAACAGCGGAATTGAATTCAGGTTTAATTTTTTTTATTATTTTTCGAGGTGATTTGGAATTTAAATCTGTATCCCATAAACCTAAATCACCACCCCAGTCATCTTTCCACGAAGAGTTTAGGTAAATTATGATGTTAAGTTTTCTTTGTAGGCCAAGTTTAGGGTGAATCGAATAATCTAAATGAGGATTTAGTCTTCCTCCTGATTTATGAATATGAAGTCCTCCACCATTTAGGCCATCATCACTATATAATGGCTTTATGCTAGCTAACTCACTAATTAAATTAGAAAATTCTATTGAATTCATTTCACACATAACTTTATAGGTTAGCGGCTTAAAGTGATTCCACACATTAGTTAGTTTCTTTACTTCTAAAGAATTATTATATCCCTGCCAAATTTCATCTTCATAGTCAGGAAATTCGTTCTCTAATTTAAGGGCAATATTTTCCAAAAAAAAATTTTGAATTATACAGTGATCAAATGGATCAGCATTTTTAAAATTGCAAAAAGCTTTTTTAATTTCTTCTATATTAATGTAGTCGTTAATCATTTTTTCATGTTCTAAATATTTTAATAACAATTGAAGGCATCAAAATGGCAGACAATATCCTTAGCTTTGTAAGCCACATTGACGACGGAAGATCATAAAGGCACTTTATTGGATATGAGAAATTTCTATCTCCTATATCATCCATGACTTTAGTATACATAATTTTATATTTAAATTTTTGAAATTCAGTTAATCTTGATAAAATTTTATGATCTTGCATTTCTTTAAACCAATTTTTAAGTTCTTCTATTTGAAGTTTTCTATTTTTAAAAGAGTCATTTAATCCATGTATTCTATAATAAGCAAGACTTTCATCAATATAGCCTATTAGGCTTTCAGCAGAAGCTCTAATGATATAATCAAAATCACCTATAACTTGATATCTGTTATCAAATCCTTTGAAATCAGATTTCTTTATCATAATTGTTGGCATTCCAACTTTATATTCCTTAATTATCGTATTTAATATTTCTCCTTCTCTTACCTGATCATCTTTTTTTATATGATCTCTACTTAAAAAATTAGATATTAACTTATTAATTTGATTGCCAAACCTTGTTTCCTTTACATATACCAGTCTCATATTGTTATACACTATTGAGAAATTACTATTCATAAACTTAGCAATTTGTTTTTCTATTTTGCTTTGGTCCCACCAATCATCACAATCTAAAAAAGCAATATATTCCCCTTTTGATTTTTCTATTGCTTGATTCCTTGCTGCATAAAGTTTTGTAAAAGTTGGAGCGTAAAAATACTTTATTCTATCATCCATAAAACTATGAACTATCTTTTTAGAATTATCAGTTGACTGGTTATCCCAAAAGATTATCTCTAAATTTTGATATGTTTGTGATAAGACACTTTGGATTGCTTGCTCAAGATATTTTTCTCCATTAAAGCAATTTATAATTACACTTACTAATGGATAATCATTTGCTTTCATAATAATATTTTTTCTAAAAACTATTATTTTATAGTAAATTTAGCTATATCTAAAATCGTTCCGTAGTAAATTGGTTTTTTTAATTTGTGGTTATATACAACCATTTCAGATTTTCCTAAATCTACATCAAATCCAAAAAGCCTTTGGAATCCTCCGTGTCCTACTATCATTCTGTTTGATTCTTTTGTTTCAGAAAAAAATAATTCAACAATCTTTTCTTTTTCTTCCTCATAAGATCCTGATAATCCTGACGCCATTAACCACAATGGAGATTTTAATTTTTCTTCCTCAGTAAAATACAAGGCTGTTTGTTTACACCTTAAAACTGGGCTAGACCATACTTCATTTATGTAAATATCATAATCATCAAAAAACTTTTTTAGAATCTTAACTTGAATTTGACCTTTTTTTGATAATAAAGCTGTAGTATTCGCTCCAGTATCTTCAAACATAAGATTCAAAGACGCAATATCAAATGCGGATTCACGATTCTTTGTTTTATCATCAGCATGCCTCAAAATAATGCTATTATCTCCTGATTGTAAAAATTCAATAATTTCATTATTGATTTCATTTGGTATTACTTGACTAAGACTCTTAATATAGTCTTTGATCTCATCTTCATTAGCAAAAAATAAAATGGACGATAATATAGTTATTAGTAAAACTGTATTAAGTGCAGGAATATATTTAAATAATCTATTCATTACAAAAAACAGTAAGGCATAATAAAGCTTTTATCAACTATGTTAGTGTTACATAAAAACTTTACAATTCTTAACGTTTTATTAGTCCAGTTCTATTTGATAATCTTTGTCGATTTTATAAGAAGATGAGTTTTGTTTATCCTTCTCAATTATAAAATTTTCAATTACAAGAATATCCATATTTGTCTGCATAAAGCATCTAATTGCGTCTTCCAAAGAATTAACAATGGGTTCTCCTCTTATATTAAATGATGTATTTATTAACATTGGGCAACCTGTTAATTTTTTAAAAGATTTTAAGACTGAATAAAAATAAGAATTATTTGTTTCATTAACAGTTTGGATTCTAGCAGAATAGTCTACATGCGTGATTGCAGGATATTCCGATCTTTTAATTTTAAGTTTATCAAATCCTTTTAAGTTATTTTCAGAATTATCTATTGAACTGTGAAATTCTTTTTTAAGATTAGCAACTAATAGCATATAAGGACTAGTGGTATTAAGTTCAAAATAATTTTTACATTCTTCTTCAATTATTGCCGGAGCAAAAGGTCGAAAAGATTCCCTGAATTTTATTTTTAAATTCATCTTAGATTGCATTTCTACATTTCTTGGATCTGCAATAATAGATCTCCCTCCTAGGGCCCTCGGTCCAAATTCCATTCTTCCATTAAATAATCCTACAACATTACCCTGATTAACAAATTCAGCAATTTCTTCAAAAATTTCATTATTATTAGGTTCTGAAAAAACCAAATTTGATTTTTTTAGAGATTGATAAATTTGTTGTTTAGAATAACTTGGACCTAAATAACTTCCTTTCATGGAGTCTTTTTGATTGAAAACTCGAGTTTTATTTAATGTATTGTGGTAAGTAAGAAGCGCTGCTCCTAAAGATGATCCAGCATCTCCTGCTGCTGGCTGAATCCATATCTCATCAAAAAATTTTTCATTAAGTAATTTTCCATTAGCTACGCAGTTTAAAGCTACGCCTCCAGATAAGCATAAATTTTTTATACCAGTATCCTTATGAACAGATCTAGAAAGTTTCATAACAATATCATTGGTGACCTGTTGGATTGAAGCTGCAAGATCCATATATACTTCAGACATCTGTGTTTCAGGTTCTCTAGGTGAAATATCAAATAGTCTTGAGAAATGATTATTAGTCATCTTAAAGTCATGATAAAATGAAAAATATTTCAAATTTAGTTTAAATGAGCCGTCATCTTTTATATCTATTAAATTTTTTTTAATTATATCAGCATATATTGGCTTTCCATATGGCGCCAAGCCCATCAATTTGTATTCACCTGAATTGACTTTGAACCCACAGAAAGATGTAAATGCAGAGTAAAGAAGGCCTATAGAATGTGGAAACTTTATTTCCCATAAGGGTTTAATTTCATTGTTATTACCTATCCATGCAGAGGTAGTAGCCCATTCACCAACCCCATCCATGCATAAAATTGCAGCTTCTTTAAAAGGACTTGGATAAAATGAGGATGCAGCATGTGAATGATGATGATCAAAAAAATCAAATTTTGGCATTTTATAATTTTGATTTGCTTTCTTCAGTTCTTTGAAAATTAAACTTTTAATGAATAACTTCTTGTTAAGCCAAACTCTCATTGCTTCAGTAAAATGTTTGATTCCTAAAGGAGCTGCACCTAAGTACGTTTGAATTAATCTAGAAAATTTTTTAGCAGAATTTTCATAATAAGATATATACCCCACTTCTGATAGGTTAATCCCACATTCATCTAAACAATATTTTACAGCATTAATTGGAAATGATGAATCATGTTTTATTCTTGTAAATCTCTCCTCCTGTGCTGCGGCAAGTATCTCCCCGTCTTTGATTAAACAGGCAGCGCTATCATGATAAAATGCTGATATACCTAAAATATACACCTTTAATTAATTTTAATTATTTAAATTATATTATTAACAATTAATGCAAAACTAGAAAATCGTATAGTTAAAATCTTCAAGTTTCTTTTTGCTTTTCCTTGCCTTTGATTTCGTAGGATCTACTTTAGAAACTATATCTTTCTTTCTAGAGTTAGGGATAAAAAAAAGGAGAATATTTTTAATAAAACTAATCATTTTTAAAAATCAATATACATTTCTGATATATATTTAGCAAGTTTATATTGTCCTTTATCTGATAAGTGAACATGATCAATCCAATCATCGATTTCGAAAATTTCACTATCAGCGAGATCAAATATATTCCACGAATTTCTATTAGTATTCTGATATAATTCTCTAAGATAAATTAAAAAGTTACCACTTACTTCTTCAAAATTTTTATCTCTTTTAAAATATTCGATTATGTCTTTTGATGTTTTGTGATTATTATTTATATAATTACTATTTTTTAAATAAATCCAAATTGGACTAGGTTGAAGAATATTGAGAAATTTAATCTTATGACTTTCACAAATTCCATTTATCGTTCTTAAATTTCTTGTATAGTTTTCAACACCATTCTTTCTAAATTTAAATTTATTTTTTTCATGCCCCCATGCAATATCTTTAGGGGTAAAATTTCTATTAAATAAATTTAAAAATTTACTTTTTAAATATTGGAAAATTTTTGTTTCTCTCAATCTAATAAGCAGTAGATCTGTAAAATTTATTTTTCCCTGTAAGCTCATTAATGAGAGTGCTACGTCTTCTATTGATCTATCATGATTTTCAATCCAATTGCCTTCATTTTTATCTCCCCAAGATGAATGAACCATATCATTCCAACCTGATATATCTATAATCATATTAGGTTTTAAAGTGAGCAGCTCCAGTGACAACTTTATAACTGAATGCCATGAGCAATAGCCTCCACAAGCAGCATTAATAACTTCATAGTTTTTGGTGCCCTGTTTGTTTAACTCATTTTCTAATTGGGCTGCAATTGTTTTTGAATTGTCAGAGGCGCCCATGCCCATAGCAGCTGATCCACCAATAATAAAAATTCTATAGGAATTATTTAATTTTGATATTGTGGTTCTTTCTCTATTTCCATTGTGGATAAATCCATAATTATCTGTTTCTAAATTAAAGTCATCATCATTTCCTCTATAATTTATGCCAAATCGATGACCTAAACGAGGGTCCCTTACATATTTTCCATTTTGATTTTCCCAACTAACCATTAATAAACTCTTTGATAAAAGAAATGAAATATTAAATATGTATTCAATATTGACACTAGGATAATTTTAATTGTTTTAATACCTTTGAATCATACTTTAAACTTAATGATCTAAGTTCTGATATTTCCTCTGACCAGGGCAAGATTTCGTTAGTAGAAAAAATTTTAGATTCTAAAATTGCATGAATTTTAATTCTTTTTTTTCTATAGCTTTTAAATATGGAATTCATTAAAGCTTTATTTTCTATTGGAAAAACAAATATTGATACTACTCCAATCTCGAATTTATTATTTGACCTCAAAAAATCTTTTATTATATGATAAGAGTTCGCTCTTGCCAGTTCAGCTACGGGTAATAAGAATTTATAGTTATTTTGCTCTGCATATTGTTTAATATACGAGGTTTGCAAAGGAATTGGGATATTAAATCCTCCAAACGGCCTTGGTAAAACATATGGTTTAATACTTTTCATGGCTTAACTAACAAATAATAAAATACTGTTGATATTTAAAAGTCTATAAATAATTTATAATAGCTTAGTTTTACTCGTCCAATCTAATAAGTTGATGTTTTAAAAGATTGTTGACAATTGGCAGAAGTTTACTAATCGAACAATCTAATATTTCAGATATTTCAAACAATGACCTCCCATCGCAATAAGCTATCAAATCATTTTGCATTTTTACATTATTATATATTTCTTTTTTGCTTACATTTGGATATAGCCCTCTCTTGCCAAGTTGCGGTTCACATATCGTATTAGAATGATAATTTTTATTCATTTCATGAGCTTCTATAACTTTTTTTAATACATTATAACTTCCTTGAAGACCTTCAGGAGAAATAAAATCTAAATTATCTAGTGATGTATGATATTCTGAATATTCTCCAAACTTACTTCTACAAAATACAGATAAAGGTAAATCTACGCCAGGGGAACAGTATTGTCTTTCATCACTTCCTCTTTCCAAGAATGAATAGGCTTTAAATTTTTTTATTTCATGTTTCAAAACATGTTTAAGCAATCTGTCAGATAAAGTATTTCCATCTCTTGAAGCAATATAAGAATATTCCTTATTATCACCCACGCATGTAATATTGTAACCGGCAATAACATTCTGTTTCAATATTTCTAAATTTTTACTTAGGTAGGCAATAGAACCAATAGTTTCTGGAATAAATACTATTCGATAGGAGAAATTTCTATTTTTAATTTCCTGAATAAATTTAATTATATGAGTTAAAACTACTGGACCAGATAGTTCATTATTAGCCATTGAAGGATGGCAAACATAAGTAGAAAAAAAAATTTCTTTTTGAGAATTTCCTTTTAAAATTATTTCACCGTAATTTAAACTTCCTTTTTTTAATTCAGTATTAACGTTAACTTCGTAAGTTCCATCCTTTAAACTTTCTCTTTCTTTATGAGAAAGGCAAAATCCCCAATTTTTTTCATAATAAGATGTTACATAAGGAATAGCATCAGGTTGGTCTGGTAATGAATGTAAATGTGATTGCAATTCCTCAAGAGAGAGTTCTCCTTTAAATGGAGTAGAATATCCAACTAAGTGTAAATTGTTTTCTTTAAACTTTAGAATTTTATTTCCTAAAGGATCTATTATAAAGGCATCATTTACTGACCATTCCTCTGGAACTGTCCAATCAAATACTTTCTCCCCTGATGGAATTTTAAAAATATTTAAATCTGGAATTTCTCTCTGAATAATTTCAAGAGTTTTTTGTGTGCCAGGACCTGTAATGCTTCTATTGATTGGAAATAACTCCTCAGCAAGCGAGTACATTAAATTTCCATTATTATTATCCATTTTATTTAACGAGTATATAGCTTCCTATTGCTAAAACATCTATTTTCGTAGATATAAAAGAATCTATAGCTTGACTTGGTGTATTCACAATAGGTTGTCCTTTTACATTAAAACTAGTATTCAACAAAACTGGACAGTCAGTAATTCTATTGAATTCAGTAAGTAAATTATAAAATTTTTCATTATTATTTCTTTTAACTGTTTGAACTCGGCATGTATCATCAATATGAACTACTGCAGGTATAATATCTTTTTTACTAGATATAACTTTGCAAGCAATTAACATATGAGGAGATTCTTGTTTTATATCAAAAAATTCATTTGTAAATTCATCTAATACTGCTGGAGCAAATGGTCTAAACTCTTCTCTAAATTTTACCCTCTTATTTATATGATCACGCTGGTCTGCTGGAAATGGTCTAGAAAGAATACTTCTATTCCCTAGGGCCCTTGGTCCAAACTCTGCTCCACCTTGAAACCATCCAACGATTTTACCTTCAGACAGATATTCTGCTACTTTACTATAAAAGTTTTTAGGCTTTTCATATAACTGACCAGATTTAATTATACAATCTTCTATTTCTGCATCTGATGCTATAGAACCTATATAAAAATTATGATTCTTATTTAATTGAAAATTGTCTTTAGAATTTTCTTTATTAGCTAAGTAAGTAGCTCCAACTGAGATTCCAGAGTCTCCTGAAGCAGGCTGAACAAAAATTTCCTTAAAAATACCACTAGATAAAATTTTTCCATTTAATGAGCAGTTAAGTCCTACTCCTCCAGAAATGCACAACTTTTCTAAATCATATTTTTTTCGACAATATTCAAGTTGTCCTAGAACAATATCTTCTAATCTTTTCTGAAGTGCAGCAGCAATATTCTTATGGTGATCTAAAATTTCTTCATCATATTCTCTCTTTTCACCAAAGATTGATTTAAACTTATTACTTACCCATGTATCTCTTTTATTATGGTATTCAATCCACTTTAAATCAATTTCGTAATTTAATGGACCTGTTGAAAAAACAATCTCTTCAAAAACTTCTAAATATGTTCTTTTATCTCCGGGAACTTTTTTAGAGTGGTCACCAAAGGGAGCGAGTCCCATTATTATTCCCTCATCACAGTGGTGCTTCCATCCTAAAAAAAAGGTGATTGCTGAATATAGAAGTCCTAATGAATGAGGATAATGAACACTATCATGAAGAATTTCTATTTCTCCATTTGAAGAACGTCCTATCATGCCTGATTCTATCTCTCCAACTCCATCATAGCTTACCAAGAGAGCTTCATCAAATCCTGATGGATAATAAGTGCTTGCTAAGTGACACTTATGATGTCTAAAAAAATTAATCGGGCCTTTAAATTTTGTCTCCTTCCTAATTTTATTCTCCATTTGATAAAATGTTTTAATTCTTTCGATGTCTTTAATTAAGAAATCTATTCTTTTTTCATCTTTTAATGCAGGTTTTAAATAAACATTCTTAATCATATCTATAAAATCGCCTCCTACAGAAATTATACTGACATCTGACATTGTTTTTTTAGCAATTTTTAAACATTCATTTATTGCTTCAATTGGAAAGGCTCTACTGTGCTTTTGAAGATCTATTCGTTCTTGTTCGCATGCTGCAACTAACATGCCATTTATCATTAATGCAGCTGAAGTATCATGTCCACCGTACTGGATTCCTAATATAATATAATCGCTCATAAGAATTGAACTAAGTTAGACTATCTATCTTTCACTTTAATTAAATAAGTTTCTTTTTCTCCAATCTCAGAAATTACTCTTGAATGTTCTAAAATTTCTAATTTGTTATCAAAAAAACTATTTAGCTCATCTGGTTTTAGTGTTAGATGATCCCCATATTGATAACTTACTAATGAAATTGATTTTACTAGATTCTTAAAAATATATTTTACATAATTTTCAATAACATTCTTTGGCATTTCAACAAAAGAACATGCATTATGAAAATGATCAATTTCTGTATTTAAATTTTCTATTTGCCAAGGGGCTAAACAAAAAATTTCAAGTTTGTCGTTATCTTTGAATTTTATTTCTTCTAAATCTCTAGAACTTAAATAGTCAATGACTGCATCTTCATAAAAATTTTTTAAATATTCGGTACCAACATAAATATTAGGCACAACATCAACATAAATAATTTTTTTTAAATTGGTAAAATTTGATAACAAAAAATGTATATTTGCCGCAAATCCACCTCCAATTTCGAGTAGTGAGTGGCAATCATTTAAATTTATAGACTTATTTATATGATCTATCCTATTTGCCATTTCTAGGTAATGACATGAATATTCTTTGTTTTGATAATCAAATTTTTGTAAACACTCAAATTCAGTTGTTCTTTCAAAATTATATTGAGAAATTAAATCTTGAACTCTTTTATTGTTGCGAAATACAATATTTTGGTTTTTTAAAAAATTATTGATATGATCAGATGTAATTCTTAATTGGGAATTAAAAACCTTGCGAATTAAAGGAATACTTTGAATTGATGATACGGCTCTACCAAGAAAATTATATTCATTTCTAATATCAAACATTACATTATCAGTAAAGCTAGTACCGACTGAAGAATGCATTCCCCTAAAGTCCTTCAAAGTATTTTTCTTAATCTGAAAAATTGTTCTTTTATTTTTATGCCTCCAGAATGGCCCTGCGGAATAAAGTGATTTATTGACCTTTTTCTCATCTTTTAGCAATGTATCAAGAAGATTATCCATAATTTGAGAAATTATTAATTATTAATTATTAATTATTATTTATTACTATCATAAAAAACTAATTAGTTTTCTTGGAATATATCACGAGTATAAACTTTATCTCTGACTTGATCCAATTCTTTTGAGTCTCTATTAGCAATTATTAAATCAGCCATTGAAAAAAACTTATCTAAATTATTTTCTATTTCTAAACCCTCAATAGATATATTTTCTGTTAAGGGTTCATAAAGTACTACTTTTATCTTCCTTTTAATCAGTTTTTCTAATATGTAAAGAACTGCACTTTCTCTGAAATTATCAGACCCTTCTTTCATGATTAATCGATAAACACCAACTGTTTTAGGAAATTTATTTAAAATTGAGTTAACAATAAAATCTTTTCGTGTTGTGTTAGCTGATACTACAGCTTTTATTATGCTGTTTGGTATATTATTATAGTTGTCTAGCAATTGTTTTGTATCTTTAGGAAGACAATATCCACCATATCCAAATGATGGGTTATTATAATAGTTACCAATCCTTTCATCTGAACTAACACCAGATATAATATCATTCGAGGACAGATTTTGGATTTCACTGAAGCTATCAAGCTCATTAAAAAAAGAAATTCTCATTGCTAAATACGTATTTGAAAAAAGTTTTACGGCTTCAGCTTCCTTTGATTTCATCTTTAAAATAGAAATATCTTTAGCATCATCAATTGCACATTCAGCTAAAATATTAGCAAATTTTTCTGCTTCCTCATTAACGTCTCCAACAACTATCCTAGAAGGATGTAAGTTATCAAAAAGTGCTTTAGTTTCTCTTAAAAATTCAGGAGAAAAAAATAAATTTTTTATGTTCAGCTTTGCTTTAATTTTATCTGTAAAACCTAATGGAACTGTAGATTTAATTACTATATTCGTTGAAGGATTTATTGAAATTATTTCCTCTATAACTTGCTCAACAGAACTTGTATCAAACTTTCCTGTATCTTCATTGTAATTTGTAGGTGTTGCTACTATCGTATATATAGCATTTGCATAAGCTTGGTTATTATTTAATGTAGCATTTAAATTTAGTTTTTTGTTTTTTAGATATTCTTCTATTTCTTTATCTTGAATTGGAGATTGCTTTTTATTAATTAGGTCAACTTTTTTTTTATCAATATCTAAGGCTACTACTTCATATTTTTGAGAGATAAGAATCGCTAGACTTAAGCCAACATAACCTGTACCTACAACACATATTTTCATATCAAGACATTTAATAAAACTTAATTAGAGGTGAATAAAGCATACTTTTTAATATTTTTAAATTAGCTTTAAAAATATTACCAATTCTTGAATTTCCTACCCTTTTATCCACTTTTATATCTAGTTGTGCTAGCTTGAAACCTCTGTTTATTAGCTTAAAAGTTAATTCAGTACCTATAGATTCATAAGTATTTATAGCATCGATTGTTTTTACACTTGATAATTTATATAATTTCATCCCACACAATGGATCATCTAATCCCCAAAAAAACTTAGAGTAAAAGGAGAAGATTGCTTCAATTAACCTATTCTTCTTATTTCGAACTCCAACAACAATATCAAATCCTTTCTTTAAAATATTTAACATTTGAAAAATGGATTTGTGAGGATGTTCTCCATCAGCATCAAATGTTAGAGCTACATCATAACCATCTAAGATTGATTGCCTGATACCAATCTCAATAGATTTATCATATCCTAAATTTTTTTTATTATTTATGACTTTTATATTAAATGACTTTGCTATATTTGATGTATTATCATTAGAGTTGTCGTCAATAACAATTATGTCTCCGTAATTTAAACAGTTTTGAATAACATTTTTTATTGTCTTTTCTTCATTATAAGCTGGGATAATTATTGCTATTTTTAAATTTACTGAATCCAAGAACTACTCGACATCAATTAGTTTTATATAATCACCGCTTAAGACTGTCTTAAGAATTTTTTTTCCTACTAATAAATTTAATTTATATGGAGGAATTGCATCATTAGGACATGGTCTAAGCGAAATTAAATCATCTTCATTAATAACAGAACCTTCTACCAATTTTTTTTTTGCTCTGATTGATCTTCTTTGAAGGACAACAGTTTCAATTTCATTTTCTGCTACAAATTTTTTTGATTTCCCCAAAGCAGCCTCAAGTTCTCTAGACCTATCTACCATTTCTCTCCAAGTCTTGGGATTCATAGAAAACTTATGATCTGGCCCCACACGACTATTATCATCAGTAAAATGTTTTTCAACAACGCATGCTCCAAGAGTTATTGCTCCTAAAACTGTTGAATGTCCTGGCGTATGATCTGAGAGTCCTAATAATATATCAGGATACATCTCACTGTATAATTTTATTACATTAAGATGTATATGCTTAAAATTTTCAATACTTGCCGTATAATTTGTATTACACTGCATTAATACTATTTCAGATTTCTTTTTTAGCAGAATTTGCATTGCCAATTCAACATCTTTTATATCAGATGCGCCAGATGCTATAAATATTGGTTTATCTTTTGAAACTAGTAATTCTATCATCTCATGCCATGTTATATCTCCCGAACCAATTTTCCATGCACATACGTGTTTATCAAGTTCTTCAATCTGTTGTAGATCGTAAGGTGAAGTGAAGTAATCTATTCCTGCGTCTCTACAAGTATCAGATAATTCTTGAGTCCATTCAATTGGTAATGAAGCACCTTCATATACTTCAAATACTGATTTTTTCCAACTTGATTGATGTGAAAGTTGTTTACCTGTAGCTAACGATTTAAATCCATAGTCAGAAACAATAGTCTCAGCTTTAAAGTTTTGGAATTTAGCAGCATCTGCACCTGCTTCAGCGCATAAATAAATTAAATCCTTAGCTCTTTCAAGACTTCCGTCCCAATTGGCAGCAATATCTGCAATAAAATATGTTGGCTTATTAAGACCAATTTCACTTTGTCCAAATATAATATTTTTAGGTTCTTCCATATTTTTTTAAAAACAAAACATACTTTGTATATTAATTATTATATTTAATTTGTTTCTTTATTTAAAACTTTAAATAATATTTCAGATCTTTTCCAGTCATCATCATCATCAATATCTGAAACTCGCCAACTTGGAATAATCATACCAGATCCACAGGAATGCATATTTTTTCCACTGCTCCAAGAAGATGATTTGCCCCAATAGAATTGAGCTGCATCGTGATAACTTGTGTCTAGATCTTGAGTTCTTCTTAATTCATGTTCGGGATTAATAAATGCTAAGCTTGAGTCCTTATTTATTCTTAAAGCTCGTTGAATAGGATGATTATATTTTGTAATTGGGTAAATAAATTCAAAGTTTTTTTCTACCATCATATTAAATGCTTTAACAATATCATCGCTAAGCATTAATGGTGCACAAGGATATATACAGCAAGCATAGTCAGGAAAATAATTTACTGAATTAAGATAATCTAAGCTGTGCAAAATTACTGAATTAGTTGGAGTATAATCATCCGACAAGCTTGATGGTCTAAGAAATGGAACTTCAACATTATACTCTTCAACAATTTTCTTAATTTCATTACTATCAGTTGAGACAATTATTTTATCAAAAATACCTGATTCCTTCGCGATTTTTATTGACCAATAAATAATGGGCTTAGAGTGAAATGTCTTAATATTTTTTTTCAAGATTCTTTTACTCCCACTTCTTGCAGGAATAATTGCTACTTTTAACATAACTTTTACTATTTTTTGTTATACTCTAAAATTTCTTTTTGGCTTAAAAATCTTTCATTATTGCCTGAAGAATACTCAAAGTTTTTTTCCACATATTCTCCTGTTTCTCCTTTTGCATTCTTCAAAAAATACTTATCATCTGAAAACTTAATTGATGGAGTTATCACGTAATGATCATCAAATTCTATAGTTAAATGTGCATTTTCTTTACCGCACAAAACTTCATGAATTTTTTCGCCAGGCCTTACCCCAATTAATTTATGTTTACAATGTGGTGCCATTGCAGAGGCAAGGTCAGTAATTCTAATTGATGGAATCTTAGGAACAAATATTTCACCACCAATCATTCTTTCAAAACTTTGCGCCACTAAATTGATTCCTTCATCAAGTGTAATCCAAAATCTTGTCATATCAGGATCGGTGATAGGAAGAGCATCAGATCCCTCTTCTATTAGTTTCTGAAAAACAGGAACAATCGACCCTCTTGATCCTGCGACATTGCCATATCGAACAATAGCAAATTTAGTTTTGTCATTTCTTACCAGATTATTTGCAGCTACAAATAATTTATCAGAAACTAACTTTGTAGCACCATAAAGATTAACTGGACTTTCAGCCTTGTCGGTAGATAAAGCAATAACTTTCTTTACTTCATTTTTGATAGAGGCACTGATAACATTTTCTGCTCCATAAATATTTGTTTTGATACATTCCATTGGATTATATTCAGAAGCTACAACCTGCTTAATTGCAGCTGAATGAATTACATACTCAACTCCTCGCATTGCAACTTCAAGTCGCTCTTTGTCTCTAACATCTCCCAAAAAAAATCTTAAACATTTGAATTTTGAGTGTTCAAGAAGCTCTTGTTCTAATTCAAATTGCTTAAGCTCATCACGAGAAAATATAATAAGTCTTTTTGGATTAAAGTTAGACAATAAAAACTTTACAAAATTAGATCCAAAAGATCCTGTTCCACCTGTAATTAAAATCTCTTTGTTATCAAACATAGTTCTTAATTTAAGTTTTAGATTTTTTTTCTAATAAGAACCAAGTTACATCATCATAAGGGAAATTGTTATCATTTTTATATACAAAGCCATAATCTGCTAGTTTGAGATTTTTATATTTTTTCATCATTTCCCCAGCAAAATCTCTTTTGAAAAGTCTTTTTTTATGCCCTCTGTATAAAACTTCAACTGGGGTAGGATTATAATATTCAGCAATACAAATATATTTTTTGGTGTGCTTATATATTGTTTCATATACCATCCTTAATTTTGAAGGATCAATGTGAATTAAAACAGTCATAATTAGACTTAAGTCAAATTTTTTTGCAGATTTAAAGTTTAAAACTGATTCATTGATTACTTCATTAGATTTAATCTTTCTTAATTCCTTGCAGGCTTTTTTGTTAATCTCAACACTAGTCATTTTTAATTTTGGTATTAAGGTCTGAAGTGCTATGAGATTTAAACCTATGCTTGATCCATACTCAACTACAGATTTAACATCTTCAGTCTTTTCTAAGATTTTTGATAATAGAGAAATTTTAGATGCTAGCAGCTGTGAACCTTTATTTCGATCGATATAACTATCTCCAAAACTATCCAGCCAAAATTTTTCTTGTTCAGTTGTAATTTTTAATTTTTTCATAATATTTATTTTATGAAGTGACAAATTTCACGTTTAGTAGACCTGGCAATGTCCTACTCTCCCATACCTTAAGATATAGTACCATCGGCGCTGGAGCCCTTAACGTTCGAGTTCGAAATGGG